>Ga0070706_100000530_pt1 | contig 44342 bp, 38 predicted proteins | sample KBSK5501metaG_FD_65476 | JGI IMG/M metagenome (GOLD analysis project Ga0070706, IMG submission 65476) | Corn, switchgrass and miscanthus rhizosphere microbial communities from Kellogg Biological Station, Michigan, USA - KBS K5-50-1 metaG | ecosystem: Host-associated > Plants > Roots >... | reverse complement strand
AATATTGCCGGGGCCGGAATCAATGTCGGCCAGCGAGTGATGGATTGTGGGGACGCCGGACATATTCTCTTATCGAAGCATGTTGCAGATGACTTAACCCATTACCGTCACTGGCAGCCTTATTTGCATGATCTTGGCGAGTGCGAGGTGAAACATGGGCTCAGGCTTCACGTTTTTAATCTCTACAGAGATGGTCTCGGAAATCCGGCTGTGCCGGAGAAGCTTAGGCGCGGGAGGAGGTGGAAACGCACTCCGAGCGCTGCGGTTCGGCCAGTGAGCGCCCCAGGTTGGCCAAAATCGGTACTCATAATCACGTTACTCCTGGCCGCGCTTGCCTTATCGATCAGTTTTTCGATTCTTCTCCGGCGTGCGGCACTAACTCGTGCCGGCAACCCGAGGACTTTGGTATCCGAAAAAAGCATAGCCGTGCTTCCGTTCGAAAACCGGAGCGAAGACAAAGCCAACGCCTACTTTGCCGACGGCATCCAGGACGAGATTCTGACGCGCTTATCCAAGATCGCCGATCTGAAGGTGATCTCGCGCACATCCACGCAGCATTACAAAAGCGCGCCGGAAAACCTGCCCGAGATCGCCAAACAACTTGGCGTCGCTCACATCCTGGAAGGAAGCGTGCAGAAGAGCGGCGAGGCCGTGCGCGTGAACGTGCAGCTGATCAAAGCGGCCAATGATTCCCATCTGTGGGCCGATACCTTCGATCGCAAACTGACCGACATTTTTTCAGTCGAGAGTGAAGTGGCCAAAGCCATCGCTGACCAACTGCGAGCGCACATCACCGGTCGGGAAGAGCAAGTCATCGCCGCCAAACCGACAGACAATCCCGAGGCCTACGATGTCTACCTTCGTGGCCTTGCCTATAGCCTGAAAACTAGCCAGACACCGGCCAACGCCCTTGGTGCACAGAAATATCTCAAAGAAGCGGTGCGGTTGGACCCGAAGTTCGCCCTTAGTTGGGCGCTGCTGTCATACGTGGATGCGCGCGGCTACCTCACAGCGACTCTTCAACCAACGGTCGCTCTCCGTGAAGAGGCGCGGCAGGCAGCCGAAACCGCGCTCACTCTTCAGCCCAATCTCGGCGAGGCCATATTGGCCAAGGGATATTACCACTACGCCTGCCTAAAAGATTACGACACCGCGGTGCGTTACTTTGAGCAAGCACGTCAGTTCCTGCCGAATAGCAGCCGGATTCCTGAGTCGCTGGCCTATGTCGCGCGGAGGCGAGGCCAGTGGGACCGGAGCGAGGCGCACTTCAACGAAGCCGAGCGGCTCGACCCGCGCAACGTTAACCTTCTCAGTCAGCACGCGATTTCCTATTTCTGTCTTCGTCGTTTCCCCGAAGCACTGCGAAAGTTTGATCAGGTTCTCGATATTACGCCGGACGACCTGGATACCCTCGTGGAAAAGGCGGCTATCGCACAGGCCGAGGGCGACTTGCCGCGCGCCTCGGCGCTCCTCGCTCCGCTGCATCCGAACGCCGACGACTTCGGGGCCGTGGAAACACAAGTTTGCCAAGCGCTCCTGGAGCGCCGCCCTGCACCAATCATCTCTCGGCTAAAGGAGATATTGGCCAAGCCTGATCCAGCCTTGGGTTATTACAATGGCGAACTGCGCTTTTGGTTAGGCTGGGCGCAGGAAGTCGCCGGCGACCATGCCGCCGCCCAAGAAAGCTGGCGACAGGCGCGCAGCGAACTGGAACCTTTCCTCAAAGAACAGCCAGAAAATTCGGCTCTGATTGGAGATCTCGCGCTGACCAATATGGGTCTCGGCGACAAGGCGGCAGCATTGACTCTGGCCGAGCGCGCCATCGCCGTGAATCCGATCGAGAAGGACGCCGCGGATGGTCCTCAACCGATCGAGATCATTGCTCGCGTGGCGGCGCAACTGGGCGAACCCGACCGCGCCATTGCCGCTTTACAGAAACTGCTCTCGATTCCGGGCGCGGGTGCGCTGGCTGCAAACGTGCCGCTTACTCCTGCGCTGCTCCGGCTCGATCCGATGTTCGATCCGCTCCGGAGTGATCCGCGCTTCCAGAAACTCGTCGCCTCGCCCGCGCCGAAAGCGGCGAACAAATAAGGCGCCCTCGAAAGACGAAATCCCGATTGCTAGGAATTGTTTTGTGGGTCGAAAGAGAGTAGGGATGCATCCTCGCTCCGCGGCCCCCGAACGCAATGAATCACGACTGCTCGATTTATCGGAATCTTGATTGCGGAATGCGACTGCTAGTTGGGCCCCGCAGCTTTACTGATTATTGAGGACCCGCCCAAATGGCGAACGCCGGCTCGCGATCGAACAGATCGAAGCAGTGGAGCGCCTCGCGAAACTATCTCACCTACGGCATTCTCAAGCTTCATCCTTACTGGGATTCGCTGCGCGGAGATCCGCACTTTGAAAAAATTGTCGCATCGCTCGCGCCGAAAAACTCGAAGCGGTGATATGCACGCCTTTGACCGGCAAGAGCAACCGTTAACCGGTGCCAGGCAGCAACCCTTCTCTCATTGCCATTCGGGCGCGAAGCATTCTTTTGGGTTAACGATATAGCGCCGAAGGCTCGGTTCGTCGCGCGGGATGCAATAGCCGAGATGATATCCGTTTGGAAGGCTTCGTGTGCGCTCAAGAGCAGTGGCGCGGAAGGCTCTTTTGAGCCGAAAACATAATCATTGACTTGTCGCGCCAATTTCGCACCTGGCCGCGGCGCAATGGAAATCCTTCGCAAAAAAACAGAAACAAATGGCCGACCAATGATGGCCCAAACCGCGATCGGTCAAGAGCACCTGGCAGGGGCGCCGCACCATGTCCGGCCGCCAAGTTGTCCTGTATTCGTCATGAGCGGTGAAGAAGACCGGAACACGAGGCCAACTGACACACGGATCTTGTTCGAGCGCGCTCGAACTCCCAAGCAAATATGGTTGGTATCAAACGCCGGGCATGTCGATCTTCACCGGGCCGCACAAGATCAGTACGAAACAAGAGTTTTGGTATTCCTCGCGCAGATGACAAGATCCTGAAAAATTCCAAGGTCCAGACGGAACTTGCCCGACTGACGAAGTGTCGTGGCCCTGTTTCTTTCTAGAATTGTGCCGCCCAGTTGTTCTCTGTCCGAAGTGCGAAGGCGACTCGTTTCGGCAAGTGTAAGTCTGGCGTGTTTAGAACGGTCGGTTGCCAACTCGGTCCACACCAGCGCGCGCATTCCGCTCACGATTTGGGCGATCGCTGCTGTTGGCTTAACCCAGACCCATCCCACCTTGGCCCGTTTGGGGTTGAAGTAGATCTTCCAAACATTCCCACCGCCAGGTCCCACTACGGCGTGGCGATAGTTATGTTCAGAGGCAAAAAACCGTTACATGCTACGACTTCGTTGAAACCGATGGCAGCGTCCAATTCGCGAATGTAAATACTTCGCGACAAATCCTGACGACGAGCCACCGCCGTCTGCGTCTCGGATAATGCCGCGAGGATGGCAAGTGTAATCCAAACCGACCACTACCAAAATCTGCGATCCGGCATGTCCGATGCACGCAAGAACGGGAGACTATTCCACTTCCGCCCGGAGCACCTCAAGGGGAGGCTGGCTGGAAACCCCGCGACTGGTTAGCAACCCGATCAATACCGTTAAAGTAGTTGTCGATGCGGTAGCGATCAGCAACGGAAGAAAAGTCGGAGCATAGCTGAGCTTGAAAACAAATGTCGCAAGTGCCCAGCTCGCGGCGACGGCCAGAGCGGTGCCGGTGAGACTCGCCAGAAACCCAAGGAGGAAATATTCCGCACCAAGGATTTGCCAGATCTGACGACGTGATGCCCCCAAGGTACGGAGAAGAACGCTCTCCTCGACTCTCTGGTAGCGACCACTCCAGATTGCACTCGCCAGCACGATCAGGCCCGCGGCGACAGTGAACAGTGACATCACCCGAATAACCAACGCCACCTTGCTCAAGATCGAATCGACCGTTTGAATAACCGCAGCAAGATCCAAGGCAGAGACATTCGGAAACTTCGAGACAATTGCATTCTGAAGGCGGGCCGAATCCGCCGGTGTCTTCGCCCGGCTGACTAATACGTGAAATGTCGGTGCGGCTTCAAGCACGCCGGCCGGGAAAACGACGAAGAAGTTCGTTTGAAAACGCTCCCAATCTACGCTTCGCAAGCTCGCGATGCGCGTCCGGATGGGAATCCCTTGGACGTCGAAGACCAATTCGTCTCCAACATTGACTCCCAGGTCCTTCGCAATCTCGCGATCTAACGAGATTGGAACTACATCGCCGGAATGATAATCGACCCGGCCGATCCATTTCCCGGCCGTGACCTTTTCTGTCTCGACTATCTGCTCGCGATAAGTCGATCGATATTCTCGCTCTAACTCCCATTCGGGAATCTTCCGTTGCGGGTCGGCCAGAATGTCACTGCTCTTCCTTCCCTTGATCTCGCTCAGCCGCATCGTCACGATCGGCGCCTTCTGCACCACCGGAAAACCTAGAGAACCTACCAGCGCAGCGACGGCATCTTTCTGGTCCGACTGGATATCAAACAAGAAGATATTCGGCTGATTATTCCGACCGATTGACCGGAATTGCGTCATCACAACGTCCCGCGTGAGATGGATTGTGAGCAGCAAAAAAGTTCCGAGACCGAGGGAAACAATGAGAAGAAGAGTTCGGTTGTTCGGGCGGTACAGATTTGCCAGTCCCTGCCGGAGGGCGAAGCTCCAGCTCAGCGGAAACCAGCGGCGTAGCGACACAATCAGCAGCCGCGCGACTCCCGCAAAGATCGCAACGGCGACGCCAAGTGCAACGGCGAAGACCAAACCTTGAAGCCACGTTTGACTCCGGTAGATCGCGAACGCTGTGATGCTCGCCGCAATCAACGCGTAGGCTGCAAACAATAGCGGATCACGAGCCAACGACTGCGTTTCAACTCTGGTGTCCGCTGAGCGAAGCATAAGCAAAGGCGATACTCTGCGAAACCGCAGGAGCGGTGGCACGGCGAATAGGAGGCAAATTCCGCTGCCGATCAAAACGCCAGTCAGAATCGGCCACCACGCAATCACGTTTGGAATCGTTAATGGTAAAAATGTCCGCAGAATACTCGGGAAAATTCGCTGCAGTCCAATCCCTACCAAACCGCCGAACAATGCTCCGGCCAGGCTGATCGCCGATGCCTGAATAAAGTAAATAAATGCTATTCCGCTCGTCGAATTACCCAGACACCGCAGAATCGCGCCAGTTCGCACTTTTTGCTGCAGGTGCGCTTGGATTGCGCTCGCTATCCCCACGGCGCCCAGCAACAATGAAATGAATCCGACCAGATTCAGAAAGCGGTAAAGATTCTCGACCGATGCTCCGAGATCTTTTTTTCGTTTGTCGACCGTTTCGAACTCAAGGCCCAAGCGTCGGATTTGTGGCGTGAGCGCGGCAATTTTCTGCGCCACATCCGTTCCTTCGCGAAACTTCACATAGGCGCGGTAATGAGCCACGCTTCCGGGACGGAGCAGATCAAGCGGAAGATCCTGCAGCGCAATGTAAACACGCGGCGCGAAACTCGCAGACGCTGATGCGTCGCCCGGCACTTTTCTCAGAGCACCGGCGATCTCGAAATCGCGGCCGCCTAGCGAAACGTTACCGCCGGCTGCCGCGCCAAACTGGAAGAGTAACGTTTCGTCTGGGACAGCGCGACCGCCTTGCCTCAAATCTTGCACTGCCTCTGCTGGTTCAGTTTCCATCTTTCCGTAGAATGGGAAGTCGCCGCTGAGGGCGCGAAGATGCACCAGGCGCGTACCGCGGCCGAGAAACACAGCCATGGTCGACAAACGCACCTCGCGCGCCTGTGCTCCGCCGATCGAACCGAGAAACCCTTCTTCTGTAGTGGTGAACGGACGCGTGGATTCGATGATCAGGTCTGCTCCCACCAACGTCCGCGCCTGATCATCGATCGATTGCGAAAGGCTTTGGCGAAACGAACCGATGGCTACCAGCGCCGCGACCCCCACCGTGATAGAAAGTGAGAAGAGCAGAAGGCGCATTCGACTGGTGCGACTGTCGTGCCACGCCATTTTGAGAATGAAACTAGGCGCCATCCTGAACCATTTCACCGTTCCGCAACCGGATCGTTTTCTCTGTGAGACACGCGACCTCTGGGTCGTGCGTCACCAGCACGAGCGTCGTTCCGGAGCCGGAATTCAGTTCGAGCATGATGTCAATCACCGACCGGCTTGTCTCCGCGTCCAGATTTCCCGTGGGCTCGTCGGCGAATAAGACAAGCGGCTTGTTAATGAACGCCCGCGCCAGCGCGACGCGTTGTTGTTCGCCGCCGGACAATTGGGTCGGAAGATGCGAAACGCGCTCGGCGAGGCCGACGCGTTCCAGGAGTTCCAGCCCTTGCTCTCGGGCTGTCCGGTCGCCGCGCAATTCCATCGGCACGGTGACGTTTTCTAGCGCAGTCAGGGTCGGGATCAGCTGGAAACTTTGAAAGACGAAGCCTACCAGCTGGTTTCGCACTCGCGCCCTCTCGTCTTCTCCGATTTCGTCCAGGGCAATTCCATTCAGACAGACGTGGCCTGAAGTAGGAAGGTCGAGCCCGGCGCACAATCCCAATAGCGTGGTTTTCCCGCTTCCCGAGGGTCCGAGGATGGAGCACGTCGCGCCTGGTCCCAAAACGAACGAAATATCTTTTAGTACCGTTAATTCACCGGAGTTCGTGCGGTATGACTTCGTCAAGCGCTGAACATCCAGGATGGCAGAGGCATTCATTGACGTTAACGTGCAACTCGCTTTCGTTTCGCAACGCGTGGGCAAAAGAATACCTCAAGTCAGTCTATTCGCCTTCTTCATTAGCTTTTCTCTCGTTGCGGGGAGCTTGGCGGAAACTGCGGCGGTCGCGCCGAAAAAGACGATCGTGTTTCTCGGCGATAGCATCACCGCCGGTTACGGTTTGGCCAAAGGAGATGCCTATCCGGCTCTGATCCAAAAGAAAATAGAAGAAGCGGGCCTGCCCTACGAAGTAGAAAACGCCGGGCTTAGCGGCGATACCACCGCCGGTGCCTTGCGGCGGATCGATTGGCTCCTGCAGCGGCCAATCCACGTGCTAGTGATCGAGCTCGGCGGTAACGACGGATTACGCGGGCTGCCCCCTGGCGTGACTGAGGCAAACCTGCAGTCCATCATCGACAAAGTAAGAGCGCGAAGCCCGCTCACTAGAATCATGATCGCTGGAATGCGGATCCCGCCGAATCTCGGCGCGTATTACACTGGCGAGTTCGAGCAGGTCTTCTCCGATCTGGCGACGAAGAATGGAGCAGTACTCGTCCCGTTTCTGCTCGAGGGCGTTGGCGGCAATCGAGGTCTCAACCAGCCGGATCAAATCCATCCGACTGCCGCCGGGCAGAAGATCATCGCCGAGACGGTGTGGAAGAGGTTGCAGCCATTGTTGCAGACGAAATGAATTGTTGGGCGATGCGCACTTCCAGTCGTTCAATGTCGAGATGCTCGAAGAACTGTGCTTGCCGAACGAGCGCAAATTCATGACTTCATAATATGCGACCGTGATTCCATCGAGAGTGCTTCCCATGCTTCGATTATTAAAGTCATTCACAGGCTATCCAGAGGACACCTCATAGTCCCTCAGGTTTCGGATGGACCTCCCGTGTTCGCCTCGCGCGGATGCACCCGGAGCTGCTGCCTTCGTGACACGAAATTGTAACACGCCTGCCTTTGACCAGCTCCGCCCCCTGATCGAAAGAAAAATGCCGTATGAATGACGCACCAAGCACCGCCCGTCGGCTGCTTGGACAAGTTCGGGAGCTGCGCGAGGAAGTGGCACTGGCTGGCGAAGCTCTGGCCAGCCGGTGGCGTCCGCTCGTGGCCGATACTGCATTTAGGAAGAGCGCCCAAAACCTCGCCCACTACCTGGTGTTTCGCCGCCGCGATCTGCGCACGCTGCAGCAGGCCCTCATTCCCCTCGGGGTCTCGTCGCTCGGTCGCTGCGAAGCACACGTGCTTTCGACACTCGATTCAGTGCTCGCGACGCTCGGGGTCATTGCAGGAACCGATCCGGCGACGTTGCCCCTCGGCCATCTCAGCGAGCTTTTGTCGAATCCGAGCGGACCCTCGCGCGCCAAGCGAACGCACTGCTGGGTCCGGTTTCCGCCCCACGTTCAGTGCGCATCATGGTAACCCTAGCCGCGGAAGCCGCCGGGAAACGATCATGGGTGCGCCGACTCCTCGAGGCTGGCACCGATTGCGTCCGCATCAACTGCGCCCACGACGAACCGGCCACTTGGATGAAGATGATCCGAAATGTCCGTACAACTGCAGACGCCGATGGCCGGCTCTGCAAAATCCTGATGGATCTCACGGGACCGCGCGCCCGGACGCAGGATGTGTTCACGCCCGCGGAACGGAGCCGCGTGCAATTGCAAGACCGCTTCCTGCTGACGCGGGGCAAACCGGCCGCACATTCGGAGATCCACTTCCAGGTGCAGTGTTCGCTGCCGGATGTGTTCGCGGAACTAAAGTCCAAACGGCTTGTTTGCTTCAACGAGGGCCGCATCGGCGCGCAGGTGGAGCGTATCACCCCCGACGGCGCCCAACTCCGGGTCGTTGCTGCCCGCCCGCGTGGCGAAAAATTTCGCTGCGATATGGCGCTGAACTTTCCAGGCACCGATCTGCACATTCCCCCTTTGACCGAGAAAGACCTTCACTTGTCACCCTTATTTAACCGTCATGACACTAGTACGCATTTCTATTTTGCTTCTTGGGCAGGCTCAATGAGCGCGAGTTCCTGCGAACTTAAACGTTCGAGCGGAATCGTCCTGATGATTTCGCGCGCTTCATCGTCTCGCTCGTTAGCTAGAAGAGTCGCGGCATAGACCGCGCGCCACGCGGGTTGCGCTTGTTTCCAATCAATCGGCGCAGGCCCGTTGAATTGGGCGAGCGCCGAGCCCGGATCGTGCTCGCGGAGATAACCAAGCGCCGCTGTCACGCGATACGACAATCGGTTTGGATGTTTTTCCGCCAGCTTTTTCGCAGTTGCGAGATTTTTTTCGATATCCTTTTCCAGAAGCAAATTCAAATAGACAAGTTGATCAGCCGCATTTGGATCTTCCGGTGCCGAACCCGCGATTTTCTCCGCGGCGGCGCGCTCGACGGCGGCATTGCCAGTTTTCTGGCTCACGCGTTCGGCGCCTCTATACGCAAACCACGCCTGCTCGGGAAAACGGGCGAGCTGTTCATAAGCCTTGAGCGCGACGCCGTCGGCGCGGCTCCGCTCGGCAAAATTGGCAACGAACCGCAATTTGAATGGATCGTTGCCGGCAAGCGAGACAGCGTGGTTCCAGTGCACCTCAGCATCAAGGGTGGCGCCCCGTTCCTGCGCGGTGCGCGCGCGAAAACTTTCGATGACCGAGGGGTCAAGCGTCACCTCGGGCCGGGACAGCGTGTCGTCGATGTCGGTCCAACGTTGCAAAATGGCCAACGCATCCAACGTGGCGAGCAGGAACGTGTTGTTTTGGAGCACCCGCTCGACCGGGAACAGGGTGAGCACGCGCTCCGCTTGCTGGTGTGCATTCAACCAGCGCGCAAGCTCAACCAATTGCTCGACCTTACCGTCGCGCCAATGATCGATCGTCTCGTCATAAATGCGTGTGGCGTCATCCGGTTGAATTTGCATTCGCACATCGGCCGCGAGTAGATCGTCGGTCAGATCTTTGGGCGACAGTTGCTCAATCGCGCGCAATACCCGCTGACGTTCCTCACTGGATAGTTCGGGCGCGCGCGCCAGTGCTTCGATCGCCGGTTTTTTGTAAGCGCCCTCTTTGCCGGCAAGTTCCCAAAGAACTTTGTGCGCTTCGGCCTGCTCGCCGGCATCATTTGACTGAGCGAGAAGCTCGGCCAACTGAAAGCGCGCCGCATCATCCTCGGGGGCTCGCGTGACTGCGAGCCGCGCGAATTCCACAGCCTTTCCGGTATCACCGATTTTCCGCGAGTGCCGCGAGGCCAACTCGAGAGTTTTGGTGTCGGGATCGCTTTTCAGAAGTCCGTCGATTACTTTTTCGGCAAGACTCAGGCGATCGGATTTGATGAGGACGCCGGCATATTCTTGTCGGTCTTGCGTGGTACACTGCGGAAGCTTGACGACCTGCTCCCAAAGGTTGATCGCTTCCGGCCGGTCCGCGCGGGAGGCAAGCCGCGCCGCGCCTTCCAAGCCGGGATAGCCAAGGGGATCCAGTTGCAGCGCAGCTCGGTATTCTCTCGCAGCATCATTCCATTTACCGGCTCGCACCAGCGCGTCTCCCGCCGCCGCGAATTGCCCGGCGCGTTTGGCCTTCAGAAAATGATAGAGTGGCTTTGCACCAAAGATGACAAGTGCAAGTAGGCCAAAGATCGCACCCCACCCAATCGCACGTGACCGTCCTTTTCTGCGCCCGCCTGACCGGCGCGGCGGCCTCCGGGCTTCGTCACTCATGGCGTTTATATTCGAAGACAGACCGCAGAAGTGCTACAGCTATCTCGGCAGGTGGCGCAGTCCCATTTGCGATCACACTGCAAGCAATAATTTCCGTGGCGGAATGCCGCTTTCCTTCCAAGTGTAACGCCGACGGCGGAACAGCCGCGCCCATCAACTGGGCTGGTTCATAATCAAGCGAAAGCGGCTGACCGTTTCGCCACACGCCCCAAAGTTCCAGCGCGTAGACGTCGCCGCGGCGAAATCGAAATAGATGGCAACGGATCGATTCGCCATCGAGCGAAACAATCAGCGGCTCCGCCGGACCGCTCGATTTCCAGCCGACGCCGGGCATGCAGATGTCGGGACGATGCACGAGGGCAAAACGATTCCAAGGCGATGGTTTCCAAAAAAAATGAAAGCAATCGGCCGCGCCGCCGGGCAGCTCCACGTTTTGGTGGCGAATCTGCTCGCCCGTAGTCGGGCGAAGCTCATTCCAAATTTCTGGCGGAATGCGACGAAGCTGATTGGATTTGTCGATTTTAGCAGAGAATAGGGGCGCGGTTTGTGTCTGCTCTTTTGCTTCGATCCAGGCGGAAAGCGACCGCGCACCGATGATGCCGATGAGAAGGCTGAGCACCAGCGCGCGAAATGTCGGCCCGGCGGGAATCGTTAATCTCCTAACGAAAATCTTCAGATGCTGTACGATTTGCTGGGTCGATAATCCAAACGTGCTCGGCTGGCGCGGCGCGAGAACTTTTCCAGCAACCCAGATGAGGAGGATGAGCGCGGTGATCATGATGTTGCCGATCAAGTCATGGACGTGATCGAGCGATTCGACCCCGTGCCACTCCGCTTGGAGCGAAAGCGCTAACGTTCTGATTACGTTGGTGACGAGAGCGAGCACCACGGCAATCAAAAGCAAGATGACGCGCCGGACCGGCCACAATAAAAACCATTCGCCCATGGCCAGTCCGAACATGATTCCGGCTTGCAACGACCGCACGCCGCTGCACGCTTCGCTGATCCCGACTAACCCGGAGCGCAAAGCAATCGCCGCTCCGGAAATTTGGGCTTCGATACCAAACCAGTGCAGCAGTTCGGTCGTAGTTGCGGCAATCCAACGCATGAGACTGCTGACGATCGGCTGCTCGAAACGCGGCGGCCACGGCACGGCGGTAAGAAAAAACAAAACCGGAAACAATTCGCTGCGCGCGAGCGCGTCTCCGCCGCATAAGCGGAGGACAGCAATCGTCGATGTAACGGCGAAGAGGCAGATTAACCAAAGAACGATTTCGGGATGCCACATTTGCTCGCGCGAATATTCGAGCGCAAAAAATATTGTGCCGGCAAATAAGGCGATCCCAATTCGAGGCAGGATCGACATATGCAGCACGGATGGTACTTGAATAGAGTCGCGCCACTCGATCAGCAAGTAACGCCGGAGCACAAACCCGGTCGCCAAAATCGGAACCACCCAACCATAGGAATAGTTCGGATTTCCCTGCCAATGCTCCGCGCAACTCCAGATCGCCCAAGTCCAGACGCCGAGCAAGAGGAAGGCGGCCCAAGGCAAGGCCAAAACCCTGGATGGTTTGGCTTGCTCGGGCAAAACATTCATCCCCACAGTATAGCGGGCTCGAACAACAAGGCCATGTCGCTGCGGGCAAAAATCCAGCAAGGACATAAAAATTTGTATTGACGAACCGCCCCGAAATTCGCAATCCTCAAGGATTAAATCTTTCAGCATATGAAGAGGGCATTTGTTGGGTTAATACTTGGTGCGACTGTGTTCACCGCCCGATCGGACGTGATTCCGACGTTATCGAGTACGTCGCCCGCCGGGAGCAATTTCGCGTGGAACTACTCGGCGAATGTGACCGTGGACCAAACTGTGGAACAGGGCGATTTTTTCACCATTTACGATTTTGGTAAATTCGTTGTGGGCTCGAACACGCAACCGGCTGGGTGGACCTTTTCTTCGTCGCTAGTTGGCATAAATCCATCATTGGTCACGCCAAAGGACAACCCATCTATCTTAAACCTCACGTGGACTTATACCGGCAGCACTCCGATCATCGGATCGGCCGCGCTCGGGATGTTCTCGATTGATGCCAAGACCAATCAATTGCGCACTTCGGATTTCGCGGCTGAAGCAACCCGCAGTAACGGCCCGAATGCGGGATCAAAGGTGGACAATATCGGAAGCATCTCCGTCCCAGTGCCCGAAATGCCTGCCCTCCTTCCAATCTTCAGCGTCTGTGGCGCTGGACTGCTTTCATTGCTGCCAGGGTTTTTGCGTAGGCGATACGGCGGCTAGAAAAAAGACTTACTCTTCCCTGCTCCCACCGCCCCGAAAATTTTCGGGGCGGTTCCCTTATCGATCTCTCGGCAGCCTTTCAGCAGTGGCAACAAGTAGCCTAACGACACCAGTCGGCGGACTACGCAAAAAATCTTGGTTTTGTCAGAATGAGTGACACAATCATCGCAGCCATATGTCAACTGAGCCGGCATCCGCCGCCCGTCTCAAACTCTGGGGCGTACGCGGTTCTATCCCGGTGCCTGGCCCGGCTACCGTTCGCTACGGTGGCAATACAAGTTGCGTCGAAGTGCGCGCCGACGGCGAAATCATCGTACTGGACGCAGGGTCCGGTATTCGGTTGCTCGGCATCGCCTTGGAACAGGAGTTCGGATCGCGACCAATTAATCTCACACTGTTAATTACTCACGCCCACTGGGACCACATCCAGGGTTTCCCGTTTTTTCTTCCCTCGTATAACGACAAAAACAAAGTCCGCATTTTTGGTTACGATCGCGCGGCCACCGGTCTCCGCGAGATCCTCAAAGGCCAGATGGCCACGCCGTTTTTTCCCGTGAAGTTGTACGACTTGCCAGGCAAGATCGACATCAAAAAACTCAACACAATGGAATTCAACGTGGGGAAGGTGCAGGTGCGTGCCAAGCCCATGAACCATCCGGGCATGTGTGTGGGGTATCGTCTCTTTACATCGAGCGGATCAGTTGCTTACCTTCCCGACACAGAGCCGTATGATGCGTTCAAGCTGCATTCGTCCAAGTCTCACTTGCTGAGCCCGGAGCAGGTTCGCAAAAGAGCGGACAAGGAGCGCGCCGCGCTGGTGGAATTTCTTCACGAAACTGATGTTCTGCTGCTCGATACGCAATACACGGATGAGGAATATCAGGAGCACGTCGGTTGGGGCCACGGCTCGCTCAGCAGCGCGGTGAGGCTCGCGCTCGACGCGCAAGTTCGAAAGCTGCTCCTCTTCCATCACGATCCAAACCATTGCGACACAACCATTGATGCGATGGTGGAAAACGCGCGAAAAATCATAGCAAACGGCCGCCAGCGCCTGGAGGTGGAGGCTGCGCGCGAGGGCGCGGAGTTTGCACTTAATTAAGTGCTTCCCGAATTTCGCCGCCACCAATGTTTGTTCGGCCAGTCTCACTTGCGAATAGATGGCGTTCGGATTTAATTTTTCTCCCGTTTGCCTCGTGGTGTAATGGTAGCACCAGAGATTCTGGATCTCTTTGTCTAGGTTCGAATCCTAGCGAGGCAGGTTTTCTCGTCAGACTGCCCGACTGCGTCGGTCGGTGTCTCGTCGTGCCAAAACTCCTTCGGATAAACGACTTTCGATGATTCAGCTCCAGCCGCAGATGTGCCACAAGGCGACTGCCGGTTGCAGCAAACGTCTGGAGTTTGTGTGCTTATTTGTGTGTGGCCACAACCGCTAGCTTGAGCGTGAAAAGCAGGCAATTTTCCGATTGCATCTGCCAGTGGCAAAAGCGAAGCATCGGTATAGTGGTTCATGGTAAGCCGAATGTCGCTGTGGCGCAGGATTTCCATCGCGACACGCGGAGGGACGTTTTGACGGGCGAGGTTGGTTGCGAGCGTGTGCCGAAACGAGTGAAAATCGACTCGACCGTCATCCGTTTCGTACTCTATTCCGGCACGTTTTAGGTCTTTCTTCAGCATCCACATGCTGGCAAGCATTTTCTCTGTAAGCACAGGGTCGGACGGCTTCGCGTCATGAGGTTTCAACGCGCGCAACTCGGCAATAAGTTCAGGATGTAGCGGAATCTCCGCATCTTTTCCGTTTTTGGTGAACTGTCCGCTTAGGAAAATCTTTGGCACGTCCGCGTCCAAGTTAACGCCTGCCCACGTTACCGCCTTCAATTCACCGCGCCGAAAGCCAGTGTGAACAGCCAGCAGATATCCTAGTCGCCTTTCGCCAGCAACCGCTAACAAACGCCTGAATTCGTCATCGCGATATGCCCGGCGTTTCCAAGCAGGGACAAAGCCAAGCCTTTCTACCCCATCTAATGGAGATTCAGAGAGACGTTTGTTTTTGATCATCCAATTGAGCATCGCGTTTGCAGCTTCGAGATACTGGTTGAGCGTTGCTTTAGCCTTTTTCTGTTTTGCTCTCCAGGTCGTAAACGAATCAGCAGTTACTCTTGGCGGATATGGCCAGCCGCATTCGCGGATCAGAATGTTGAGACGGTAGCCTAAATTCTCGACATAGACATCGTCTCGACCAATGCTTCGAAGATAATCCAAGTAATCGCCCAGATGTTTCTCCATCGGCTGTAAGGCAGATTGGCGTAAATTGCTCGCTGGTATAATGCCAGCCCGCTCCTGCTCTTTTTCTTTCACCAGATCGTCGAGAAGTTTCTTGGCAACCTGTTTGTCCGTGGTTTTAAGGCGCACCTCGGTCATTCGAGGTTCTCCGTCCAACTGATACCGACCGCTATACAGTCTTCCGGTCTTTTTGCGTCCGCGAACTACACGTTTCGGTCTGAAAACAAATTTGATCATTTCGCCAATTTCCTTCGGGTCGATTTAATTATTCGAGAATCCCCCTCTATTTTGTTTGCTCCGCCGTTCCAATAGCAGTTGCTCAAACGCCTCAACGTCGGCAGGAAACCAGCGAGAACACCGCCCAATTTTTACCGGCGGTGCAAGCTCCCCACGGGCCACCGCTCTCCAGACTCCTCGACGACTAATATAAAATATCTTTGCCAAGTCTAGATCATCCAACAAACGCTTCTTACTGATTTGCGTTTCTGTTGTTTGATCCTTTTGTGTCTCATTCATTCCGTCCCTCTTTACTTTACCACATTTTTAAGAAAACTCAAGGAAAATCTGTAACTATTTTCAAAATGCGTATTCACTGACGTATTTTAAATCCATTTGCTTAGCGGCTTGCGCGATGGCCTAAATTGCATAAATCGTAATTAAAATGAATAAGGATATTGCAGAACAGATCGCAAAAAAAGAAAAGGAACTGGAAGAGTTGCGGGCGCAGCAGGAGCAAGAGCTCTTGCAGACATTGAAGGATGCTAGGAAGCGAGTTGCTGAATTAGAGGAGGAATACGCCAAGAAGACGGGCAAGGCTGTACGCAGACAACGTCGGAAAAAGACGAGTTTTGAGGAAAGGAAAACCAGAATCCTTGACGCACTGTCAGGAAAGCCAAAAGGACTAAGTTTGACGGAGCTTATGAAGGAAAGCGATCTTCCAGCGGCGTCGATCTATGACGTTGTGAAAAAGCATTCAAAAGAAATTAGGACGACTGGCGAACGGAAGGGCAAGCGATATTTCTTGAAATAACGATTCCGCTTCATCTATATCTTCAGTGTGACCCTGCTCAGCTTGGTCGATAAATTCTTTTAGTCCGATATCTAATAACTGTTGCATCAGTTCTGGAGTTCGCCAATCTTGGCGCTCTTTTTCGCCAGTAAGCCGATTCTCGTTTTTTGAAATCTATATACCGTGCTAGCTCTTCAACAGGTCGATAAATTTCTTCATGCTCGTCACGTTCTATTTCGAGGTTGGATATATTGGCACGTGCGTTTGGCACACATGAATCCGCACGATCAGTGATCTCCTTCACTTTAGCCGTAGTGTCAAAACCCATGCGACTCTTGAATGCAATGCAGAGCCGGTCAGCACAATCGTGGACCAAACAGTCATGAATCGTTATCAGGCAAAAACCCTCTCCCGAATTCAGACGTGCCAACTCAGCAGCAACGTCATTGATTACAATATCACCCTGTCTCTTCCTGGTTACGCTTTTTGAGAAATTATGAGCCTTGGCTCCGGGTCGCCGATTCATCGCGGCGGGGATCAGATTAACCAGGATCAGAGTACCGAAAGTGTGATTCATAAGCCAAGGGGGGTGTTTTTGAAGCTGCGGACAGCAATTGGCTAAAAAACTACTCTTTTGAAATGGCGAAGGTGTAGCCTCTCCTGCACGCGCCGGGTACCCTTTATGAATTCTTTAGGCGTCGATCTAGTAAAACTCTAGGGGGGGCTTGGTTTGTCTCAGTCTCCACTGCTCAAATTCCGATTTCCCGTTGACCAATAACAACCTTCAACGGTCTCAGCACTTCTCTGGCCGCAAGAGGCGAACGCCGGCTTGGAACGCGCAGCTAGAATCGACGAGTTGCTAGATGAATTAGATGACTGCCGCACTGAATGGGATGGTACGGTAGGATTGATTGATAGCTTCTCGTTGGGAGAAAGGCGGGAGCGGATAGCAGAGTTTTACCACCATTGGAAACCCGGTGGTGCTCATAATGGCTATTTGGATACCTATTTAGACTTGGGGTTAATTGGGTTGTCTCCGAATAACATCATTTTGGGCTGCTTTTTTTTGTGGCACTTCCTGCTAGCCTTAAGATCGAGAAGAAGGCGCGACGAATCCGATCTTTGGCGCGGGACCTGAAACTTTCTGCTTCAGAGACCTGACCTGCTATCACGAAAGCGATTACGTTTGACGGCGCGCCTACAACTGGACAGAAGCTGCGTTTCAAACCCTCCTTACCCATTAGTATCTTCGTAAGACGGCCACTGATGGTGACACCGTGGTGATTCCTGCGGGAACGGCCAGCTGGAACTGCAAACGGCACTCAAACGGGGGGCCCCCACACTGGGTATCTCGAAACTAGCTCAACTACGGTGTGATGGATCATTGTCACTTTGAACATACTAGGAGCAGCAAGTCGTAAGTCCCGTTTTGGCACCGGATTTGAGAGTTTCTGACTAGGATTCATCCGGCAGCTCGATAGAAGCTTCTAGTTATAACTCACAACAATCCCTCCCAAACCAGGTAGGGCTCCTAATGGCTCATAGGCATAGGGGCGACCGTGCTTCTTGGCATGTTAGATGCTATTATAGTAATATGGAAACCAGCACAAGTATAATCTCGTGACACAGCACCACCAAATGACAAATCGAAATGGGTTATGCTCACAGAAGTTAGGGTGGGATATATCAAATACGTGGATAGTAGCATCGGTTGAGGAAGTTGATACGGTCGTCGTTCCCACTGGAGCTGCGGCCTGGAACTATTCGCCAGCTGCTTTCACAACGCACCTACTGTCGGGCTCGAAACAAGTACGGAAAAGGTATTGTTTTCTACATTTGCTGCAAGCGCCAATCCATTGCTTCCAATCACTTTCGCCGGGAGAACCGGCATCAGGCAGAAAAGCGAACACAAACCTGATTGGAGGTGAAAGATGAAAAGCTATAAGGCATACAGTGACAGCGCCTACCTTAAGAAGGAGGATTTTCCGGCACCGCAAGTTCTAACCATAACTGAGGTACGTGCCGAAGAAGTCACCGCACCTGGCAAACAACCAAAGCACAAAGTCATCCTGTATTTTGACAGGCAAGACAAGGGCTTGGTTCTTAACCAGGCGAACGGCGACACGCTGTTCGAACTCACTGGGTACGACGATCCTGAAAAATGGCTCGGTACTCGTGTCGAGGCGTACTGCGATCGAAATATTCAGTATGCCGGCAAGAAAGTCGGGGGTATCCGGTTACGTGAACCAGCGCCACCGGACGTTCCTGCTGAAGAACAACTGGTGGGCGTACCGTTCTAAAACGGAAAGGAACGATATGGCCGCTGCCTCGAAATCGGCAATTAAAAGTAAGTCGGGGCGCGGCCTATCCAAATTCCGTCGCACGAAATAGTCCAGTGCAGGTTGGAATGATGAGAGGTCGTTCTAGAGCGAGGCAGAAGCTACTCATTTTGTCCAAGTACACTGAAACAGTCCTGAGAGGGCGAAAGTGACAAGCAACGGGTTCTCGGCCGGGCAGCTTTTAGAATGAAAAATGTATGAAGGAAGTGACTAATGAAGAGAAAGAATCCCAAGACGTGTACACGGGAAGTAACATATGCGTTTCTACAGTCAAAGATGCAGTGAGTACTGCAACGGAGGACTGTGACGCTGTGGAAATAATTAAGTCGATCAGCGGAGGGAAGTATCGAGCCATTGTCCAGCATATCCGTAATACATATGAAGACGTGATGACACAAACTAATGGCGATAGAAAAGCCGCAAAGCGGGCGGTCGCCTCACCAAAGAAAAAATTACCTGGTGTGCTGTGGTGTGGACGGTTTTCACGTCGTGAAGACAAAGCCCTCATTTGTCACAGTGGTCTACTTTGTGCCGATCTGGACTCATTAGGCGGGGCACTTCGGGAGGTTCGGCAGAAGCTTCTGGCTAGCCCGTACCTGTGGGCAATATTTGTTTCCCCGACGGGCGATGGGTTGAAATGTGTGTTTCGCGTCAGACCAGATGCGGATGCCCACCAGGCGAGCTTCGGTGCTGTAGCGCGCCATGTTCGAGAACTGACCGGCGTAGAGATTGACAAATCGTGTTCAAACGTCTCCCGGCTTTGCTTTCTTAGCGATGACCACGAGACTTTCCTGAACCTTGAGGCGAAGGAATTACCAGGCCTGACGGAACCGACAAAAGAGGCGGCACCTGTCTCCACTGTCACAGCAGGAGTGCCAGCCTACCACTCCGCGAGTCTTAGGCAGAAAATTGCACAGGAATTGCTTGGGGAGATTAAGTGGAAAACAGACACAGTTGGCTACTGTGATTGTCCAGGAAGACACTTGCATACAAGCCCAGACGGTACACGCGATTGCGAAGTTTACCTCGACGGCACACCGACAATCCACTGTTTTCACAATTCGTGCGATGGTATTCGAAAGGGGATAAACCGAGAGCTACGCTTGCGGATTGCGAGAGCGAAGTGCGGAGCCTCGGATGACAGGTTGGATGGCGCATTTGGCGACAAGTCGGACGCAGCTAAGATCACTTATTTAGCTTCGCTATCACCTCTTGAGTACGAACGTTTCCGCAAAGAGGAAGCGAAGCGGCTTGGTTGTCGTGAGTCTGTCCTCGATGGACTTGTCTCTGAGGCTCGTCAAGGCAAGAACGCTACCAACCTTGCAGTACAAGGCAGCGCGGTAATTTTTCCTGAAGTGGAGTTGTGGCCGGAAGCTGTGAGCGGCCCGGACGTGCTCAACGAACTCGCAGAAACCTTTCGCCGGTACATCGCGCTACCGACTGGTGCTGCAGACGCACTCGCACTTTGGTGTGCCCACGCCCACGCATTTAAAGCGTTCATCTGCTCGCCACGGCTTAATATTTCATCACCAGAGAAGGGCTGTGGAAAGACGACTCTGCGGGATGTGGTTGGCCTGTTTGTTCCACGCGCGGTGGCCACGGAAAACCTAAGCGTTGCTGTTTTGTTTCGCCTAGTTGACGCGCACGCGCCAACAATCTTAGCCGACGAATATGACTCTTGGATCAGGGACAACGAGGAGCTTCGCGGCTTGCTCAATGCAGGACACCGACGTGGTGCCAGGGTGTACCGCTGCGAGGGAGAGGGAAAAGAAGTTCGTGGATTCGATGCTTACGCCCCTGCAGTATTGTGCGGCATTGGCACGCTTCCCGGCACGCTGCATGATCGCTCTATTATAGTAAGACTTGAACGTGCTAAACCAGGCGAACTTCATAAGCGATTCGATCCTCGACATACTGAGCGCGAACAGAAACTTTATAGACAACTCGCCCGATGGGTTGCCGACAATTTCCTACAACTTGAAGCTGCGGATCCGCTCTTGCCAGATGACGTTTTTAACAGGCTCGCCGACAATTGGCGTCCATTGTTTGCCATCGCGGAGATTGCGGGGGGTGATTGGCCCGAGCGGTGCACCGCCGCATTCAACAAGTTGACCAGCTATGATGACGCAGAGGCGCAAGGCTTTGGGGTAATGTTGCTCACCGACATCCGGCAAGTGTTCCGCGAAAACGGTTTTGAGCGGGTATTTTCGAAAGATTTGGTTGAATCTCTAAGCAAGATGACAGACCGCCCGTGGCCGGAAGTCAAACACGGCAAGCCGATCACCGAGCGTTGGCTGGCGCGTCAGCTTGGACACTTTGGAATACGCCCGAAAACACTTCGCATCGACAAGGGCCGCGCAAGGGGATACGAAGCTGCGGATTTAACGGAGGCTTTTGAGCGTTATATCCCTGCAAAGGGGCAACCGATCCGTGACAACGTGACATCCCTCGACAATGGCACTCTCCCAACCGTGACAACAAAATCCTATGTCACGGATGGTGAATCGACCCAAATCCCTGATAATCAAGATTTGTCACGGCGTCACGCTTCAACACCTCCAACCAAGGCAAATGGAGATGTATTTGTTGAAGAAGGAATCGAAGATGGCAATGACTATCAACGCAAAGTTACCGCCCTAGCAAAGGAACCTAAAGAATTAACCGGAGCTGTTTAGAAGCCAACTGGGGAAGCATCAATGGTTTCAGAGTCTCTCTATTTCCAAATCCTGGAAGATAATAATCTTAAAATTGAAAATAATTTAATTGGCTTGGTTATACTCGGTTTGGGCAACAAAACGCTGTAGAAACGATTATAATGCGCGGACGGGGACGTATAATTGCCGATCTGAGTCTCTTTTGACACCGGGCGATGAGTATTTGGCGCGGCATCCGGTGGGACAGAGAGTATGAGATGGACTCACACCAAAGAAGAAAAACTTATAGCTTGCACCCATTTGGTGGGTTTTGGTGGGTTTACAGGGGCACTTTTGGCAAAACTACTATAAGAGAATATTATATAACACTTTTCCTAAAACAGCCCGCTCAAACCCACAAACCCACACAAGAGAAAATATACATTTTTTTGTTTTTAATTCCGTTTTGGCTGACCACGGGAGGTCTAGTCGGGAATAGGGTAGGTAATAAGCGATCAAGTGCCGGACGAGTGACCTGCAAGCTACGGTAAAGTGACATTGCAACGTGCTTGGGAGGACTTATCAGGCAACTCCAAAGCTGACCGTCAAGCGATCTCTTTCTTATTCATGGTCTGACCACCTTAAATGCCGGAGCATCCCCTTTTTGGAGCTGCGTAAGGAATGGATTAAGGAATTATTTTCTTGCAATCCAGAAAACTTTTAGGCTCTCCCAGTGAGGGTGGGTACCAAATTTGGGATCTTTTAAATCTCCAATTTTCTCAAAATGGGCCAAGGTTGGTTGCCTTAAAAATCTCAACGGCCATTTTTCGATAAGGCATAATCCCTCGCGGCTCCCCGAAAGCACCCTGGCATTGCTCTCCACCTGCTGAAAAGTGGGTCGGACTTATTTTTAACTAATTAATGGATGCCTAGTTTGGTAGGATAAGAAACAAACCCGCTGGCGGGAATATATAGCGCAGCAAACGCCTTAACGATGCCGATGATGGCTTCTAATCTTTCGCTGCTGTTTGTGTTCCGCTTCGCGTCTGTCCAATTCCTTTTTTGGTACCAACAGACCTTGCTTCATGGTTTGTCGGAATTTATGGGACGGTTTCTGAACTTGGTGTGCGCAGAAAGCTCGCCAATTTGTCAATCTAGGAATGACAGACCTTTTCGACGCGCCGGCCCAATGCCCTTCTAACTGGCATTCAGAATCCAGAGCCTTTCAGGCGGATTTAAGGCAGGCCTGTGTAAATGCTCCGGCTGCCTCGCGCATTAACTTCGATTGCGTGGCGAGTTTGACCATGCGCCGCAGGGTAGACTCGGCAAGCGCGGTGTAGCTCAACGCGCGCTGTCTCTCGATGAGCATGGAGTGTTCTTCCGCGTTCAGATGCGATCCCCATTCCATCGCCTGCTCGGTGCTGACGAAAGTCGGGATGCGAAGCTTCTTGATGCGCCTACGCCACGTTTTCATATGGATACGATAATAACGTTAAAACGTTCGTCTCGGCAGATCTTGCCAAAAGATAGTCGTTTCTTGTCCTGTTGTTCCGAATTTCCAACCTTGCAGCCAGAATCCAGTGTGTCCGGGTGGAATCTACCCTCTCGATTTCTTTTTCCCGGTTTCCAAGGTGTCGAGCAATGGGTAAGTGCCGAAGCGTATTTGCACGCTCGACACCATTCCTTAAATAGGCGGCTTGGTGAAGTAAACGAGCTTAACGGCTGATTGCAAAATACTGCTGCTTGTCAGGCTTTACTAATTATTGGCGACTACTTGCGGTGCAGATTTATTCAATTTGAGTTGCGCACTCACCTTCTGGATTTGCGATGCCTGCTCTTTGAGACTGGCAGTGAGGACTTCAATTTCCTTCTGCTGTTGTGCGACTTTCGTCTCAAACTCCTTCTGCTGATCCGCAAGCTTAGACTCGAAGTGCTTTCGTTGTTCTTCCGCGCGGCGGTGCTCTTTTAGAAACTCGTTGAGTAACATCGCGTTCACCGCTTCATAGCGCACGGTGTTGACCTTTCCTTGGTCATCGCGAGCCACGAGATCGGGATTTACCTTTTCCACTTGCTCGGCCACTAGGCCGAACTGCGGGATACCATCGGGATCAAGGTCCTTCTTGTAGTGGAAGGTAACGGGTTTGAGCGCCAGGATGGCTTCACTTGCGTTGTCCATTGGTTTGATCGCTTCCTTAAACCGTGCTGAGGATGGTGCCGAGCCAAGTTGACCAGTACTGTTTACAACAACCGTTGAGCCTGTAACCGCTACTCCATGAATGCCAGCAATAAAGGTTTCGCTGTGCGCGGGGTGCATCACGCCCGCTTTGTCGGTGAAGGCGACTACGGTGCCGATGCGAATTATGTTGGACTCGGCTGCGAGAGCACCAGGATTGCCGACGTCAATATTATTACTGCCGGTCGTGAGATTCTGACCTGCGGTTTCGCCCAATGCGATGTTTAGCTTGCCGGTGGTGTTGCTAAAGAGCGCTGCAAAACCGTTGGCTGTATTCTCGCTGCCGGTGGTGTTGCTATCGAGCGCGAAATTACCGGTGGCCGCGTTGGCACTGCCGGTTGTGTTGTTAAAGAGCGCATCAGCTCCGGTGGCCGTGTTGCTGTTGGCGGTTGTGTTTTTAAAGAGCGCTCCAAAACCGGTGGCCGTGTTGCCACTGGCGGTTGTGTTCCTAGCGAGCGCCTCAAAACCGGTGGCCGTGTTGCTGTTGCCGATTGTGTTGCGAAAGAGCGCGTCAAAACCGGTGGCGGTGTTGTTGACGCCGGTGGTGAGGCTGAAGAGCGCATTAGTTCCTTCAGCCGTGTTGCCGTTGGCATAGCCTCCGTCCGGCGCTGGGCTAACTGCGAAAGCCATCGGCAATAGCGCAAAGCACGCGAGCGGAATTAAAAGGAAGCTACGCCGCGCAGGCGCGACCCGCCCACTGAATTTCCTGCGGGGTGGATTATTACGAATTGTTTGCATATTTACTGTTTGCATATTTTTCTTTCTGTTAGGGGTTACTTTCTGTTGTACTGAAAAAAAGTTTCGCGGCAGTCCATCCTGGTTCCTATGAGTGATGGTTAGGGTTTCGATCCGTGTACGTCTTAAGAAGAGGGATCATCCTCATTGTGATTCCTTTCGCGACCGAAGGGGGAAAGTCATCACAACGCTCGCCCCCGGCTAACCCTGAAACGCCGGGATGGCTTGGCTCTGTTCGGAGGTAGCGCGAGTTTGCGCACGGAAACCTAACAATTGTAAAACAAAATTATATAAGGTATTTGCTGAATTTTTCATAGGGTTTTGGCCTGCATGACATGCATGCGCCCTCCGCATATTGGGTCGCCGACGGCCTGACCCAGCAGCGAACTCTCCGCGTATGCGCGCGTACGCGCGCGGGGAATGGTTCCTCCGCGTGCACCGCCAAGGAAGCAGTTGCAGATGTCTCGCATTACCGCAGGGCTTTTTCACCTACTGGAACCGAAATAAACTAGACTGACCGTGCCGGTCCGCTCTTTCGCTGTCGCCTCCTCGGGTCGCGACTCTCCGTGCGCGACGCACGCGTGCGTGCGCGTGGAATAGTTCACGCAGCAACTTCCGCCTCTCCATTTTCGCTCTGCGACAAAAGATACCGAAACTCTGTGGCTCTTCCGCCGCCTGGGCGCGGATCGCCGACGCGAACAACCTTGATTACGCCAAGCTGAGCCAGTGCGAGATTGACGTTGTAAGCCGCCTGATGGGTCAAGCCGAGAACCGCCTTCGCGGTGTCGCGGCAAGTTAAAAAGTATGTCTTGCCCGCGAGGAGACGCGACAGTTCGCGCTGAAGCGCTGCAACTCTGCGCAACCTCTCCGACGCATCCTGTATTCCCGGTATGACCGGCAGTTCAGAAACCGAAAGTTTCGCAACGGCTTCAAGCGCCTTGTTAGGCGTGTCACCTTCGCCTGTCGGTATGCGAACCTTTGCGAGCTCCGCGAGGAGCGCTGCCAAGTAATCGTCCCGCGTCTTTCGCGGATCAAGGAACGGTTGAGAAAGCCGATGCCATTCATCGAACGCCAGCATCAGCTCGCTGTTACTCAGCTTCCGGCCAAGTCGCTTCGGGACAGCTCTCAAGTCACGCGCGAACTGCCAAAGCCTTTTGCGCACACTCTTCGGTTCCGTGCAAGCGAGCGAGTCCCAGCCAGAGACGAGGTGACCGAGACCCACTCCCGTTTAGAAGGTAGGGTGGGTGCGGCGTTTGCGAAATGCACCAATTACTTCGGTGCGGCCGACTCGGCGAGTTTTTGGAAGCGCGGATCATTCCGGAGCGGATCGAACATCGGATCGAGCCGATCAAAACGGCTCAGGTGGAGAATGTGCACATTCGCTGGTCTTTGGAAGGAAGCTGCCAGCGGGGAGCACTCGCAACTCCGCCCTGCCCTGTGGCGACCGGACCAGGCGTGCGAGAAACTGAAGATCAACGGAAACGGTAACTCGTCGGGGACGACGGGGTTGGGACACATTGTCGGCGCAGAAGCCGGCGACTATCGTTTCTACACTTTTGCGTTCGCCGGGAAGTGACCTATGCAATGCAATAGGACTTTAGAGAACGGCAGGATCCCCGATGCAACGCGGCTTGCGCCAGACAATCAAGACAAGCCATAAGGCCTTTCTGTCGAACGCCTACTATTCATAACACAGTACTACTAGCAGCTAGCTAAGGGAATTATCCTTCTAATCGTTGTAGTCGGCTCGGCCTGTAAAAGAGCGGGGATACCCAAGCGGCGGAGGAGAATTTCCTCCGCCGCGAACCTCAGATTATTCAGCCGATACACTCGATCGCAACACAGAGGTTTAGTTCCATGCAGCCGCGAAGATGGGCGGGTATGCGAAGCGGCTTAGAGTTCCTCCGCCATTGGCACTCGTAACCCAGACGCCCAGAGGATTCGGATAGAGGCCCACCCATTGGATTCTGTCAAACAGTAGTTGGGTTCCATCCGGTGACCAACTGAGATTGTCGACTTCCTCTCCCGACAAATAGCGCAAATTCTGCACGGAACCTGTGGACACGTTAATGGTCATGATCGTGGAGTTCAGGACTTGCCCCCCAGAGTCGATGACACTTCTTGCGAATGCAACTCGCGTCCCATCGGGCGAAAAGACCGGAAACAGATCGTTGGTTGTCGTGTAACTCAGGATGCTGCAAGGTTGTTGTGGGGGCATGGTCAAACCCTTCCATGCAACATCCATGCCACGATAGACTGCCAACACGAGCTTGAGCCTCGCGAACGTGCGCGGTGAATCAGCACAGGTTGGATCGGCATTAATCGTATACGAATCCGAGATGACCAACTGCTTGCCGTACCAACCTAACGCGTCTGTCCTGGGTGACCAATCGACGCCCTTGCCGAATGCTTCTGACGTAAGGTCGCGGAATCCGAGGAACGTGTCGCCTGTGCCATCAGTATTGATGAACCCATATTGGGTATAGTCCAACTGGTTGCCGCCGTAGACGAGCCGTTTTCCATCCGGGGAAAACGCCTTATAGAACCAGTCCTGTGCCACGGGACCAGTTCCGGTGGTCGTATTGAATACGGCATTTCCTTGGCCAGTTGCGGGATTGAAGACGACCAGAATATTGGTATTGTAATAGATGGCATCAGCGGCAATCCGGGTGCCGTCTCTTGACCAGGCGGGTCTCCCTAGTGAAGCCGGCGATGTCGGAATTCCTCCCAACAGGATCCGGGGGTTCAGGCGGTGATTGTTGGTGCCGTTGGAATTCACCAACCAAAGCTCGTTTCCGTCCGGCCCTGTGTAAGGATCGGGGATGGTGTAAGCAATTAAACTAGGCGCAGGCGTCTGCGCGAAGCCAGCTTGGGCCACTATAACCAGGAGTAATGCTTTTATTGCGATCGTGAACTTGAGCAGCTGATTTGTTTTCATATTTTGCCTTTAATCAGCAATGCGAAAAAGCCCCGGCCAAAACGGACATTTTCATGAAAATGTTTCGCTTCCGGCGGCCGCGGGGGATAGAATGACCGTAAGAAATAGGCCGTGAGTTCTGATTCCCCAGCAGACGTTACGCAGATCCTAAAAGACTAGAGCGATGGCGACGGCACCGCGCCAGAGAAGCTGATGCCGCTCATTTACGGAGAACTTCGCCAGCTGGCGCGCAATTACATCGCGCGCGAACGCGCCGATCATACATTGCAGGCAACCGCAAGGCGCGTGACCGGCCGGACCGTCAGGTTCAGCGCGCGATGTTAGGCCGGCCTACCCGATGGATCAACGACATCATCGATGCAACCACCTTCCTCATGAACTTTGAGTTGCAGGTTTTGCACAAGACTAGCGACTTTCGCCGGTGAAATGAACACGCAGGGAGTATAAGAATCATGGTAGAGGTCAGGACCGCCGAGAGCATACCAAGGCTCGCTGACAGCCGCTGCCACCAAAGCGCCATCTCGACACCAGAAAATGCGCCCCCAGTCCCGAGGATCCGGATCCGCGAACTCCGCTGCATACGCCTCAAGTGATCCAATTTTCCGGGGCTGCGACCGCCGCAAGAGCCGGGCGAAGAGACCGCGGTTGTTTTCGGCGAATACGAGAGTGTCGTCTGCGGAAACGGTATCGGTAACTGCGCGGGCACACGCGAGCCAAAGCGAATGGTCGAGTACCATTTCAGGGCTGTCGGTCCGATATGTCGACAAGACGGCAGCCACTGTACCCTCAAGACCGGCTTGGACGGCCTCTTTCGGACGTGAATGGATCGCTGGTTTGTATCCAACGACGATAGTCACCAATCGCACTTCGAACGTGAGGCAAAAGTAAAGCTGCTCGGACGAATTCGGATTCTCCAATCGCCATTGGGCAGCATCCCCGACGATCGTCTGCCGACAGAATTCCGCCGCCGCTTGAACCGTAAGGTTCTCGAGGCTCACTGTTCCCTGTGGCGCGCTGCCGTGACCTACGCCTCCGTCGGCAGTCTTGACCCATCCCTCCCAGCCGAGAACCAGTACGTTCTTTTCCTCAGCAATATTTAGCGCCTCCAGTGCTGCCGCCTCGGGAACGACCAGTTCGCAATCAGATATGGACAGCGCCGATATCCGCTCAGGGAGGACGGCATGTTGTGGAGGTCTCATGAGTCGGCCTAACGATCAAGCTCAGCGACCGCCGCCGGAAACGCCCGGTCGGCTGCAACAGTCGCTGACAAATTATCCAAACCGTCCGACTGCCCAGCGGGGCGGCGGTTCGCTGCAGCGCCCTCGTTAGGCAGCATGCTCATGAACACTTTCTTGAAACCGTCCATCGTGCAAAAGCCACACAATCTCGCGTGAGTCGTCCTCCGGCGTCACATGAAAGATGCCGTGGACATAATCTGTAATGTCACCATCTTGCGAACTGATTCTCGTAGCAATTCGCTCCAACTGGCTACGAACCCTCGAAACTCCGCTATCCCGCACCGTGCACCCGAAAAAGGCAAACCTGCTGTAACCGCCGCCTTGCGTAGGAAAGCACCACGACTGCTGGTAATGGTCGAGGCCATCTTCGTCATCAGCAACAATGCGCTGAACCTGAGCCAAGTGCTCATCGTCCATCTCAATCCAACCACGAATAGAATAAAAGAAACCCATGCGCGTCGAAGCTGCCTAACGTCCCGCGTCAGCCGCCGCGCGGCTGTCCGAGTGAAAGCCTGCGGGCAAACGTTTCAAGCACAAGGTCGGCCAGCTGGCAGCGCGCGTAGCGCGGTCGGCTGCACGCGATGGTTGGGCGCGGAGAGTTGAGCAATACATGCAAAGTCGAGTCCTGATAATTTTATTTCTACCTTTCAGGACTAATAATATTTCTTTCCCATTGCTGTGGCATCGTTAGGCCGGCCGGCGCTCAGCGGAGCGGAAGTCGTCCCGCCTGGAGGTCCACTAACGACCTCAGTCTTTCTTGCTTTAGTAGGAGCTGACCCTCTGGTTTCGGACTCCTTGCCGCGAGTTGTACTCAGAAGCGCGAGAGCAACGAACATGATGAGCGCGAGGGTGTCTGTAGTTAAATGCTTTAGGAATGGAGATAGTACGGATATGCACTTGGTATTGCGCGGCCGGTGATAAGAAGGAGAAGAGAACATCTTGTGAGCCTTTCTATGGTTTCGACTTCATCACAGCTTTGGCGTCTTTCTTTGGCTTCAGATCGCGCGCTTTAATGTTTTTACTGCTTCTCTTCCTTTTCTCTGGCATATTAGTTTTCCTTTGTTGAGTTGCTTGTTAAAACCGCACCAGGGATTGAACCTAGGTGCGGCTTTTTTTAGGTGTTTCGGACTTAGTAGGGATGATACCTCGGATACCACCCATAAGGAGACCCATAAGGCCATGTGTTCGGTCCGAGCGAGAACATGTAGCCTTCATCCGTCTGGCGCTTTATGATCTGCGCGATGTTGGCCGTGTAGGCGTTCCTCGCATTGTTGCCTACGATGGTCTGTCCGACCTGATTCATAACCTGGCCCGCCCATTGCGCTTCGCCCGGCGAGACCCCGAAGAAGCCATTGATGAATGCCTGATGGTATTGGCGCGGCAATCCCTGCAGGGCCGTCACGACCATGCTGCGATACGCTTGCCGCACGTCGGGCGGCGTTCTTCTGGCTTTAGCGAGCCATTCCTCAGCTCGCTGCGGCCCAATGGTTTGAAGGGCGTTAATCACCATCTGCTGCGCTTGCGGCGGCAACCCCCGCAGGATCGCCACCAGCATCTGCCGTGCACCCGGTGAAACCTGCACCTGTGCACTTGCAGGTTGTACGGCGATGGTGAATACCCCAGCCGCCAGCGCTGCGTTCAACAGGAACGCACCTATCCGTTGCAATCTTGATTTGAACATTGTTCTATTCCTCTCTTCGTTTATTTTCTTTGTAGCCATTTCTATTATTGTGGGTCGTTTGTGTTCTATCAGTGCCGCCGAACAACAATTGACGGGCCGCCAACGACATTCTGTTTTGGAATCAGGTCATCGAGGCGGATCAATTTTTCCTTCCTGCGCTTTGGCCTTTGACTGGTTGACTCTCCGGCGCACGCATTTTTTTCTGTTCTTCGGAGTTGAGCAGCTGATTTGTTTTCATATTTTGCCTTTAATCAGCAATGCGAAAAAGCCCCGCCCAAAACGGACATTTTCCATGAAATGTTTCGCTTCCGGCGGCTGCGGCGAGTAAAATGACCGTAAGAAATAGGCCGTGAGTTCTGATTCCCCAGCAGACGTTACACAGATCCTAAAGGACTGGAGCGATGGCGACGTCACCGCGCCAGAGAAGCTGATGCCGCTCATTTACGCAGAACTTCGCCAGCTAGCGCGCAATTACATCGCGCGCGAACGCGCCGATCATACATTGCAGGCAACCGCCCTCGTTCACGAAGCCTACTTGCGAATGGTGGACGACAAGGGGGTGAGCTGGAAAAACCGTGCCCACTTTTATGGAATGGCCGCGCGGTTGATGCGGCGGATTTTGGTCGATCACGCCCGCGCACACAACGCGGCTAAGCGCGGCGGCCTTGAGCAGAAGCTATCCCTTGAGGAAGCGCGCGAGCTGCCTATTAAAAGTACGGTCGAACTGGTTGCGCTCGACGGCGCGCTGGAACGTTTAGCCCAAACTTATCCGCGCAAAAGTCAAGTGGTGGAGCTCAAGTTCTTCGGCGGACTCGATACCAAAGAAATTTCCCAAGTGCTTCAAGTTTCGGAGAAAACCGTCCTACGCGATTGGAATTTTGCCAAGCTCTGGCTTTGTCGCGAACTGAGCGCCGCCGCCTAGCAAATTCATCCACAGATTACGACAGGTTTTTGTGTAGAGGCGCGTGTCCTCACGCGCAGCAGCTTTTATTGCGGCTGAGATAGCCGGCACTACAACGTCCTTTTAACCGTGACCAAAACTCCGAGCTCCTCTAGCCCGCCTGAAAAAGCACAGTTGATTGCCGACTTGGTCGAATCGGCGCTTGACCGCGAACCAGCAGAGCGGCGCCCCTTTCTCGATCAAGCCTGCGGCGACGATGTCAATCTTCGCGCGGAGGTTGAGTCGCTGCTCAGATTTCAAGAGCGCGCGCGCGATTTCATTGAAACCCCGGCTTACGAGAAGGTTGCCGCGATTCTTGCAGACGAGAGTGGCAAATTGCAATCGGGAGAAGTTCTCAGCGAATACAAAATCCTGTCACTAATTGGCGAAGGTGGAATGGGCGAGGTTTATCTCGCCGAAGACATAACATTCGGCCGCAACGTCGCGATCAAGCTAGTCAAACCAGGCCTCGGCACCACCAGCATTCTTCGTCAGTTTCGAAATGAAGAAAAAATTCTCGCTGCCCTGAACCATCCGAATATTGCACGGCTTTACGGCGGATCTGTAACACCCAGCGGCTTGCCTTACTTCGTAATGGAATATGTTGATGGGCCGCGCCTGGATCGTTACTGCCGCGATAATCGATTGTCGATCTATGATCGGCTTATCCTTTTCCGTAAGGTATGCGCCGCAGTCACCTTCGCGCACCAACATCATATCATCCACCGCGACATCAAGCCGGCCAACATCCGCGTTACGGCGGAGGGTGAACCAAAATTACTCGACTTCGGCATTGCCAAACTGCTCGACCACGCAACATCGACAATCAGCGAACTGACCATGACGTTTCGTACCATCATGACGCCGGAGTACGCGAGCCCCGAGCAAGTGCGCGGCGAAACCATGGCCACGGCGAGTGACGTTTACAGTCTCGGCGTCGTCCTCTACGAACTGCTAACCGAACAGCGCCCCTATCAAATCAAGAGTCGCAGACCTGAGGAAATCGCGCGCGCCATCACCGAACAGGAACCAACACCTCCGAGCACGGCGCTTACAAAAGCGATCGATCGAAAATCCAAAATCCAAAATCCAAAATTGTTACGGGGCGATCTCGACAACATCATTTTGAAGGCACTTCGCAAAGAACCGGATCGGCGTTACGCATCAGTCGCGCAATTCTCAGAAGACATTCGCCGCCATCTCGAAGGTTTGCCGGTGATCGCGCGCAAAGACACGTTCAAGTATCGCGCGACCAAGTTCATCCAGCGGAACAAAGCCGCTGTCACAGCAGGTTTAGCCGGAGTGGCAATCGGACTGCTTGTGCTCGCGATTATCGCTGCCTTCATTTTTGTGCGAAGACCGATACGATCAATCTCCACGATTGCGGAAAAGAGCATTGCCGTGATGCCGTTCGAAAACCTAAGCGAAGAAAAAGCGAACGCTTATTTTGCCGAGGGCATCCAGGATGAGATCCTGACGCGCTTATCGAAGATCGCCGATCTCAAGGTGATCTCGCGCACATCCACGCAACGTTACAAAAGCGCGCCGAAAAACCTGCCTGAGATCGCCAAACAACTTGGCGTCGCCCACATCCTGGAAGGAAGCGTGCAGAAGAGCGGCGACGCCGTCCGCGTGAACGTGCAGCTAATCAAGGCGGCCAATGATTCCCATCTGTGGGCCGATACCTTTGATCGCAAACTGACCGATATCTTTTCGGTTGAGAGTGAAGTGGCCAAATCCATTGCCGACCAGTTGCGAGCGCACCTCAGCGGTCAGGAAGAGCAAGTTATCGCCGCCAAACCGACAGACAATCCTGAGGCTTATGATGCCTACCTGCGTGGGCTGGCTTATAGTCTGAAAACGGCAAACACCCCCGCCAACGCCCTTGGCGCACAGAAATATCTCAGAGAAGCGGTGCGGTTGGACCCAAAGTTCGCCCTTAGTTGGGCGCTGCTGTCATATGTTGATGCGAACGGCTACCTCACACAGACTCTTCAACCAACGGTCGCTCTCCGTGAAGAGGCACGGCAGGCAGCCGAAACCGCGCTCACTCTTCAGCCCAATCTCGGCGAGGCGCTGCATGCCAAGGGATACTACCACTACGCCTGCCTAAAAGACTACGACACCGCGGTGCGTTACTTTGAGCAAGCGCGGCAGCTCCTCCCGAATAGCAGCCGGATTCCTGAGTCGCTGGCTTATGTCGCGCGGAGGCGAGGCCAGTGGGACCGGAGCGAGGCCTACTTCAACGAAGCCGAGCGGCTCGACCCGCGCGACGTGCCCCTACTCAGCCAGCACGCGCTTTACTATATCTGCCTTCGTCGTTTCCCCGAAGCGCATCGAAAGTTTGATCAGGTTCTCGATATCACACCGGACGACATGGATACCCTCGTGTTCAAGGCGGCCATCGCACAAACTGAGGGCGACCTGCCGCGGGCTGCTGCACTACTCGCTCCGCTGCGTCCGAACGCCGACGACTCCAGCGCGCTGGAAGTACAAGTTTACCAAGCGATCCTAGAGCGGCGCCCTGCACCAATCATCCCTCGGCTAAAGGAAATACTTGCCAAGCCGGATCCAGCGTTGGGATTTTACAATGGCGAGCTGCGCTTTTGGTTAGGCTGGGCGCAAGAAGTCGTCGGCGATCACGCGGCCGCGCAGGAAAGTTGGCGACAGGCGCGCAGCGAACTGGAACCTTTCCTCAAAGAACAGCCGGAAAACGTTGTTTTGATTGGTGATCTCGCGCTGACCAACACGGGCCTCGGTGACAAAGCCGCCGCGTTGACTCTGGCGGAGGGGGCGCTGGCCGCAAATTCGATCGAGAAAGACGCGATAGATGGTCCCGTTCCGATCGAGATCCTCGCTCGCGTGGCTGCGCAAACGGGGGAACCCGACCGTGCCATCGCCGCTTTACAGAAACTACTCTCGATACCGTACAGTGGCCCACTGGTTGTAACCATCACTCCGGCGCTGCTCCGGCTCGACCCAATGTTCGATCCGCTTCGGAATGATCCGCGCTTCCAAAAACTTGTCGCCTCATCCGCGCCGAAACCTTAGCGAATCTGCATGTCGGCCGAATCCGTCTCGAATCTGAAATTCGACGTTTGGTCACTTTCGTGTTCAGCGACATCACTGGCATTTCCTTTAAACCAAAGAATATGTTCAATTGCTACCGCCGACACCCTGACGAGGGCAGGCCGATCTTGAATAATTGGAACACCGATACATAACAGAAGATGTAGCGTAACAGCGAACCTCGGAGATTATGCACTATCCCGTAACGAAGATTATTCTTCTGTCGTTCATAACCAGCCAGACCCCTTTTATACTTCAAGAACGGGGAGATATTCCAAAGGTTTCCAGAGCTAGGGTTGAGGGGAGCCAATCGTACTCCTGTCCGGCGACCCGCGGAAGGACAGACTCTATAACACCGGATTCTGTGCCGCTTGGCTCGTGGGGGGGCGAGCATATAGGCCTGCAGGTTACTGAAAAGGGCGGAATCTTTGAACTTGATTGTGCTAATGGCACTATCGAGGAGTCACTCGCGCTTGACGCTCGCGCTCGTTTCGACAGCAAGGGTGTCTATGTAAGAGAGCATGCCGGTCCGGCTCATGAAGGCCAGCGGTCCGAGGTTCATCCTGCGCATTTTTCGGGCTGGAGTGACGGTAAAAGAATGACATTAATAATTAAGCTCACGGATACTGGACAGACAATCGGAGAATTCAAGTTAACGATTGGGCAAGAGCCGCAAATAACGAAGTGCCTTTAAGGGCAGGCGATCTTCAGAAGGTATCAGTACAGGCTCGGCAAGAAGCGGCTGCGAACGTTCGCAGTTGCTGGCTACAGTATCCTACGATAGCACTATTTATTCGGGAATCCCTAACCGGTGGCAAATCTCGTTAAGACCGCTCTACTGGGTAGACCAGCGATTCCAGGCGGGCTGTTCACGACCTCGTCCGAATACTGCGAATCTACCTTTGTAGGCCACAGGTGAACCAACACCATAATAGCCTGACGCAGTCCAGAATGTCCCAACTGGCGAGAACTGCCGAGCGCGCAGGTAGTCGCCCGCGCCTTCTGTGCCATCATTATTAAGCCCCCAGTTAGTGCTCGCGGCGACAGTAAAGAATTTCCACGGTGGAACAGTCCCACTGACATCGTCGGCCAGGGAGATAGCGAATTGTGGATAACCGACACTTCCTCCGGCCGCTAGAGCTGCTACGCCTAAGTCCCCTCGGGTATTCGGGGCGGCTGCGCCATACTGGTATGCGTTGCTAGAACTCGATATATACGGTCGCGCGAGATATATTAAATCACTCTCACGGAACGTGGCCGCGTTTATGTAAGGGTATGGGAATCCACCTCCTTGCGCAACGTTCCAGAAGAAACCGATAATGCCTTTCGCCACGTAACCGTCAGTTATTCGGTCGTCGGTCCGACCACAGGGATTTCTACCATTAGGGACTGTGCAAGTTGCGCTCCCCTTAGTGGTGAAAGTGTAAGCTGGAATGGTCCTCGCGAAGGAGCTTACGACAGTCGTGCTTTCAGGCCAGGAGTAAACTCTAAACGTTCCAGCGCTGTTCTCATTCGAACCGAAATACATGGTCGTTGTCGCGCCCTGTACCGGCTCAATGGATTTGCCCGACACGAGAGTCAAGCGGTTAAAGGAAAAGGTGCCAGCCGCTAACTGTTGAAGCGGCAGCCGGATCATCATTCGGTTTGTCTCGATATCGGCAGCGTTGAAAATGTTTACTGTAATGTACAGGTAGTCGTTCGACAGCGCTAGGTGCGGATAGTCGAAATTCTTGTTAGTCAAAGAGGAGTCGAAAGTCGTTGGAGACCAAGTGTAAATAAAGAAAGTGGCTCCGCCGTTCTTGGAGACACCTAGCTTAATCTGGTTTACTCCAGCACTGTTTACGTCACCTTGCCTGGACCAAATAATGAGGTTGCGGCTCACGTCATGAATCACATCCTGATCGCAACAGAAATCAGGGAAGTCGGCGAAGGGACTAACATAGCTAAACGTTGCTCCAGCATTGGTAGATTTTGCCACGTACCAGTTACCAGTAAAAAACACATTTTTACCAATCTGGGCATGTGCCGGCTCGTTGATCACTGAGGACCCTGGGAAAAGCGCGGTTTGCACATCGCTACTCTGAAAGAACGTCAGGGAGCTGTCAGCCAGAGCCTCTTCGAGCTTGGACTCATCGGTACCAAGCTGACCATTAGCCATTATGTGATACGTGGGGCCTTCCACAGGATGATCTGGATTTGGTTCTAGTAGAGCATTAAGAGCATCGTAACCTCTCTGTCTGCGTATATCCATGCGCTTGAAAGCATCCCGCTGAGCAGCACTGACTTCGGGTATGGATTCTGAGTAAGCTGGTATATATTCAATCGGCGGTCCTAACACGCCGGCTTCGGTATGGAGTAGAGCACCCTGAGTGTCGATTGGACGCTGCGACGCTTGTTCCCCGCCTCCCTGTGCGAAAATTAGAGCCAATCCCATCGTCGAAATTGAGAGGGAGACCAAAGACAGCGCCAGCGCTTTTCTCATTGTTCGTGATTTCATGTGTGGAAGCCTTTCTACGTTCTACCTTAAGCGGGGGTTTCTTTGAAACCGAAGGGGGAAGTCATTTCAGCGAATGACCCGCTGCAACCCTGCGCCAGAACGGCTTGGCCTAGTCGGAGTAGCCGCGATGTTGTCGACTTGACTTAGCAGCTGTCAAGAATGTTCCAGTCAGTTGAATCCCGATCCTAATGCAGGCCGTCGCCTTATAGGTGACGCGGGTGAAACAGTACACTAAGATAGTAGCGTAGATTTTAGGGAGACGGAGGCAAGACACTTACGCCTTAATCGGCAAAATAGCGGTTTGAACATGAAAAGATAGCTGATCCCCCAAAGTGAACTTCCCGAACATAAGTGACTGTTTCGCGCGCGACCAAAAACTCATCTGATACTGAAATCTGATACTGCTACCAGTTTATTGGATAACTTGAGATAACGTGGTTTACAGTGTCACCGCGTCACCGAATACTGCTTGCGTTAGCACTGCGGCTGCGATGGCAATTCCTAAAGGAACGAGCGTAGAGAGTTTCAAGATTCTGAGTGAAGGGTTGGTTTTCATGGGATTGTTGTTGTGCAGGGTTTGTCGAAACTCGCTGCTTTCGTTAGGCCAGCCGAAGGTGGCCGAGACGGCTTGCGCCTAACAAGCCTATTAAGGACAGAAAGAGGAGGCCAAAAGTGGAGCCTGTATCTGGGACTCTGTGTTCAGCAGTTGCGGGCGGCAAGAGGCGTTTTGAACGTTGTCTGGCTCCGGTTACGATTCGAGCAGTTTTACCCTTGCCAGCCTTACTCGGTGGATGAAATAATCAATGACCGTGCAGCCTTCTAAATCGATTCCCCTCGTAAGACCCAAAAATAGATTGCAAAATGCGGTCTAATTCTTGTTAGATGCGTGCATCGTAATCTTAGTCTTTGCATTTCGGTGCCCCCGTTGTAACGGCAGGGTTATCACAGGGACAGGGGCCGCGGTGGGTCTCAGCTTGCTTTCGGTTCCACGCTACTGCTCTTCTTGTGGGCTTGATTTCAGCGCCCCAAGCGATGAACCCGCGAACCTCTAACCAATCGCTCCCCCAACTGGCTGACTGACAATAATAATCATGGATTGATTAATTGAAAATAATCCTGAGGCATTTCCGTCCCCTGAAAGCCATTCCCAGCCTGTTAACACGCTGGATTACCGCCGAAATTGTCGGATAATCACGTGTTAGGCGATTCTCGCTTTTATGAGTCGGTATCAGTTCTTTCAGCAAGCAAGCGCAATTGGTTGGATCGCCAGCGGTATCGTCGGGATTATCGCCTTCGTTCTCCGCAGTCGAACCCGCGCGTGGTACTCTCCTTTTGTTCGTATTTTCACCGTTTTATTTTTCTTCTTACTACCAGTAGCCATGTTTTCCGCACTTCTTTCGGAGCCACTGCACGAGCAGAGCCTCTATCGTGTGTGCCTGTGGTTTAGTTTGATCTGCCTCTATCTACTTCTGGGTGCCATCGCTATTGGACGCAGTTCGTGGCGGCGGTCGTCCACTCAAACGCGGCCATCTATTTCGCGCGGCGCCGCCAAACCCATCACTAACCGATAGCATAACCAGCTTTACTTTCATGAAACACATTGTCGATGTTACGCAAGCTCGCTCTCGCCATCGGTAGCTGAGAATGTCTAGGCCATGCCTGAGGGAAACGATACAAAACCCAAAGGGGATGAAAGCCGCAGCAATGCAGTACCCGCCAGTCAGTCTGCCGCCCAAACACCCCAAACCAGTGTAGGGCAACGCGAATCCCAGGATCGAACAGAGCATACTAAAAAAACCCACATATACCCTCGAATCGGATGCAATAGTCCCTGCGACGGACACAATGACACGGACAACAATCGCTGTCCTTAAACAATGGAAGAAGCAAAAACACCGAAGTCTGAAACGCCATTTGAGCGATTCTGCAAACTCGCAAAAAAGGTCGTAAGCGTACCGAAGTCCGAGATCGACAAGCGCGCGAAAGCGTGGAAGAAATCGCGGACGGCGAGCGAGGACACCGAAGAGAGCGAAGAATAGAGCTTTCGCCCTGTCACGGCAGTAGCAAAATAGACTGATCGTTTGGTCAGTCAATATTATTACCGCTGGCAGCTAACGGCTATCCTAATCACTCCTTTCCCCTAACCAAAACCTAAGTATTAAAATAATTAATTAATGCCTTTATCTTTTTGATCGATTGATTAATTGAAACTAATCCTGGGGGCTTTTACGGCGCGGCAAGCGGCATTTTGAACGGTTGTCTAACCTGCTGATTATGGGGGCAGACATTCTTGCCTCGAAACTGCATTCGGCTACGATTCGAGCAGTTTACGCTTGCCAGCCTTGATCCGTGGGTGAAATAATCAATGACCGTGCAGCCTTCCAAATCGATTCCCCTCGTAAGCCCAAGAAATGGATTGCAAAATGCAATCTAAGTCTTGTCAGGCTAACTGAACGTGGCGGAGGCGGGTTGCGCCCAACAAGGCTGTTAAGGACAGAAAGAGCAGGCCAAAAGTACACCCCATATCGGGGACTCTGGCTACTTCAGCCTCGTCAAGGAGGGTCGCTGGAATAATCTCTCTGTTGGTGCTATCCGTACCGACTTTGGGGAGAGTAGTGCCGTTTGGAACCCCGCCAAAGAAGGAGGTAGCGTCGCTCACAATCGTCACTTGGTTAGAGGAAGGAGCACCCAAGGTTACGAAGTTTGCGAGACTAGAATTCCGCAGTTCGACCCGGTTGCCCGATGTCGATCCGTTATATGTGGCCGACAGACTCATGGATGAGTTGTGAGTAAGGACCACGTTGTTGGCTTCGGTCGCGGATATTGGCTGCGTTACCAGTGCGGCGGCGATTGCAATTCCTAAAGGAGCGAGCCTAGGAAGTTTGAAAATTTTGAATGAAGCATTGGTTTTCATGGGGTCATCGTTGTGCGGACTCTGTCGAAACTCGCAATCCTCCCTCCCTCCCCCCAGACGTGCGGGTCGCGCTGCCTCGGAGCTTGAGCAACAATCGGTTCCGGTGTCAATCATAATTTCGATAATTTTCGTTGAATAAGGGGCCGACCGTCTTACCGGCCATGGTATCCCTTAATCCAAGCTGTGAAAGGCTCTCCCGCCAGGGCCCATACCCTTTATCCTTTCGTTAAAAACTTCGAATTTTTTCAATATCGGCAGGGAGTCCCATTTTGAAGTCTCCCCTGAGTGAAAGAGGACGTTTCTCTTAACTCGGTCTGCCAAGTGGGGTTATTCTTTTAAAATGACGAATACCTTTGGATGGGGTTTGGTAGGATAACAAGAAACAAGCGGGCTTTTTAGGGCGCGGCAAACGTATCACGACCACAGCACGAAACTCTAATCTTTTTACCAACCAAGTGCCGAATCGCTGGACTTACTACTATCTTTGCTAATGCTGCGCTTGTTCTAGTTGCTGTCTCACCTTGTCTTTTTCCTGGCGAACGTCGCTTAGGCGGCTTTGCAACAACGGTAAATCCGCTCGCGCTGGATTTTTATAATTATAAACACGATAGTTCCTGTGTCTTGTACCGAATGAACCTGTATTTTGGGACAAATACTCCGGGAGGGTCTCTATTTCACCGATTCGTCGCAGCAAGTCGTCCTCTTTCTGTTGAAGCTCGGCGTAGCGAGCTTGCAAGGCTTGAGCGTTTTGCCCCTGTCCTTTAGTCCACTCAATCCCCGCTTGTTCCTTAGCAAGCTGTTCATTGCTCTTTGCTGTCGCCGCCGCCCTTTGTCGCATGGCTTCCTCTTGCTGCTTTCGGAGCTGCTCTAACGCGGCGTTTTGTTCGGCGGAGTATGCCGCCGCTTTCGCAGCATCATAATGAAAACGTTCCTGAACCTCTTTAGGCAACTCGGTGAAATAAACCTTCGAGATTCCCGAACTGCTGGTGAGAACAATGCCATCCGGTTCAACTCGGCTCACCTTAACGTTTTTGTATTCTTTCCCGTCAGTTGTTTTGAAGTCGTCCGCGAGAAGACCTCTTGTGGATAGAACAAGTAGAAAGACCAACAGGTAATTACTCATACTTTCCGTGTGGCAACTAAGGTTTGCTTCAGCGGCGAGTGTAAATGTACGGGTGCGGGTACCACCACCACCAGGGCTTGGACTCGTGGTAGGCTTCTCGATCAAGTGGGTTGGGGCCTTTAGCCGCGATTGCTGCCGCCACTCTTCTGGCTTCAACATCGCTTTGTTGCTTATCATACAGGGGTTTTAGCTTCTCCTGTTCTGCTAGGTACTTGTCCCTCTCGTGTTTCTTGTAATCGGCCAGTGCCTGCTGTGATTGCGCGTCTCGTTTACCTGCCCATTTGCCCAAATCAATGTCGTTTGTCAGCTTGTCGGTAGATACCTCGAATTCTGTTCCATCATCAGTCTTCACTCGAATGTTGTCGCCGAGATTTCCGACCGTTTTATCGGTTCGCTTTACGCGACTGCCCGGAAGAACGCCGATCACACCAGAAGTGGTTTTGACCGGGGCGTACTCCATTAGGTAGAATGTGCCCTCTGGTGCAAGATTGTGGTGTTCCGTTTGAGACAACGCCGTTGGTGAAAACGAAGCTGTTGGCGGTGCGCTATGAAAGATTGCTGATGCGTTAACAGCACTCATTCCACGAATTGCCGGGGCCGCCAATGTCATAACAGCAGTTTTCCCATCCCGATTTGGAGTTAATGTTACAGCTGTCTTGTTATCAACGCCCCAATACCACGTCATTGTTTTGCCATCATTTGTGGCGTCGCGCGGCCCTCCAGGGCCTACTCTGGATGTGTCAGATTCAACTGTGCCGCCGTCAGTGATAGACAGTGTAAACTTAACAAGTCCACCGCGCCCGTTAATTGTTCCAACCCATGTTCCATCGAATAAATTCTCGCGTTTTGTTGAACGAGAATCGAGAAGCGTCTGGCCTGACTGCGATTGCGATCCGGTTCATAGATAATCTCTTTCCAGTAAGGGTTCTTTACCGGTGAGAGAGATTACGAAGTTACCGGGCAAAACCACGGCTAACCGTTGCAAAACTTAATAGCCCGCAGACATCGGTTCTGACAAATTACACGTTGGACGCGGCGTGGCAAGAAAAATCGTTAAGCCGTAGGGAGCACTTCCAACCTCAAGCCCTTTAAGCGTTAAAAGACAATTAATGCCTTTATCTTTTGATGGGTTGAATTATTCAAGAGATGAATCCGCAGTTTTTATTTCACCAGAACTCACGAGGGAGGTCATCCAAAAAAATGGTTATGGAAGTGAGATGCGTTATTACGTGCACCCGGCCATCGCCACGTATGAAATGATTGTCGCTTAATTGATGCCAGCCCTGCACTTTCAAGTTCTCACTGGTTTTGGGCACGTCGTAGCTTTCGAAAATTGTCGTCTTGTTCTCAACACTTAACGGCGAACCGTCGCTTTTTTCGGTATCCAGCTTTTGTGCTTTGCCGCCAATGAACAGAACAGCCGTTTTCCAGCCACGTGTTTCGAAGTGGTATCGGTCATACTGGATGCCGGACACGCTCCCATTATTGTGACTAGATGGCTTACCAAGAATTGCCGCCACTTCCTCGAACGAAGAGTTCAGTAATCCGTCTTTCGCTAACACGGAAGAATGCGACATCGCTCCGAAGAGAACGAGAATCATCAATTTCCTCATCAAGTGATTAATTATCGACGGACTGATTTTATTTCGATTTCAATTCTTAATTCAAAGAGATATTTTCAAAGGTTATGAAGAAGTATTTTGTTGCGACGTTGCTGTTGTTCTCATTTGGGCTACAGATTTCTGCGGAGGACACGAGGGCCAGCGATTGACAGGGCCGTAATATCCTGTGCAAAATCCTGACTCCTCGTATGAAAGCGTCCTTGCTCTATCGTATTGCTTCCGTCTTGCTGATCCTCTTCGCGCTAGGCCACACGCTCGGCTTTCGACGGGTTGATCCCCGTTGGGGAGTGGATTCCATTATCGCGGCGTTGCGATCAACGCACTTCGACGTTCAAGGGTTAAATCGGAACTACTGGGATTTCTACACGGGCTTCGGTCTCTTCGTAACGGTTCTCCTGGTCTTCATCGCAGTCCTTTCGTGGCAACTTGGAAGCCTGCCCAAAGAATCCTTGCTGGCGATGCCGGTCGTCAGATGGGGCCTCGCGATGTGCTTCGTCGTGGTCACATTCTTGAGTTGGAAATACTTCTTTGTGGTGCCGATAATTTTCTCCGGCATCATTACCATCTGCCTGATCCTCGCAGCTTGGATTGCCGGAAGATCATAAGTGGGATTAAGCTGCGGAGCCAACCTACAGGTAAGGGAACTAGTAAGCCTGAGCCAACTGTGGAAAAGAAACTACCATGAGTACAAGTATTCGAAACCGCCTACGCGGTACTATTGAAAGAATCGTTTCTGACAAAGTCGTGTCAGAAGTTGTCATCCGAACTTCGGCTGGAGACGTAACGTCGATTATCACAACTGGTTCAGTCAAGCGAATGAATCTCAAAGAGGGCGATACTGTTTTTGCGATAATTAAGGCGACCGAAGTCTCCGTCGAAAAGGAATAGTTTTTCGTCGCCACACAGCCGATAGAATATTTGGTTCCATGCATGGAGTTGAAGAAATAGAGGTTCGTCCGTTTTCAAGCCGTGAAGAGTACGAGCTGATGCTCGATTATTTTTATAAAGCCGATGAAGCATTTTTACGCGGGATGGGCGTCGACCGCTTGAAACTTCCTGAAAGAGATAAATGGTTTGAAGCCCTTTTGGTCGATCATGAGAAATCAGACAACGAAAAAGACCGGTTTTACCTGGTTTGGATATTCCGGGGAGAACGGGTTGGACACTCAAGCATCAATAAGATCGTTCCTGGTATCGAGGCTTTTATACATTTGCATCTGTGGAATTCGCAATTAAGAAGAGATGGTTTAGGGACAGAATTCGTCCGCAAATCTGCTAACTTTTACTTGGAGCGATTCAATTTGAGAAAGCTCGTTTGTGAACCTTGGGCGGAGAATCCTGCTCCAAATCGAGTGTTAGAAAAACTTGGATTCACGTTGGTTGGCCGGTATAGGACGATTCCCGGTGACATAGCCTACGAGCAAGAGGTGAATCGCTACGAGCTGAGAAGACCTAACCAATCGCTCCAGTCAACCGCTGGCCGGATTTCTTAAATCACTCGAAGACTGCCATTACTCAAAGCATTAGAATAATTAATTAGTGAATCCTACCCTTTGATTAATTGAAAATAATCCTGGAGCTTTTAAAGCAGAGCAGGAGGGATTTTGAACGGTCGTCTAACCTCATTGACCTTTAATTTTCCCTACCTTGGGGGTTCCAGTGCTTTACTGATTGTCGGCCACGATTTGCGGCGGGGCTTTGCTCACTTCAAGCTGAGCACTCACTCGCTGGATTTTTGAATCCTGCTCTTTGAGATGAGCAACGACAGTCTCCATCCCTTTCTTTAGCTGTGTGATCGTCGCTTCTTGTTCCTGAATCTTGCGGTTTTGTTCCAGCACTGTGCGGTGCTCTTTCAAGAACTCATTAAGCAACATAGCGTTCACTGCGTCGTAGCGAACACTCATGACTCTCCCCTCATCATCACGAATCACAAGATCAGGATTAACCTTCTCAACTTCCTCAGCGATTAACCCAAACTGTGGAATACTATCTGGATCGATCTCCTGCTTGTAGCGGAAGGTGACTGGTTTGGGGGCAAGGATTGCTTCACTGGCTTTGTCTATGGGCTTGACTGCTTCCTTAAAACGAATGGAAGAGGTACCACTGATGCCAAGCTTCCCACTTGAGCTTACTACTACTGGACTGCCAGTCATTGTCACCCCAAAGATGCCGGCGATAAAGGTGCCATTCTGCGTTCCTTGGTTCCCGATCCGAATCTTGGCCACCTCACCCGCCACACCGGGTGCGCCAATGTCGATGTTGTTACTCCCGGTCGTGAGATTGACCCCTGCGTTGCTGCCCAATGCGATATTGGATGAGCCG
>Ga0070706_100000528_pt1 | contig 44483 bp, 40 predicted proteins | sample KBSK5501metaG_FD_65476 | JGI IMG/M metagenome (GOLD analysis project Ga0070706, IMG submission 65476) | Corn, switchgrass and miscanthus rhizosphere microbial communities from Kellogg Biological Station, Michigan, USA - KBS K5-50-1 metaG | ecosystem: Host-associated > Plants > Roots >... | reverse complement strand
CTGTTTAACCGCCAGGTTCTAGAGCAACGGGCTGCGGCGCCACCCGTTGGTAGGACGATAAACGCTCCCCGTGAACGTAGCCCGATGGGGAGTGCTCCCCCTGGCTGAGTCTGGTCAGGTTCAGAGCCGCTTGGTGCGAGCACCTCGCAAGCTCCCGGTTTTAACCGGGGGTACCTGACGATCCCTGATGATTCCTGTTACTCTGGCTCGACTGCTACGGCCAACCCGCAGAGGGCTCCCATGTGAGGGCGCTCACTATTGTTGGGGATACGTACTTCATCCCACGGCGACGCCCGCGCAAGGACGCCAGATTAGTATAACATAGGCGTTTCCGGCCACGCAAGCCTGACGCCGGATGTCTCGCACGTGGAGCGTGTGTGTGCGGCGATACTACAGACGGATGATAGAATGCGTTTGGCGCGCAGAGACGTGTGGACTGAGACGCTTGGCGGGGACTATGGCGCGCGTCGAGATCAAAAGCAAGGAGCGTGAGACGATATGGCCGCAGAAAACACCTTCGATGTAGTATCGCAATACGACGAGCAGGAGTTGGTCAACGCGCTGGACCAGACACGGCGCGAGGTCAGCACGCGCTACGACCTCAAGGACACGCGCACGGAGATCAAGCACGAGGCGAAGAGCATTACCATCCTGACCGACAGCGAGTTCACGCTCAAGAGCGTGCGTGACGTGCTGGAGTCGAAGCTGGTGCGGCGCAACCTCTCGCTCAAGATCCTCAAGCCAGGGAACATCGAGCAGGCTGGCGGGAACCGTGTGCGCCAGGTCTTCGAGTTGCAACAGGGCATCTCGGCGGACCTCGCGCGCGACATCTCGAAGCAGATTCGCGACAACTTCCCGAAAGTACGCCCACAGATTCAGGGCGACGCCGTGCGTGTGAGCGCGAAGAGTCGCGACGATTTGCAAGCGGTGATCGCCTACCTGAAGGGCAAGGACTTCCCTGTGCCGCTCCAGTTCGTCAACTACCGGGGCTGATCTAGCCCTTGAAGCGGTAGCCGACACCGCGGATGGTCTGGATCAACTGCGGGTTGGCGGGGTCGTCCTCGATGCGCTCGCGCAGCCAGCGGATATGCACGTCAATCGTGCGTGTATCGCCCTCGTAGTCGTAGCCCCAGACCTTCTCCAGCAGCCGGTCGCGCGTCAGCACGTTGCCGCGATTGCGTATGAAGTAGACCAGCAGGTCGAAGAGGCGCGCCGGCAGGGTGATCTCCTCGCCGCGCCGTCGCACCTCGCGCCGGTCGAGGTCAACCGTCAGATCTCCCGCGGCGAGCTGGCGCACGTCGTCCGCCGGATCGGGCGCGCCCTTGTGGCCGCCGCGGCGCAGCAGCGCCCGGATGCGCGCGCGCAGTTCGTTCCACGCGTAGGGCTTGGTGACGTAGTCATCCGCGCCAAGCTCGAGGCCGACGACCTTGTCGGTCTCCTCAACGCGCGCCGTCAACATCAGTATCGCGATATCCGCTGTCTCCGGCTTGCTGCGGAGTTGTCGGCAGACCTCCAGGCCATCGAGCCGTGGCAACATCAGATCCAGCAGCACCAGCGAGACGGGCTTCTGGCGGGCGAGTTCGAGCGCGGTGACGCCATCACTCGCCGTCAGCACCTGATAGCCCTCGGCGCGGAGATTGTAGACGAGTGTATCACGCAGCGGGACGTCGTCCTCCACGACGAGAATCGTCCGCTGCTCGTCTTGCGCGCCGGCAGTCAATTGTGTTCTCCCTATTTCGGGTCGCGGTGAGAGTCAGCCGAGAGTCAGTTCAACTCTTCGATCTCGCCGGTCACCATATAAATGACGTCTTCGCAGATATTCGTCACCCGGTCGCCGATGCGCTCCAGGTCATGCGCGGCGAAGAGCAGACTCGTCGCGGGCTGGACGCGTGATGAATCGGTGGACATGATCGCGATCAACTCGGTGAACGCCACGCGATACTGTGCGTCAATCTCGTCGTCGCGCTCGCAGACCTTACGCGCCTGCTGGACATTCACATCCACGAACGACTGGGTGCCCAGGCGCACCTGCTCGACGACCAGATCGCTCATCTGCACGAGCTTCGCTATCGTGGGGATCGGCTCGTACTCGCGGATACGCATCGTCTGCTTGGCGATGCCCACCGCATGGTCGCCCATCCGTTCCAGTTCGTTGATGACGAGTTGGACGGTGATCAACTCACGCAGGTCACGCGCGACGGGCGCCTGGAGCGCCATCACGGCGATGCAACGGCTGCGAATGCTGCGCTGCAGTTCGTTGACCTCCGAGTCGCTGCTCACGATGTCGGTGGCAAGGACGGTATCGCGCTGGCTCAGCGCCTGCATCGCGCGCTCCACTTCGCGCTCGACGAGCGCCGCCATCTGGATGACCGATTCCTCGATCTCGCGCAGTTCCTGATGAAACGTTTGTCGTGGCATCTGCTGTCTCCTTCCAGGAAGCATGATCTCGTCCCGTGTCCTGAAGCCCACAGAGAGCGTGGGCGTGTGAACGAGACAGTATACGCCATGCGCCGATCGGACGGCGTCGCTCAGCCAAAGCGCCCGGTGATGAAGTCCTCTGTGCGCTTGTCGCGCGGACGCGAGAACAGCTCTTTCGTGTCGCCGAACTCGATGAGATTGCCGGTCAGGAAGAAGCCTGTATACTTGGAGACACGCGCCGCCTGTTGCAGATTATGCGTGACGATGGCGATGGTGTAATTTTGCTTGAGCTGCTCGATCAACTCCTCGATCTTGAGCGTGGCGATGGGGTCGAGCGCAGAGGCTGGCTCGTCCATCAAGATTACCTCCGGCTCGACGGCGAGCGCGCGGGCAATGCACAAGCGCTGCTGCTGGCCACCAGAGAGGCCCGTAGCGTCCTTCTTGAGCCGGTCCTTCACCTCATCCCACAACGCGGCGCCGCGCAGGCTCTGCTCGACCCGATCCGCGAGCTGGCTTCGGCTCAAACCGCCTTTGATGCGCAGACCGTAGGCGACATTCTCGAAGATGGATTTGGGAAACGGATTCGGCCGCTGGAAGACCATGCCGACGCGCTGACGGAGGCTTACAATATCGGTTCCGGGCGCGTAGAGGTCGATGCCATCCAGCAACACCGAACCCGTCACGCGCGCGCCACGTGTCACATCATGCATGCGGTTCAGCGCGCGGATGAACGTGGATTTCCCGCACCCTGAAGGTCCCATGAGCGCGGTCACCTCGCGCTCTGGAAAATCCATGCTGACATCTTTGATCGCATGGGCCTCACCATAGTAGACGTTGAGGTCGGTGACCTTCATCTTGATGGGCGCGTCGATCCGTGGAGCCATGGCGCCCGCCGCCGGGTTTTCGAGGTCCTGTATAGTGGCGCCAAACGTATCGTCTGTCATTCGCTCCGCCATGGCTTTCTCTACCCTCGCAGGGGTTCCTCACTTGCGCCCCGCACGCGCCAGCGCCTTATCCAAAGCGCCCGGTGATGTAATCCTCTGTCTGCTTGTTGTCGGGATGAGAGAAGAGCTTGGTGGTCGCGCCGACCTCGATCAATCTTCCCTGGAAGAAGAAGGCAGTGGTCTCCGCCACACGGGACGCCTGCTGCATGTTGTGCGTGACGATCACTACCGTGTAGCGCTTCTCCAACTCCTTGATCAGATCCTCGATCTGCAGCGTGGCGATAGGGTCAAGCGCCGAGCACGGCTCGTCCATCAAGATTACCTCCGGCTCGACAGCGAGCGCGCGGGCGATGCACAGCCGCTGCTGCTGCCCGCCGGAGAGACTGATCGATGGCGCCTGTAGCCTGTCTTTCACCTCATCCCACAGCGCGGCGCCGCGCAGGCTGCGCTCAACAACCTCATCGGCGGAAGCGCGCCCCTGTATCATGCCATTGAGCCGCGCGCCGATGACCGCGTTGTCGTAGATGCTCTTCGTCGGCAAGGGATTCGGCTGCTGGAAGACCATGCCGATATGCCTGCGCACCTGTATCGGCGAGAGCGCGCGCCCATAGATGTTGGTACCGTCCACCAGGACGGTTCCCTCGGCGTGAGCGCCCGCTATCTCCTCGTGCATGCGGTTGAGGCAGCGGATGAAGGTGGACTTTCCGCAGCCAGATGGCCCAATGAAAGCCGTTACGCTTTGCCGTTGCACCGTGAGGTTGATATCGAACAGCGCCTGCGCTGTGCCGTACCAGGCGTTGAGGTTGCGGACCTCGATCTCAATAGCGCGCTGTGTTTCAGCCGCCGGGACGCTCATCGGCCGCGCTCCTTGAATCCACCGGTCGCCAGGCGCACCAGCAGGGAGGTGACAATCACGAGAACAAGCAGAATGAGCGCCGCGGCGAAGGCCTGATGCTGCTGGACCGGAAAGGGGCTGAGCGTGAAGATAAAGATGCGCAGCGGCACGGCGTCCAGTGGCGTGTTGGTGATGTTGAGCTGGTCAACTGGGATGAAGAAGTTGTTGCCAAGCGACGTCATCAGCAGGGGCGCGGTCTCGCCGGCGACGCGCGCCAGCGCCAGGAGCATGCCGGTGATGATGCCGCTGCGCGCGGCTGGGACGACGACGCGGAGGATCGTGCGTGACTCCGTTCCACCCAGAGCGATGGAGGCCTCACGGAGGCTCCCTGGCACCAGGCGCAGGACCTCCTCGGTGGCGCGCGCGACCGTTGGCACCATAATGATACTGAGCGCCAGGCCACCAGCCAACCCAGAGAACGTGCGCGTCGGAGCGACGATCAGCACCCAGATGAACAGGCCAAAGACGATGGTGGGAAGCCCGGTGAGCGTGTCCACCAGGAAGCGCACGACATCCGCGAGCCGGCCCCGACCGAATTCGGCGAGATATATCCCGACAGCCATTCCGAGCGGGATGCCAATGATGGAGGCGATCACCAGCATCACCAGCGAGCCTTCGAGCGCCGTCACGATGCCACCCCCGCCGCTATTGGAGAGGGGTGGCTCCTGGGTGAAGAAGTCGAGGTTGATGTACTGGATGCCCTCCCTGGCGACATAGAAGACGAAATAGCTCAGGAAGAGAATCGCCGCTCCGGCGAAGATGGTCGTCAGTCCAACGGAAAGATAGACGGCGATCCTGCGTCGGGCGTGGAACAGGCCGCGCTCGGGCTTGAAGAGCGAGTTTGACTGCTCGCCTGTCGCTACACTCATGTGCTATTCTCCTGGCCGCCGTGTGATGTCAACCACCCCACCAAAACGCCCGCGTCCGACCGGCCCCTTGTAGCGGCGCTGGCTCCCCATGCGGGCAATGAGCAGGCGAGCCAGGATGTTCGTGATCAACGTGAGAATAAGGAGGATCAATCCCGCCTCAAGCACCGCTGACTGAAAGATCCCAGGCGTCGCCTCTCCAAACTGATTGACGATCACGCTCGAGAGCGAATATCCCGTGTCAAAGAGGCTCGGGCTGAGCTTGGTGGCCTGATTCCCGATCACCATTGTAACGGCGATAGTCTCGCCGAGCGCGCGACCCAGCGCCAGTATCGCGCCGCCAGCGATGCCAACCTGCGCGAATGGCAAGACGGCGTGGCGTATGACCTCCCAACGGGTGGCCCCAAGCGCGAGCAGCGCCTCCCGCTGCGAGACGGGCACGACCAGCATGACTTCACGCGCGATGGCGGTAAGAATTGGCAGAATCATGACGGTCAGGATCAGACCGGCTGTCAGGAGACCGACGCCACGTGGCGTGCCCTGGAAAAACGGAAGAAACCCGAGATGCTGCTGGAGCCAGGGCCCGCCGGTGACTTGCATCCACGGTGCGAAGACAAACAGACCCCACAGACCAATCACCACGCTCGGAATCGCCGCGATGGCGTCGACCAGAAACGCCAGGGGCGCCCGCAGCCGGCGTGGACTGAAGTCTACGAGAAAGATCGCCGTTCCGATACCAATCGGGGCCGCCAGAAGCAGCGCGAAGGCGGAGGTAACAAGCGTGCCAAAGATGGCTGGAAGCACCCCATAGGTATTGTTATTCGGATCGAACGCATCGTTGGTGAGGAAAGACCACCCATTCGTCGTGATCGAGAGCCACGATCGCTCCACAAGCACCCACGCGATGCCTGCGACGGCAATGAGGACGATAGCGACGAAGAGGTAGATCCCTCCGCGGAACAGGAAGTCGCCAGGCCGGCGCGCCTGTATACGGAGCCGCTCCAGCCACGAGGCGCTGGTCTGTTTCCTTGCTGTCGTCGTACTGACAGGAGTGGTCGCCATCCAGCGCTCCTTCACTAACGCCTCTACCTCAGGACGCGCGACCCGCCTTGCTGGACACGTCCTGAGGCTTCAGACGCGCGCCTCTCTGCAGTTCAGTATACGGTAGACCTCCCGCCCAGGTCATTCGCTCGCCCCTGAGCAGGAGGACTACACGACATAGCTTTCCTGGCCGCTCTACTTTACAAGAAACCGAGAACTACTTGATCTCGCCCTTGAAGCAGGCGTCGGAACCGCACTTCAAGGCCTTGATCTTGGCCTCAGCCTTGGTGACCATGGTGTCGGGCAGCGGCGAGTAGTTCGGCACGGCGAACTGCTGACCGGTGTGGACCATGTACCACAGCGTCTGGGCGACGGCCTGGCCCTTGTCGGCGTCCTTCGGGTTCTCATAGGTGATCACCCACGAGAAGCCAGAGATCGGGTACGAGTTGGCGCCCGGCGCGTTCACGATGAAGAAGCGCAGGTCGTCGGGGATCGTCGTGACAGCGCCGGCGGCGGCGGTAACGGTCTCTGCCGTAGGAACGACAAAGCCAGACGCGTCCTTGTTCTGCACCGCCGCGTAGGAGATGCCGTTCTGCAAGACGTAACCCAGCTCGTTGTAGCCGATGGCGCCCGCCGTGTTCTTGACCGTGTTGGCGACGCCGTCATTGCCCTTGGCGCCCACGCCGGTAGGCCAGTTGATTGTGGTGCCGGACTTCGGGCCAGCTGCCCAATCGGGGCTCACGGCCTCGAGGTAGTGGGTGAAAATGCCAGTCGTGCCGCTACCATCGGAGCGATGTACCACCGTGATAGCCTGGTCAGGCAGCGTCACGCCAGTATTGTCGGCCGCGATGGCTGGATCGTTCCACTTGGTGATCTTGCCGAGGAAGATGCTCGCGATGGTCGCGCCCTTGAACTGGAGGCGTGCGGATCCACTTGGCAGTGTCAGGTTATACGACACCGCAACACCACCGAGTGTGCCAGGGATGTGCAGGATCGGGCCGTTGGTGCTCTTGGCCAGGTCCGCGTCGGTCATCGGCGAGTCTGTCGCGCCGAAGTCGACCGTCTGGGCGAGCAGTTGGCTGATGCCAGCGCCGCTGCCGACAGACTGGTAGTTGACCTTGATGCCGCAGGTGGTGTGCGCGAAGGCTGCGAACATCTGCGAATAGATTAGATTCGGGAACGTGGCGCCCGCGCCATTCAAGCTCTTGGCACTTGGGCACGAGGCGCCAGTGCCAGTACTACTCGTGGACGATGAGCCACAGCCCGCTAGAAGCAAGGTCGCGCCTAGAGCCAGGCCAATGCCCAGCTTCATGCTAAGAGAACGAGTCAAAGTGTCCCTCCGTACCATTCACTCTTCCTCATCTCGAGGAATACCATTACGTTGGTGGGCGCTTCTCACTGGGTCCGCACACATCTACACAGGAAGGTTCCTTTGCACAAGCCCACCACCACGTACGCTATCGCGCGCGTATTAATGCCGACTTAACTGGGTGTTAAATCCTTGTTAAGAGCCAGCGTCCACTGGAGGCATCGGTGGACGTGGGCTATACTTCCCTACGTTGGGGGCAATCTGTGTTGTCTCCGCGCCGCCAGGGAAGGTGAAAGCACCATGGACGCCAGCGCCAGCGCGCTGCTGTTGTCAGCGCTCTTTCTCGTCAGCCTGTTCGCTGGATTCCTCTGGGTCCAGTGGCGGCGGGCGGCGGCGCGGCTTGTCGAGACGGAGATCGCGTTGACTAATGCGCGGCGCGACCTTGACGCGGCTGCACGGGAGGCCGAGCGCCTCAGCCAGGTCTTCGGCGTCGCGATTGACGCCTTTCCGCGCCCGGTGCTCGTTACCTCCAGCCGGCGCGAGATCCTCTACGCCAATCCCGCCGCCCTCGACCTGCTGGAGTTGAGCTCCGGCCACGTGGTGGGCCAACTCGTCGCGCGGGTCTTGCGTGATTATGAATCCACGCAGATGCTGATCGACGCGGCGCGCCTCAACAAGCCGCAGGAACAGATCGTGCAGCGGACGCGTAATGGGCAGACGTGGCGTATCGCCGTGACGCCACTGCGGCTCTCCGCGCCGATCCAGGCAGGGCCGCTGGCTCATCCCGACGCGCGCGACGCGGTCTACCTCTTTCTCACCATCGACGATCTCACCGAGATGGGACGTCTGGAGACCGTGCGCAAGGACTTTGTGGCGCATGTCTCGCACGAACTGCGCACGCCACTCGCCGCCGTCCGCCTGATGGCCGAGACGCTGCAAGACGCGCTGACCCATGATCCTGAGGGCGCGCGCGTGTTCGCCCGACGCATCCTCGCGGAGGTGGATCACCTCGGGCAGATGGTCAATGAGTTGCTGGAGCTCTCACGTATCGAGTCGGGCAAGATCGAACTGCATCTGGAGCCAACAGACATCTCGGGCGTGATCGAGGTGGCGCTCGACCGCATGCGCCCAATCGCCGGCGAGCGGCAGATCACGTTGCGCGCGGAGGCGCCGGAGGACCTGCCAGACGCGCTCGTCGACGGCAAACTGATCGGTGAGGCGCTGGTGAACTTGATCGACAATGCGCTCAAATTCACACCGCCAGGCGGCGTCGTGACAGTCTCGGCGCAGTGCTGCGCGCCTAGTCTGCCCACGAGCGGGTCGCATCCCCGCGGACGGAAGAGCGGGCCGATCCCGTTGCTGGGACCAGCGCTGACGATTCGGGTTCGCGACACCGGCGTCGGCATCACCTCCGAGGACCTGCCACGTATCTTCGAGCGATTCTACAAGGCCGACCGCGCCCGCACACGCGCCGCCAGTGAGACGCCTGGTGAGGCTGGCGCGAATGCGACAGGGACGGGGCTTGGTCTGGCGATCACGAAGCATCTCGTCGAGCTACACGGCGGCCAGATCTGGGCGGAGAGCGAGTTGGATCGTGGCAGTGTCTTCTCCTTCACACTGCCCCTGGCTCCTCTCGCAACGACGGCTGACGGGGGGGAGACGCAACCCGCGATAGCGGCGCCAACCTCGGCGTCTGAAACCGGCGCTGAGAGCGCAGCCACACCTGCTCAGGCCGCTGGCTCGTCGGTCGTGTCCCCCAGCGGCGGCAGTTCGTCCGCTGGCCGCGAGGGCAGCCGGCGATAGAGATCGGCGCCGGTCGCGCCCGTTCGCGCGCTGCGCGCGTGTTCCAGATCACTGACGAATTGCGCTTGCAGATCGATCCCCGCCCCCTGCCAGACACCGCTGATGGCCTTGCGCGCGTAGGCGATGTCGTTGGCTGGCTCGATGCCGTCAAGATCCGCGAAGAAGAAGCCGCAGCTCGTATACATGCACTGGCCAAAGTACTGCGCCTCCAGCAGCCGCAGCATACGCGCCTCCAGCGCGCGGTTGCGCAGCCATCGCCATCTCGCGCCGTGCCTGGACCAGAACGTGTCGTGGCTCATCCACCCATTGCGGAGCGCCAGATAGTCATCGCGCGCCGCCCAGGGATCGCGAAGATTCCCCGCCGCCTCGCGCTCGAAGATCTCGTTCATGCGCCTGGCAAGACCGTCCAGCGCATGCCGCAGCGCCGGCTTCCATGACGAGTCGCCCTCCGTGCACGAGCAGCCCGCGCTCCAGCGCGCGACGCCGTGCGTGCAGCTCCACGCGCTGGGCGTGTTCAACTCGATCACCTGCGTCGGCTGGCGGATGGTCAAATAGCGCGCCAGGGACACCGTCTCGAAGCCATTCGCGCGCGCGCTCTCCCCCAGCAGGTGCGCGAGAAAGTGATCGCGGAAGGACTTGTGGTGCCCGTAGAGCTCGCCGTCGGTGGCGATGGTGATGAGCTGTGGCTCGTGGCGCTCGCGCTTCGCCTGATTGATCTGGCGCGGCAGCGAGGACGACGCAAAGGTGTCCGCGTTGCTCGTCGCTTCGTGGTCGAACGAGACGGCGCCGCTGAGCGGGCCATTGTAGAAAAAGACGATGATCTCGCGTCCGCTGGGCAGCCGCGTCAGATACGGCTCCGTCGGGTCCACCGGCCCGGCTGCCTGCCATGGCGCCAGTACGGTGTAGCGAACGCCGGCCTCGGCGAGCAGATCGAGCGACTCCAGATCAATCGCGGTCTCGGCGAGCCACATGCCCTCCGCCCGGCGACCGAAGCGCTGGGCGAAATCGGTCAGCCCCCAGCGAATCTGCGTGCGTTTGTCGCGTGGCGAGGCGAGGGGAAGGATGGTATGGTTGTACGCCTGCGCCAGCGCGTTACCGACGCCGTAGCGCTCGCGGTGGCGACGGTCGCCCTCGATGATACGCTGATACACATCGGGATGGCGCGCTTCGAGCCAGCTCGCCAGCGTGGGGCCGAGGTCGAAGCTGATCTGCTCAAAGACGCCGGCCATCGCGTTGGGAAGATAACATTCGTGGGTGATCTTCTCATTGAAATTGTCGAAGTGGCCAGCGCCTGGCTCGTGTGGGATCTGCCCGGTGAAGGGATCTTCGCGCGGTGGCTGGTAGAAATGACCGTGGACGCAGAGATACTGACCTGTCGCTTTCATCACTCCTCAAACCTTCCGGAAACGACCGCATCGTTGGGACGCGCCCCCAATCGAGGGCGTCAGTCGCGCGCGTCGGCGTTGACGCATTGCGACCTACCGGGTCTCTTTCGAACTACTCCATCTTCGCCGTCAGCCGCGACCGCTTGCGCACATAGCAGGCGACACGCGTCTGTTCATGGTTGAGATTGTACACAGTCTTTACCAACGTGTACAGAGCCAAACGTCCTATGCCACCGAGGCCTGTCCAGCGTCCTTGCTCGACGAATATCGTTTCTACACAGACTACGACGCCACCAACCGTGTGATAGCGCCGTAGCAGGTCAACAAACCTTACGCGCTAAACCTTACGCGCTCGCCTGCGCGCTGAGCAGGAAGGCTTCATACGCCTCACGCAGACGCGGGTAGCGCAGCAGGAAGAAGCCAACATACTCATGGTCGAGGGGCTTCGGCTGCCGGATGAGACGCATGCCGACCTCTTTGGGCAGGCGATTGCCCTTGCGCCCGTTGCAGGCGCGGCAGCAGGCCACCAGGTTCTCCCAGGTGCTCTGTCCGCCCCGCGAGCGCGGCAGTACGTGGTCAAGCGTCAGGTCGCGCTGGCGCCGCCCGCAGTACTGGCAGGTCTCATCGTCGCGCAGCAGGATGTTCGCGCGCGTCGGGCGCAGGATCATGCGCGGCACACGTACATTGGCAAGCAACTGCACGATGACCGGCTCGTCCGTCGGCAAGCGGCGCGAATCAATGCCCTCCTCGATCAGCCGGCGCACGTTCTCATCCACGAACGTGACCTTCTGCTTCGAGAGCAGCACGACCAGACGGCGCTCGGGAATGACCGAGAGCGGCTGGAGCGACGTATTGAGCACTAGCACCGGCATTGGCGACCTCTTACTTCCCCGAACCGACGGTCCTTCGCTACGGACGGGGATGAGGAGGCGTCTCGCGGGCGACCAGAGCCGCTCCGCACACACCATCGCTATCTCCGCCGTCTCCGCCGGACGCCGCGCCCCTCTGGGCAGGCGCGCTCCTTCCCACGCGCCAAATCAAACCGCTGACCCGCAATCGCATCAATACTTGGACAAGCAAAAAGCACGCCCAACGGGTGAAGGGCGAGACAAACGCGCGTCGCGCCTGTCATCGGTTCCCTCGCCAGCATGGCGTGCTCTCCAGAAACACACCGCATACCCAGCGTGATCTCCGCGGAGACCTGCACTGTGTATACGGCCTGGTCGGGGTGAGAGGACTTGAACCTCCGACCTCAGCGTCCCGAACGCTGCGCGCTAGCCACCTGCGCTACACCCCGAGAGACGGCCTTTTGTGTGAGAAGCCCGGCGGCGCCACTCGCGCGGCCTCCGCTAGCCCTTACCCGCGCGCAGTATAGCATATTGCCGGGCTAGCCTGCAAGGTCGTTTGTGCGGCTCATCTCAGCGCGTTGCTCAGGAGCGCGCTGCGGCCTGCGTGATCCTGCTGTGATGGGCCAGACCATTGAATTTCTCTTGCGTTTCTGGTACCATGTTTTGTCGGGGCCAAGACATACCCCTCATAACAGAACAGCGTTGTTCAAGCCACACGAGGTGGCGACAAGGAGATGAAGGACGCAATGCGGCAGGACAGCTTTGAGACCATGTTGCGCGCGATGGGGCGAATACTGGATCAAGCGCAGACGCAACGGTTTAGCGTCACGAGTTCGGAGGATGGTCTGGTTGTCGAAGCGTTCGACGCGGCTGGAGAGCGGAGCCTCAGCGCCGAACTAGGCGTCGCCGAATTGGTCCAGCTGACCGATTGGGTGGCCGCGACCGCCGAGACGCCTCACTATGAGCGCGCCAGCGCCTCAAACGAGGGCACGCTGGAGCATTTCCTGCGCGAGCGCCAGGGCGAACTCGTCGGCGCCCGCTAACAGTCCCGTGTATGCACGCACGATCCTCGTGCAAAGCGCCACGCCTGACCTGATCGGCAGGCGTGGTTTTTTCGTTGCCAGACGCTGCGCGCATTCACCGCCAGGCGCGCCTGCTAAGATATAATAGGCTGATGCGCGCCCGTGGGCGTCGCGCTTCTTTCTCCTACCCCATACAGATTATTGAGCGAGGCCAGACCCGCATGCCTGCCAAACGATCAACCGTCAAGAATACCGCCAATACGTCCGAGTGGACGCCGCCCGGCCTGAGCGGCGACGAGATACGCGCGCGCTTCGTCGCGTTCTTCACCGAACGCGGCCACCTTGTCGTGCCCAGCTCCTCTCTCATCCCGCGCAATGACCCTACAGTGCTGCTCACCACCGCCGGTATGCAGCAGATGATTCCTTACTTTCTGGGCCAGGAAACCCCGCCAGCCCGCCAGATGACCTCGGTGCAGAAATGCTTTCGCACCACCGACATTGACTCCGTCGGCGACACCTCGCACCTGACCTTCTTCGAGATGCTCGGCAACTTCTCAGTCGGGACGTACTTCAAACGCGAAGCGATCCAGTACGCCTGGACGCTGCTGACCGAGGGCTACGGTCTGCCGGCGGAGTTGCTCTACCCCACCGTCCACCCTGACGACATCGAGTCACCAGGGTACTGGCATGAGATCACCGGCATCCCCGCCGAGAGCCTCACGCGCCTCGCCGATAACTGGTGGGGGCCGCCGGGGGCATCGGGGCCATGCGGGCCGGACTCGGAGATCTACTTCGACCGTGGGGTGGAGCGCGGCTGCGGGAACGCCGATTGCGCGCCGGGTTGCGAGCGCTGTGATCGCTTTCTGGAGATCTGGAACCTGGTCTTCATGCAGTATTTCCAGGACCTCGACGGAACACGCACGCCACTCAAGCAGCCCAACATTGACACCGGCATGGGGCTAGAACGGCTGGCGACGGTACTGCAGGGCCGCGAGTCGGTCTACGACACCGATCTCTTCCGCCCCATTATCGACGAGTTCGCCTCGCTCGTCGGAACCGAATACGGCAAAAACGCCGAGCACGATCAGTCGTTGCGCGTGATCTCCGACCATGGGCGCGCGCTCGTTTTCCTCGCGGCGGACGGTGTGCTGCCGAGCAACGAGGGGCGCGGCTATATCTTCCGGCGGGTACTGCGGCGCGCCGTGCGCCACGGCCGGCTGCTCGGCTTAGAAGGTCCGTTCCTGGCGAAGGCCGCGGATACAGTCATTGACCTTTTTAAGGGACACTACGCCGAACTTGAGCTGCGACGCGACCGCATTATTGAGGTGCTGAGCGTCGAGGAGCGCAAGTTCAGCCAGACGCTGGCGACCGGCCTCCAGTTGCTCAACCGCGAGCTGGCGGCGCTGAAGGAGCGCGGCGCGACGGTCGTGCCGGGGGAGGTCGCGTTCCGCCTCTACGACACACACGGCTTTCCGCTCGAACTGACCGAGGAAGTCGCCCGCGAGCATGGCCTGACCGTAGACCACGCTGGGTACGAGGGCGCGATGCTGCGCCAGCAGGAGCAGGCCCGCCAGACGGCAGGGTTCGTGCGCGAAAACGAGGAGATGGCATGGACCCAACTGAGCAAGAGCCTGCCGGCGACGAAATTCACGGGCTATCACGGAGTGGACGGCGCGAGCGAGATCCTCGCGCTGCTGGTGGACGGCAAACCAGCCGACGAGGTGATCGCGCCCCAGGCGGCGGCCCTCGTGCTCGCCGAGACACCGTTCTACGCGGAAGCCGGCGGCCAGATCGGCGACCAGGGGACGATCAACGCGACGACCGGGACGCTCCGCGTGGCCGATACCCAACGGCCCGTTCCCGGCCTGATCGTCCACTACGGTCAGATGATCGAAGGCCATCTGCGCGTCGGGACGGAGGTCCGCGCCGAGGCGGACCTGACGCGCCGCCAGATGATCATGCGCAATCACAGCGCCACCCATCTGCTCCACCGCGCCCTCAAGGACGTGCTTGGCGAGCAGGTGAACCAGCACGGCAGCCTCGTGGCCCCCGACCGGCTCCGTTTCGATTTCAACCTGCCCCGCGCCGTGACGCGCGAGGAGATGGACGAGATCGACCGCCGCGTGAACGACTGGGCGCTCCAGGATTTCCCCGTGAAGACCGAGATCCTGCCCTACCGCGAGGCGATCGCGACCGGCGCGATGGCCCTGTTCGGCGAGAAGTATGGGGACGAGGTCCGCGTCGTGACGATGGGCCCGAGCAAGGAACTGTGCGGCGGGACCCACGTCGGGGCGACCGGCCAGATCGGTCCGTACCTCACGACGCAGGAGACGAGCGTCGGCGCGAATATCCGCCGCGTCGAGGCGCTGACGGGGACCGGCGCGCTCGGCCATCTGCGCCGCCGCAGCGACCTCGTGAGTTCGCTCGCGACGCGCCTCCAGACCGCGCCCGACCCGACGGCTATCGAGGAGCGCATGCGCCAGATCCAGGACGAACTGGCCGAGGCCCGGCGTACCCTCCAGCAGGCCCAGCGCGCCCAGGCGCGCGAGGAGGCCGCCCATCTGGCGGCTACTCCCGAGCAGGCGCATGGGGTCAACGTCGTGATCGCGACGGTTTCGGTCCCCGACGACAAGGCGCTGCGGGAGATGGGCGACGCGATCCGCGACCGGATGGGTTCCGGGGTGATCCTGCTGGCGACCGAGATCGAGGGCCAGGCGCGTTTCATCGTGACGGCGGACGCGAGCCTGACGGCGCGCGGCGTCCACGCTGGGAAGATCGCCCAGGAGGTGGGCGAGCGCCTGGGGGGCAAAGGGGGCGGCCGACCCGATTCGGCCCAGGGCGGCGGCAGGGATCCCGGCCAGCTGCGGGCCGCCCTCGACCACGCCCGTGAGGTGATCGCGCGCCAGCTTGGTTAGGCGAAACAGCGACTGTGTGGAGAAATCGCGCATGACGCGCCATGATATCCACGCAGTCGCCGCATCGACCGCGTGCGCTCTAGCGCCTCATCGTACCCAGCCACCTCATTCGTGGAGTCTCGCCCATGCCGTCCTCGCCATCCTCGCACTCATTGCCTGAGGGCATGACGGCGCATGAGTATCTCACCACCCGCACGCCACCCTGGCGAGAACTGCCGCCGCTTCGTCACGAGGAGCTTGTCGCCATTCCAGAACTGACGCCACTTCAGGCGCAGTTGCTGCACAATCGCGGCTACACGACGCCCGAGGCGCGGCAGGCGTTCCTGCGCACGGACTGGCGCGCTGGCGCGCCGCTCCCGAACCTGGGGCAGGCGGTGGCGCGGCTGCGGCTGGCTATCGAGCGCGGCGAGCGCATCGTCGTCTTCGGCGACTTCGACGTGGATGGCGTCACCTCATGCGCCACGCTGCTGCTGGCGCTGCGGGCGTTGGGCGCGCAAGCGGAGCCGTACATTCCCTCGCGTCTCGACGATGGACGCGGACCCAGCCGGGCCGCAATTGATTCCATCTGCGCACGCGGCGCCGATCTGCTGGTCACCACCGACTGCGGCGTCACCAACGCCGATGAGCTGGCCTACGCCGCCTCGCGCGGGCTGGACGTCATCGTGACGGATCACCACTCGCCGCAGGGGCCGCTCGCGCCGGCCATCGCGCTGGTCAATCCGCGCCTGGGGCCCGCGACGTCCCCGGATTGGGAACTGAGCGGCGTGGGCGTCGCCTTTCGGGTCGCCGAGGCGCTTCTGCCAGACGAGCGGCGTGAGACGCTTGAATCGCTGCTGGATCTGGCAGCGCTTGGCACGCTGGCGGATGTTGCCTGGCTCAGCCCGGCGAACTGGGCGCTCGCGCGCGCTGGGCTGCAGCGACTGAACACGCAGCCGCGTCCAGGTCTGCTGGCGCTGGCGCAGCGGGCACGCCTCACCCCTGGTGAGATCGGCGAGCGCGACATCGGCTTCAAGATCGCGCCGCGACTCAACGCGGGCAGCCGCATGGGGGAGCCGACGCTCCCGCTGGAGTTGCTGCTCGCCGAGGATTCAGACGTCGCCATGGCCCTCGCCGCGCGGCTGGATGAGTTGAACGCCAGACGTCAGGAGCTGACCGAAAGCGTGCTGGCCGAGGCGCGCGCGCAGATACAGGACCGTCCAGGCGATCTGGTCGTGGCCAGCGGCGAGGATTGGCCGGTGGGATTGCTGGGGCTGGTCGCGAACCGGCTGCTGGAAACCTATGGCGTGACGGCGGTCGTCGTCAGCCGCGCTGGCGCCGTCAGCCGTGGGTCGGCGCGTGGGCCAGAGGGCGTCAACCTCGTCGAGGCGCTGGGGCGCGAGCATGAGCGTCTGCGCTATTTTGGCGGGCACGCGCGCGCGGCGGGATTTACGCTCGCTACAGCCGATCTGGACGCCGTTCTCGCCTCGTTGCGCGCGAGCATCCAAGCGAGGGCGCCCAGCTTGGCGTCCAACGGACAGGCTGAAGTCGTCGCCGACTGCCACCTGCCGCTGAATCGCGTGACATGGGATTACTACACGCGCATAAGCGAGCTGGCGCCCTTCGGACAGGGGTTTCCAGAGCCAATATTTGTCGCGCGCGGCGTACGTCTGCTGCGGAGCTGGGCGAGCGGTGTGGAGGGACGAAACCTGCGTATGCTGTTGCGCGACGGCGCGCGCGTCTTGAACGTGCTCTGGGCGCAGCATGGGTGGCTGACCCACGCGCTACGCGCCGAGCCCGACCTCGTCCTCGATGTTGTCTATACTTTCGACGCCTTCAGGCACGCAGACAACGGGGAACGCGAACTTCTTGCGCGTGTCGTGACCGTGCGCCAGAATTCCTAAGTTAGTGTGTCTGTCCGCGCCTAATAGCGCCAGAGCGAGCGCGGGAAGTGGTTGGCGGTCGAGAGATAGCGTTCTTCGTCGGCCTCGATGAGCAGCTTGTGCATCAGCACCACATCAGCTTCGGGGAGACCAGCCACCTCTGGCTGCACACAGAGCCGCTCCAGCACACGCCCGCGTTCCTCGACGAGAACCTGGCCGGGTCCTCGGGGGACGCGGTAGACGCGATCGGGGCGGGTCGGGCTGGGCACTTCCAGGAACCCAGTCGCCAGCAGACGCCGATACTCCTCCGGCGCGAGCATGTCACGCAAGAGCGTCTCCGCGCGCCGCTCCGCCGGGACCGGCCACCAGGGATGGAGGCGCAGCCACGGCGAGAGGCGCGATGAGATGGCGGGCGCGCTGGAAAGAACCGCGCCACCCCTGCTCAGGAGCAGGACGAGCGCAACCCCGGCCCCGATCATGGCCACCCAGGAAAGGTCGTTCATTGTAGTGGGACGCTCAGCCGCCGACGACACGCGGAATCATGATGATCTGTTCCGCAGTGCGGTCGAACTTCTCGATGCGCTCGGCTGGCTTCCCAGGAGAGACCATTACCGCCGAGGCCCCACGGCGTCGCTGCTCCTCGAAGATGCGCTCCGCTTCCTGTACAGCCGCTTCCGCTTCGGGATCATGCACCGCCAACGCGGCGGAGTCCCATTCGACACGGTCATCGCCGTGGTGGGACAGGACACGTAACACCCCCATTGACGCATTCCTCCTCTTCGGCGGGCGCGGCGGCCCGCGCGCTATGTTTGCGAAGACTTGGGTCCTGCTGCGCCAGACGCCAACCGTGCCATCTGGTGGGTGGAGGGCCGAACCAACTCCTACGAGGTCCGACAAGAGGCGGCGGCGCTCTCGCCACCGACCATCCGGGATTCCGTCACCGGATGATACAGGGAGTATGACATCACTCATGCATAGAAGTCAAATAGGGTTATGTCATGCACGCGCAAGGCATGCGCTTTCTCAGAGACTTCGCCGCGCCATCTCGCGCAACTCCTGTCCGAAGCCACGCAGCTCCAGCCACTCGCGCGAGGCGCCGGTCACCACGACGGGAATGCGCCGCATGGCGGCGAGGTTGGCCGCGCCGGTCAGTTGCATGCCCACGCGCAACTCGGTGAGGAACTGGTCGAGGAACGTATGCAGCGCCTCCTCGCCCTCGCTGGCCGCCTTCAGGAAAGGAAAGCCCATGCCCACCAGCGTTGCGCCGAGCGCCAGCGCCCGCGCCGCGTCCAGACCGGAACGCACGCCGCCTGTCGCGATCAGCGGCAGTCCTGGCGCGCCCACCTGCGCCTCAACGATCGAGAGCGGCGTCGGGATACCCCAGTCGCGGTAGACGACGGCGATCCCTTCCGCGCGGGCATCGCCACGCGAGCGCGCGCGGAAGCTCTCCAGCGCGGCCATGCTGCTGCCGCCGGCGCCGCCCACATCAATCGCCGAGACGCCCGCCCGTTTGAAATCGCGCGCCTGCTCGTAGCTGATCCCCGCGCCGGTCTCCTTGGCGATGACGGGCGCTCCGACCTCCGCGACGATCTGGCGCACCGCGGCGAGCGCGCCCTTGGCGCGGCCATCGCCCTCCGGCTGTGAGGCTTCTTGCAGGTAGTTGAGGTGGATCGCCAGCGCGTTGGCGCCGATCATCTCGACCGCCGCTCGCGCCTCCTCCACCGTGAACGCCGCGCGTCCCTTCTGCTCGATGAGTTGTGGCGCGCCGATGTTGGCGACCAGAAACGCCGTGGGCGCGTTGGCGCGGGCGACGCGATAGGTCTCCTCCAGCGCCTCGGCGCCCAGGGCGGCGCGCTGGCTGCCCACTCCCATCGCCAGGCCGTATTCCTCGGCGACCTTGCCCAGACGCTCGTTGATCGCCGCCACATCTGGGTGGCCGCCAGTGAGCGACGAGATCCAGAGGGGGCGCTGTAGCCGGGCGCCGAGGAAGTCTACCGAGAGGTCAATCTCATCGAGGTCCACCTCCGGGAGCGCGCGATGCACCAGGCGGATATCCGCCCACGACGCCGCCTGTGGCGCGGAGATGTCGTTCTGCAGCGAGATGTTGACGTGCTCGGTCTTGCGCTGCTTGATCTGCTCGGTCATGTCGCGCTCCTCTCTGGCCCGCTACGCCACCTGGCATTGTACGCACGCTCAGTCGGTGGCTGCATCGCAGATCACCGCGGCCCCAAAGGTCGCGGTCATTTTGACAGCCTGCCAGGATGGCGCTACACTTCCGGTCATCTCCCCATGTAGCGTCCAGCGTTCATCCGCTGGCTCGCGCAGTTCAGCAGCCCAAAGGAAGCGCGCATGACCGCGATCTGCATCGCCAACAACAAGGGCGGCGTCGGCAAGACCACGACGGCGGTGAACCTGGCCGCTGGGCTAGCGCGCCTGAACCAGCGCGTACTGCTTATCGATCTTGACGGCCAGGCCAACGCGACCTATGCGCTCAGCGGGCGCGTACATCCGGTCCCGTCGATCTATGATGTGCTGGTGGGCGAGCGCAAGCTGGAGACGATCACTTGGATGTCGAACGAGGAGAATGTCTGGCTGGCGCCGGGAGACGGGCGGTTACAGAACATCGACATGGAGCTGGCGGCGCGGCCCGGACGCGAGTGGCGGCTGGCGCGCGCGCTCAACGGGCAGGATTTCGACTATATCATCCTCGACACACCGCCCGCGCTCGGCCTCCTGACACAGAATGCGCTTGCGGCGTCGCATTCCGTCCTCATTCCAGTCGCGCTGACCGAGTTCAGCCTGATCGGCATGGACAAGTTGGACGCGACCATCGCGGACCTGCGCGAGCAACTCGACCTGGACGACCTGCAAGTCCTCGGCGTCTTCGCCACCTTCTACGAGGACACAACGACCGCGCGCGAGACGTGGAGCATCCTGGAGAAGAAGTTCGAGGGGCGGCTAATGGAGACACGCATCCCGAAAAACCTCGACCTGGAGAAGGCGCATCGGGCGAACGAGAGTGTGCTGAGCTTCGCCCCGGCGAGCAGCGGCGGGCAGGCGTATATGCAGCTCGCGCGCGAAGTGAAGCGGCTTGTCGCGGCGCAATCACGCCCCTACGACCGCAGGCGCTCTGCGCATGCCAACTGACCCGCCCGCCGCGAAAATGCGCGTCAACAAGCGAGTGGAGCCGCCAGCGCTCACGCCGGACGAGTTCGCGCGCGCCTTGCGCGCCATCGCCGGCGAGCTAGAGCGTGATCCCCAACTGGCGCGGCGTGTCACCGAGGCGATGCGCTCCGAGACGGCTGACCAGGCGCCCACTGCAGATGATGCGGAGTCGCCAGCGAAGAAGCCGCCGCGCACGTTTCGCCCGCGTGTGATCGAGGGCGCGCGGCCCGACCTCGGCCCCGGCGTGCCCGATCCTTTCGCGTTGCGCGCGCGGCTGGGCGAACTGGGACTGGCGGCGGCGCTGGATGAGTTACGTCTCGGTTCGCTGCGCGCCATCGTGCGCGAACACCATCTGGATCCGACAGGCAAAGCGCTCACCGGGACCGACGCCGAGCGCCTGCGCCGGCTGATCCTGCGCGCCACGGCGACGCAGAGAGACTAGCCCTGGAAGTACAGGGTGTAGGGCAGAAAGAGCTCGTCGCGTTCCCAGCCCATGGATTCGTAGAGCGCCTGCGCGGCGTGGTTGTCGCGTGCGGTCATCAGTTCCAGCCCCTTCGCCTGTGTGCGTTCCGCGTGCTCGCGCGCGGCCCGCAGGAGCGCCCGCCCGACGCCATTCTTGCGCGCCTCAGGCGCGACATAGAGATCGTTGAGGATCCACAGGCGGCGCAGAGATGTGGACGAGAACGAGGGGTAGAGCTGCGCCAGCCCAGCGGGCAGCGCCTGCCCATCCTGATCGAGCAGCGCCAGCAACAGCACAGACTCGCCACGCTCCAGCCGCTCGGCAAGAAAGGCCCGCGCGCCGTCGAGATCAGGAGCCTCGCCGTAGAACCGGCGGTAGCCGTCGAAGAGCGCGGCCAGCGCCTCCAGATGCTCCTGCGTCGCCTGAATGACCCGCACAGCGCCGTCGGGTGTCTCTGACATGCTCAGCGCCTTTCCCTCCGCGACGATTCCACGAAACCTCACTGGCGCCAGTGTACATCGCCCTGATGGTCGGCGCGTGATCCAAATCGTGCTCTGCGACGTAGGCCATCGCGGATCTGCGGCGCGCATCTCAGCCGCAACGGACAGCGGCGTCTGACCGTCATGTGGTATACTGAGTGGCGCGTCGGCAATCACGGCATGGCGCACACGGAGTGATCGAGAGCGATCTTCGTGATCATTCCAATACAACAGGGAGCACAGGACAATGGCGAAAAAGGGCGAACTCTCCAAGACGGCGCGCGCCTCACTGGGTCAGCGCGACGATACCAACTTTGTGACCGGCCGCGTCTGTGAGAAGTGCGGTGAGCCGATCATGCTCAAGGAGCTCCAGCCGGTGAAGGTTGTGGGCCGGGGCATGGCGTACTACCACAAGCAGCACTTCAACGTACAGTAAGTAAGAGAAGTTCTGGCGCGCAGACCAGTCGGAAGATGCGTTCGGATGGCCCCCACGCCATGTTGGGGGCCTTTTTCTTTGCCTATCATGTATGACGCCGCTCATACGTTGACGTCGACGCCCATCACACGTACAATCAAAAGCATTAATCGCATGTTGAGTCAAATGCGTCATTGGAGGCAGGATGCTATGTCCTCGTCGGAAGGAGCCGAACACGGGACGCCAGCCCTCGCGGTAGCGCAGAGCGCCGGCAGTTCAGCGCCAGCGCGCGGCGCGATGTTTTCCGCGCTGCGCATTCGCAATTATCGTTTGTTCTGGACCGGGCAACTCGTCTCCGTCACCGGCACCTTCATGCAGGGCACGGCGCAGCAGTGGCTCGTCCTGCGGCTCTCGCACGACCCGCTCGCGCTGGGAATCGTCGGCGCGCTCCAGTTTGGGCCAATGCTCTTTCTCGGCCTCTTCGGCGGCGCCATCGCCGACCGCTGGCCGCGACGCACGGTGCTGGTGGTGACACAATCAGTCGCGGGCGCCCTGGCGCTTGCGCTCTGGGCGCTCACCGTCACCGGCGCCGTCCAGCTCTGGCAGGTCTTCACGCTTGCGCTCATGTTGGGAATCGTCAACGCGGTCGATATGCCGACACGCCAGTCATTCGTCAGCGAGCTAGTGCCATCTGAGCGGCTCATCAACGCAGTCTCGCTGAACTCAGCGCAGTTCAACGTCGCGCGTATCGCGGGTCCGGGACTCGCCGGGCTGTTGATCGCGCTCTTCGACGTGCCGTTCCTCTTCTTCCTCAACGCGATCAGCTTTCTCGCCGTCATCGTGAGTCTGCTCTTGATGCGCTCGTCGGAGTTGGTGGCGGTCCCGCAGGCTCCCAGGACACATGGCATGGCGCGGTTGCGCGCGCTGGGCGATGGCATTCGCTTCATCCGCTCTTCACGCATGCTCGCCATCACTTTCCTGCTCGTCGGCGTCATCGGCACATTCGGCTTCAACTTCAACGTCCTGCTGCCGCTGGAGGCGCGTGTGACGCTTCACGCCGACGCGATCGCCTTTGGGCTGCTCAGCTCGTCGCTGGGCCTTGGCGCGCTGATCGGCGCGTTGCTGCTGGCGCGGCGTAGCGGCGAGCCGCCGAACAAGCTGCTGGTCGGGACGGCGCTGACGTTCGGAGCCTTCGAGGTCGCGGTCGCGTTCTTCACGTCACAGTGGATTGTGATGCTCCTGATCGCCGGGACCGGCTTCGCGATGAGCAGCTTCTCCGCCTCGGCGAACACACGCACGCAGCTTTCCAGCCCGCCGATCCTGCGTGGGCGCGTGATGAGCGTCTACACCACGCTCTTCATCGGCACGACTCCGATCGGCAACCTGCTGGTGAGCGCGGTGGCGGCGAACTGGGGCGTGCCGATGGCCTGGGTGATCTCTGGCATCCCCTGCCTAATCGCGGGGCTGGTGGCCGCCTGGCTCTGGCGCCGGACGCCCGCCGCGTCCATAGACCGCGCCGCCGAGGTCGTTCCTGCCGTCGCCGATCCCATCGCCGGTGTCCGCAGCCTTCCATCCGCAGCCGAAGTCGAGGCTGAGACGATCACTGAGCGCCCCGCCGAGTTGGTAGACTAGGGCGCTTTTGCGGCTGGAGGAGTGCCGTCAGAAGGCTCGTTTCTGATTCTCCACCTGATTCTCCGTAGGCGCTAGCGTTGTAACATCCCCTCGTACACTAGACGTGCCAAGTAGGCAGCGGCTAGTCAGGAGACGCCAGGGTGAAACGCGCCGTACTTATTCTCTCGCTCATCGCTCCCATCCTCATGTTCGTCATCGGCGGCTTCTTCTTCGCCGCATCTGGATTCGGCATTGATTTCGAAGCGCCTCCTACCTCGCCGCAGCGTGTCGTTGGCGCGCTGATTGGCTATATTCCTGGCCTTGTCCTGGCGATCGTTGCGCTGGCCCTTAGCCTGTCCGCAACGGCGCGCAGCCGTCAAGTCGGCTGGTTCATAGGCCTGCTTGTCTGGCCCGTCGTGCCCCTCGTCGCCGCTGTGCTGATGGCTCGCCGCAGTCTTCCTGCCGCTCTCGACCTTGATCTATGGCGCAATCGGCCCCGCGCCAGTGACGGACGCTCGCCGGCGGCAGGCGCCACAATCCAGCAGTTCGCTTGCGCCGTTCCTGGGGTTCGTCGGCGTTCTCACGCTCGTGACCCTGCTTGGCTTCACGTCACTTGTGCGCGGCGCGCTTCCGTTCTCTTCGCCACCCGTCGCGACGCCAACAAGCGGCCCAGCCGCGCTGAGTGTGCGCAAGGGAGACGGCGCCGCGAACTGCGCGACTGGCTCGTATCCACCCGTGACTGTCACCAACACCACTCGACAGATGGTTTCGTGGTCGGCAAGTGTGAACGATCCCGGTGTCACCGTCACGCCACTAACCGGGAGCCTGGATACAGGGGCTTCTACAGCGGTCGCACTATCGGGGCGGGCGACGACGACCACTTTCTTCACAGTCGCCTTCACCGCGCAAGGCGGCGAATCGCTTGCCAAAATCGCGTGTGTCTCCAAATAGCGTACTCAGGCGGTGGCGTCTGCGCGTGGCTAGATTTGCCATGTCCCGCCACCTGAATTGGGCGGTCCCGCCCAGCGCGTCGCGCGTCTCGTCTATACTGCCATCATGAGCAACTTTGGGTGCGGATGATCAGGCAGGAGGCGCGGCGTGAGCGGAGACACGAGCGAGGACGAACAGCAGCCATCGCTCTTCGGCGAGGCAGGCGGCGGACCTGCGCGGCAGGTTCACCAGACCAGAGCGGCGCGCGGCCCCGGCGCCGACGACGCGCCAGAGCATGCCCGCCCACTTGCCGCGCGCATGCGGCCACGGACCCTGGATGAGGCGCTGGGACAAGATCACCTGCTGGCGCCAGGACACGCGCTGCGCCGGGCGCTGGAGCGCGACCAGGTCCCCTCGATGATCCTCTGGGGGCCGCCGGGCAGCGGCAAGACGACACTCGCCAGCGTGATCGCCGCCTCGACCCATGCGCGCTTTGTCGGCCTGAGCGCGGTGACGGCGGGCGTCGCCGACCTGCGTCGTGTCGTCGAGGACGCCGCCAAGCTCCTGCGCGCCACCGGCCAGCGCACCATCCTCTTCATCGACGAGATCCACCGCTTCTCGAAGTCGCAGCAGGACGCCATCCTGCCGCATGTCGAGCGCGGCACGGTCATTCTGATCGGCGCGACGACTGAGAATCCCTCCTTCGAGGTCAACGCCGCGCTGCTCTCACGCACGCGCGTCTTCACCCTGCGCGCTCTCAGCGACGAGGACATCCAGCTTGTGATTCGTCGCGCGCTGGCGGATAGTGAGCGCGGCCTGGGCGGCGAGCGGCTGACCCTCACCGACGACGCGCTCAACTTCCTCGCGACCTACGCGAACGGCGACGCGCGCGCCGCGCTCAACGCTTTGGAACTCGCCGCGACGACCGCTCCGGGGAGCGATAGCGGCGCGCGAGTGATCGATCTGGCGGGCGTTGAGGATGCGCTCCAGCATCGCGCGCTGCTCTACGACAAGGCGGGCGAGGAGCACTACAACCTGATCTCGGCGCTGCACAAGTCCTTGCGCGGCTCCGATCCCGACGCCGGACTCTACTGGCTAGGGCGCATGCTGGAGGCGGGCGAGGACCCGCTCTACATCGTGCGGCGGCTCATACGCTTCGCCAGCGAGGATGTCGGCATGGCTGATCCGCAGGCGCTTGTCGTCTGCATGGCGGCGCAACAGGCAGTACATTTCATCGGCATGCCGGAGGGCGCGCTGGCGCTCGCGCAGGCCTCCGTCTACCTGGCTACTGCGCCCAAGAGCAACGCGCTCTACTCTGCCTACAGCGCTGTGCAGCAGGACGTGCGCGCGACCCGCAACGACGGCGTGCCCTTCCACCTGCGCAACGCCGTCACCGGCTTGATGAAGGGGCTGGACTACGGCAAGGGCTATCGCTACGCCCACGACAACTACGCCGGCCAGCCCGATCCCGCCGACTCGAACCGCCCGCCGTCGGAGCGCCCCCAGGAGTATCTGCCTGAGTCGCTGAACGGACGGCGCTACTACGAGCCGGGCGCGCAGGGGAGCGAAGCGTCAATCCAGGCGTGGCTGAAGCGGCGGCGTGGCGAGGCTGAGACTACCCCTTGAGCCGGGCGTGCGCAATGGGGTACGCTATGGGTCTGGGGCCGATGACCGTCTCGCTCTCACTCCAAGCGCAAAGGATCGTCACTCATGACCACGCCAACCTCCGGGAACCAGACTACCGATACCGGTCTGCCGTCAAACTACTTCACCCACACGCTGGCGAACGGGCTGCAACTGGTCGGGCAGCGCATGCCCAGCCTGGCGTCGGTGACGTTCGGCATCCAGACGGCGGCGGGCCTGCGCGACGAGCCGGAGGAGCGCGGGGGGCTGACGAACCTGCTCTCCGACATGATGTTCCAGGGCACTGAGACGCGCGATGTGCGCCAACTCACCGACGAGTTCGAGGAGATCGGCGCGCGGCGCGGCGCGGAGACCGGCACGGAGTTCGCGCGCTACTCGGCGCAGATCGTCGGCGCGCGGCTGGAGAAGGCGCTCGAATTATTCGCGGACATTTTGCTGCATCCCGCCTTCCCGGAGGCCGAGTTCGAGCAGATGCGCGCCATTCAGTTGCAGGAGATCCGCCGCCGCGATGACGAGCCGATGCGCCGCATCTTCGATCTTGTGCGCGAGAAGTTTTACGCCGGCACGAGCCTGGGCCGCCGCGCGCTGGGCACGAAGGAGAGTGTCGAGGCGTTGGAGCCCGAGTATCTAAGGACGTTCTGGCGCGAACGCTACCACCCGCAAGGCTCGCTGCTGGCCATCGCCGGTAACTTCGACTGGGATACGGTCGTGGCGCTGGTCGAGAAGTATCTGGGCGGCTGGAGCGGCGCGGCTGGGCCGTCCCCAGTGGAGACCCCGCATCCAGAGGATGCCGTCAACATCGAGTTGCAGGAGGGCAACCAGGAACATATCGGCATGGCGTATCCCTTCCCGAAGTACGGCGACCCCGACTACTACGCCGCCTCGGTGATGACCGAGATCTTCGGCGGCGGCATGAGTTCGCGCCTCTTCCGCGAGGTGCGCGAGAAGCGCGGCCTGGTCTACTCCGTCTCGGCGATGTACGCCCCCAACGGCATCTTCGGCGCGGGCTACATCTACGCTGGCACGACGCCGGAGAAGGCGCACGAGACCGTGCAGGTCACGCTTGACCAGATGCGCGCGATGCAGTCCAAGGGCGTCACCCCCGACGAGCTTGAGCGCGCGAAGGTGCAGCTCAAGAGTGAACTGGTGATGCGCGGCGAGAGCAGCGCGGCGCGCATGGGGGCGCTGGCGCGCGCATGGTGGTTCGAGGGGCGGCTGATTCCCATCCACGAGATCACCGAAGCTATTGACGCCGTGAGCCAGGAGCAGATTCTTGGCCTGCTCAAGCGGTTCCCACTCACCGCGCCGCTCGTGATCGGCGCGATCGGTCCGCGCACGGAAGCCGAACTGATCGGCGACGCGCTCACCGCCCGCTAGGGATCGTCTCGCCGAGCGCCTCCCGAATGATGCGCGCGACTTGCTGTGGCTGTTCGAGACTGGAGAAGTGGCTCGCGTCACTCAGTACCAGGCTACGCGAGGCGGGGATAGTTCGCGCGTTGGCCTCGCGCTCCGCCTGGCGAGACCAATCGTATTCGCCATAGACCAGCGTGACCGGTAGGCGGATCGTCTGGTATGCCGCGCGCGCATCGATCCAGCTCTTCCAGTGCAGGCTCAGCGAGCGAAACGCACGCGCATGGCCCGGCAGCGCGCCACAGCGCTGCAGCTCGGCGACGAACTCGGGTGGGAGCGTTGGCGGGTCGTGCAGTCCTCCCTGCAGGACGCGACGGAGTATGCCCTTGGAGTCTGTATGCGCCACAATTGAGCCGATCACCGGCCACAGCATGGCGCTGAAGACCACATTGGCCAGCGCCGAGCTGCGACGGATACCGCCCCGACGCCCGTAGTCGTACGGGTTGAGCGCAACGACGCGCGTGATGCGCGGGTTCTGGCGCGCCGCCAGCCCTAGCGCTATGGAGGCGCCGATCGATTCACCCACGAGGACCGTGTCCTTCAGGTCACAGGAGTCGAGGAACTGCTCAATGGCATTCGTGAAATACGCTGCGCTATACTCGACGGCGGGCGCGCTGGAGTGACCGTGCCCCGGCAGGTCGGGTATCACCATATCGAACCCTTGGCCGAGCGCGCGGACAAGCGGGAGAAAGTAATCGAGTTGCGTGCGCAGCGTGTGCAAGAAGACGATGGGGCGTCCGCTACCGGTGCGAAGGTAGCGCATCTGGCCGCCTGAGATCGTCGCGTAGCGCAGGTCCGCTGTCAAGTCCATGTTGTCCATGTGGATGTTCCTGTGCTGCGTGTTTTCTGAGCATCTCCTGGTTTCAGCCCGGGAGTGTCAATCAGCTGAGCCTGGGGCGCTGAGCGCCGCTAATTTGGCTGCGGTCTCCGTTCCAGCAACGGGTGTGTAGGCGGTCTGCTCTCCAGGGGATATGGCAAGTGTGCTCTTTGCGGCGGCGTTAGACGCGCCGCGCGGGCGTTCCTGCGGCGTCTGCGTGTGGCGTCTGCTCGCCGATCACTCGGGACCACTCGGCTTGGGGCAGGGGCGTGTCGAGGAACGCCGGGATCATCGTGAGCAGCCAGTCAGCGCGGTCGACGAGACCTATTTGCGTCGTGCCAGAGAGCACGGCGAGTTGGGACCGCGAGCGATCTAGCTCTCGAAGCGCCAGCGCATAGCCCCATACGGTTCCGCGGTGGCAACGCCGAACGCCACTGTGGGGGTCACGACGTAGAGGTTCCAGGGCGGCGGTCCGGCGCTCGGCGCGCTGTAGGGGGCGGTGATGGCGCCCTCGCCCACGCTCGCCGGCCATCCCTGGGCCGCGAAGCGCTCCGCGATATGCTGAAGCGTGGCGTCGTCGGTCACCTGGGACGCCGTGCCCTCGACGATGAGGTCGAGGGTCGGGAGCGCCACCGAGATGACGCAGGTCGGGTTCTCGGCCAGGTTCCGGCTCTTGAGGGTTCCCTCGCCGCTCGTGAAGTAGAACTTCCCGTCGATCCACAATGCGCCCACCCCCGCGACGTGCGGCCGACCGTCGGGGCGCACCGTGGACAGCCAGTACGTCCGACGCCAGTTCGTCTCGGAGACATCCTCCAGTTGGCCGAGCGCGCGCGACCACGGGATCGGCGCGTCGCCGTAGATGTCGAGGTTCTTCTCGTTCATCTGGTTCATCTGTTGCTCCAATGCTCGTGTTGCTCATGCGGACCCGCCACTGCTTTAGGATTGCGTCGATCAGCAGACGAACACCGCGTCGTAGCGCTCGGCGCTCATCGTCTCATGTGCCAGCGGCGCCTCCTTTCGCTCGCCATCCATCCGTTTTCCTGCACGGACATCGTAGTATATATCGCTTCTGAAAATAGCGCGCGGGAGTGGTCATCGCGCCGTGTCCCGTGCGCGCAGCGTCGGAAGGCGAGCAAGGGGTCCAACCCGTCGTGACGGTGCGGCGGTCAATAGGCCTCGCTCGTGGTGGAAGGAACGACGCGCATGTCTGCGGAGGCTGGAGCAACGGCGGGGGCTGTGTTGTTGTCGGCTGCGGACGCCGAACGCATCGTTGCGGCCGCCAGCCGATCATTCAGGAGGAGCGCCGCGCCTGCGCCCAGCAGCGCCAGAATGCTCGCCGCCAGGAAGGCGTCGTCGAACGCGGCCAGCGCGGCAGCGTCTGTCGCATGTTGTCCCATAATCGCGCCATGCGCGGCGAGTTGGTTCGACAGGATCGTCGCCAGGAGCGCGACGCCGAAGCTGGTCGCCACCTGGCGAATCGCGTTGTAGGCTGCGGTCGCCTGCCCCATGCGCTCGGCGCTGATGCGCGCGAAGCTGGCGGCTTGGAGCGGAATGAAGACGAGGCCAAACGCCGCGCCGAATGGCAGCATGAGCGCGCGGATAACCCAGAGGTTCGTGTCGAGGGTCATCTGACGCAGGGCGAGTGCGGTCAGCGCGGCGAGCAAGGCGCCGGACAGCGCGAGTCGTCGCGGTCCCACGCGCTTGTAGAGCCATCCGACGAACGGGGCCGCGAGCATGATGCCGATCGCCGTGGGAAATGTCGCCAGGCCGGAGTCCAGGGGATGCAATCCACGCTGGGCCTGAAGGAGCTGTGGCAAGAGAAAGACAACGCCGAAGAAGCAAGCCTGGACACAGAACAGGACCAGCGCGCCGACGCTGAAGAGGGAATCGCGGAACAGCCGTAGATCAATCAGTGGGTGCGCGGTTGCGCGCTCGACGAGGATGAAGGCGACGAGCGCGACGGCGCCGATGAGACCGCTGGCTACGACGCGCGTGTCACTCACTCCGTAGACGCCGCTCTGGCTGAGAGCGTAGATCGAGGCGGCCAGTCCCAGCGCGCCCAGCCCAAATCCGGCGAGATCGAGCTTCCCTGTTCCCGCCACGGAATACTCGCGTAGAAAGCGCATCCCGAGGGCCAGACCAGCGACGCCGAGCGGCACATTGATGAAGAAGATCCACTGCCAGGACTGATATTGCGTCAGATAGCCGCCTATCACTGGCCCCAACGCGGGCGCGACGACCGCCGGGACGGTGATGATGGCCGAGACACGGGCGCGCTCGCTCAAGGGAAACGCGCGCAGGGTCATCGCCGCGCCGACGGGAATGAGCAAGCCGCTCCCGGCCCCTTGCAGCACGCGCGCCGCGATCAGCGCCCACAGTGTAGGCGACAGTCCGCAAAGCGCCGAGCCTGCCGTGAAGATGAAGAGCGCGGCCAGGAACGCCCGCTTCGCGCCGAAGCGATCGCCCACCCAGCCACTCAGCGGAATGAAGACCGCGACGCTGAGCAGATAGCTGGTGGCGACCCACGAGATCGTGGCGGGAGATACCTGGAACTCGCGCGCCAGCTGCGGCAGCGCCACATTGGTGATGGTGAGGTCGAGCAGGTTCATGAAGAGCGCGAGGACATATATTGCGGCGACGAACCACTTATACCTCGATGTCTGACCCATGCGGATGTCTCCCTTCAACACCATCGGCTGCTCCCGTGAAAGCTAGCCACTCCTCGCTCTCCTGGAGCGCCACTCTACGCAGGCTCCCTAGCGCCCCACATGTACGTGCATATACACTTAGCATGATAAAAAAAGGCGAGACTTCCTCACTCGGACTCCTTACGCGCCGCGCGCCACTGCGCTGACTGTGCGTAACATCTCGAGCAGCGCGCTCGTCGCTTCCTGTCCCAGTCCAGCCGTCATGCTGGATTGCGCCTGCTCCCAGCGGGGAAGCGCCTCTCGGAGCGCCTCCCGACCGCGCGCTGTGATGGTGACGAGCCGCTCGCGCCGGTCCTTGCCGGAGGTGATCTGCACATAGCCGCGCTCAATGAGCGGCTTCAGATTGCGGGTAAGCGTCGTGCGATCCAGCGACGCCCGTTCTGCCAACTCCGTCATCGTCAGTCTGTCAGCGGCACGCAACCGCGCGAGCAGTGTGAACTGCATAAAATGTAAGCCGGTGGGGCGTAGCGCGTCATCATACCGCTGTGTCACCAACCGAGCCGCCATGCGCAGATTCCCACAGACGCAGCGCTGCACTCGCTCCTGGACACCCTGTTCTGTCATCGCGCATCCCTCCGTTCGACAGGTGCATATGCACGTATAGAGATACGATAGCGTGACTTGTTCGTGATGTCAAGGCGCCGAACCAGGCGACGGCAGGCTGTTTTCTTGTATCATAGAGCGAACCACGCCCGTGAGAATACGGGAAGCCTCGCTGAGCATCACCGAATTGCTTGAGTGTGCCTCTGGAGTTTGTCCTTGCTCATCACCTTGACCTGCTATGCGCCGAACGCGCCCGATATTGGCTACCTCTTTGGCAAAAACCCCGCCTCCCTCTTCGCGCGCGAATTTTCGGGTGGTCGCGTCCTCGTCTTCTATCCTGAGGTCGCCGACGACTATCTGACCATCGTGCTGCTGACCGAGATCGACCCCGTCACCCTTGTGCGGACGGCGAGTGGCGCGCATGGCCTCGACCAGTACGTGAACGACCGCCCCTATGTCGCCTCCAGTCTCACCAGCGTCGCGCTGAACACCGCGTTCGGCTCGGCGCTCGGCGGCAAGAGCCGCGAACGCCCGGAACGCGTCGGCGAGATTCTGCGCTGGGATGTCAGCCTGCCCGTGGTCGTCTGCGACGCTGGGGAGGACTTCATCACACGCATCTTCGCGCCGCTGGGCTATGAAGTGACAGCAGAGCGCCTTCCGCTCGACCCGACGTTTCCAGCATGGGGGCTGTCAAATCTCTACGCGCTCCGTCTGTCAGGCGCGCAGACCGTGCAGGCCGTCCTCAGTCACCTCTATGTCCTGCTGCCGGCGCTCGACAACGCCAAGCACTACTACATCGACATTGGCGAGGCGGATAAGCTGTTGAACCATGGCGGCGCGTGGCTGGCGGCGCACCCTGAGCGCGAGCTGATCGCCCGGCGCTACCTGCGCTACCGCCGTCCGCTCGTGGCCAGCGCACTGGCCCGTCTGGCCGACCTCGCGCTGGAGGAGAGCGACGCCGAAGATGAGACGACGGAGAGCGAGACAGAAGTGGCGCCAGATGATATGCCAGTCGCTTCTGTCGAAAAGATAGCCAATCTCCACGAGCAGCGGCTGAATGCAGTAATGGAGGCGATCCGCGTGGCCAGCGCCACCTCGCTGGTGGACCTCGGCTGTGGCGAGGGGCGCCTGCTCACACTGGCCCTGAAAGAGCGCTCCTTGAAACGCATCCTGGGCATGGATGTCTCCAGCGGCTCTCTTGCCCGCGCCCGGCGCTACCTCCATCTGGACGACATGGCGCCAGCGCAGCGTGAGCGTATCGAGATCGTCCAGGGGTCGCTGCTCTACCGTGACAAGCGCTTGGAGGGCTTCGACGTGGCGGCGCTCGTCGAGGTCGTCGAGCATCTCGATCCACCACGTCTGGGCGCGCTGGAGCGCGTCGTCTTCGCGCATGCGCGCCCGCGTCGCGTCATCGTGACCACGCCCAACCGCGAGTACAACGCGCACTGGGAGGCGCTGGGCGCGGAGAAGTTGCGCCACCGCGATCATCGCTTCGAGTGGACACGCGCCGAATGCCAGGCGTGGGCCGAGGTCATCGCCAGCGCGTTTGGTTACACGTGCGAGTGGCGCGAGATCGGTCCGGCGGACGAGGCGCTGGGCGCGCCCTCGCAGATGGTCATCTTCGATCGGCAGGACGATCTCGGGTCGCAAGAGACGAAAGTGAAGGAGAACGGGGAGGAGGCGACACCATGAGCAGGAGACGCTCCACCTCCGACCGCGCGCCCACGATGATGCAGACGCGCGACCTCATCTCCATCCCAGAGTTGTGCCTCGTCGTCCTGATCGGCTCCAGCGGCTCCGGCAAGAGCACCTTCGCGCTGCGCCACTTCAAGCCCAGCGAAGTGCTGAGTTCCGATCACTACCGTGAGGTGGTCAGCGACGACGCCAACGACCAGACCGTCTCGGCGGCGGCCTTCGACGCGCTGCATCACATCGCCGGGCTGCGTCTCGCCCTGGGGCGGCTGACTGTGATCGACGCGACCAGCGTCAAGCCGCAGGACCGCGCGCCACTCGTGCGCATCGCTCGCGAGCACGACGTTTTCCCCATCGCCATCGTCCTCGACGTGGACGAGCGAATCTGTATCGGGCGCAACGCCGCGCGCCCCGACCGCCAGTTTGGGCCACAGGTCGTACGTAACCACGTGCGAATGCTGCGCCAGGGGCTGCGTGGGCTGGAACGCGAGGGCTTTCGCCAGGTGGCGATCCTGCGCCAGCCGGAGGCGATTGAGGCTATTCGTATCGAGCGGACGCCGCTGTGGTCCAACCGCACGCAGGAGACCGGCCCCTTCGACATCATCGGCGACGTCCACGGCTGCCTCGTTGAGCTTGAGGAACTGCTGGACCAGCTCGGCTATCTATCCGACGCCGAGGTCGGGTGGCGCCATCCGGATGGCCGCAAGGCGATCTTCCTTGGCGACCTGGTGGATCGCGGGACAGATGTTGTCGGCGTCATAAACCTCGTGCGGCGCATGGTCGCGGCGGGCGTCGCCTGGTGTGTGCCCGGCAACCATGATGTCAAGCTGCAACGCGCCCTCAGCGGCGCCAATGTGCAGATCAGCCACGGACTCGCCGACTCCCTCGCGCAGATTGAGGCGTTGCCACCGGAGGAGCGTACGGCCTGGCGCGAGGGCTATCTCGGCTTCGTGGATGGCCTCGTCTCGCACTTCGTCTTGGATGGCGGGCGCCTCGTCGTCGCCCACGCCGGCATGAAAGCCGAGTACCAGGGGCGAACCTCCGGCCGCGTGCGCAGCTTCGCGCTCTTCGGCGAGACGACCGGCGAGACCGACGAGTTTGGTCTGCCCGTCCGCGCCAACTGGGCCGCAGACTATCGCGGCGCGGCGAGCGTCGTGTACGGCCACACGCCGGTTCCAGAGGCGCTCTGGCTTAACAACACGATCAACATCGACACCGGCTGCGTCTTCGGCGGCAAGCTCACTGCGCTGCGCTGGCCAGAGCGCGAACTGGTGAGCGTTCGCGCGCGCCAGACCTATGCTCAACCCGCGCGCCCGCTGGTGAAGACAGCCTCAGAGGGCGACGACACTCTGCTGCGCATCGAGGTCGCGCTCGGCAAGCAGGTCATCGCCACCAGGCTGATGAGCAACGTCATCGTCGAGGCGGACCGCGCAGCCGCCGCGCTCGAGGTCATGAGCCGCTTCGCGCTTGACCCGCGCTGGCTGATCTACTTGCCCCCGACGATGTCGCCCAGCGAGACCGCGAGCCAGCCGGACTACCTCGAATATCCGACTGAGGCGCTGGCCTACTATCGCTCAGCGGGCGTCGCGCGCGTGGTCTGCGAGGAGAAGCACATGGGCAGCCGCGCCGTATTGGTGGTCTGCCGTGACCCCTCCGTCGCGCGCACACGCTTTGCCCTGAGTGAAGGCGAAGCGCTGGGAGCCTGCTACACGCGCACGGGACGTCGCTTCTTCGACGACGACGCGCTTGACCGCGCGCTGCTCGGACGGCTCTCCGCCGCGCTCGGCGCCGCCGGTTTCTGGGAGCGTTTCGAGACGAATTGGGTCTGTCTGGACGCCGAGTTGCTGCCGTGGAGCGCGAAGGCGCAGGGGCTGCTGCGCGAGCAGTACGCGCCCGTCGCCACCGCCGCCCAGGCCGCGCTGGACGTCGCCATCGCCACAACCGAGGCGGTCCAGGCGCGTGGAGTCGAGATCGGCGCGGAATTTGCCCATCTGCGCGCGCGACGCGAGAACGCCGAACGCTACACTACAGCGTATCGAGCGTACTGCTGGGAGACGAATGGGCTGGAAGGCGTGCGCGTCGCGCCCTTCCACCTGCTCGCCAGCGAGGGGCGGACCTACTTCGACCATGCGCATACGTGGCACATGGAAGAGCTAGCGCGGCTCGCGGCGGTGGACTCGCTCTTCCTGGCGACGGGGTATCGTGAGGTTGCGCTCGACGACACCAGCGCCTGCGCTGCAGCGACCGACTGGTGGCTGGAGATGACCGGCAAGGGTGGCGAGGGCATGGTCGTCAAGCCGCTCGACTTCGTGGCGCGCGGCGCCAAGGGACTGCTCCAGCCGGCGGTGAAATGCCGTGGGCGCGAGTATCTGCGCATCATCTACGGGCCAGACTACACCGAGCCGGAGCATCTGGCGCGGTTGAAGAAGCGCGGGCTGGGCGCCAAGCGCGCGCTGGCTTTGCGGGAGTTCGCGCTCGGCGTCGAGAGCCTGGAGCGCTTTGTCGCGCGCGAGCCACTCTGGCGTACACATCAGGCGGTCTTCGGCGTTCTCGCGCTGGAGAGCGAGCCGGTGGACCCGCGTCTGTAGACGCCAACTCATCAAACCGCCTGAGCAGGATGAGAATGGGGCCGAGATGGACGAAGCCAAGCTCATTGAGCGCGTAGCGCTTGTAGCGGACGATGAGGCGGCGGAAAGCGGCCAGACAAGCGAAGAGTCATTCGATTTTCCGGCAGCTGCGGAAGCTACCGCCAACCTTCCCACAGCGCCCGCTCTGCAGAAAGCGGATCATCTACGACGTCGGACGTTGCGCCGAAGCGCATGGTCGCCCTCCGCTGCAGATCGTACTTCGGCCAACCAGGGTCGCCACTGGCCACGAAGGCTACCCAGGCGAGGCGCATCGCGCCGGCGAGTTGCTGTGGAGGGTTCGGTCCCAGCAGCGGCTCCGTCTCGGCGCCGAGCGTATCGAAAACGAAGGCGATCTCCAGCGAATGGGCCGCGCCAAGGCGTCCGCCGAACCGCGGTGAGCGCCAGGCGAACTCGTACATCCAGGTAACCGGGCTGTTCTTTGTGTGAGCGTCCGCCATGCGGTTGGCGGGGATGCGCCAATACCAGTGCGTCTGGATCGCCGCGAGCAGGTCGCCGGGGCTCGCGCCTGGATGCGCCGCGCGATAGGTTGCCAGCGCCGCCTCGATCGGCAGTCCATACGCCACCACAGCTCTAGCGAGAGACTCGTCAGTAATCTGGTCGAGCGCGCCAGTAGACGCCAGGAATAGTCTATGTTCGTCGGTGTTCGTACCAACCATGAGATCAATATCTGCGCTGGCTCCAGCGACAATACGATCGAGCGGAGGCGTGGGGATTGTAACCCTATCCACTACCGGCTGCCACGGCAGCAAGGTGGTTACCACCTCGGCGCCCCAGCGCTCCGGGTCGGGATGCGAAACAAGATCGGCCTTCAGGTCCACCTGGGCCGCGATCACGCGATCCACGGGAACCGCCGCGAACGCCTCGCGGGTCGCCTCGACGCCGAGCTTCCCGGCAAGGATATCTCTGATACGTTCCGCAGACGCGACGGACATCACATGATGAGCCGCCCCACTCTGGGCGATAGCCCGGTGAAAGAGCCCCTCAGCGCGGGGCATGGCAAGCAGTGTGCTGACGCTCATCGCGCCGGCCGACTCGCCAAAGATGGTGACGTTGTCGGGATCGCCACCGAAGGCGGCGATATTCTCCCGCACCCACTGAAGGGCGGCGATCTGGTCGAGCAAGCCGCGGTTGGCGTTTCCTTCGCCCAGATAGAGGAAGCTCTCGGCGCCGATGCGGTAATTGATGGTCACGCAGACGACGCCGTCGCGGGCGAAGTGGCTGCCGTCATACCAGGCTGTCGCCGCCGTTCCGTACTCGAACATCCCGCCAGGAATCCAGACCATAACCGGGCATCTGGTCGAACCAAGGTTGGGGGACCAAATGTTGAGGTTTAGGCAGTCCTCTCCAGGGATGGCGCGCTCTGGGAGGAGCGCGCTGACCTGCGGGGGAATTGGCGGCTTGGGCGGCGTTGGGCCAAAGGCGAGCGCGTCGCGCACACTGCTCCAGGGCGCAACCGGCTGTGGGGGTCGCAGCCGGTTGGCGCCAAACGGCGCCGCAGCGTACGGAATGCCTTTGAAGACATACACGCCCTCGGCGACGTAGCCACGCGCCGCGCCAGACCGCATTTGGACCACTGGATTCGTACCCACTATACTCATTGGCTATACTCATTGGCGCGCCTCCTTCAAGGCATGTGGCTCGCCGTGTCGGGGAGCGGGCTCTTTCGCATCTCGTTGGACGTATCACGCTCTGCCTGAAATGGGTTCGATGGCCATGTAGACAGGCTCGACTCTCGCTTGCCGCTGGAGCGTGCGTCGCGCATTACTGACGACGTGGTAGAGACCGAGCATGATCCCATATTTCTTTGCCAGGGCCGCCGCCGCCATCCTCTCCTCAGGCTCCGTCAGAATGCGCGCGTTACCCTCACTGGCTGATCCAGTGGCTTTGCCGCTGTAGGCGCATGGGGCGAACGTGACGCGCGTGGTATGGCGAAGACGTTTGAGTTTGCCTGCGTCGGCGTGTGTCTCGACATAGATCACGCCGAAACTGACAGCGAACCACACTGGTGTCGTCACGGCTTGCCCGGTCCTGCGAAACGTCGTCAGCGCGATGCACTGCGCTTTCCCCAGATCAGGAAAGGCTGTGTTCTTTAGAGCCGTAGACATCGTTTGCCTCCCGTGAGCGTAGCGTCAGCTCCGGCGCGCCCGTGATGTCGGCGAGGCCGTAGCCGCTTTCGATCAACTCTTGCAATCGTCGGGCGAAGCGTGTAGCAGGAGCGCCATCCACGGTGTCGTGATCCACGCTGATCGTCAGGCTCAGATACTCCCGCAGAACCATGCGTCCCTCCATGACTCCTGGTTTCTCGCCAATACCTCCCACCGTCACCATGAGCGCGGTCGGGGCGGCAAGAGGGATGCCCCAGCCAGCGCCGTTCCCGAACATGCCCACGGACGTGATGCCCACCGTCCCCAATTTCTGTTTCCATAGCTGCGGACGCCTCCGCGCGATCCCGGTCATGGCCCAGATGAAGGGCCTATTGAGCAGGGCCGGCAAGAACCAGGGGCGCTCCAGGCGACCTCGCACGTCCACTACCTGAGCCGCCCGGATCTCGTCGTGCAACTCGCGGAAGGTCTTGCGATTCGCCGCACGGATGATATGGGGCGCGACGTATTTTCGTCCGCCTACGTCGCGCTCGATTCTGATAGTGATGTCCACGTCGTCGAATAAGACGAGGCGCTTGCCGCCCCAGCGAAACGCCTGCACCGCTTTGTGCTCGTCGACGGCTTTTGCCAGGCAGGCTCCGAGGAACGCCGTGAACGACAGGGACTCCCCGGCCCGCGCCTTATGCTCGCGCAGGGCCGCGTGCGCCTCAGTCACGTCGACCTCGAGCAGGCCATGGATCATGGGCTTGTGGCGGACGGAGTGATAGGCGGCCGCCGCAAACCGCATGTACGACGGATACGGAACCACCTGATAATCGGCGTGTCGCTGTTTCATGCTCGCTCGCCCTCCCTTCGGTGAGACACGGCGCGCACTTTCCTCGGGGCCTCGTCGCGCTCATCAGGATCTGGTGTTGCCCCTCCGGTATGAAGTGGACGGCATGGACATGACGAGAACATCACAAACGTACATCGCCTCCTCACGGAGACTTCACAAGTGGGCGAGGGAGGTCCAGGGGAGGGTGAGCGACAGGCGGCTCCCGTGGACCCGGCGCCTGGGATTTGGCGCAGGAGCAAGGGAACTCACGGGATGACGTGGAGCTGAATTGCCGGGCTATCCTGATTGACAGGCTACCCGCGCCACAGGTATCATAATTGCTTGTTAAGAAGCATAGTCTATCCTTGACCATCCTATCTCAGTCGGGTAGACTAGAACAGTTGGAGCTGAGACCGTTACGCGCCAGTGCCAATGACTCCGTTGCTTGTGGTGAAAAGCCGGACGGGTGCGGCAGCGGGACACCGCAGGGATCCTATAGAACGTCAAGCAGGTAGGCGACGGACGAGGTAAACACTTTTCAGCGCGACATGCCGATCAGCAAGTAAGTAGTCCCAAAGGTGGCTTTGCCGCAATGGGATAGAGGCCGCGTAGTTCGGCCCCTGTGGCTAGCGCTGGCGACAGCGTGAGTGGTACGAACCAAGCTCTAGTGAACTAGTGATTGGAAACTATAATCGTTGGGAATGTCGGCAGGAAAGGCACAGTGACGAACCATGAAGCGAACGTGGCAGCCAAAACGCATCCCGCGCAAGCGTGAGCATGGCTTTATGAAGCGGATGAGCACGCATAATGGTCGCCGCGTGCTCAAGGCGCGCCGGGCGAAGGGCCGCTGGCGGCTCACCGTCGTCTAGGCGGCTGCGCGATCAACTGCGATCAACCATGAGTGCGTCTCGTTCCCGTCGAATCACCCCAGGCGACACACGAGACGCATTCTGTTTGCCCGCAAGCGTGAAGCGCCCGCGCCAGGCCGCGGACAAAGGCGAAGCATCTGTGGAACAGCAGCATGATCCCACTCGTATACCTGTTCGAGCGCGCTGGCGTCGTACAAGTCGTCTGCGGGCGTCGGCGGACTTCCAGCGTGCGCGACGGCGCGGGCGCACTGTCCAGGGACAGTGGCTCACGGTGACATACGCGCGCGCGGAAGCTGTGGCGGAGGGCGACGAGCCCCCCGCGCGGATCGGCTTCTCGGTGAGTCGGCGCGTCGGCGGGGCAGTGGTTCGCAACCGGGTGAAGCGGCGGCTGCGCGAGATCATGCGCAAACGGCTCTCGCACGTTGCGCCGGGGTGGGATATAGTGATAACGGCGCGAGCGTCCGCCGCCGAGGCGGAATACCCAGCGCTTGAAGAAGATGTGCGCGAGTTGTTCTCGCGCGCGCGACTCTGGCGAACAGAGGAGCGGGGCACGGCATGAAGTACATTGGCATGGGGTTGATCCGCTTCTATCAGATGACGTTCTCGGTGTTGCTGCCGTCCAGTTGCCGGTTCACGCCGTCGTGTTCGCATTACGGCTACGAGGCCATCAACCGCTACGGCCTGTTCAAGGGCGGCTGGATGACGGCCAGGCGCATCGGGCGCTGCCACCCGTTTTATCATGGCAATCTTTACGATCCCGTTCCCTGATGTCCGCCAAGTCCGCGAGGCCCAGGGCGTCAGACCAGCGTGTCAAACAGTGTCAAACATAGAGTAGCTTCATAGGCGATCGGCGCGAAGATGCGTCGCTAGCTGATCCATCAGGCGGCCAGAGGGCGCCGCGAGCGGTGGAACATGGCGGAACGATCCGCCAGGGCGCCGCAGGGAGGGCAATCATCGTGGATATTGGTAAATTCTTCGGGGCGCTGTTCGGTCCGATCGGCAACCTGTTTCATGTGCTCTTCTTTCAGCCCGTCTTCAACGTGCTCATGCTTATATATCATTTTATCCCCAACTTCGGCATCTCTATTATCCTCCTCACACTGCTCATTCGCTGCGCGCTCATTCCGCTGACGCGCGCGCAGTTACGGTCCAGCAAGGCGATGCAGGAACTCGCGCCGCAACTCAAGGAGTTACAGGCGAAGCACCGTGGCGACCCACAGCGCCTGATGGCCGAGCAGCAGGCGCTCTATAAGGCCAACGGTGTGAATCCGGTGCAGGGCTGTCTGCCGCTGCTGATCCAGCTTCCCTTCCTCTACGCGCTCTACTTCTCGCTGAACCTGGTGCTTGGTTCGAGTGTCGGCCCTGTCCAACACCTGCACGAGATCAATGCGGCGATCTATTCTTTCCTTCCGCATCTGGAGTCACTGCCGAATCTGAACTTTCTCTGGATGAACCTGGGCAAGCCTGATCCAACGCATATTCTGCCCCTTCTGGCGGGCGCCCTGACGTTCCTGCAACTGCGCATGGCGATGCCGTACCGGCCCAAGGCGCAGCGCGGCGGCCAAAAGGACGCGACGACGCAGGCGACCAGCACGATGCAGTACATCATGCCGCTGTTCACCGTGTTCATCGGCTGGACGTTCCCTGCCGGCCTAGCGCTCTACTGGTGCGTCACGACCCTCTTCTCTGGCGTCCAGCAATACTTCATCAGCGGCTGGGGCTCGCTCTTCATAAGCACGCCCTGGGAGGAGAAGTACTCTAAACCACCGAAGAACAGTGTCACGACAACGGTCGCTCCCGCGATTGCCGGCGCCGGCGCGCGTGGTGTGGTCGCCAGCCCTCCGACGGCTCCAGCCGAGGGTGGGTTCCGTGGCATGCTCAGGCAGATGCGCGAGACGCTCGCCGCGGGGCAGCAGACCGCAACAGAGCAGGCGGCAAACAAGGCTAATGGCGCGAACGGGACAAGTGGAGCCAGCGACGTCAATGCTGCGTCGGAGGCTGGTGCGAATGGCGCGCCGAAACCCGCTTCCGCGCGGCCCGGCGCGACGCCGGGCTATAGCAAAAACCAGAAGGCGCGGCCACCGAAGTCGAACGTGAAGTTGGTCAAGCCAAGCGCGGCCAGCCCGCGTCCCGAGGATGAGATCGTGCGCGACGCTTCCAGCTCGGCCAACGGCAAGGCAGTCACGCCAGAAGACGCGATTCGACGCGATGCCCTGGCGGATGACGCTCCGGCGGAGAATGGCGGCGACGACACGAGCGCCTAGGAGACGCGCCACACATGATGACGCGGGGATAGTGACGAGACCCCGCCGACCGATCTACGCGGCGGCGATCTTGTCGTATGGAGGTATTGAGCGGTGGAAAGCGTCGAGGCGTCCGGGAAATCAATCGAGGACGCCATTCTACAGGCTCTTGTGCGGCTGGGGCGCAATCGCGACGAGGTGGAAATCACCGTCTTGCAGGAGCCGAGCCGTGGCAGCCGTGGCATGGGCGCGCGCGAGGCGCGTGTGCGCGTGCGGCTCAAGCCGGCTCGCGTTCAGCCATCTCAGCTCGGTCCGCGCGACGACGACCTGAATGATCTCGGCGACGGGTACGAGGATGAGGGTCTGGAGTTCCCCGACGACGGCGCTGACGCGCCCACTGCTTACGCTGAGCCACAGGACGCCTCCTGGCCAGTAGAAGCAGAGCAAATCGAGATCCCGACAGCGCCACTGCGCGAGCTGTTGCCGGAGGACGCGAGCATCGAGGAGATCGCCGTCGCCGCGCTGGAGGCGATCCTCGCACACATGGCGATGCCAGCCCAGGTCGAGGTCGTCGAGCCAATCAGCGAGGAGACCGCCGAGGAAGAGCCGCTGACGCTCAACATCCGCACACAGAGCGAACAGGCGCTCAGCCTGCTGATCGGACGGCGTGGCGAGACCCTCTCGGCGCTGCAGTTGATTGTGAATCTGATCGTGGCCAAGCAGACCGGCCACCACGAACGGATCATCGTCGACGCAGAAGGCTACCGGCTGCGGCGTGAGGATAACCTGCGCTCGATGGCGATGCGCGTCGCCGTACAGGTGCGTCGCTCCGGGCATCCCATCACGCTGGAGGCTATGCCCTCGAACGAGCGCCGCATCATCCATATGACCCTGGCCGAGACCGATGACATCGCGACCGAGAGCACCGGCGAGGGCGATCAGCGACGCGTTGTCGTCTCGCTGAAGAAGCCCACCCGCGCTTGAGCGAAGCGCATCACTTCAGTCTGCGCCGCCGCCATGAGAACCTCCCTATGCGTGACGAGACGACCACCAGGCCACAATTCGTCGTGATCGGTCACGCCACACGAGATCTGTTGCCCGACGGAGGCTGGCGGTTGGGCGGTGGAGTGGCGTATGCGGGTGTGACGGCCCAGCGTCTGGGCTTACGTGTCGGTGTGATCACCAGCGCGCCCGCCGACGTGCTCTCCGCGCTACAAGACGCCCTCCCCGACGCGGCGATCCTCAACCTCCCCGCGCGCGAGGCGACCACCTTCGACAACATCTACGACAGCACCGGCCGTCGCCAGGTTCTCCGCGCGCAGGCCGAGCCGCTGACGCCGGACCTGGCGCCGTCCGCGTGGGCCGATGCGGATATCGCGCTGCTCGCGCCGCTGGCGCAGGAGGTTGATCCAGGGTTCGCCCGGATCTTTCCACGCGCGCTCGTCGCCGCGACGCCCCAGGGATGGCTGCGCCGCTGGGATGCGACCGGCGCGGTCACCCCCGGCCCGCTGGAGGTCGCGCCGCAGCTCCTGCCCTATGTGCGCGCGCTGATACTGAGCCGCGACGATCTGCTCCTCCCCAGCGCGGCCGATCCTGCGCGTGAACGCGAGGCCGACGCCAACATCGCCGCGTGGGCGCGCCAGGTAGCGCTCGTCGCCGTGACGCGCGGGCCTGATGGAGCTATTCTCTATCTCGATGGCCGCCCGGCGGAATCCACCGCGGGCGCCGCGGCGCACGAGGCCGATCCCACCGGCGCAGGCGACATCTTTGCGGCGGCGCTGCTCTACTGGCTGGCGCGCACGGGCGACGCGCGCGCGGCGGCGTCCTTCGCCAACCACGTCGCGGCCTATTCAGTCGAGAGCGCAGGAATCGAGAGCGCGCCCACGCCGGAACAACTCATGGCGCGCTTTCCGGCGGCTGGCTTCGCTCGCGATCTGGCAAAGGACGATTAGTCCGCCTCCAGCAACTGACGCAGCGCGGCGAAGCGCTCGTCACGTGTCTCCGTCTCGTGCGTATGTGGCTCAAGGTTGAGATCGCGCCCACACTCCGCGCACAGGCCCTTGCAGTCCTCGCGGCAGAGAGGCTTGAGCGGCAGCGCCAGCACGAGGTTCTGCCGGATCGCCTCGCGGAGATCAACCTGATGGTGATCGTCGATTATGAACGAGCTTTCGACCTCGGGCGCCCGCACAGGCAGGCCGGTCTCGATGTCGATGGTTGGGTAAAAGGTCTCGCGCAGGGGCACGTCGAGCGTCGTCGTGAACTCGGTCAGGCAGCGCGAACATTCTAGCAGGACAGGGATGTGCGCGACGCCATCTACGACGATGGATTCGTTGGTGCGGTGCAGTCGCGCGTGCCCAGTAATCGGCCCGGCGAGCCGCGCCTCGCCATCGCGCAGATCGAGACGATCGCTATCATCCAGAACAACGTCCTGGGTAGTTCCAATGGGAGATTTGAGCAGTTGAGCGACATTGAAGATCATCAACATCTGGCGCCGAGACCCCGGCGATCACGCCTGGGGAGGAAGCGCCACTCCTTTCGCATAGGCATAGCCATCTCCACGATGGAGCGGCTGACAATAGCGCACGTGAATCCCTTGCACGGTCCCTGTCATGGTGGTGATGTTGCAGG
>Ga0070706_100000527_pt1 | contig 44536 bp, 52 predicted proteins | sample KBSK5501metaG_FD_65476 | JGI IMG/M metagenome (GOLD analysis project Ga0070706, IMG submission 65476) | Corn, switchgrass and miscanthus rhizosphere microbial communities from Kellogg Biological Station, Michigan, USA - KBS K5-50-1 metaG | ecosystem: Host-associated > Plants > Roots >... | reverse complement strand
CGCGGAGGCGGCGGACATCATCGTCCCCCATCTGCGGGGCGGGCGGGATCTCGAGACCGACGCCGGCTCGGCCCGCCCGGATGGTCCAGATGACGTGGCCGCCAGCGATGGCCCGCCGCCGAGCCCGGCCGCCGATGGCCGACGGCCCCAGTGACCGGGCAGCCCCGGTGACCGGCTAAACCGAACAGGAGGCCTCATGCATCTGGTCGCGATCGGCGGCAGCGACGCCGGCATCAGTGCCGCGCTGCGGGCCCGGGAGCTCGACCCGGCCTGCGAGGTCACGGTCGTCGTGGCTGACGCCTACCCGAACTTCTCGATCTGCGGCATCCCGTACTACGTCTCCGGTGAGGTCACCCACTGGCGCAACCTGGCCCATCGAACCATCGCAGACCTGGAAGCGACCGGGATGGGGCTGCGGCTGGACACCACCGCCCGCCGCATCGACGTCGCCGCCCGCAAGCTCCTGGTGACATCCCCCGGCGGCACGGAGGAACTGCTGAGCTACGACAAGCTCATCGTCGGTACCGGCGCGGTACCTGTACGGCCCCCGATCAGCGGCCTGGCCGGGCCCGGTGCTCTTGGCCTCGCCAACGGTGTGCACCTGCTGCACTCGATGGGCGACACCTTCGCCGTCATGCGGACCTTGGAGCAGGCCGCGCCAGCCAGCGCGGTCATCATCGGCGCCGGATACATCGGCCTGGAGATGGCTGACGCCCTCACCGTCCGCGGGCTGCAGGTCACTCAGATGGAGCAGCTCGCGGAGGTGCTGCCCACCGTCGACCCGGAGCTGGGTGCGCTGGTCCATGCCGAACTGGCCAGAAACGGCGTCGAGGTCCTGACCGGCACCACCGTCCAGGCGGTCACCCGCGCCTCGGCAGGCCAGGCCGGACGGCTGCACGTCCAGGCCACCGCAGCCGACGGGTCGGCCGTGACCCGCATGGCTGACATGGTCCTGGTCGTGGCCGGCGTGCGGCCTGACACCACCCTGGCGGCCGAGGCCGGGGTCACGCTCGGCGTCAAGGGCGCGATTGCGGTCGACCCCGGCATGCGGACCAATCTGCCGGATGTGCTGGCCGCCGGGGACTGCGTGATCACCCATCACCGGCTGCTCGGCCAGACCTGGCTGCCGCTGGGTACCACCGCGCACAAGCAGGGCCGGGTCGCGGGCGAGAACGCCCTCGGCGGGAACCGGCAGTTCGCGGGCAGCCTCGGCACCCAGGTCGTGAAGATCTTCGACCAGGCCGCCGCCCGGACCGGGCTGCGGGATCACGAAGCGGCCGCGGCCGGGTTCGACCAGGTCACTGTCGGATCCCAGGCTGATGACCACAAGGCCTACTACCCGGGCAGCCACCGCATCGCGATGCGGTTCACCGGCGACCGCGCCAGCGGCCGGCTGCTCGGCGTGCAGCTTTTCGGGCACCGCCACGCCGAGGTGGCTAAGCGCATCGACATCGCCGCGACGGCAATCTTCCACAGCATGACCGTCGAGGACGTCAGCGACCTCGACCTTTCCTACACGCCTCCCCTCGGCAGTCCCTGGGAGGCGATCCAGATCGGCGCCCAGGCGTGGGTCAGGCAAGCCCGCCTCCGGTAGCCGTCCGGAGCTGCGCGGCACCCAGACGGCGACCGCGCAGCAGCGGGGCATCACGACCGTCAGCAGCAGGCCGAGACAGGCTCCGCGCCCGCCGAGTCCGCGGACTGGCCGCCAGGCGCGCAGCACGTGCTGTCGGGCTCCTTGGCGAGGAGGTCGGCGTCTGCCTTGACGACGTACACCTCCCACGGCTCGCGGCCCGGGCCGTGCACCCACACCTTGTCCTGGACCGCGTAGCAGCAGGTGGTGTCGTCCTCGACCTCGGTGGCCAGCCCCGCCCCGGCCAGGCGGCTCGTTGCCTCAGTGACCTGCCCGGTGGACTCGACCTCGACGCCGAGGTGGTCCATCACCGTCGGCTTTCCCGGCTCGCCTTCGAGCAGGACCAGCTTCAGCGGGGGCTCGGCGATGGCGAAGTTCGCATAGCCCGGCCGGCGCTTGGCCGGCTTGGCGCCGAACAGCTTGGAGTAGAAGTCGATAGAAGCTTCCAGGTCAGCGACCCTCAGCGCGAGCTGGACACGAGACATCAGTTTCTCCCTCACCTTGGCGGCCCGCAGCAGGCGGCCCGCGCTGACGGCCTCCCTTGATTCGACCGCCGTCTAATCAGGCTCTGAGTTTGGCACTCTGTCTAGATGTATGTCAAATTAGAGGCATGTCGAATCAGGCTGAGCTGGTGCGCGGCCAGAACCCGCGAGCATGCTGCGCGCCGCTGACCCGGGCGCCGCTCGGGGAAGACGAGGCCGCCGAGGTGGCCCAGGTGCTCAAGGCGCTCGCGGACCCGGTCCGGCTGCGGCTGCTGTCCCTGATCGGCGCGCATGACGGCGGTGAGGCGTGCGTGTGTGACCTGACCGTCGGCTTCGACCTGACCGGGCCGACGATCTCCCATCACCTCAAGGTCCTGCGCGAGGCCGGGCTGATCCAGTCCGAACGACGCGGCACCTGGGTCTACTACCGCATCGTCCCGGCGGCGCTGGAATCCCTGGCCGGGCTCTTCGCCCCCGGCCTGGTACCCGCAGGCGCGCGGTAGGCGATCCGGCCTTACGGCCGGATCTTCCATTTCTGCCTTCCATCGATTATCGTCGATTAACGATGAACGGTTACAGCCAGCCCCTTGACCGCGCGACAGCCGCCGAGTACGCCACCTGGTTCAGAGCCCTCGCCGACGCCACCAGGATCCAGATCGTTTCCCTGCTCGCCCGCCGCGGCGAGCCGATGAATGTCGGCCAGATCGTCGCCGCCGTCCGCGTCGGCCAGTCCACCGTCTCCGCCCATCTCAAGGTGCTCGCCGAAGTCGGATTTGTGCTCGCCGAGCACCGGGGCACCGCCAGCTACTACCGGGTCAACGAAGCCTGCGTGGATTGCTTCCCGACGGCCGCCGACATCGTCATGGGATGCCCCGTCCCCGCTCAGCCGTCCTCCGTCCGCTCAGCGCAATCCTGAGGAGCAACCGATGACCCAAGACCGCGCGACGAGCACCGGCGATATCCGGGACGCCGTCATCGACCGCTACTCCGCGTTGGCCCGAACCGCCCTGGCCGGTGGCAGGCCCGCCGACTGCGACGCCGACGCCTTCACCAACGGGTGCTTCGGCGCCGCTGCATACTCCGACAGCGCCGATGCTCCCGATGGGGCGCTGCGCGCCAGCCTCGGCTGCGGTAACCCGCTAGCGGTCGCCGACCTCCAACCGGGTGAGACCGTCCTGGACCTCGGGTCCGGCGGCGGTCTCGACGTCCTGCTCTCGGCCCGAAGAGTCGGTCCGGCGGGCACCGTCTACGGCCTGGACGCCACCGCCGAAATGCTAGCCCTGGCCCGCGACAATGCCGCTCAAGCCGGAGTGGCCAACGTCGAGTTCCTGCACGGGCATATCGAGGAGATCCCTCTGCCCGACGGGCAGATCGACGTCATCATCTCCAACTGCGTCATCAACCTGTCCGCGGACAAGGCACGCGTGCTGGCCGAGGCGTTCCGGGTCCTGCGGCCTGGCGGGCGCCTGGGCATCAGCGACGTCATCGCCGACGATGGCCTCGACCCCGGCCAGCGACGCCAGGCCGAGCAACACGCCGGCTGCACTAGCGGCACGCTCACGCAGCCGGAATACCGCGATCTGCTCAGGACTGCAGGCTTCACCAGCATCAGCATCGCCGCCACCAAGACCGCGGGCGGTGGCCTCCACTCGGCAATCATCCAGGCGGCTAAGCCTGCTATCCAACTACGGTGACCACCCTGTCCACCTACGAACACCGAACGGATGCAGGATTACCGAGGCTGGCAGTGTCGGACTGCCGAACGCCTTGGCGCTGGAGGAGCGGCTGGCTCGGGTGTTAGCCGACGGGCCAGCTGTGCCCGTTGTGCGCCGTGGACGCTGCGCTCGTTCGCCACGGCCGACCGCCCGCCAGCGGCCGCCAAGGAGGCCCCTGTGCTGGACAGATCCCTGTCAGTTTCCCCGGCGTAGGGGTAAAGCCGCCGTTCGACGCCCATAGGGTGTGTACCGCCATCCGTCTCCAGCCTCGAACAATGTCGGCTGCGTGCCCGGTGTCACTTGCGGCGCTTGCGCCAGTCGAGGGGCTCGGGGGGCGGGCCGAGGTTGGGCGGCGGCTTTTCCTCCGCGTCCCGCCAGCTGATCGGGGCCGCGGCGGGGTCGCGCGTGGGCGGTGGCACCGGACCTGTCCCGGCTGGCACCCTCGGGCCGCCCGGAGTACCGCGCGTCGTCGGGCCGGGCCGAACTGCCGCGCCTGGCCGGCCAGCCACGGCCCCACCACCGCCGCCTGTACCACCGCCGCCTGCGCCATCACCGCCCGCGCCGGCGCCGGCCGCGCCTGCGGAACCACCGGCGGCATTCTCGGCACCGGCGCCACCCAGGCCGCCGCTGGCGCCAAAACCGGCCGGGACGCCAATGCCACCCGCGCCACCAGCGGCGGCCGGCTCCCAGGTCGCCCCTGGGCGGCCACCGGCACCGGCCAGCATCGGCCCGGGGGCCATCGGCGCGGCATCCCGCACCTCCTCCAGGGTGTGCAGGGTGGCGGTCGGCAGCGCCAGGAGGCCCGGGTTGGCATCGGCCAGCACCACGCGGCGCCCGCTGCGCGAGGCATAGCTGACGATCACCGCGCTCGGCGGAAGTTGCTGTAGCTCATGCTGCTCGACGAGGAACTCGCGGGACCGCTGGGTGGTGCGCGCGAGGGAGGAGTTGGCGCCGATCGCCTTTGACGTGTTCACCCCCCACGCCGTGCTCAGGGTTATTCCCTCGGTGATCGATTCGGTGTCGCTGGTGCCCCACGAGTGGCTGCTGTCCCGGCTGCCGGAACTGCTGTATTGCCCGAACGGGCCGGACCCGCCCCGGCTGTGGCCACTTCCCCGGCTCCGCCCCCTGGTATCGCTGGTCGAGGCGGACATCGAGACAGAGTCAGCAGCGGCCACGGTGCTGGTGTAGGAATCCCCGGCGGTGTCGGTGACCGAGGTACCCACGGTGTCGGTGAGCTGGGTGAGCACGAAACGGTGCTCGGTCCCGATCTGCTCGCTGGCGGCCTTGGCATCCTGGGCGTTTCCCAGGCGCATGAAGGCGACGGCGGCATTGCCCCGGCCGAGCCGCTCCTTGACGTGGCCGGGCAGCGAGCGGTAGGCGAGGACCAGCCCCGTCCTCGTCGCCTCGCACGCGTCACAGAGCCGGTCGAGCACGTCACCGCGGAGCTTCTCCGCGCCGGCCAGGCACAGCGTGTGCTGCCACGGCTGTCCCGGCGGTGCCCCGCGGAGAACGTGGGTCAGGGCCATGGTCACATAGGTTCCGAGCACGGTGTTGCCCGCAACATCCCCGGCCCGGTCCATGGCGACCACACGCAGCCGGCTCCGGGGCAACGGGACCGGAGCCGACCCGAGGGTCTCCAGCTTGCGCAGCTTGGCCTCCAGCGCCCAGGCGCGCTCGGTGACGACCCGGTCGGCGGCGCCGCGGCCGTAAAGCCCGGTTATCTGCTCGAGTTGCGCCGCCGTGATCAGCCCCTGCCGGATGTCCTCCCGCGGATCACCTACCTGGGCGAGAGCCCGCAACCCCGCCGTGACCTGGGCGATGCTCACCTCGCCGCCGATTGCCTGGAGAATCCGGTCGAGAATCGCGTAGTCGTGCGAGGTATCGGGCGGGCCGGCCCGGTCGCCATTCGTGGCCACGCTCATCGCCAGCACGTCGGCCAGCGCCTCACGGGGCAGGCCGGCCCCGAGGTCGAAGCCGGGCAGGTCGGCGGGAAGCACCCAGACCAGCGGGTCGATGCCCGATCCGCCGGCGACGGCCAGCAGGTCCTGCGCCACCGCGCCCTCAGACAGATCGAGGACTGTCACCTGCCCCCCAGCAGCCAGCCGGGGGCCGGCCACCATGGTCAGCATCGCGGACCAGCCGGAGAGGGTGCCCCCGGCCACATCCACCCGGTCGATCTCGTCGGGCAGGGCCACGGCGTACCACTGCAACTGCCCGCCGAAGGCGCGTTCCCGCGCCTGCCAATCGCGGAACATCCTGGCGTGCTCATCCTGCCAGCCGAACAGCCGGCTCTCCACCGCGGCACGGGCCCTGGCCACCCGTTTCTTCTCCTGCTCGACGACGCCGCGGAGTTCCTTCTCGCCTCGCCAGATACCGCGCCCGCTGACCGCGGCCAGGGCCAGGAACACGGCCAGCCCGAGGCTGGTGAGCGCCGCATTCAGGATCCCGGCCACAGCCAGCGCCAGGACGAGGGCGGCCAGCGCGAGACAGCAGCCGGCGGCCCGCCTGAGCGGCCGGCTGAGCAGGTTCTCCTCCCGGCGCTGCGCGGCCACCCAGCCCCGGTTGAGCTGCTCCTGATCGGGTGGGACAGGGCGGCGCGGCGGCGGCCCGGGATCCGGATGCACGAGTGCGTACTGCCAGCCCAGGTAGACCCGGTCGGCCCGGAAGGGCGCCGTGGTCACCGGGGACCCCCGCAGATGAACCGGCCTACCGGCACGACCCGCCGGACCGGCCGCTTGACGGCCAGGGCGAACTCATCCTGGCGCAGATCGCACAGGACAGCCGCGGACACCGCGGGGGCGCCGGCCAAGGAGGGCCCGGCCGGGCCCTCCCCCGGGCCTGCCATCCAAGGATCCTGCCCCGGCGTTGGGTCCACCATGGGGACCTGAGGTGTCGAGAAAACCGCCGGCGCATGTAGCGCACCCGGGCCAGCCAGCGCGCCCGGAGCAGCCGGGACACCCGGCGCACCATGACCGGCTGGGCCACCCGGCACGCCCCGGCCGCGCCCACCGGGGTGCGGCGCGCTAGCCAGCGACGCCAGCCTGGCGGCCAGCCCGGAATCGTCCAGCCTGTGGATGACCAGGACGTTCACAAGCCCGGCGACCCGCGCCGCAGCCTCCGGCGACACCGTGCCGAGCAGCGAGGCGAGGCCCGCCTGCACGCCGGTGCCGATGAGCCCGGTGAGCGCCGGATGGTCGACCGCATCGCAGTGACCGAACCAGGCGAGCCCGTCGCCGCCGACCTCACGCCGGCGTGCTTCCGCGAAGACCGCCGTGGTGTCCAGCGCGACCAGGTTCGCGATCATGGCAGCGGACCGCCCGCCAGCCGCCTGATCCAGCGAGAAGAGCACCACGGCCCGGTCCCGGACGATCCCGCTCAGGGTGATCCGCGCAGACCCGGCCATCCGGCCCGAGGAAGGCTCCGGGCGCAGCCACCGGCCCAGCGGCGACGCACGCAACCCGGTCAACTGCTCGGCGAGAACCGCAGCCGGGCCGGGATCCGCCTGCAGCAGGCTCGCGGACACCCTGGCCCGCTCGGCCAGCGGCAGACGGCGCGGATGGTAGGCGGGCACCCGCTCGACCCGGGCCCGCAGCGCCGCCGGGCTGAGCAGGTGGACGACGTCATCGAGGACCGGGATTCCCGGATCACCCGGCGCCGCGGCAGCCACCGCGAACAGATCGTTCAGGTAGCCGCCGCAGGTGCGCCTGGCGTGGTCCGCGACAGCACCCCAGTCGATCATGCCCATCACCAGCGCGGCCTTACGGGCCGGGTCGCCGCCGCGCAGCGGCTCGTAGAATGCCGGTCCGGACGGCCCGAAGATGTGCAGCGGCGCGCCGGCGCCCTCGCACACGACCGCCAGCGACTCGGCCAGCCCCGGTGTACCGGCCAGGTCGACCGCGATGACCGGCTTGCGGCGGCGGATCGCCGCGTGCACCACCTGGAAGCTGGCCGCCGCCACCGCGGCCTCCGACGACCCCGTGCAGAGCACGCCCCCCTCCGCCTCCGGCCAGGAAAGCGCCGCGCGCTGCCCGGTCTCGCGGACGATTCCCAGGCAGGCCCCTTCCCTGGTGACAACCCCGCCAGCCCGAACGGAAGAGACCCGCAGCTGCCGTCCGGCCAGGATCATGAGCCCAGGGCGCGGCGGTGGCAGGTCCATCTCGGCGGTGTGCAGCCAGCGCAGCCACCAGGCGGCGGCGGCCACGCCGGCGGCGGCGATCAGGGCGAGCGGCAACTGCCGTGGCAGCCAGTGGCCCAGCCCGCCGAACACCTCACCGAGATGGAAGACATTCGAAGGGTGGTGCGCAGTCCTCGCCAGGTAACCCGCCACCCGGCTGGGGCCCTCGGTGAAACCGGCCAGTGCGGCTGGTGGCCCGATGGCCAGCACCCAGAGCAGGCCGACCCCGGCGGGCACCGTCAGCCATTGCGGCCGCCACCGGCTGGTCCGGCTTATGACATGGAACACGATGGCCAGCAGCATCGTGAGCTGCGCGAACAATAAGTGACCGGCGAGCGCCAGGATGGTCAGCGCAGCGATGACCTCACCGCGTTGCGGGGCGTCCCTCGGGATGAGGTAGCGGGCGCGCCGCGGTTCGCGCTCCACCACGGCCATCCGGGCGGCAGGCATATCGGGTCAAGGTTCCCAGTCCTCCACGGGCTGTGTCCAGGCGACCGGCGAAGCGTCCGCGCTTAATGCGGGAACCGGGGACGGCTGTGACTCCACCACGATGCGGAACAGATCCGGGCGCAGCACCACCGCGATCAGGGCGATCGGCCAGCCGACTGGATCGTCCTCGAACCTGATGGTGATCGTGGTAGCGGGCTGGCCAACGGCCAGCCGCAGGCTGCGGGCCACCGAAGGCGACGGCGGCTGCATCTCCATCTGCAGGGCGCGGGCCTGCCCGGCCCGCGGCGAGGCCCGCATCGGCGACGGCGCGGCGGCGAACTCAGGAAGCAGCCCGGCCAGGCGCTCGGGCAGGTACGTGCTGGAGAGGGCGGCCGGCCTGCCACCCACGGTCCACAGGCACCGGATGACGATCACGGAGTCGCCGGGAGTCAGGCCGAGCACCCGCCCGATGTCCTCGGGCGCGCGGCGCCGGGACACATGCCGCGTCTTGGCCGCCAGTTCGCCGCCCATGGGGTCCACGTGCGAGGTGAGTACGGACATGCCCTCGAGGGACAGACGGTACTCGGCCGGGCTGGCCCGGTACACCTGTCCGTCCGGCAGCCTGCGCAGCAGATGCCGGTCGGTCAGTTGATCAATGGCGGACTCGACCTCGGTCGCGCTCACGTTGTAGCGACGGGCCAGGGCCGTGTGCCGGGGCAGCCGCCAGCCCGGCTCGTGGTGCAGCAGGGCGGCGGCAATCCGGTCCACGAGCACCCCCGTGGACTGGGCAGGTGGCGCGGCTCAGCCCATCCGGCCGGTCACGTAGGCCCTGGTGCGGGGGTCGACCGGGTCCTGGAAGATCTGCTCGGTCCGGCCGTACTCGACGAGCACACCCGTGCGGGTATCGCTTTCCTCATTGCGGAGCACGGAGAAGAAGGCGGTGCGGTCACTGACCCGAGTGGCCTGCTGCATGTTGTGCGTGACGATGACGATGGTGTACCGCGACTTGATGTCATGCATCAGGTCCTCGATGGCCGCCGTCGCGATCGGGTCGAGCGCCGAGCAGGGCTCGTCCATGAGGACGACGTCCGGCTCCACGGCGAGTGTGCGGGCGATGCACAGCCGCTGCGCCTGCCCGCCGGACAGGCTGAGGGCCGAATTGTTCAGGCGATCCTTCACCTCGTCCCACAGCGCGGCCTGGCGCAGCGAGTGCTCGACGATCTCGTTCAGCTTGCCCTTGTTGCGCTGGCCGTTGATACGCGGCCCGTAGGCGACGTTGTCATAGATCGACTTCGGGAACGGGTTCGGCTTCTGGAAGACCATGCCGATTCGCCGCCGCACGGCCGTCGCCGAGACGTCCTTGTGGTACAGCGATGTCCCGCGGTAATGCACGTCACCCTCGACACGAGCACTCGGTATGAGGTCGTTCATGCGGTTCAGCGTCCGCAGCACCGTCGTCTTGCCGCACCCGGACGGGCCGATGAACGCCGTGATCTCATTCTCGTGGACGGTCAGTGATACGTCCGTGACGGCACGGAAGGAGCCATAGTAGATCGATACGGTGTCCGTATTGAAAATAGCTGCGCCCGGCGTATCGAAGACAGGTGCATCCGCCGACTTCTGCAGGGCCGCAGGCTTGGGCAGCGAGGTAGTGGCGACGTTCTGCTCAGGCTCTTCCATAATCTTCCTAGCGCTACTTTCTGCTGAGACATTCCTAGCGCGAATATCTGGTGAATCGGGCGGTGACGGTGCGGGCGACGATCATGAGGATGAAGGCTATGGCGATGAGCGTGAGCGCCGCGCCCCAGGCGCGGGCCTGCGCACCGACATACGGCTGTGACGCGTTCGCGAAGATCTGCGTGGACAGCGCGGTGTTGGCGCCGCTGAACACGTTCCTATTGGCTGCGGTCACCGTGAGGATGGTGAACAGCAGCGGTGCCGTCTCGCCCGCGGCCCGGGCGACGGCGAGCAGCGCGCCGCTGACGATGCCGCCGATGGCGGCCGGCAACACCACGGTGAGCGTCACGCGGGCCTTGGTGGCACCGAGGGCGTAGCTCGCCTCGCGCAGCGGGTCCGGCACCAGCTTCAGCATCTCGTCGCTGGAGCGGATCACGATCGGCAGCATCAGGCAGCCCAGGGCGAAAGCGCCGGCCAGGCCCGAATAACCGAAGTGCAGCACCCAGATCGAGAAGATGAACAGGCCCATCACGATCGATGGCACGCCCGTCATCACGTCGGCCATGAACCCGATGAGCCGCGCCAGCAGGCCCTTGCCGCCGTACTCGTTGATGTAGACGGCGCCCAGCACGCCGAGCGGCACGGATATGACCGTGGCCAGGGCCGTGATCTCGATCGTGCCGAGTACCGCCGGCCCCATTCCGCCCACACTCGCGGGCAGCACGTTCGGTGGGATCGGGCCGCCGGTCAGGAAGGACCAGCTGATGATCGAGGCGCCTTTGGCGATCACCGTGTACAGGACGAACCCTAGCGGGATGATCACGAGCACGAACGCGAGCACCATCAGGGCGGTCGCGATGCGGTTCCTGGTGCGCCGCCAGCCCGCCGGCTCGCGCAGGTCGGGCCTCTGCTGCGGCTCGGCGACGGCCATCAGGCACCCCGCTTCCGCCGGGCAGAGCGCTCCACGATCCCGCGGGCGATGATGTTGATGATGATCGTCATGACGAACAAGAGCACGCCGATCCCTATCAGCGCGGCGCGGAACTCGCCGGACGCCTCGCCGAACTGGTTGGCGATGACCGCGGGCATGTTGTAACCGGTGGCGAACAGGTGTGACGTGATCGTGGCCGACGAGCCGATCACCAGGGCGGCCGCGATCGTCTCGCCCATCGCGCGGCCCAGCCCGAGCAGCACCGCCCCGACGACGCCGCCCTGGCTGTGCGGCCAGACGGCGCCGCGGATCATCTCCAGGCGGGTGGCGCCCAGGGCGTACGCACCCTCCTTGTCGATCGTCGGGACCGTCGCGATGACCTCGCGGGACAGCGAGGTCACGATCGGCGTGATCATGAAGGCCAGGATGATGCCGCAGGTAAAGAACGAGGCGCCGCTGGTGGGCGGCCCGAGCAGGGCGCCCAGCACCGGGACGCCGTTGACGCCCGAGCCTACCGAGGCGTAGATGTGCTGGATCCAGGGGGCGAACACCAGGATCCCCCACAGGCCCCAGACCACCGACGGGACCACCGCCAGGAGGTCGATCACGTACACGATCGGCCGCGACCACCGGTACGGCACGACCTCGGTCAGCAGCAGGGCGATGCCCACGCTGACCGGGACGGCGATCACGAGCGCGATCACCCCCGTGATGGCCGTGCCGTAAATGAAGGCCAGCGCGCCGAACTGGTTGGCCGCGGGGTTCCAGTTGTTCGAAAAGATCTTCAGGCCCTCGGCGCTGAACCACGACGAGGCCTGCTGGCTGGTCGAGACGGCGATCAGGACGAGGATCACCAGTACCAGCAGGCCGGCCGCGAGCGCGAGGACCTGGAAGCCGCGGTCGCCGAGCGGCCGCCGCTCCGACAGGGCGCGGGCGGATCCAGCCGTCCCGGCCGGATCCGCCCGCGCCACAGTGCTCATCGCGACGAGCCGATCTGATCCGCCTGCGTCACAATGGTCACACCTACATGCCGATCTTGCTGAGCTGCGCCTTGGCCATCTGGTCGATGTTGGGGGGCAGCGGCGCGTAGCTCAGAGTGGGAAGCAGTTGCTGGCCGGCTCCGAGCAGGTAGCCGATGTACGCCTGGAGCATCTTCGTGTCATTGGCGTTCGGCTGAGTTTGGTAAACCAGATCCCACGACTGGTAGGTGATCGGGTACGAGGTCGCGCCCGCGGCCCAGACCGCACTGAACGTCAGGTCGGGCTTGACGGTGACCTGGCTGGCGGCCGCCGAGGCCGCCGCCGTCGAGGGCGCGATGTAGCTGCCGTCCTTGTTCTTGATCGAAGCGAAGGTCAGACTGGAGGCCTTAGCCGTGGAGTAGTCCACGTACCCGATGGCCCCGGGGGTGGACTTGACGATCTGCGCCACCCCGCCGTTGCCGTTGCCGGCGTGGCTGTTGGCCGGCCACTTGATGGTCGAGCTGCTGCCGAGGGTCCATGCGCTCCCTGCCGCCTCCACCAGGAACTTGGAGAAGTTGGAGGTGGTGCCGGACGAGTCGGAGCGGACGGCGATGGCGATCGGGGTGCTGGGCAGGGTGACACCGGGGTTGTCCGCCGCGATCTGCGAGTTGTTCCAGGCTGTGATCTTGCCCTGGAAGATGCCCGCGATCACCGGTGCCGACAGCTGGAGCGGCTTGCTGAGGCCGGACAGGTTGTACGACAGCGTGATCGGGCCGACCGCGACGGGGAAGTAGAGCACCGTCTTGCCCTTGAAGTTTGCCGTCTCGGCGGGAGGGATCGTCGAGTCCGAGCCCGCGTAGTTGACCACCCCCGAGGCCAGGTCCGTGCGCCCCTTGCCCGAGCCGCCGCCGCCGTAGTTGACCGTCATGCCCGACTGGACCGTCTTGAAGCTGGAGATGGCCGTTTGCTGGAAGGTGAGCTGGAACGTCGATCCGCTCCCGTTGAGCGTACCCGTGAGGCTGGCGGCGCCGCTCGACGATGAACTGCCCGACGATGGACTACTGCTGCCCGACGATCCGCAGGCGGCGACAAAAGAAACCATCGCGGCGGTGGCGAACCCCACCGTCGTTACGCGCTGGATGCGCCGACGTTGCATTTTTCAGATACCCCATTCTCCGGTATTCCCGGTCGGCCGCCCGGGGGCGCGGAACACTGAGCCCCCCACGGCCGACTAGTCAGCCTGCCAGTTATGACAACGCCGCGAGTCTGTCGTGCCGCCCGTACCTGCGAGTTAAGGGAAGAGGGCCAAGAGGTGAACAATGTGAAGACGCACGGTGAAAGTGGGCGTCCCGGCCGGGCGGGGCCAGCGCGCGGCGCAACTGCCCGGCGGTGAGAGTTACTGCGGCGGCTGGGATCCGGCGAGATAGATCACCCGGCGGGCGATGTTGACGGCGTGGTCGCCGAGACGCTCGTAGAAGCGCGCCACCAGCGTCATCTCCATCGTCACCGGCACTGTCATTCGTCCTGAGGCAAGCTCGGCCATCAAGCTGGCGTGAAGCTCGTCCATCTCATCGTCACGTTCCTCGAGCACGGCCGCGGCGGAACGGTCGCGCTGGTACCAGGAGTCCGCTGCCTGGCGCCACATGTCGGATACGAGGTTCCCCATTCGCTCGACGAGCCCTCGGCTGCGTGGCGAGAGATCCTCGCCGAGAACGTGGTCGGCCCGGCAGGCGATCCCTACGAGGAGGTCGTGGGAGCGCTCGAGTTCGGGCACGATCCGGAGCACGGAGAGCAAGAAGCGCAGGTCTGAGGCGACGGGCGCCTGCAGGGCGATCTGCCGGTTGACCAGTTCCTCGATCTCCGGATAGAGGGCGTCGATAACTTGTTCACGTTCGATCAGCACTTTGACTATCTCGTTGTTGCCGGTCAAGAGGGCATCGGTCGCACCCGCCAGATCCCCGGCGACCAAGGCGAACAGTTCGATGACCTTGGCTTCGATCGCCTCCAGCGCAACCTGAAATTCCTGCCGATGCTCAACCATGCTCAAATCCTACTGAGTCCACGCGAACACCCCGAGCAGGCCGGGGCAGTGGCGAACTCACCGCGCTGCGGGGTATCCCGGAATGAGGTGGCGGGCTCGCCACGGCTCGCGCTCCGCCGCATTCGTCGCTGAGGCACGCATCTCCCGTCACGGTTCCCAGCCCTCCAGGGCACGTGTCCAGCCGCCTGGCGGACCATCCGGGCCGACCGCGGGGGCCGGGATGCCCGGTGACTCCACGACGATGCGGAACCGATCCGGCCGGAGAACCGCCACGGTCAGCGCGATCACCCCAGGCTGCGCGGTGTCCTCAAGCCTGACAGTGACCGTGACGGCGGGCTCGCCAGCGGCCAGCCGCAGGCTGCGGCCCACCGACGGGGCGGGCGGCTGGAAGTCCACCTGGAAGGCACAGGGGCGACAAGGCCGCGCCGCGGGCCCGGCAGGCGATGACGCGTCGGCGAACTCCCCGGCCAGTCCTTCCATCTGCGGTGGCAGGTAGCTGGCCGAGTATGCGGCGGGCTCGCCGCCCACCGTCCACAGGCAGCGGAGAGTGAGCAGTTCGCAGTCGGGCGGCACGCCGAGCGCCCGCGCGATGTCTTCGGCGGGCCGCCGCCTGGAGACCTTCCGGCTCTTGCAGACCATCTCGCCACCCATCGGGTCGACCTGCGTGGCGAAACCGGGCAGGCCCTCCAGGGCGAGCCGGTACTCGGCGGGGCTGGCCCGGAACACCTGGCCGTCAGGCAGCCGGGTAAGCAGGTGCCGCGCCGCCAGGAGTTCGATCGCGGCGTCGATCTCGGCGGTGGTCACGTTGTAGCGACGGGCCAGTGCGGTGTGCCGGGGCAGCCGCCAGCCAGGCTCGTGGTGCAGCAACGCAGCCGCCATCCGCTCCGCGAGCAGGTTCGCGGAGCGAAAACGGCCTGGCGCCGGCGCCTGGCCGTGCCTCTCCCCGCGGACGTCCGTCATTCCGCATTCCGCCGGGAGTATGCGAACGCAGAGCCGGGTTCGTTGACGATCGTGCTCATCGCGCCGAAGCTGCTGCCAGGAATCGCGCCGAGCGCGAACACGCAGGTCATGGCCACCGTGCTGGTCTCACTCCAGGCACAGCCCAAGCCCCGCACCACGGCACCGCCGATACCGCTGCGGACCCAGCGCACAGTGACCCGCCGAGCAGATCACGGCCGCCTGACTCCGGCATGGCTGCTGTGACATCGGTTCCGCTGGATCAGCCTGAAGAGACACTGGTGAGGCCTGCCCTCGTCGCTGAGATGGTCGCGGGCCAGGATGCGCCAACCGCCAGCCTGGCCCCCCCTCATTCATAGAGAGCGAGATGACACGCAGGTGAACGTCTAGGTGAAAGAAACGTGACAGGCAGATGAACAAGGCGAGGAATTCGCCAGGAACGCGACTCGAGCCAGCGACGCTGAGGGGCGGGTGACCGTAGTCACCCGCCCGTCAGCTGCCGATGAGCAACCTGCGCCTCAGACGGCCACCTCCAGGGCCGTGACCTGGCCATAGTCGGCGGTCACCGTCTCGTCGGCGGTCACCCCGCCTGGGGCGAGCACCCGCACCGTCCAGGTCCCCGGGGCGGCGAAGAACCGGAATCCGCCGTCCTGGCCCAGCGGCACCTCGGCCACGAACTCCCCGCCTTCGTCGAGCAGCCGCGCGTAGCCCACGGGCAGGCCTATGCCGTCCTGGGTGACGCGGCCTTCGACGATCGCCTGGCCGCCCGCGTCCTGGGGAACGGGCGCCCCGCCCGCCGGGGCCCCGCAACCTTCGTTGCTCATGAGGCGTCTCCGACCTCGATCGGGACCCCTACCAGCGACCCGTACTCGGTCCATGATCCGTCGTAGTTCTTTACGTTCGGCTGGTCAAGCAGTTCATGCAGCACGAACCAGGTGTGCGCGGAACGCTCGCCAATCCTGCAGTAGGCGATCGTGTCCTTGCTGAAGTCCACGCCGGCCTCGTCGCCGTAGAGCGCGCGCAACTGGTCATCGGACTTGAACGTGCCGTCGTCGTTGGCCGCCTTGGACCAGGGGACGTTCTTCGCGGTCGGGATGTGCCCGCCCCGCTGGGCCTGCTCCTGCGGCAGGTGCGCGGGAGCGAGAAGCCGGCCGGCGAATTCGTCCGGCGAGCGGACGTCAACCAGGTTCCGCTTGCCGATCGCGGCCAAGACCTCGTCGCGGAAGGCCCTGATCGTCTGGTCCTGCTCACTGGCCACGTACGAGGTGGCAGGCCGGTCGGGGACGTCCTTCACCAGTTCGCGGGAGTCGAGCTCCCACTTCTTGCGGCCACCATCGAGCAGCTTCACGTTCTGGTGCCCGTACAGCTGGAAGTACCAGTACGCGTAGGCGGCGAACCAGTTGTTGTTCCCGCCGTAGAGGATCACGGTGTCATCGTTGGAGATCCCGCGCTCGGAGAGCAGGGCCTCGAAGCCGGCCTTGTCCACGAAGTCGCGCCGGACCGGGTCCTGCAGGTCCTTCTTCCAGTCGATCTTGACTGCGCCCGGGATGTGGCCCGTGTCGTAGGCGCTGGTGTCCTCGTCCACCTCTACGAGGACCACTCCGGGGTCAGCCTTGTGCTCTTCTACCCAATCTGCGTCCACGAGGACGTCAGGACGGCTCATGCGGCAACCTCCTTGTCGGATTCTGGCCGCACCGTTCCCTGGCGGCCAGGCCAGATTCTGCGGATAAGGACATACATCTCACAGCCCAGGCAGTAGCCGAAGGCTGCGTTGAGGAAAGCGGCGGCGAGGGCCAGCCCGGCCCCGGCAATGCCGAGCGGTGTCAGGCCGGACGCATAGCCGGCCACCCCGATCAGGCTCACCACCAGGCCCACCCCCTGGGCGAACCGCGGAGGCGCCTCGGCCTCCCGCTCGCTGGGCGGGCCCAGCCGCGGCCTGACGAGCCACCGGTAGATCAGGCCATACGGCGCGAAGCGCAGGCCGGCTATCGCGCCGACGCCGAATACGACTGCCTGCGCGGCCAGTAGCCACCAACTGCCCGTGATCAGCACGAGCACCAGCACGATGGCGGACAGCGCCGCGCTGAAGCGCTGTCCCCGGGGGTCAATTTTCATTTGCGCTCCTTCGCGCGGTACTGACTGGACCGGAATTCGGCGTCAGGGTTCCGCTTGTCGCGCGGCGCACCCAGCGGGCGGCCTGACCTCTCCGGAGCGTTCTGCTCGACGGGAGAGCCTCAGGCGAGGACGCCCTGACGCGGCATGGCCGGACACAGCGCGGTGGCCACGCGGCAATAGTCCACCGCGCGCCGCCGGGTCAGCAGTGGCCGCAGTGCGCCCTGCTCTGGCATGCGACCACCCTCGGTACCGGGCGCCTGCACGCTTGCGATGTCATGCACGGCCCGGATTACTGGCACTTCCGACCCACCCGGTAGGATATTAGCGCTGCTCACGCCACATCGCCAAGCGCAGCGAGCACATCTGCCTTGCGGGGTGGGCCACTGGCCCGCGCCGCGATCCGGCCATCGGGGCCGAGCAGGAACGTGGTCGGAGTCCTCCGGACATCCAGCACACGCGCTAGGTCGGCCCGGTCAGCCACATCGATCTCGACATGGGCGATGCCCTCAGTGGAGCTGGCGACGTCCGCGAGCACCTGCCTGGTCGCGCGGCACGGAGCGCAGAAGGACGAGGAAAACTGGAGCAGGGTGGCGCGGTCCCCGAGCGGTCGGCCAAGATCAGCCTCGGTAATCAGCCGCCCCTGCTCGGCCTGCCGCTGCTCAGTGGCCTGCTGGCCGGTGGCCTCCTGCTGGCCGGTGGCCTGCTGCTGGCCGGTGGCCTGCTGCTGGCGGGTGGCCGGCCGCTGGTTGGCCGCCTGGCCCTGCTCGCGGGTGGCCGGCCGCTGGTTGGCCGCCTGGCCCTGCTCGCGGGGCGCGCGCCACTTCCCGTCGCTGCGCCGTCGGGCCAGCCCGAAGGCCGTCGCGCCGATCAGCACGACAAATACCACGAGCACTCCAGCAGTCACGCCTCCCTACAGCGCGGCCGGGCCGCATCCCATTCCCGGACCTGCCGCTGTCACTGCACCGGAACGCTGACCAGCACCTTGCCGCCCGATGTGATCTGGAAGCTGCGCATGTTACTCATCGGGATCGACGTCGCCCCTGGGTACCAGAGCGAACTGTCGCCGTATGTCGCGGTCCAACCGCCCACAATGAAGTGGTTCCCAGCCGAATCGGTGATCTCGAACTGACAGTCGGTTCCCACCCGAACCCCGCGGACCTGCGCGTCCAGGGCGGTCCCCCAGGGTTTTGGCGCGAGCCGCACCGTGAGGCTGGTCAGTGTCGCCCGGTCAGCGCCGGAGACACTGCGGTAGTGGAGGGCCGGGGCGCCTACCGCCACCAGCCCGGTGCTACTGGCCGGGCGCAGCAGGTCCCAGCCGGCCGCCCCGGCCGACCCGGCCACCAGGACGATGGCCGCAGCCGCCGCCAAGCCGCGCCACAGCCGTTCCCGGCGATGCCTGGCGGTCTTCGTCTGCAGCGACCGCAGCATCTGGTCGTCCGCAGGCAGGTCGGCGGGCACCTCGTCGATTTCATCGCACGCCAGCCGCTCCGCCTCGGCGATAGGCACCCGGCGCAGCAGCGCTGGCAGCCCGGCCAGGCTCGCGAGTTCCTCCCGGCATTCCGGGCACGTGCTCAGGTGAGCGTCCACGAGGGTGCGTTCGGCAGGATCAATAGCGCCCAGCACGTACACGCCGAGAGCCTGCCTGATGTCACGGCAGTCCGCTGAGCCGGTCATGGCGCGAGCCCCCGTTCCTCCAGGGCGAGCTTAAGCGCCTTAAGTGCGTAGAATGTCCGGGACTTCACGGTTCCTCCGGGTATGCCGAGGCTTGATGCGGCCTCGGCCACCGACCGGCCCAGGTAATACGTCTGCACCAGTACCTGCCGGTGCTCCGGCCGCAGCGCGCGGAGCGCATCGGCCACCGCCCACGACTCCAGCGCCCGGTCGGCCTCGTCGGCGACGGGCACGAGTTCCAGCGCCCCCTCGCCGACCTCGCGCGGCCGGGCGTTTCTCGCCCGGTGGGCATCCACCGCCAGGTTCCTCGCCACGGCGAACAGCCATGGGCGCGCCGGGCGCTGCGCGATCGCCTCGGGGTGCAGCCACGCTCGCAGCAAAGTTTCCTGCACGATGTCCTCCGCGCGCTGCCGGTCGCCGGTGGTCAGTCGCAGCGCGTAGCGCAACAGTGGCCCCGCGTGCTCGGCGTAGAGCGCGCGGACAAGCGCCTCGTCGGAGACCTTGCTGCTCTTCGATCCATTGCCGTCAGTCTCGCGGTGCCGCGCCACGTTCTCTATAACGCATACAGGCGCTCACTGGTTCACGGGCCGGCCCGCCTGGGCCAGGCGTCTTCGCGGAAACGCCCACGAGCGCCACGCGCCGCGGCGCCAGTAGGCGTGTCCCTGGTGGTCTGTGAAGGGTCCTTGGAGACCACTAGCCGCCGGCGAACGGGGGCAGCACCTCGACGACGGCCGCGTCCGTCAGCGGGACGGACTCCGGCGCGCGGGAGCCCACCGGCGCGCCATCGACCAGGAAAGACGACCTGGCCAGCACCGCTGCGAAGGCATCGGCGGCCGACGCTGACCCGCGCGCGGTCAGCGCCTCGGCCAGCGCTTCCGCGAGGGTGACGGCGCTCACTTTCTCCTCGGCGACCCCGGCCGCCTGCTTCGCCGCCGCCCAGTAGCGCACCGTGACCATGCCCACGTCGGCTATCCTCCTCACATCGGATCCGGGCAATGCTGCCCTCGGGTCCTTGTTGTGTGTCCATGGGTAGTTTCCCGTATAGAGCGCCGCAGGGCGGAGGTGGCAGCGTTTGAGTGACTTGCTGTTGCTGACCAGCGCCGCCGAGCAAGCCGGGGAAATCCTGCCCTCGCTCGGCTTGCTGCTGCACACGGTCCGCGTGGCACCCGCCGAGGCACCCTCCCTCGCGGAGTCGCCGCCGACCGACGCGGTGCTGGTCGACGCGCGACGTGACCTCGTTCAGGCCAAGATGCTGTGCAACCTGCTCCGCACCGCGAGCCTGGACGGGCCGCTGCTGGTCATCGTAACCGAGGGCGGCCTCGCTGCGGTCACCGCCGAGTGGGGCGCCGATGACGTGATCTTGCATACGGCGGGACCCGCTGAGGTAGAGGCGAGACTGCGCCTGGCCATCGGCCGGCAGGCGAGCCTGGCCCCGTCCACGCCGGATGAGATCCGTTCCGGCGACCTCGCAATCGACGAGGCCACCTACACCGCCCGGCTGCGCGGCCGGGCCCTCGACCTGACCTTCAAGGAATTCGAGTTGCTCAAGTTCCTCGCCCAGCACCCGGGGCGGGTTTTCACCAGGGCACACTTGCTGCAGGAGGTCTGGGGATACGACTACTTCGGCGGCACCCGCACGGTTGACGTGCACGTCCGCAGGCTGCGGGCGAAACTCGGCGTGGAGCACGAGGCACTGATCGGGACGGTGCGCAATGTCGGGTACCGTTTCGTGCCCGCCAAGAGCGGCGAGGACGGCAGGGCACCGCACGGCGCGCGCCCGCCCCAGGACAACAACTCCGCCGCCGACATGGACGGGCAGAGGGAGGCCAGCCCTGCGCCGGCCGAGCGATGAGGGCGCCCGGCAGGTCGAGATCAGCGTGCAGGGCCAGATCAGCGAGCCCCAGACGGCCGAAGTCCTGCGACTGGTCGCCGCGGCCACCGACGAGGACAGCGTCAGCCCGCTCTCCGAGCACGTCCTGCTGCATCTGCGGCACGGCGGGGACACTGAGGCCCGGAATCTGCTCCTGACCGACGGCGGGGAACTGGCCGGGTACGCGCACCTGGATCCGACCGACCCGGTGGAGGGCCCGAGCGGGGAACTGGTCATCCACCCGGCACACCGCGGTCACGGGCTAGGCCTTGCCCTTACCCGCGCGCTGCTGGCCGAGGCGGGGCCGCGGCCGCTCCGGCTCTGGGCGCATGGGGATCTGCCGGCGGCGACCGCGCTGGCCAGCGCGGTCGGGTTCGAGCGGGTGCGCGCGCTGTGGACGATGCGCAGGCCTCTCCAGACCCCACTGGGGACGCCCGAACTTGCCGAGGGCATCACGATCCGCACGTTCCGGGTCGGCCACGACGAGGACGCCTGGATCGCGATCAACCGCAGGGCCTTCGCCGGTCACCCCGAGCAGGGCGCCTGGACCCGCGCCGACCTCGATCTCCGCGAACAGGAGCCCTGGTTCGACCCGGATGGCTTCTTCCTCGCCGAGCGCGAGGGGCGGCTGGCGGGTTTCCACTGGACCAAGGTCCACGGCAGCCATCCCGGGGCGCCGGCGCACGGCCACGAGGCTATCGGCGAGGTCTACGTGGTCGGCGTCGACCCTGCTGAACAGGGCATCGGCCTGGGTCGCGCGCTCACCCTGATCGGGCTGCGCTACCTTCGGTCACGCGGCCTGCCAGAAGTCATGCTGTATGTGGACGAGGCGAATACCGCGGCGATCCGGTTGTATGAATCGCTGGGCTTCACGCAGTGGGATACCGACGTCATGTTCCGGCATCCGTAAAGCGCCAGGATCACGCGCAGCCACTTGTTACCGGAGCAGCTGAATACTTTAGGTGAAATCCGATCACTCAGCGCAACAGCTGCGGCTTCCACGCCGTGCCGGGGACGTACTCAATCCCCGGCGCGGGAAACGCCTGTCACCGACCTAATCCCCAGAACCGCGTCCAGCTCTTCCGCGGTGAGTGGCCTGTCGCTGACCGCCACCGCGGTGAGCACCTCCGCGTAGAGCTCGATCTCATCGAGTGCGACGCGGTCGGGGACGCGAAGATCGAGATGCTCCCGCACCGCGCCCACCTCCATCGCCGAGCGGATTCGCGGAACCCTTGGCCACAAGGCTACGACGCGGCCCCGCGCCCCCGCATGACCCAACAGGGTCATTTACTGGACCACCCTCGAGTGTGATTTTACCCATGACACCGGTAACAATTCCAAGAAGTTGCCATCGGCCTGTGACCAGATGCAGTAGGGCGTTTGCCATCCCGAGGCCCGATTAACCTGCGAGTTCGCGCCAGACGGCGTCCCGATGCCGCGCGGCGCGGCGCACATAACGGGCTGCCGTATTGGCGAACGAGTCGCGGTCCTCATCCGTCAGCTCGCGCACAATCCGGCCCGGCACGCCAGCCATGAGGACGCCCGCGGGGACCTGCTGGCCGGGTCGCACCACGGTGCCCGCCGCCACCAGGGAACCGGCGCCGATGCGTGACCTGCCCAGCACCACCGCCCCGATCCCGATGAGCGCACCGGCCGCCACATAGGCCCCGTGAACGGTGGCCCGGTGTCCGACGGACACCCGGTCCTCGAGTATCACCGGCTCGCCAGGGTCCACGTGCAGGCAGCAGAGATCCTGGATGTTGCACTCCGCGCCGACCACGATCTCCTCGTCATCGGCCCGCAGCACCGACCCGTACCAGACACTGGCCTCCCGGCCCAGGGTCACCCGGCCGACTACCACCGCCCCGGGAGCGATCCACGCCTCCGGATGAATCGACGGGGCGAGGGCGTCGAGCGACCCAATATGGCTCATCGTCATCGGACGCCTCCCCCGTGGCCGACATTCCCTGACCCACCCGTGTGTCATGGGCGGCCCACCAGTACCCGGCTGAAACTGGCCTCAATCCCGGTATGCTCAGCCATCACCTCATCATGAGGGGCCGCGCAACTAGGGCAAAACAGGACACTCGTTCGTTTCGGTTGCGCGCGAGGCTGTTCAGGACAAGAGTCATGCCCGTTGCACCTGCTTGCCCGCACCATCTTGTCCTGCACCGACCCACCCTCATCCAGGGAACCAGCCCGCACTCTGCCGGCCGCGGCGGTTACCTGCCTGACCCACCTCTTGGGTGTCACTATGACTGAACACACTGATCTCATACCTGACCTTGACTCTGAAGACGCGTTCGAAGTACAGATGCGCGGCTACAGCCGGCGCCAGGTGAACGAATTCGTTGCCCGCTCCCGCAGCCAGACACGCGACCTCGAGGAGCGGCTGTCCCGCTCGCTCGACGAGGTTGAGCGGCTCAGGCTGGAGCTGTCCGCGAGCCGTCAGAAGGCGGAGGACAGCAAGCCCGCCTATGAAGAGGTCAGCGAGCGGATGGGGCAGATCCTCAAGCTGGCCGACGACGAGGCCCGGGCGCAGAAGGCCCGCGCGCTTGACGAGATCGCGAAGCTGCGCGCCGACGCCAAGCAGGAGACAGACCGGTTTAAGGCGGAGGCTCGCGAACAGACCGAGCGGATGCTCGCCGCGGCCCAGGAGCAGGCTGAGAACGCCATCGCCAGCGCGCGGGCGGAAGCTGACAAGACGCGCAACGGCGCGCGCGCCGAAGCCGAGCACACCATCAGCGAGGCACAGAAGAAGTCGGAGAGCGCGGTCGCGGCGGCCAAGGCGCAGGCCAAGCAGATGCTCGACGAGGCGACGGCCCGGGCGACCGCGATCCATGACGGGGCGGAGCGCCGCCTCAACCTGCTGGTGGCCCGGCACACGGAGACGCTCCGGCGGCTCACCGAGGTGCGCGATGTGGTCACCAACCTGGTCGCGGGCGAGGCGGCCCGCGGGTCGCTGGAGGACGAGGTGGCCAGGTCCGTCGCGAGCGCGATCTCCGGTTCCGGCGGCGCCGGAACCGGAGCGGGCACGCGATCTGCCGGGTCGGCGGAGGGCAGGCACGCGCCTGCGCCGCAAGCCACCCAAGCCACGCAAGCCGCCCAAGCCACCCAAGTCGCCCAAGCCACCCAAGCCACCCGCGGCGCGGGGCCAGACGACCAGGAGCGGCGGGCGAAGACCCAGGCGCAGGAGCGGGCGGGGCGCGACTCGGGCAATGGGGCAGCCGAGTCTGCGGCGGGCCCGGCGCGCGCGAGCCAGCGGGTCGGCCCGGCGACCGGCGACCGCGCTGAGCGGGCCGGGGATCCGAGCCGGTCAGCCAAGGCGGACTCGCCGGTCACCCCGCGCCCCTCGGCCAACGAGTCGGCTGGCAAGGCAGAATGACCCAGGTACCCCCGGCCGAAAGGCCCGGCGGGCACCGCAGAATACGGCGCGGATCACACCGAGTAGCGGATCACACCGAGTAACTGACCATCGCGGCCCTGCGGGGCTGGCCGGGCCGCCCCGGGGTCACTGGGGCAGCGCGTCCAGCCGCCGCAGGATCACGCCTTCACGCAGCGCCCACGGGCAGATCTCCAGTTCGGGCAGGCCGAACAGGTCCATAGCGGCATCGGCGACAATCGCGCCCGCCACGAGCTGTGGTGCCCGGCCGTGGGACACGCCGGGAAGGTCGGCACGCTGTTGCATGGTCATGGTGGCGAGCCGTTCCGCTAGCCCGGTCACGTCGGCGTGGCTCACCAACCGCCTGACGTAGAAGCCCTCGCTGGATGGCGCGGCGCCGGCGATCCTGGCCAACTGCCGGAACGTCTTGGACGTGGCGACGGCCCGGTCTGGCCGGCCATCCCGCATCACCTCGCCCGCTCTCCGGGCGATCTCGGTGCGCACATGCTTACGCAGCTGCCGGATCTCCGCGGCCGGCGGCGGATCTCCGGTGAACCAGTCGCGGGTGAGCCTGCCCGCTCCGAGCGGCAAAGAGATGGCCACGTCGGGCTCCTCGTCGACACCAGAGGCGATCTCCAGTGAGCCACCGCCGATGTCGAGCATCAGCACCTTCCCCGACGACCAGCCGAACCAGCGCCGCGCGGCCAGGAAGGTCAGCCGGGACTCGTCGCTCCCGGGGAGGACCTGGATGTCGGCCTGTGTCTCCCTGCGGATGCGGGCCAGGACCTCATCCCCGTTGGCCGCGTCCCGGACGGCAGACGTGGCGAAGGCGAGCATCTCCTCCACGCCCTTGTCCTCGGCGATCCGCTGGGCCACACGGATGAAGGCCCGCAGCTGTGTCTCACACCTCTGCGACAGCTGATTGCCGTCCTCAAGGTGGTCGCCGAGGCGCAGCTCGGCCTTGTGCGAGAACACCGGCGTCGGGCGCGCACCCTGGTACGCGTCCACGACAAGGAAGTGAACCGTGTTCGATCCCACGTCCAAGACACCAAGTCGCATACATTGACGCTACTCAATCAGCGGCGCATTTTACGTACCGAGCCGCCGGGGAATGGAGCATCCATGGCCAAGACTGCCGGCCGGGTCCGCACCGAGACTGGCCGCAAGCGTGTCCGCGCGTACCTGGCGGGAGAGCTCGTCGCCGACACCTCGCACCCGGTCCTGGTCTGGGAATGGCCCTATTTTCCCGTGTACTACATCCCCGCCGCGGACATCCGGGCCGAACTCATCCCGGCCGGCACCACCGATCATTCCCCGAGCCGGGGTGACGCGGAGATCTACCACGTCAAGGTGTCCGGCGCCGCCGCGGACAGCGCTGCCCGGCGGTACCCGGACTCCCCGCTGGAGGAACTGCGCGAGGCGGTCCGGCTGGAGTGGGCCGCGATGAGCGAGTGGTTCGAGGAAGACGAGCCGGTCTACACCCATCCCCGCGATCCCTACACGCGGGTGGACATCCTGGCTAGCTCCCGGCATGTCCGGGTCGAGATCGACGGTGTCACCGTCGCCGATTCCCGCCAGCCCCGGATCCTGTTCGAGACCGGCCTGCCGCCCCGCTACTACCTGCCGCTCACCGACCTCCGGATGGACCTGCTGCGGCCCTCGGCCACCGAGTCGCACTGCCCGTACAAGGGCACCGCGGCGTACTGGTCGGTCGACACCGGCAAGCAGCAGCACGAGGACATCGTGTGGATCTACCGCACGCCGCTGCCGGAGAGCCAGAAGGTCGCCGGCCTGGCTTGCTTCTACGACGAGAAGGTGGACGTCTACCTGGACGGCGAGCGGCAAGCCCGGCCTAAGACCCACTTCAGCTGAGGAAGCGGCCGGGTCAGCCGAAGTCCTCGATGCGCGCCGTGGACGGGCCGCGCTGCGCGCCGATGGCCCGGGCGGCCGCCTCGGCCTCCCGCATGACCCGCAGGATGTTGCCGCCAGCCAGCCGCCGGCAGTCCTCCTCACTCCAGCCCCGGCCCAGCAGCTCGGCGATCAGCGCCGGGTAGCAGGAGACATCGGCCAGCCCTTCGGGGAGCTGGTCGGTGCCATCGAAATCCCCGCCGATTCCCACGTGGTCGAGGCCCGCCACCTCCCGGACATGCTCGATGTGGTTGGCGACCTGGGCGAGTGTGGCGACTGGCCGGGGATGGCCCTGCGCCCACTCCGGCCGCACCGTGGCCCGGCTGGCCAGGTCCCAGGGCTCCATCCCACGGCGCGCCATCTCCGCGCTGAGATCGCTTTCCCAGTCCCGGCATTCGGGCGAGATGAAGGACGGAACGAAAGTCACCATGCACACCCCGCGGCTGGCCGGCAGCCGCGCCAGGATCTCGTCGGGGACGTTGCGCGGATGATCGCAGAGCGCGCGGGCGGCGGAGTGGGAGAAGATGACCGGCGCCCGGGCCGCGTCCAGCGCATCCCGCATCGTCGCCGGAGATACGTGGGACAGGTCCACGAGCATGCCGAGCCGCTGCATCTCGCCGACGATCTCGCGGCCGAAGGCGGTCAGCCCGCCTGCCTTCGGCTCGTCTGTGGCCGAGTCGGCCCACGGGACGTTCGCGTTGTGGGTCAGGGTCAGGTACCGGACCCCGATGCCGTAGAGCACCCGGAGCACGCCCATCGAGGACGCGATCGAGTGCCCGCCCTCGGCGCCGATCAGCGACGCCACCTTCCCGGCCGCGAAGATCCGGTCCACGTCCGCGGCGGTCAGCGCGAGCTCGAGCACGTCCGGGTAGCGGCGGATCATCCGGCGCACCAGGTCGACCTGCTCCAGGGTCGCGGTCACCGCCCCGTCGCCCTGCAGTGTCGCGGGCACGAACACCGACCAGAACTGGGCACCCAGGCCCCCCTCGGCGATCCGCGGCAGGTCGGTGTGGGTGAACGGGACCGGCGCGGCCAGGTTGGTCTGGTCGAGATCCTCGCTGCCCGCCTCCCGCAGCTCCCAGGGGAGGTCGTTGTGCCCGTCCACGAGCGGGAAACGGCTGAGCAGCGCGCGGGCCGCGGTGTGCTGGCTGGTCACGCAGACAGCCTACGGACACCCTGAGCCGGTGAATGTGCCATTGCCTGGGTCCTGAGCCATGCCATGGCACATTCACCGGGATTGGTCACATTGAGAGGACCGCTGCGCCGTGCACCCGTTCGGCGGCGAGGTCGGCGAGCGCCTGGTCGGCCTGGCCGAAGGTGTACGGGGTGGTGGTCACCTTGATGTGCAGCCGCTGCGCCAGGGTGAGGAACTCGGCCGCGTCACCCCGGGTGTTCGAGGTGACGCTGCGCACGGTTCGTTCCTGGAACAGGTGCTCGGCGTAGTTCAGCGATGGGATGTCGGTCAGGTAGATCCCGGCGATCGCGAGCGTGCCGCCCCGGTCGAGCGCGGCGAGCGCGGGCAGCACCAGCTGACCGACGGGGGCGAACAGGATGGCCGAGTCGAGCGGCTCGGGTGGCGGATCATACGAGTCCTGCGCCGAGGCCACGCCGAGGGCGAGCGCCAGGTCCCTGGCGGCCGCGCCCCTGGTGAACACGTGCACGGCCGCGCCTTCGGCGATCGCGATCTGCGCGGCCAGGTGCGCAGAACCGCCGAAGCCGTAGATGCCGAGGGTGCCCCCGGGCGGAACTTCGGCCCGCCGCAGCGCACGGTATCCGATGATCCCGGCGCACAGCAGCGGCGCGAGTTCCGCGTCGCTGAATCCGTGCGGCAGCGGGTGCGCGAACGCGTCCGCGACGACCATGTACTCGGCGTAGCCGCCGTGATAGTCCCAGCCGGTGTAGACCGACCCGGGACACAGGTTCTCCTGGCCTCGGCGGCAGAACCGGCACGATCCGTCGGTCCCGCCGAGCCAGGCGGCCCCGACCCGGTCACCGGGCTTGAACCTGAGCGCACCGGGCCCGGCCTCGACAACCTCGCCCACCACCTCATGGCCGGGCGTGATGTCCGGCGCCTTCGGCGGCAGGTCACCCTCGGCGAGGTGCAGGTCGGTCCGGCACACTCCGCAGCAGCGGATCTTGACGAGCAACTGGCCGGGACCGGGCTCGGGAACCGGCCGGTCGATAAGCCGCAGCGGGCCCGAGGCCATCGGCCCGGGCTCGTGCACCACCCATGCGCGCATGCTCCTACGGTACGGGCCTGCCTGCGTCACGGGGTGTCTGCGTCTGCGTCTCTCCCGACCGGGTGAAGCGGGCCACAACGGACACCGTAGCGAGGCCTTTCAGCATGCCCATCTGATTCCAGGTCATATGGAAGCTCGCCCGGTCCACCTCCACCTCCGCGCGGAGGGTGACCGCATCGGCGCTGGCTTCCAGCACGGTGGCGGTGAAGTCGAGTGGCCGCGTGATCCCGGCCGCGGTCAGGTCCCCGGAGACATTGACGGTGCCGCCGGATCGCGTCGCCCGCCGCACGTCCACGACGATCCGGGGATGGGCCTGCGCGTTGAAGAAGTCCGCCGACTTCAGGTGCGTGTCCCGTTTGGCGTTTTTCGTGTTCAGCGAGGCCGCCCCGATATCCACCCGGCCGCGGGCCGAGCCGTCCGGGAGGATCTCGGCGCGGCCGGCGAGATCGGAGAACGTGCCGCGGACCGTGACCAGGCCCCAGATGGTCTTGTGCCGGAAGGCCGCCGACGAGTGGGCGGCATCCAGCGACCAGGTGCTCGGCCCGGCAACCACGCGGTCGAGTGCGTCCGCCGTCACACCATCGGCCAGGACCGGCGGCTGTTGATCTGCTGTGGTCATGGTGTCATGCCTTCCTTGGCTGGCGGGCGCGCTGCCCTTCGTGATTTCCTGTCCGTTACAGTTACCAGAACGATATTACCGAACGTAATAATCGTGTCAACTGAACCACCCGAGTACTCTGAACTGGTGGAACTCGATCCGGCGTCGCAGCAGATGGCCGAGGAAGGCGGCCAGGGCGTCGATCCGGACTCGATCGAGGGCCTGGGCGAAACGGAACGCCGGCGGGCTCTGGTGGCGGAGACGGCCCGCTTCGCGGCGGCCTTCCTCCGGTGGACGGACGGGCGCTCCTGCGGCGGCCTCACCTACACCCGGCTGCGGCTCCTCGAAGCGCTGCACTGCGGGGGCCCGGCCATCATGCGTGAACTGGGCGTGCAATTGGGCGTCAGCCCCAGGAACATGACCGCGTTGGTCGACGCGCTCGAGGACGCACACCTGGTGGTCCGCCGCCCGCATCCGACCGACCGCCGGGCCACCCTGGTCGAACTCTCCCCCGCCGGGGCCTTGGAAGCCGAGCAGGCCCTGGCCCCCCGGCTCGACGCGGTCGCGGACCTCTTCGAAGTGCTCTCACCCGGGGAGCAGCAGCAGTTCTTCGCCGCGCTCAGCCGCCTGGGGGCGGCCATCGCGGCCCGCCAGGAAGTCTCCGCCGACCACGCCTCCCGGGTCTCTCCCTGAACGCCCCGGGCCAAGGGAGTCACTCAGGGCACCGGCCGGAGGGGCAGCTGAGGGCAGCGAACCAGCGGCCCGAGTCGGTCCAGACCTCAGTCACCACGAGACCCGCGGTGACGCCCAGATCGCCGATCTGATCAGCGCCGATCCAGGCCCAGGGGAACCAGTCACTCAGCGTGCCTCCATGCCTCAGCCTCACCTGTTCGCGCAGCATGGGCGCACCAGGCGGTTCCACCTCGACCAGCGCGCGGCCACCCGGCATCATCAGCTCCACGGCCCGGCGCAGCAGGGCGCCCGGATCCCCGCCGATCCCGATGTTCCCGTCGGCCAGCAGCAGCGTCGCCCAGCGCCCGGCGCCCGGCACCGCGCCGAAGACATCCCTGCGCAGTGCGAGCGCCCCGGACCAGCGGGCGAGCCAGACGGCGTACGGGGTGACGTCGATGCCAAGCGCCGGAACCCCCCGCTCGGCCAGCGCCACAGTCAGCCGCCCTGGCCCAGAGCCGATATCCAGGGTGTGTCCCTGGCAACGGTCCAGGATCGACGCGTCGCCCGGCAGCACCCGCATCCATTCGTCGGCCTTCAGCGGTGTCCGGCGGCCATCGGCGTGCTCGATCTCTGGCTGCGCCAGGCCCGCCAGCGCATCCTCATACAGCTCACCGAGCACGAGGTCACCTCCCTGGCGGGCCCACGGCTGTCCTGGACAGGCGACGAGCCTAGCTTCCGGCGGCGGCCCGCGACCCCTACTCAGCCTTACGGAAGGGTGACGGATTAGCCCCGGAACGCGCCGCTTACGGCAATCTGGTTCTACCGTGGACACTGTGACCAGGAATTCCGCACATAACGATCGAACCCCAGCCAGCCCCCCGAGCCGTCGCCGGCGCCGGGGGTGCCATCGTGACTAGCCCCGACCGTCCCGGCCGGATCGTCGTCGTCGACGACGACGCTACCCTCGCCGATGTCGTCGGGCGCTACCTGGTCCGTGACGGTCACCACGTGGAGTGCATCAACGACGGCTTCGAGGCCCTCCGCCGCATCGCGGACGAGCCGCCGGACCTGGTCGTGCTGGATCTCATGCTGCCTGGCATCGACGGGCTGGAGATCTGCCGCAGGCTGCGCGCCCAGTGGCCGATCCCGGTGGTGATGCTGACCGCGCTCGGCGAGGAGACCGACCGCGTGGTCGGCTTCGAGACTGGTGCGGACGACTACGTCACCAAGCCCTTCAGCCCACGCGAACTGGCGCTGCGGGTCAGGTCCGTGCTGCGCCGGGCACGCGGCGGTGGCCTGCCCGACGCGCACGCGCTGGGTGTCGTCAGGGACGGCGACCTGGTGATCGACCTGGGGGCGCACGCCGCCTCCATCGGGGGCAACGCGCTGGCCCTCACGTCACGGGAATACGACCTGCTCGCCTTCCTCATGCAGCATCCGGGCCAGGCGTTCACCCGCGAGCAGTTGCTCGGGCACGTGTGGAGCTGGACGTTCGGTGACACGTCCACGGTCACCGTGCACATCAGGCGGCTGCGCGAGAAGATCGAGTCTGACCCGACAATGCCCAGGCGGCTCGTCACGGTCTGGGGTGTTGGCTACCGCTACGAACCGGAGCACGCATGACCGCCGCCCTGGCCCCGATCGCTCCCTCCGATCTCTTCCACGTCTCCGAATGGGTGGCCTCGATCGCGGTCGTCACCTGCCTGATCGGGGTATTCGCGCTGCGGCTGCTGGCCGGCCGCTCGATCGCCGCGATGCTCACCATGATCGCCGCGGTGACGGTCGTCACCTCGCTGGCCGGTGTGGGGGCCATCACCCATTTGATGCTGGCCAATTCTGGTGACCGCGCGGTCATGCTAGAACTCCTCGGGATCGCGGGCCTGGCCGGGTTCGCCGTCGCGCTGCTCGTCGGCCGGAAGATCAGCAAGGCGAGCCGTGTCCTCCTCGGTGCCGTGAAGGAGGTCGGCGAGACCGGCTACTACGAGCCGCCGAATGTAACGCTCTCGGCCGAGCTGGCCGGGCTGTCCGATGGACTCACCGCCGCCCATCAGCGGCTCGCGCAGGCCCGCGAGCGGGAGCGTGCCCTGGAGGCGAGCCGGCGGGAACTCGTCGCCTGGGTCAGCCACGATCTCCGTACCCCGCTGGCCGGGCTGCGCGCGATGGCTGAGGCACTTGAGGACGGGATCGTCAGGGACTACGAGACGGTGAGTACCTACCACACGCAGATGCGGCGCGAGGCCGACCGCCTGACGACCATGATCGACGACCTGTTCGAGCTGTCCCGCATCCACGCGGGCGCGCTGCGGCTGTCCCGGCGCCTGGTCGGCCTCGACGACCTGGTGGCCGAGGCGCTGGCCAGCACCGAGCCGCTGGCCCGGGTCAAGGGCGTCCAGTTGCAGGGGTCAGCGGTCCGCGGGCTCCCGGTTCTGGTGGACGCCGACGAGTTCGGGCGCGCGCTCCGCAACCTGGTCACCAATGCCATCCGGCACACTCCGTCCGAGGGCATTGTGCAGGTGCAGGGCGAGGTCGAGCGCGGCATGGCCAGGGTGAGCGTGGCGGACGCCTGCGGCGGGATCGCCCCCGACGCCCTGCCGCGTGTTTTCGACGTGGCGTTCCGTGGCGAAACGGCCCGCACGCCGGGCGGGGACAACGGCGCCGGACTCGGGCTGAGCATCGCCCGCGGCATCGTTGAGGCGCACGCCGGCCAGATCGCGGTCAGGAACGCGGGCCCCGGTTGCCTGTTCGTTATACGGCTGCCGCTTGCTCACGCGCCGCGGCCGGAGCAGCCGGTGTACGCGCGGCAGCAGGGCTGACCGGAGGCGAACCCGCCGGCCGCGATGCTGCCAGTTGGGCCGGTTCCCGCAGCTGCGCCCGGGCGAACTCGGCCATTCCCGTGCCGAAGCTCACCTCCGCGCGGAACCCGAGCCCGCGTTCCGCGGCCGCCGGGGAGGCCACGATGTGGCGCACGTCGCCGAGCCGGAACTTGCCGGTCACCACGGGCGGCGGGCCGCCGAATGCAGCGGCGAGCGCCTCGGCCATCTGGCCGACCGTGTGCGGCTCGCCGCTGGCGACGTTGAACGCCTGCACCGTGCCAGGGTCCCCGGCGCCAGAGTTCCCGGTGCCCAGGGCGCGCAGATTCGCCTGGGCCACGTCACGGACGTGAACGAAGTCGCGGCGCTGCCCGCCGTCCTCGAAGACCTCGGGCGCCCGGCCGCCTTCCAGCGCGGAACGGAAGATCGCGGCGACGCCGGAGTAAGGGGTGTCACGCGGCATTCTCGGGCCGTAGACGTTGTGGTAGCGCAGCGCGACAGCCGACCCGCCGGTCATCCGCGCCCAGGTGGCCGCCAGGTGCTCCTGGGCGACCTTGCTGGCGGCATAGGCGTTGCGGGGATCCAGTGGCGCCGACTCGGCCACCGTGGCGGTCGTGAGTTCCTGGCCGCAGTCCGGGCAGCGCGGCTCGAACTGGCCCGCCGACAAGTCGTCCGGGCCGCGCGGGGCGGGCCGCACCCGGCCGTGCCGCCGGCAGTCGTAGGCGCCCTCCCCGTAGACGACCATCGACGACGCCAGCACCAGGCGCGGGATGCCGCTGCGGCCCATGGCCTCAAGCAGGACCGCCGTGCCGGTGACGTTGACGTCGGCGTAGGCCGGGAGATCGGCCAGGTCAACGCCCAGTCCGACCATTGCTGCCTGGTGGCACACCGCGTCCGCGCCCGCTACCGCCCGGCCGACCACCGCGGGATCGCGGATGTCGCCCACGGTCAGGTCGAACGCCGCGGGCAGGTACCCGGGCGGCCCGTCATGCACCGCGGGCGCGAGTGAGTCCAGGCCTTGTACCTCATGGCCGGCCACCTGCAGGGCATCGACGATGTGGGATCCGATGAAGCCCGCGGCCCCCGTCACCAGTATTCGCATACAGGTAGCCAAACATGGCGTCGGCCTGCGGCGATTCAGCCCAGGCGATCCGTCACCGGTCTGTAAGGGTCGATCAAGGCAGTTCGTGGCTAATGTCGTTCGGCATGGTAATCGATGTCGTTTTGCCGTGTCTGAACGAAGCCGAGGCGCTCCCGTGGGTACTCTCCCGGATGCCGGCCGGCTTCCATCCGATCGTGGCCGACAACGGCTCCACGGATGCCTCGGCGAATATCGCCGCGGACTACGGGGCGACCGTGGTCCGGGTGCCCCAGCGCGGATTCGGCGCCGCCTGCCACGCCGGGCTGCTCACCGCCACGAGCGAAGTCGTGTGCTTCATGGACGCCGACGCGTCGCTCGACCCCGGTGACCTGCCGCTGGTCGCCGACCCGATCCTGGTCGGGCAGGCCGACCTGGTGCTCGGCAGGCGTGTCGCGCATGGCCTGCGCACCTGGCCGCTGCACGCCAGGCTCGGCAACAAGGTCCTCGCCGTGCAGTTGCGCCGGCGTACCGGCGCGCGCGTGCGCGACCTGGGGCCGATGCGGGCGGCGCGGCGCGAGCCGCTGCTGCACCTCGCCCTCACTGACCGCCGGTTCGGCTACCCGCTGGAAATGGTGATGGCCGCCGCCAGCGCGGGCTGGCGGATCGAGGAGGCTGACGTGCCCTACCTCCCCCGGTCCGGGCGATCCAAGGTCACCGGCACCGTCGGCGGGACCGTGCGCACCGTCCGCGACATGCGCAAGGTGCTGGCATCATGAGTCGCCGTCTACCAACGCCGCAGGCGCCGGGCCGAACGCCGCACCGTGCTGGCCTGCGCGCCTCCGGCACGACGCACCGCCAGGGCCGTTGCGGTGTCCCGGCGGCGAGGACCCGCCTCCCGAAGCCAGCGAAGCGCCCGCGAGGGAGGCAATGAAATGAGACAGCTCGCGGCACAGCTCGTCGTCATCGCCAAGGCACCGGTGCCGGGGCGGGTCAAAACCCGTCTCACGCCGCCGTACACGCCGCACGAGGCGGCCAGGCTGGCCGAAGCCGCGCTCACCGACACGCTGGAAGCCGCGGCGCGCGCCCCCTTCGCCCGCCGCGTGCTCGCCCTGGCTGGGGCGTCGGCCGCGCTTCGCGGCCCGCGTCCGGCGGGCATCGCGCGCGCGGGCTGGCTGCCGCCGGGCTTCGAGGTGACCGGACAGCGCGGCGATGGGCTCGATGAGCGGATCGCCGCGGCCCTCGATGAGGCCTACGCCCAGCTGGCCGTCCCGGTCGTGCTGATCGGCATGGATACCCCCCAGGTGACGCCCGGCTTGCTGGAAAGCGTGGCGCGCCCGCTCGCCCGGGGCGAGGCCGATGCCGTGTTCGGGCCGGCCCGGGACGGCGGGTTCTGGCTGCTCGGCCTGCGCCGGCCGGATCCCGACCTCATCCTCGGCGTCCCCATGTCGCAGACCCACACGGGCCGGGGGCAGCTTTCCCGCCTGCTGCGCGCCAGCCTCCGCGTCCGCCTCGCGCCTGAGCTGATCGACGTGGACACCGCCGCCGACGCGCGTGAGGTCGCCAGGCAAGCGCCGGGCAGCCGGTTCGCGGCCACCCTGCTCGCCATGGGCGACCAGCGGGACCTGGTCAGTCCTCGTGTGGGGGACGGGCCGGATGACCAGGCCGTCCCGGTCGCGGACACGGCGCCGCTGGCTGGGGCTGGCTCGCGGCGGTGAGAATGGCGGCGCGAGATGCGGCGTCGAGTTGGATGAGCCGGTAGCACAGCTCTACCGTCACAAGCCCGAGGGCCGCTTCCACCAGCGCTTCGCCAATCCGGATGCCCAGGAAGGCCAGCACCTCTCCGGTGCTGGCCGGGTGGGGGAATGCGGCCGGGATCTGGCTGGCGGCAATGGTCGGCAGCGTCGCGAGCGCCGCGACCGGCCAGACCCGCTGCCGGACCAGGTGGGCGGACCTGCGCAGGGCCGCGACGGCCGGGCAGTTCTCGATCTCGATGACCGGGCCGACGACCGCCAGGTAGAGGATGGCGACCAGGCCCGGGATCACCAGCGCGATCAGGCCGATCGTCACGATCACGACCACCAGCAGGTCGCCGCGGATCAGCCGCCCCCACGGCAGCGTCCGCAGCACTTCCGTGACCGAGGCATGGGTCCTGCCGTGCTCTGCCTCGCCGACGAGCCGGCCCAGGAATCCCGAGAGGAACACCACGCCCAGCAGGCTGACGCTCGACGTGCCCAGATGGCCAAGCAAGGACACCGGCAGGCTCGCCCGGTGCGTGACCGCGTCGACGATCATCTCCACCGCGGAGGCGGCGGCGGACACGACGACGGCGACAGCGACTATCGGTGCGGCATGGCGGCGGCCGGCCCGGGCGGCCGCCGTGACCACCTCGCGGACGACAGGTTCCGGCCGCCCAGCGTCAGTCGCACGCCGTGGGCTCACCCCGAAAACCCCCGCTCCCCCGATTACGGAAGGTAACGACATGCTAACCCGGCCGAGGAAGCCCAGCGCCTCGATATGCTCCGGCGAGCAATCCGCTGGCCACGCTGAGTACGAGGCTCAACGCTCTGAATGACAGTTTGTTCATCTTGTTCACCTGCGCTTGATCGCCCTCGTCAGCCAGGCGCCGACGAGCAGTACCAGGCCAGCCGCAGCGTAGCGAACCGGTCGTTGTCCGGCGGCGCGCCTGACCCGTGCCGTCTTGGTGGCGATTTGCTGCTTGAGGTTCTCCGTGCTGAGTTGCTGCTTGAAGTTCCCCGTGGTGAGTTCCTGCCTGAGGTTCCCCGTGGTGAGTTCCTGCCTGAGGTTCCCCGTTTTGCCCGCGATCTTGCCCGTGACATCGCCGGTCACCTCCGCGATCCGGTCCTTCACCTGACCAGCCTTGTCCCGGGCACGGGCGGTTACGTCCAGCTTGGCGGCCAGCGCCTGGACCGTGCCGCCGAGGCGTTCGCGAGTCCGTTCAATGTCCCCGGCCAGCGCCTCTGGGTCACCTGGTATGGCGCCGGTGGCCGTTCCCGGCGCGGCGGTCAGGCGCGGCTCGCCGGTCTCACCCGCAAGGCTCTCTGACGTGGGCTTGTCGGTTCGGCTGATCGGCCTTTTCGTTGTCATCTGTGCGCCCTTTCTTTGATTTCTTCGACATCGGCCTGCACGCTGCCCATGGTCTGCTGCGGAACCGGTGGTGTGGCCCGCCGCACCCGCGTGTTCTCACATTCATGAACGCCGCCCTTCACGGGTGGTCGGGAGCCTGTTCTTGATCAGCAGCCCGGCTACCCCGCATCCGCCCGGACTAACGCGGACAGGCCGGCGGGAATGTGCTCACACGTCGGCTCCTCAGAACATCGACGGGCACCAGGGCGCGGGGTCGGAGTACATGGCGGCCGAAAGCCTGGCCAGCGCGCCGTGCTTCCGCTCGGTAACCAGGCCGGCGGCGGCGAGCGCGCCCAGCCTGGTGCCGCCCAGGTAGCCCGCTCCGAGAACCGCGACGGGCAGGGCGATGTCAGCAGCCGCAGTGGTGCGCTCGCAGTCGGCCGTTCCGCCGTCCGCTGGCCCGCGGCATTGCAGCCGCCAGCGGCCCGCGTTGGCGGGCAGCAGTTCGTCGGTCACCTCGATCACGACGTCAGCCGCGCAGGAATAGCGCCGCTGCCGGAGTGCGGCCGGGACGTCGCTGAGCCGGATCCAGAGCCCGTCGGTCAGATAGGCGCGCGCCCGGCGCCGGTCGGCGAGCATGTCCAGCAGCGGATCGTCGACCGGCCGCTGCCTGGCGACGACCTCGTCGATCAGGTCCCTGCTGAGCAGGTCGGTCCACAGCGCCGCCGCGGCCGTGGCGTTGGCGGCAATCAGCTCGCGGACCGACAGGCTGCCTGCCGGCAGGCCGTCTTCCGCCCAATCAGACTTCGTCCGGTACAGGGCATAACCGCGCGGACCCGAGTCGTCCTCGGCCAGCAGGCACCTCAGTGAGGTCATTCCGTTCCGGGAGAATTCCGGATCAGCGAGCATGCTCTGCCACCAGCGCTCGTCCCTGGCCATCATGCCGGGCCGGTGCGGAACCGCCGAGTCATAGACCTTGGCCAGCTCGGTGCGCAGCTCGGTGGGTGGCGCGGCCCGCAGCCGCAACGCGCCGCGGTCCGGGCCCGCACCCCCGGCCGCGGCCGGGCTCAGCGCGCCCTCGCCGCGGCGGATCGTGAAGCGCAGCTGCTCTGACGCGCAGCCGTAGCCGAACCTTCCGTAGAGGCCCGACTCGGACGCAAACAGCGCGGCCACGGCCTCGCCCCGCCCGGCGATGTCGGTGAGCTGGTGGCGCATCATCGCCGACAAGATGCCGCGCCGCCGGTGGCCGGGCAGGACGCTGACAAAGGAGACACCCGCCGCGCCCGCGATCCCGCCGGGGACAGTGAGCTGGAAAGAGTACGCGGTCGCCGTCCCGACTATCGCATCGCCGTCAAACGCGGCGAGACTGCGGTCGAACTCGAAGATCACGCGCTCCTGGTCGGTGACCTCAGCCGGCCACGCGGCCTCATTGAACGCCTGGGTGGGCACTTCGCTGAAGGTATCGAACTCATCGGGCGTGATAGGCCGCAAAGGATAACGCTCGGTCATGCTGCTAGACCTACCCCATGGCGGCCCGGCGGGCGAGTCCTTATCGCCGCGTCGATCGCCCGCCACGAGCGAGCTGGAGGGGCGCGGCGCCGCCTGGACTGAGGAGCAGAACTCGAGCGAGCTGCCGGGGCGCGGTGCCGCCTGGAGGACTGAGGAGCGCCGGCCGCCAGGCTCAGTCGGGCAAAGTCCGGGGCAAGCCGAAGCGGGGCAGCACGCTGTTGTCGAAGCGGGTCATGGCGCAGATCCGGTTGCCGGCCAGGGTCAGCACCAGTAGCCCGTTCGCGTGGGCGACATTGGCCCGTGGGTCCCGGACATATACCCCGAATGCGGGCTGGCCGTTGGCCCGGGTCGCTACCAGCCGGGAGATGCGGCCCTGCCGGAAAGCGGTCGCCGCCAGGAACCGCGCCGCCAGCTCGCGGCCTTGGTATTCCAGCGGGACCGGCGGCATGGCCAGCCAGACGTCATCGGTAAGCAGGGCGACCACGCCGTCGACGTCGCCGCTGTCGTAGGCCCGGGTGAGCCGGGCGACGAGTTCCTGCTCGACGACGGAGTTCGGCGACGGCGGCGGTTCCCGGTCCGCCGAGGATGCAAGCCGGTGTTGCAGGGCGGCGCGCGCGCGCTTGAGAGCGCTGGTCACCGACTCCTCGGTGGAATCGAGGATCTGTGCCGCCTCGCCGGCCCGGAACCCGAGGACGTCGCGCAGGATGAGGACGGCACGCTGCCGCGGTGTCAGCAGCTGCAGCGCGGTCACGAAGGCCAGCGAGATGGCTTCTGTGGCCTCATACCGGGTCTCCGGGCCGGGCGCGCTGTCGGCGAGCCCTCCGAGGAGGACGTCCGGGTAGGGCTCGAGCCAGACCACCTCGCCGAGCCGGGTGGGCTCCGGCGGGTCAACCTCGGGCGTGCGCCAGCTCATCGGCGGGCGGCGGCTGGCTGATCGCAGCGCGTTCAGGCAGCGGCTGGTGGCGATCCGATATAGCCAGGTCCGGACCGAGGCGCGTCCCTCGAAGCCCCCAAGTCCCCGCCAGGCCGCCAGCAGGGTCTCCTGCAGCGCGTCCTCGGCGTCCTGCGGCGAACCGAGGATCCGGTAGCAGTGCACGTGCAGCGCGCTCCGATAGGGGTCGACGAGCTGGCGAAACGCCTCCTCGTCCCCGCCGCGGGCCCGGGCGATCAGGTCTGCGGCCATCGCGCCATCCTCCCATCACTCTTCCTCGGCTCCTTCCGACCCTGTCATCCGTACTGACACCGGCCGCGCGCCAAAGTGGGCGCCCGCCGCCGCCCAATTTCCCGGTTCGCGGGTGTCTACACCATCGACAGGTAGTGACGATCGACCGGTAACGCCGGCGCCACGCCGGCCGAGCCGCCGAGCAGAGGAGGAGATCGATGGCGAAGTTCTTGCTTTCGTACCGCGTGCCGAACGACTACACGCCGGGCCGTCCTGAGACCGTGGCCGCCTGGACTGCCTGGTTCGAGGGCATGGGTGCCAACCTGGCGGACCAGGGCCTCCCGGTGATCGAGTCCAGCTCGCTCGGGAACTGTGGAGCGGACACCCGCCTCGGCGGTTACTCGCTGGTCACCGCCGACGACCTCGAGGCTGCGCTCGCCGTGGCCAAGGGATGCCCGGCCCTGGAGATGGACGCGGGCATCGAGGTCGGCGTGATCATGGAGTTGAACCGCGGCACTCGCCCGGTCAGCGAGGATTGAGCCCGCCCATACCGAGCGACGAGACGGTGGCGCCGGCCCCCGGCGCAGCCTTAGGCGGCTGGGGCCGGCGCAGCGTCGATCCGCGGCGCATAAGCGGCTGGGGCCGGCGCCACCGTCGGGCCCCTCCGCCGGTCGCTGGCTGTTATCCGGTTCTGGCTGGCCGATATAGCGACGGCCGGTATGGGTGGCGGAGAACCCGGTAAGTCAGAACTGATCCGGTGAGGCGACCGCATCAGTGATGGTGACCTCGGGTGGGGCTGGGACGGCGCCCATCTGCCCGATGAACGCCTGCAGGTCGGGATTGGCCATGAACTGCTGAAACTGCTCGGCCGTCGCCCACTCATCGACGACCAGGACGAAGCCGTCGCCGACTCCGAAGCGATGGTGGATGGCGCCGGCCGAGCGGGAAAGATCCGCGAACTTCGTCAGCTCGCCGGCCCGGTCAGCAAGCGCCTGGTGGAACTTCGCGGTGTCGCCCTGGAACTTCGCTGTAATCAGCACGCTCATGACAAATCCCCCCGTGTAGAAGTCTTGCAGAAGCCCCGTGGGGGCGTAATGCTACAGGCTTCGCCCGGATCTGCCGGTGGGGCCATCGCCGATAGCAGGGCTGTGGCGGCCGGACGCCGGGCCGGTCAGGGATTCCTGGCCGGCGATCAGGGCGAGCGTTGCGGCCGCTGCCTGTTCGGCGGCGGCCTCGGCGGCGTGGTGGCCGGAGCCGAAGGCGCCATCGAGCATCAGCATGGCGTGGCCGTGCGGTCGCGACGATGGCGGAGGTGAGCCTGTCGCTGACCGTCAAGCACCTCGCGTGGCCAGCCTCACGACCTCATCGCCGCCCGGCGCCCCGCCGTCCTCGGCGGCAACGCCGACCACTTCCGCACGCCAGCCATTCCCGTCGCCTGAGCCGCGGCACCGAGCCTGGCGAATTACTCCGGCCGCCGCAGGCCCTCTTCGGCGTACTCGATCAGCAGGTCGCTAACGGTGACACCACGTCGGTCGGCCTCGACTGCGAGCCGCTCGGCCAGTTCGACCGGAATGACGAGGCTGCGCCGGACATAATCGTCGCTCTCCCAGGCGTCCTCGTGCGCCTCAGGCAAACTGCCTCCCCTTATGTAGGCGCGGCTTGTTGAGCCGCGGCTCCCGCGGTGTGAGCGCAACGTAGCGGCGCAGGACGCGGTCGCTCAAGAGGCCGAGGCAGCTCAGGTTGGGAAAGCCCGGCCCTTGCGCCAGCCCGGCCAAGACAGGCAGATGCAGCGGCGGTCGCAGGTCCGCGACGGCCAGGTCGACGTCGACCCGCCGCTCAAGCTCGTCCCCGGCGAGGGCCTGCGTCAGACGCCGTCGCGCCTCGCCGCCGAGCCGCCGCTCAAACCATCGTGCGTCGAAACCTATCGCCACAATTACCCAGTCGTAGGCGACCCGCTCGCGTTCGCGCTCGTACTCGATCGTGACCACGACGTGCCCCGCGCCGGCCTCGATTGCGGTCGCGCGCCCCGCGAGCGTGCGATAGCCACGTGACTGGTTGAGCGCCGCCTCGGCCTGCGGGGAGACGACGCCGCGGTCGGTGCGCTCCAGGAACTCGCGCCGATGCGACTCGGCCAGCTGCGGCCAGTCACCTGGATCGGAGTAGAAGCGATTCTCGTCGTAGCTCTCGCCGCGTGAGTACAGCACGCCTTTGCTGGTCACCACGTCGATCGTCGAACGCTGGTGGCCCCCCTGGACGAGGCTGATCACGATCGAGGCAGCCGTCTCGCCGCTGCCGATGACGCAGATGTTCTGGGCCAGTTGCTTGTTCAGCCTGCCCTCGTGCAGCCAGTAGGAGCGGCCGTCGAGAACCCGCGGATGGTCACGCGGCTGGCCGGCGATCTCAACTGGCGGCCCGGCGCCAGTGAGAACGACTCCGTCGGCCTCGATCACATGGCCGCCGGCGAGCCGCAGCCGCCAGTGTTCGCCGTCAGCGTCGAGCCCGGCGAGCTCGCCAGCGACGATTTCGGCCTCGCACCTCACGGCGACCTCGCGCAGGTACGCGCTCCACTGGCGATGCGTCGGACGCAGCCGACCGCGATCCACCCAGTCGGCGTAGAGGCCGCGCTCGATCAGGTACCGCTGCCAGCTGAAGGCCGCCATGGCGGCGGTGACGCCCCCCGATGCCACATCCCAGCTCTGCGCGTATGGGTAGCCAATGTCTTTTTCCGGCGGTGTCCCAAGCGGCAGCGCGCCGCTGGTGTAACCCTCCCGCCCGGTCCAGCTCCCGGCGACCCCGCCGCGCTCGACCAGCACCACCCGCGGCGGTTCGAGCCCGACCGCGGCAAGCGCTCGCGCTTTGGCGGCGATCGCGATTCCCTTAGGCCCGGCTCCGACCACTGCCAACGTCCGCATGGGGCGAGGATAGCCAGCCGCACCCACCGGCGTGCGCCAGCGAACCCGGATCAGCGCAAGCTCGCCTGCCCAGTCCAGCCAGTCAGCCTGCCCCGTGCACGGCAAGCGTGGTAACGATCGGGGCGATCAGCGTCGCGGCCGCAGGACTGGAGATCGCGATTCGGGCCAGCCGCACCTGGTGAAAGGCCGCGGCCAGGCTGACCCGGGCAGCCTGTGCGAGAACACTGGCGGCCGTGGCCAGCAATACCGGCTCCACGCGCGCCGGAAACGGCTGGATCTCGGTGGTCGCCGCGCCCACGATCGGGCTGGCATACATTGCCGTCAGCCACAGCGCCATCCGGCGTCGCGGCAGCGAACTCAGCAGGGTTCCCGCGGCCAGCCCCTCCGCGAGCGCGTGCACGATGAGAGCGACTGCCACCCTGATCGAGCTGGTGAGCACCAGGGCGGCTCCCACCAGCAGCCGGTGCACCCCGATCGCGCTGGCGGTTCCGGCGCCTCCGGTGGCCGGCTGGTGCCGCCCGCTGTGGCATTAATTCCGCGGGCGGCCGGGTGCTGTACCGCGGGCGTATCGTCTTCGGGTCGTACACGTAGCGGCCCTGCCAGGGCGGGTCACCGTGGGAAGGCTCCGCCTCGATCACGCACTCCCATCCCGTACGGCTCCCCGGGGCCGCGACCCATGCGCTAATGCGGCCCTTGCGCCATGCACCGTGGGCACGGACCCACACGGGCGCATGACGGGGACGCACCCGGCGCTCACGCCAGCTAGGGCCCGGTTCGCCAGGCCGGGCATCCGCTATCCCTCCAGCCACACCCCTACCGTACATGCGTTCGATATTCGTCGACGAGCAGGGTCTTCCCCATAGCCGCCCGAGCCCTAGGGCGACTTTTCACGCCACGGCGTCATGATCACGCCCGGTTTAAACCGTTATGGTGGAGACAGTTATGCGGTCCCGGTCTCACATGAAAGTCACCGTGGGACAGTGGGATTGGCACGGAAGACTCGATGCCCTGATCACCTAGCGGTAAGGGAGTGTCCTCTTTCATGACGGTGCCGAGCTGGGACCAGGCGTACGCCTCGAGCGCACCTGCGCCCTGGGACATCGGTCGGCCCCAGCCGGCCTTCGTTCGCCTGGCGGATGGCGGCCAGCTCTGCGGGCGGCTGCTCGATGCGGGCTGCGGCACGGGGGAAAACACGCTGCTGGCCGCCGCGCGCGGTGCAGACGCCGCAGGCGTCGACATCTCGCCGCGGGCGATCGCGCAAGCGCGCGAGAAAGCAGCCGGACGTGGCCTGGCGGTCCGCTTCGAGGTCGCCGACGCGCTCAACCTTGGGCAGCTCGGCATGGCCTTCGACATGGTCATCGACAGCGGGTTGTTCCACGTCTTCGACGACCAGGGGCGCGTCCAGTACGTCACCAGCCTGGCGTCGGTGCTGCAGCCTGGCGGCACGTGCTACCTCATGTGCTTCAGCGACCGCCAGCCCGGCGACTTCGGCCCTCGGCGGGTGCGCCAGGACGAACTCACCAGCGCCTTCAGCGACGGCTGGACCATCACGGACATCGCGGCGGCGACCTTCGAAATCAACCCCGGACTCGGTAGCACGACCGCAGAAGCCTGGCTGGCCACCATCCGCCGTCTGTGAGCCCCAGCCTCGGCGGCTCCAGACGTCGGCCGGGGGGCACCACCGGCGTCATATCCGGGCAGAATGCTGTGATGGCTTCGTACTCGGTAAACCCGGACGCTGTGGAACGGGCGCGGCAGCTCATCGACAGCCGCCAGTACGTGCTCAACAGCGAATGGGGCAAGGTCCAGCCCGGCGCCGCCGAGCAGAACGCTTTCCTGGAGTCGCACTCATGGGAGGAATACGCCCAGTGGCATCTCGGGCTCACCGACGGTGCCAGCGACCACTCCAAGGCCAGGTACGCATTCGTCTACGGCGACTTCCGGCGCGTCCATCGCATGGGAATCATCGCCTGCCAGTACCGGGCGGCCGAATGGCGGCACAAGGAAGTCGAGCTCGCGGCCCACGAACTCCTCCAGCGCCTGGACAGCATGCAGTCTTGACCCCTGCGTGAACGAACCGCACCGGGAAGGCCGATGCGTCTCAGCTCAGGATCACGCTGGCGTTACGGGGGCGGTAGCCGGGCGGGCGGTGTTGAGGCACTGTTCAATGCCACCGACCCGGACGACTACCTGCTGTACGTGGCGGTCCCCGACATGCAACACCTGCGGGCCTTCGTGCTCGACCGGCTCGGCGAACGCGACGAGATCGCCCACCTCCACACCTCGCTCATCTTCGAGCACCAGATGAAAGCGGCGGTCACACCCATCGGCAGCCACCAAGACGGCTGACCCGACCATACGGCCAGCCCAGCGGCAACCTGAGCCTCGCGACGGCCATTCCAGGTGCGGATCGGCTCCATCCGGCAGCAGCACGGCACGCTCCCCCGCCCGCGGTCGGGCGAGCGGAGTCAGCGTGCCGTGCTGCCTAACCCGGACATGCTCCGGGTTTAGGGGTTGTAGCGGGCCA
>Ga0070706_100000526_pt1 | contig 44607 bp, 51 predicted proteins | sample KBSK5501metaG_FD_65476 | JGI IMG/M metagenome (GOLD analysis project Ga0070706, IMG submission 65476) | Corn, switchgrass and miscanthus rhizosphere microbial communities from Kellogg Biological Station, Michigan, USA - KBS K5-50-1 metaG | ecosystem: Host-associated > Plants > Roots >... | reverse complement strand
CTCCGCTTCGCGGGGTATTTGCCTCACCTCGATCGGTGCACGAGTTGCCGGTCGCTTCAGAGCGGAGGCGCCTGGTTCTTTTCTCCGCGATGGGGAGGGACTCTCTGCACCCCGTGCGCGCGTCGAGAGCCGATACCCTGCCCCGTCGTCTCGCCAGCTTGTCTGGCCTTCTTCCGCCAAGCGCTGAAAATGGATCCAGCGCTCTTGCCTCGACTCAAACCAGGCCCTTCCATTCGGCAGGAATTGCGGGAAGTGATCGAGCTCTACGTGGAGTGTGTCGCCGGACGCCGGCTTCCCAGAAGGGACGGGCTCCTTGCCGCAGAGGCGACGGCACGATATCGCTCTTCGCGAGTCTCGGTGGCGCAAGGGTCGAGCCATCGCGTATAGTTAATTGGACCTCTCTGAGGGACAACGGTGGCCACACACATTGGACCCGGCGGGATGATCGCGCGGTTTACGGGGAAGGTCTTCGTCGCGCTGGGATTCATCATGGGCATCTATGGGTTGACAGAAGCACAGCCTGCCGTGTTGCAGGCAGGCCTCGGATTGCTCGTCGCAGGAGTCCTGGCCTCAGCCTATGGGCTATATCGTATACTTCCTAGGTTATGAGCGAGATCCAGCCGAAGGACATGGACTGGATTGAAAACGGCGTCCTCGGCATCGAATGGAGCGACGGCCACAAGGGGATTTATCCCATCCGCTATCTGCGCCAGCATTGTCCCTGCGCCGCCTGCACGGATGAATGGACCGGAGAGCTTCGGATCAAACCCACCGGCATTCCGATGCTGATCGCCGTTCAGGATATCGAAGCGGTGGGTCGGTACGGCCTGCGTATCCGATGGAGCGACGGCCACGACACCGGCATCTATTCCTTCGACATCTTGCGGCATAGATTCTGCCGCTGTCCCATCTGTAAGGCCAGAGAAAAGTAATGCGAACGTGTTGGTGCTGCAGCATATCGAATGCGAAGATCTCGGCAGTCTTGAGGCGCTTCTCTCTCGTTGATCGTTTAATCCAGGAGGATCCTTATGGCCGCACAATCCGCCGCCTCCAATCATATCAACATCACAGAAACTTTTGTGCGGCTGTATGTGTTTCTTGCGCAATCCCTCGATCGCTGTCTTGACAAGGCCCAGCGAGAGTCGTTCCCTGAAAAGGAGCACCAGGCCTTCCTCGCGGACACGCGAAATAAGTTGATGGAGGTCCTACGGGTCAATCCAGTCGTCAAGGGGAAGGTTGAGAAGGAATCCCACCGAGTCCTCGCGCTGGTCTCATCCTACCTTCAACCCTCTTCCGACAACCCTGTTAGTCTTGAGCAGATCAAGGCTGAGCGGACCATTCTTCAGATCAAGTTGATGGCCCTGAGCGATCTACTGGCCGTTTTTCGAGCCCTGTAGCTTCCAGTGGCGCGCCGATGGCTTATCGTCTTTGTGGCAGCACTCGAGGCGCTCTTACCCGTTCCTTTTCTCCATGCCTCTACCGCGCAAGAGCTGATTGCAGAGGGCGATTGGCTCCTGCAGGCCGAGGAGAAGTTTCCGGCATCATTCGAGCAGGCACTGTCTCTGTACCGGCAAGTTCCACCCATGCAGCCAGAGACGGTGGTTGCCTATCTGCGAGTCGCCCGAGTCTGCCTGGCATTGGGGGATGGGGGGAAAGGCAATTCCCAGGGATGGTACGAACAAGGGGAGCAAGCGGCGGAGAAAGCGGTGAGCCTCCAAGAGAGCAGCGCCGATGCCCATTTCTTGCTCGCGGCGAACCGGGGAAATGTGGTGAATCTCCTGCCGTTTTGGAAAGTGTCCCCCACGATCGTAGCGGATCTTGAGAAACATCTCCTGCGCGCATTGGCATTGGACCCTCGCCATGCCCGTGCCAACCATATGATGGGGATGTTGTTGTATCGCACTCCGGGTCCGTTGCGGCTGCTTCTCACAGGCAAGCGCGACCAGGTAGAGAGCTATCTGCTCCGATCCGTCGAGTCCGATCCGAACTTCGCTGAGGCCCGCTTCGATCTCGCGCAGTTTTACCAGGAGACTGGCCGGCCAAGCCAGGCGCGCACCCAGGCGCAAGCGATCCTGGCGATGACTGCTCCGTCACCCCGGCGGGACTGGACGGAAAAGTATCGGCCGGCGGCAGAAGTCCTTCTGAAAACTCTTCCCGGGCAGTAGTCTTTTGTCCTGAGCACATGTCGTAGTCGCCAGCGGTCTTTCGAAAAGGAGTTCGCGTCTTCGCTTCGCGCGTTGCTTCTCCCGGGGTCTTCATCTAGAATTTCTTCATGACGGCCGGTGACCTGCCTGCGCTTATTCGAACCGAATTGCCGTGTCAGGCGTGGCGGGTCATCTATATTCGATATCTCTGTGCCGCGGCCGTTTTACTAGGTACAATCGTCCTTGTCCACAACATGGGCGCGACGCTGAATCCGGTCCCTCCGTACTGGATAGCGGGAGCCCTTTTTGCTGTCAACGTTCTCTATAGCCTCCACCTTGTTCGTGCTGCGGGGAAGACGGGGAGGGCTTCACCGGATGCCGCCGGGCGGTCCCTGATGCTGCAACTCGGGTCCGATCTGTTCCTTCTGACCTTCCTTCTCCATTTTTTCGGAGGAGTGAGCAATCCGCTCATGGTCCTGTATGTCCTGCCGATTCTGCTTTCCGGGTTTCTTCAATCAGGGCAGGCGACGTTTTTCCTGACAGCCCTTACGGCGGTGCTCTACGGCGGCATGGCCCTGTTGGAATATCGGCGAGTGATTCCGCACGTTCCCGTCCCCGGACTCTTCCCCTCGACCGCCTATCGTAACGAGCCGTATCTCCTACTTGTCCTCGTAGCCTTCGGACTTGGCATCACCCTCACGGCAGTGTTGAGTTCGATGATCGGCGGTCGGTTGCGACTGTCCATTTCCGACACGGCTGCTGGGATTGAAGAGGAACTAACCAGATGATTTCCGGTCTTTTTCTCTGGAGCGCCCTTGTTGTGGCGTCCCCGGGTTCACTGCCACCGCCTGATTCTTCAACCCAGGGCCCTTCGATTGTGGAAGAACGGTTGGAGGTGGTCCGCAAGGAGCCGACGGATCCACGAGCGCGACTGGAGCTTGGAATGGCCTATGCCGAAACCGAAGAGTACGACTTTGCGATGTCCGAGCTCGTCGAAGCGATTCGTCTGAATCCCGACAACAAGGAGAACCTCAGCGCGCAAGCCAATTTTCAGCTCGGAATGGTCTTGTCGACCTTGGACCGGCCGGGCCTCGCCACCAAGGCGTATCGGGAGGCCTTGAGGTTGGGATTACGGGAGGCGCCTGTACATACGGCGCTGGGAGAAGCTCTGGCCGCTGAACGAAAGTATGAGGAAGCCATCGGCGAATACCGCGCGGCCCTGACCCTTTCTCCGAACTCCTTCCCGGCGCGCGCGGGTCTCGCGCTGGCCTTGGAGGCCTCCGGACATCCGGATGAAGCGATCTGCGAATACGAGGCGGCGCTCCAAATGTCGCCCCCCGCCGACGACCATGCGGTGGGAGCAATCAAGCAAAGACTGACCTTCCTGAAGGATCGCCGTCGATTGTAGCCGATGGCAGACGACGCGCTACAGTCGCGAAGACGGCACCGTGGGGTCATCGGCATCGAAAGCAAGGTTCCGATCCGGGACCGATCCGTTCTGAGTCTCATCTACACGCCCGGCGTCGCGGAACCGTGCCTGGCTATCCACGCAGATCCGCAGAAGTCTTTTGAATACACGAGCCGGGGAAACACCATTGCCCTCGTGACGGATGGTTCCAAGGTGTTGGATCTCGGCAACCGAGGCCCCTACGCCGCCATGCCGATCATGGAAGGGAACTCGGTACTGTTGAAGACCTTTGCCGGAGTGGACGCCTTTCCCATCTGTCTGAACACCCAGGATGCCGACGAGATCGTCGCCAATATCTCCCTGCTGGTGCCCACTTTCGGCGCGATCTGTCTCGAAGACATCACCGCGCCTCGGTGTTTCCCGATTGAAGAGCGGCTGGCCCGCGCGACGAATATCCCGGTCTTTCACACCGATCAACATGCGGCGGCCATCGAAGTCCTGGCCGCTCTCATGAATGCCGGCAAGCTCGTGGGGAAGGCCATCGCCTCCATGCGAATCGTCATCAATGGGGCCGGCGCGGCGGGGATTGGCACGGCCAAGCTGCTGCTGAGGTACGGTGTCAAGGACATAATTCTGTGCGATCGGGCGGGCGCGATTTACAAGTATCGGCCGACCCGGATGAACTGGGTAAAGTCGGAGATGGCCTTATCGACGAATCAGGAAGGCTGTCAGGGTTCGCTTGACGCAGTGCTGTCCGGCGCGGACGTCTTCATTGGTTTTTCGGAGGGCAAGGTCTTGAAGGGAGAAGCGATTGCCACAATGGCCCGAGACCCCATCGTCCTCGCGCTTGCCTTGCCGGAGCCGGAAATCCGTCCCGAGATCGCGAAGCGCTGTGGGGCTGCGATTGCCGCAAGCGGCCGGGCGGATCTGCCCAATGGCATCAATACCGCCATGGTGATCCCGGGCGTCTTTCGCGGACTGCTGGACGTTGCCGCACATCGCATGAACGATGAGATGAAGATCTCCGCTGCGGAGGCTCTTGCCGGGGCTGTCGCTCCAGAGGATCTGCGTCCGGATCGGATCCTCCCTGAGTTAATGGATTTTCGTGTGGCTCCCGCGATTGCGGCGGCAGTCGCGCGCGCCGCCATCGAGACAGGGCAGGCCCGAAAGCAGGTGAGGCCGGAGTCTATCCGAGACAAGACGCTCTACTACGTGTACGAGGGCCGGTTCCCGCTGCCTCCGGAAACGATCGGACCGGGTGCCACGCTCGCTGAACAGTCTCTCGATCTGCACGCGCGATATGGCGGCATTCTCCAGATCAAACCGAAGATTCCGGTCAGGGATTTGACCGTGCTCAAGGGGTTCTATGTCTCACCGGGTCTCGCGGGGCCGGTGGAAGAGATCGCCCGTGATCCGATGAAGGTCTACGACTACACCGCCAAAGGCAATCTGGTCGCGGTCGTGACCGATGGCTCGGCCGTGCTGGGACTCGGCGACCTCGGTCCGCGTGCGGCTCTGCCCGTTATGGAGGGCAAAGCGGTGTTGTTCAATTTTTACGCGGGCATTGAAGCGTTCCCGATCTGCCTAGGCACGCAGGACCCGGATGAGATCGTTGCTGTTGTCAAACATATCGCCCCGACCTTCGGTGGCATCAATTTGGAAGACATTGCCTCGCCCCGCTGTTTCGAGATTGAGACGAGGTTGCGAGCGGAATTGGACATTCCCGTGTTTCACGACGACCAGCACGGTACGGCGGTCGTGGTCCTTGCCGGTCTCTTGAATGCCATGCGGCTGCTTCACCGGACACTCGCGGAAGCGAGAATCGTCATTTGTGGGGCGGGCGCGGCCGGGACCGCGATTGCGCACCTGTTGCTGCGACGCGGGGTTCAGGAGCTGGTTCTCATCGACATACACGGGATTGTATACGAAGGACGCCAGGCGGGGATGAATCCGACCCTGACGGCATTGGCGCGACAGACAAACCCGCGGCGACTGACGGGGGATCTACCCGACGCATTAGCCGGCGCCGATGTCTTTATCGGTGTCTCGGTGGGTGGGATTCTGAAGCCCGAGATGATACACAGAATGGCGCCCGAACCCATCGTCTTCGCCTTAGCCAATCCCGTTCCGGAAATAATGCCGACAGTTGCCTTGGCGGCAGGAGCCCGGATTGTCGCGACCGGCCGCTCAGATTTCCCGAATCAAGTCAACAACAGCCTGGTGTTCCCGGGCGTGTTTCGCGGGGCATTGGATGTGCGGGCCACGACGATCACGATCGACATGGAGCTCGCGGCCGCGCAAGCGCTTGCGGATGTAATTCCCTTGTGCGACCTGAAGTGGGATTACATCATCCCCGAGGCGTTCGATTTTCAGGTCCCCCCCAGTGTGGCCGAGGCCGTGGCGCGCTCCGCGATTGCTGAAGGAGTGGCCAGGGTCAAGCGCGATCCCGCCGGGATCGCCAGGGACACGCGGGCGTATCTGTATGAAGGACAGTTAGGAAACTTTTGAAGCGCCCGCAGCAAAAGAGCGTGAGAAAGGAAGACGATATGAATGCATTGCAAATTGGAGACCCCGCGCTGGGCTTTCGATTGCCCGGCGTTGATGGGCGCACACGCAGTCTTGAAGAATTTGCGGACAAGCCGGTCTTGGTCGTCATCTTCAGTTGCAATCACTGTCCCTATGTACAGGCGTACGAAGATCGAATGATCGCCATTCAGAAGGATTATCAATCTCTCGGCGTTCAGTTGGTCGCGATTAACTCAAATGAAGAGATCAACTATCCCGAAGATAACCTCGAACACATGGTCGAGCGGGCGAACGCGAAAGGCTACAACTTTCCCTATCTGCGTGACGTCTCCCAGACAGTCGCAAGGGCCTATGGAGCGAGCCATACGCCGCAGCTTTTCGTCTTTGACCGGAATCGTCGCCTGGGCTATACGGGCAATATCGACGACAACTGGCAGAACCCCGGAGCCGTCAAGCGGCAGTATCTTCGGGGGGCGCTGGATGCCTTGTTGAAGGGAGTGGTGCCGGATGAGGCGCAAACCCACGCGATCGGTTGCACCGTCAAATGGGCGGGATAGCGGCGCGCCGGCAATACCTAAATCCACAAGGCCTTGCGGATTTTTGTTACGATCACGGCGGGCGGATCCGAGACATCGGCAATGATCGCGTCTTGCGGTTCTTCGAGAATAGCAAATTGACTTTGTAGTAATTGCGCCTGCAGGAAGTGATGGGTTCTTTGGCGCAGCCGCGCTTCGATAAGATCAAAGCTTCCTTTCAAATAGACAAACCGAACCCGGGCCGGATCGACAACGAGGGTTTGCCGGAAGGCCGCTTTGAGGCAAGAACAGGTCAAAACCGCGTTCGTGTCTTCTCGAAGCCAGGTCTCAACGGCCGCGCGCATGGCCGCAAGCCAGGGAGTGCGGTCCGCGTCTTCCAGGGCAATGGCACAGCTCATCTTCTCGATGTTCGATGCGGAATGAAACTCGTCCGCATCCCGAAAGCTCCAGGACAGCTCCTCGGCGAGAAGCCGTGCCACGGTTGTTTTGCCGGCACCGGCCACCCCCATGACAATAAGGATCATCCCCGAGCATCCACTTTTTTGCGATAAACGTCCAGCTCAGGAAGCGTAGCGGGGAAGCCCGTGCTATGGGAAGACTGTCTGAATCAGCGGCAGCCCCTTGACCCAGGCGCCGCGGTGTGGTCTTCTTGGCGGTTCGAATAGACCGACAAGGAACCCTTCCTGTGATGGATGACCAGCTCAAACTCCTCTACCGGTTGTTCCTGCAGCTGGGCGTGACCGCGATATTGGCGGCCATTCTTTTCGGCGTCTATTTCCTCATCGCGCACAAGAGAGCCAAACGCGTGCCAATAAGTTTCTTCGCGGTGTTCATCGGAACACTGGCCGTGTACATCATTCTTATCCTGGACGAGAGTGAACTGCCGCTCCTCCAAGCCATTGATCTCTGGGAGAGCGTCGCGCACTGGCTGAAGTTCACCGCCTATCTCGGCACGACGTTTTTCTTCATCAAGGCGGCGGACCTTCTCCTGGTAGAAGATTTTTTTATCACGAAGAAGGGATTTTACATTCCCGACCTGCTGCGGATGATGTTTATGATCGCGGGCCTGGCCCTTGCCGCGCTGATCTTTCTACGTACCGTCATGGGGATCAATGTGATTGCCCTGGTCGCGATTCCGACCGCCCTGACTGCGGTGGTTGGCTTCGCTCTGCAGGACACGATCAAACGCTTCTTCGCGGGCATTACGCTGGGCAAGTTGGTCCGCGTCGGGGATTGGGTCATGGTCGCGGGCCGCGAGGGCCGGGTCACAGATGTCGATCTTGGTCACTTGACCATCATGACCCGCGACGACGATCTCGTGATGATTCCCAATAATATCGTGCTTCAGCAGGATATCCTGAACTACAACCGGCCGACGACCAAACATGCCCGCTCGGTGTTGGTGGATGCGGCTTATGACGCCGCACCGGTAGAGGTGCAACGCATCCTTGTAGAAACCGCCAAGGCGGTTGCCGGGGTCTTGACCGAACCCAGCCCGCAGGCGTTCACCATTGCTTTTAAGGATTCCAGCGTCGGGTACCGCCTGAAATACTGGATCGACGAGTACGCCCGAGTGCCCGAGGTGGAAGGCCAGGTCTTGACCTATGTCTGGTACGCGTTCAAGCGACACGGCATTGAAATTCCTTTCCCGCAACGCACGATCCGGATGCACAACCCCGAGGCTGCCACCGCAACAGCCTCGAAAGAACGCAAGAGCATTGCAGAAGGACTTGGCCGGGTGGATTTTTTAGCAGTCCTGAGCCCTGAAGAGCTCCAGAGCCTGGCCGACGAGGTGACCATTCGCCTTTATTTGCCTGGCGAGGTAGTTGTCCGTCAGGGGGACGAAGGATCGGAGTTGTTCATCATCCTGGATGGCCTTGCTGACGTCCGGCTCGGCGAAGGCCCCCAGTCGGTTGTCGCGACGTTGAAATCCCTCCAGTTTTTCGGGGAGATGTCCTTGCTCACGGGCGAGCGCCGGGCGGCCACTGTCGTGGCCCAAACCCGTCTGGAGGTGTTGGTGCTGAACAAGGACAGTATGGGGCGTCTTTTTAAAAGTAACCCGCCTTTGGTGGAGCGCATGACCACGGTGCTCGTGCAGCGAAAGACAGGACTTGTGGAGCACCAGGAGCGGACAGCTCGGCAACGCGAGGGGGAGCGGCAGAGTCCGGCCCAATCCCTCGGAGACCGCATCCGAAAGTTCTTCGGGCTATCCTAATGCCCATTGCACCCGCCCGCCCCGCGCTCGCCGAGACGAGCGCTTTTCCCGTGGTCAGCTTCTAATGCTTTGGCAGATCGAAGGTGAGCTGCATGCCGTTGGCCAGCTTCTCGCGTTTGACGGACCCGGCTGGGACCTCCAAGGCGTAGGATGCGTCTTGAGCCGGTTGATACTGCAGACAGGGGTCGCCCTTGCAGCCGGGAATGTTTTCGACGAGGTCGACAATTTTCTTATGGTGATTCAACCATAAGATATCGAGTGGAATCGTCGTGTTCTTCATCCAGAAGACCCATTGGCCAGGCTCGCTGAATACGAACAGCATTCCGCGGTCATTTGGCAACTTTTCGCGGAACATCAGCCCCAGCGCGCGTTTCTCATTCGTATCCGCTAGATCTACCTGAATGCGGGTGCCGTTCGGGTACGTTACAGTCAGTAAAGGCGAGTTCACGGTCGCTCCTGATTCCACGCGCGTTCCAATTTCGGTGGAAAGGGAGGCAGTACAAACCCAGATGACAGAAAGAACGATGAAGCGCCCAATCATACGAGGGGTGTATCATAGGCAACACACGAGAGAGTGTCAATTTCCCCTTTCTTGACAAGCCCATCGGGCTGCGTTACGGTGACCGAGATCAAAGGAAAACCTCAGGAGACGTCGGCGATTTTTATGGAACGGCCCTGGCTCAAACACTATGAGGCCGGCCTTCCCGCAAATCTTTCCTATCCCGATATCCCCCTCCATCAAATATTAACCGAATCCGCCCGCCGCTATCCTGACCGGCCGGCGCTCGAATTTTACGGCCGCTGCCTGACGTATCGGGAGTTGGAGGATCTCACCGCCCGGTTTGCCACTGCGTTGATCCAGTTCGGCATCCAAAAAGGCGAGCGCGTGGCGGTCATGCTTCCCAACATGCCGCAAACACTCATCGCCTACTTCGGTATCCTCAGGGCGGGAGCGTGCGTGGTGCAAGTGAACCCGCTGTATGTGGCGCGGGAAGTTGTCGAGCAACTGAAGGACTCCGGCGCCGAAACAATTGTGGCGCTCGATCAGTTCTATCCGCGCATCCAAGAGGCAATGCCCCAGACAATGCTAAAGCGTGTCATCCTCACCAATGTCCGCGACTATCTACCCTGGCTGAAGCGGGTGCTCTATCCTCTGAAAGCATGGCGACAGGGCCAAGCGCTTGAGATCAAGCGTATACCGCCCATTTATGATTTCCGCGCTCTGTTAAAAGCCGTCCGTTCCCCTTCCCCTGCCCCAGAAGTGAGCCCGAGTGATCTTGCGCTCCTGCAGTACACAGGAGGGACCACCGGCGCGCCCAAAGGCGCCATGCTGACCCACCGCAACCTTGTCGCGAATGCCATGCAATGTCGCTACTGGCTGGGTGGACTTCAGGAAGGGACTGAGGTCTTTCTTGGGGTTCTGCCGCTTTTCCATGTCTACGGGATGAGCACCTGTCAAAACCTGGCGATCTTGCTCGGAGCAAAGATCGTTCTGTTGCCCAGATTTCAAGCCGACGAAGTCCTCACAGCAATCGTGACCCAGCGCGTGACGGCCTTTCCTGGAATTCCCGCCATGTATCTGGCGCTCAACAATCATCCGAAGGTCGGGCAATACGACATCCGATCGGTCCGGTTCTGTATCAGCGGAGCCGGGCCGCTGTTTGCCGACGTGCAGGCCCGGTTTGAAAAATTGACAGGGTCGTACGTCGTCGAGGGCTATGGCTTGACGGAAGCCTCCCCCGTGACCCATTGTAATCCCATTGTCGGACAACGGCGTTCCCGGAGCATCGGCTTGCCGGTCTCCGATACCGACGCCCGCCTGGTTGACCTCGAAAGCGGCACCCCGGTCACTGATCCGGAAACCGTCGGAGAACTTCAGATCAAAGGTCCACAGGTAATGCAGGGGTACTGGAATAACGAAACGGAAACGGCTGCGGTCTTCAAGGATGGCTGGCTTTGCACCGGGGACCTGGCTTCGATGGATAGGGACGGGTTCTTCTATATTCAAGATCGAAAGAAGGACATGATCAAGTCCGGGGGCATGAATGTCTACCCCCGGGAAGTGGACGAATGTCTGTGCGAGCATCCGAAAGTCAAGGATGCCTGCGTTATCGGAATTCCCGAGGAGTTGCGCGGCGAGCGGATCAAAGCCTTTGTGGTGCTCAAAGAGGGAGAGCGAGCCACGACCACCGAGCTGCTCGAGCATTGCCGCAAGCGTCTGGCGAAGTTCAAGATGCCGAAGCAGATTGAATTCCGCAAAGAGCTTCCCAAGACCCTCGTCGGCAAGGTTTTGCGTCGGGTGCTTCTTGCAGAAGAGCTCACGCGTCCGAAGGGGAGCGTCGACCTCCGCGCGACCGACAGTGATACGGTTTCATGAAGGCGAAAAAGGAGTTGGTCCGTGGCGTACGTGCTGCACACCGCCCAAGCGATTGAACGGGCGACGTTACATCGGGATCGCTGCCCGGAAGTGCCGGAAAATATCCAATACCACGATCTCTGGACCGGGACGTGGCAGGAAATCGTAGACAAGGAAAAAGCGTACGAGGCGCTCGAATTGAGCATGGCCAAGTTTAAGAAGAAGTGCCCCCTCTGTAAACCGTGAATATTATTATCGCTCTCGGGCACCTATTGCTCTTTCAATGCAATTGGTGGGTAATGGGGGCATGACGAATGTGAAGGAGCCATTATGAAAGAGAAGCGGATGGTGCATTACGTGCGGGGGACCTTTGCCTGCCCCCAGTGCCGGCAGACGTATGTGCAGGAAAACTGGATCGAGGAATGGCGCGTGCGTTGCCATAAATGCGAATATCGTGGCGCACTAACACATATCTCGGTGGAGGAGCAGCTGGACGAGGAGACTCGACGGCACTGACATCGAATGAATGTCATACTTCGACAAAGCTCAGTACGAACGGGTGGACAGAGCTCAGCACGAACGGTGAGTATTTAGGCTCCTCGTGCACAGCCATCAGTCACCGTTTACCCTGACCTTGTCGAAGGGTATTCCTCTGCTTATTTTTATCTGTACGTTTCTTTACGGCCTCTTTCCAAATCCTGCGTCTGCTGAAGAGCAGATTCCACCTATTATCGTACTGGTCGCGTACCATTCGCTGTCGGGCTATACCGAAAAGATGGCGCGGCAGGTGGCCGAGGGCGCGAAGTCGGTCTCCGGCACGCGGGTCGTCCTCAAGCGAGTGGGCGACGTAACCGGACCGGAACTTTTTTCATCGGATGCGGTGATTGTTGGCTCGCCGGTCTATTGGGCGAACATGGCGGGCGAAGTCAAAGCCTTCTTTGACAACTGGCAGTTCAAGTTTGGTGTTTTCCCCGAATTCAAGATGCGAAACAAAGTCGGCGCCGCCTTCACGACGGGTGGACAAATCTCGGGCGGCAAGGAGCTGACCATGCTGACCATCCTCGCGGCGATGCTTGGCAATCAGATGATCGTGGTGAGCGGCGGGGGAGCCTTCGGCGCCAGCGCCACGACCGAAGGAGATTCGCCGGGGTTGGATGAGAAAGAGCTGGGCGAGGCCCGCGCGTTGGGCAAGCGAGTCGCCGAAGTCGCGAAGATCGTCAAGCACGGATCGGCACAGTAGCGGCGCGTGGCGAGATACGCAATCGGGGATATTCAGGGCAGTTTTTCGGCGTTACAGCGACTCATCGCCAAAATCTGGTTTCATCCCCCTCAAGATACACTTTGGTTCGTGGGAGACCTCGTCAATCGAGGGCCTGAATCTCTCGCGGTGCTGCGGTGGGTCAAAGCCCTGGGGCCCTCAGCTGTGGTGGTCCTCGGGAATCACGATCTGCATCTGTTGGCGGCCGCCGAAGGACTCCGGCCGCTAGGGCCGGAAGACACGTTTCAAGACGTCCTCGCGGCGCCGGATCGTGATGAGTTACTCTGGTGGCTCCGGCAGCAGCGCCTGCTCTATCGGGAGAATCAGATGCTTCTTGTCCATGCCGGCCTTTTGCCGCAGTGGTCGGCCGCCGAGGCTCAGACGCTCGCGAACGAGGTCGAGAAAGTCTTACGTGGTTCCGACTATAAGGCGCTGCTCCAAGGGATGTATGGCTCGATTCCCTGCCAATGGTCGCCGGATCTGATCGGAATGGAAAGATACCGGGTCCTTGTCAATGCGCTCACGCGACTTCGGTTCTGTACGACCGATGGTAAGATGGACCTACGGCACACTGGCCCGCCCGAGAGTGCCCCTGACGGTTTTTATCCCTGGTTTGATCTGCCGAATAGACGTAGTAAAGACACGGTGATCGTCTGCGGACACTGGGCTGCTCTGGGCCTGCGCGTGAGCGACAATCTCCTCGCGCTCGACAGCGGTTGCGTCTGGGGGCATCAGCTCAGCGCGGTATGTCTTGAGGATCGCGAGGTCTTTCAGGTGCCGTGCAAAAGCGGGTAGACGCCGATCAGGTCAGCGTCTGTCGGATGGCTTCCAGCTTTTTGGTGACCTGCATGTCGCCGTTCTTCAGTGAGACCGCGTGGCCCTGTTCAAGGAACTGGGTGGCGCGATCCTTCTGGCCGATCTTCAGCAAAGCTTCGACGAGGGCCAGGTATGCCGCCGAATAGGAAGGTTTGACCGTGACACACTGCTCGAGATAGCCGGCCGCCTCTGCGTATTGGCCTTCGTCGATCAAGGCCTTGCCCAAGCCGAAATACACCACCTCATCATTGGGGTCGATCTGGAGCAGTTTTTTGAGGCCCTCGATGCGGGGATTTGGCATTGCGGAACTAGACTCTAGCATGAGGTCAGTGCCGTGTCTAGCCGCCTTGTCTGCGTGAAACACCGTGTGCTAGATTTTACTCATGGCGCACACTGGCTTCGTCTATCATCCCGATTATCTCAATCACGAGATGGGGCTCCATCATCCGGAGTCGCCCGAGCGCCTGCGGGCAATTCTGGCAAGGCTGAAAGCTTCTGGGAGTATGTCTCAACTGGTCCGGCTTGAGCCAACTCCGCCTGATCATGAGTGGATCGCAAGCTGGATCACAAAAGTGCACACTTCCGCGTACTTGAAGGATCTTCGGCGAGTGTCGCCGCAAGAGGGCCAAGTGGCGCTTGACCCCGACACGTCCATCTCCTCGGGTTCGTTGAACGCCGCGTGTTTGGCGGTCGCAGGGGCTTTGGCCGCCGCCGACGCGATCATGCAGGGGCGGGTCCAGAATGCTTTTTGTGCTGTCCGCCCCCCAGGCCACCACGCCGAGTCCTCACATGCGATGGGTTTTTGCCTTTTCAATAACGTGGCAATCGCGGCGAGATACCTGCAAGAGCACCATGGACTGGAGCGCATTGCGATTGTCGATTGGGATGTGCATCACGGCAACGGCACCCAGCGAACATTCTATGAAGACGCCTCGGTGTTTTTCTTCAGCACCCATCAGTACCCCTACTATCCAGGCACGGGGAAGGCGCATGAAACAGGCGCGGGCCGGGGCAGCGGATACACCAAGAATGTCCCATTACCCGCGGGGATGGGGGACACGGAATATCTTCAAATCTTCAATACAGTCCTGCGGCCGGCACTCAAAGCCTATCGTCCCGAGGCCATTATTGTGTCAGCCGGATTCGACGCCCATCGAGATGACCCTCTGGCCGGCATGAATCTCACGACGGAAGGCTATGTGGCGTTGACCCGCGTGGTGAAGGAGATCGCTGGTGAATTTTGCCAAGGCCGGGTACTCTCATGTCTGGAGGGCGGCTACAACCTCGAGGCGCTTGCCGCCTCCGTTGATGGGCATCTTCGTGTCCTGATGGAGGCATGAAAGAGTGAACCGGCGATGCGGAGGTTATTCCGTGGAAGGGCGAATCGCTCTCCAGTGAGTGAAGAGAGTATAGTGAAAGTTCCGGCCCCTCGTTTGTAAGGAGGGGTAAAGGGAGGTAGAGTCTACCCCACCTAACCTCCCCTTACAAAGGGGAGGGAAAACTTTTAGGAGACCCACATGCATCCGATGTTGATTACGACGGACGAACTTGACGCCATTCTCGATCGCGAGGATGTGGTAGTGGTGGATGTGCGATCGAAGATGGCGTTTACGGCCAGTGGTCATATTCTGCGAGCCGTCGCCGCCACTTGGCATGACTTCAGCGATCCGACTTCCGGGATCAAGGGTTTGCTGGATCCCGACCTTGCCCGGCTCGAAAAAAAATTGGGAGCCCTCGGCATCACCCGGGAGCGACAGGTCGTCGTCTATTCCAACCCGTTTGATAACTGGGGGGACGAAGGGCGGATGTACTGGATGCTGAATTACCTGGGCCATCCGAATGTTCGGGTACTGGACGGAGGCTGGATTAAATGGTCTGCAGAGATGCGACGTTTTGAGTGCGGACCCGCGAACCCACGCCCCGGGGTCTTCAAGGCTCAGGTGAATCCCTCATTGATCACGGCGAAGGCGGAGGTGCGGGCCCTTATCGACGGCCCTCATCCGCAGACTGTTCTGGCGGATGCTCGTTCCCCCGAAGAGTACAGTGGATCTGTCCAACACGGAATTGCCCGCGGCGGGCATATCCCGTCGGCGCTTAACGTCCCCTGGAATCAGTTTTTCAACCCGGACGGTACTGTAAAACCGGTTGAGCAGATCCGCGCCATTCTTGAGAAGGAAGGACTGACGCAGGAGAAAGAAGTGATCTGCTACTGCACGGGAGGGGTGCGGTCGGCCTGGTTGTATTTCATTCTCCGGCTCGCCGGCTATGGCCAAGTGAAAAACTATCCGGGCTCCTGGTGGGAGTGGGGCAACGACTACCTGCTTCCCGTGGTGAATCTCAAGGAATTGGCTCGCCCGAAACTCGATACGGTCCCGCCGAAGTCTTCAGCCACCCATTGAGTCGCATCGGAGTGGCCTGATGCGGTTTCGCCATCTCGCCGAGGTCTTCGAACGCCTTGAGGCCACCGCCAAGCGGCTTGAGATGTTCGAAATCCTCGCAGACCTCTTTCGTAGCACGAGCGCCGACGAGATCTCGCCCATCATTTATATGAGCCAGGGACGCCTGCTGCCGGCGTTTCAAGGACTGGAAATGGGGATGTCTGACAAGCTGCTGATGCGGGCGCTTGTCGAAGCCACGCGGCGTCCTCCGCAAGAAGTCCTGGCTCATTACAAACAAAGCGGTGATCTGGGTACTACGTCCGAGAACCTGCTCAAAGACCACGCCGGTGAGGGCTTGACGGTCCGCCAGGTCTATGAAGAATTGCTGCGGATCGCCCAGACCGGTGGAGGAGGATCGGTCGAGAAGAAGCTCTGTAACCTTGCGGAGCTCTTCGCGGCGTCTTCTCCGAAAGAAGCGAAGTACATTGCCAGGTTCGTGGTGGGGCGCCTTCGGCTGGGTGTCGGGGACGCAACTGTGCTGGAAGCCCTGGCCCTAGCGAAGCTCGGGGATCGCAAGCTAAAAGTGGACCTAGAGCGAGCCTACAATCTCTGCTCGGATCTTGGTCGCGTGGGAGAGGTCGCTAGCGAAGGGGGACGTGAGGGGATCGCTGCGATTCACGTCCAGGTCGGATATCCCATCCGCATGGCCTTGTGCGAACGGGTCGCCCAACCGGAAGATATCATCCAGAAGATCGGCCCATGTGCGGTAGAACCGAAACTGGACGGCTTTCGCTGCCAGATCCATAAAGACGGCGAAAAGGTGGAGATCTTCTCTCGAAACCTCGAGCGTACCACCGCCATGTTTCCGGATATCGCCGACGCCGTCAGGCGTCAGATCCGGGCCAAGAACGCGATCTTCGAAGGGGAAGCGCTCGCGTTCGATGAGGCCACCGGCGAACTGCTGTCTTTCCAGACAACGATCCAGCGGAAACGCAAGCATGGCATTGCCGATCACGCGAAGGAATTTCCCCTGAAGCTCTACGGCTTTGATCTGCTCTACGTGGATGGCGAGGACTACACGCGGCGGCCGTATCTCGAGCGGCGCAGGGAATTGATCGCGCGCATCGAGCACGGGCCGATCATCGAGCCGGCGGAGGCCGAAGAAGTGGAGGATCCGAAACGCCTGCGCATCATTTTCGAGGGAGCGATCGCCCGCGGGCTTGAGGGGATCGTGGCCAAACGGCCCGATTCTCCCTACACGGCCGGGTCTCGCAACTTTAACTGGATCAAACTCAAACGCAGCTATAAGGGGGAGCTATCGGATACGGTGGATCTCTGCCTGGTCGGCTATTTCCGCGGTGGCGGCAAGCGGGCGCGGTTCGGGATCGGAGCCGTGCTTGCCGCGGCATATGACGCCACGGCCGATGTCTTTAGGACGATCTGCAAAGTCGGCACGGGTTTTTCGGATGAAGAATGGGTCCAACTGCGGGAGCGCCTGGACACCATTGCCGTCCAGCATCGACCGGCGCGGGTGGATTCCAAAATGATCCCCGACGTCTGGGTGCAGCCCACAGTTGTCATCACCGTCGCCGCGGATGAGATCACCCGCAGCCCGTTGCACACCTGCGGGTCCGACGCCCAAGGCATCGGTTACGCCTTGAGATTCCCGCGTGTCCAGGGATTTCTCAGGGACGACAAACGTGCCGAGGATGCGAACACTGTCCAGGATATCATCGAGTTGTACGAGCTTCAAAAACGGGTCAAGCTGGAATGAGGCCCGCATGGCAGCTTGACAGCCGAAAGACCCTATGTTAACCCTACAGCGACTGTGTCCGTCATAATCATCTCAAGGAGGAACAATCATGATGCGAAAATTTGCAGCGGTGGTGGTAGTGCTGAGTGCACTGTCGTTTCTTACCGCCGGAATCTCCTGGGCGGCCGAGAATCATATCAAGGAGGCGATTGAGCACGACAAGGAAGCGATCGAGCATGGCAAAGCGGGTCATGCCGATGTGCTGACGAAGCACGCTGAGAAGGCCTTGAAGCATGCGCAGGCGGCCGAGAAGGAAAAGTCCAGTCCACATACCCAAGAGGGAATCAAGCACCTCGAAGGCGCGGTGGCGGATGGCAAAAAGGGAGATGCTGCCGGCGGCACCAAACATGCCGAGGAAGCCTTGATGCACCTGCAGGAGGCGGCGAAGTAACACAGGTTTTGTAGGCATTGATTAGCGCGACGGGCAGGGAGCCCTCTTCCTGCCCGTTTTTATTTCCCGTGCATGGTCATCCTGAACGAAGTGAAGGATCTCATGACAATTTCCGTGACGAATACCGAGATTCGAGATTCTTCGCTTCGCTCAGAATGACAGAAGAAGAAAAATGAAAGTCGGCTATTTCCAGTTCGATCCGGTTTTCGGCGAAGTGAAACGCAACCTGGATGTGGTGAGTGAGCGGCTTGCGCATGTAGAGTGTGATCTCTTGGTTTTGCCGGAGCTGTTCAACACCGGCTACCAGTTTGTCTCGCGCGAAGAAGCGGTGGCCTTGGGCGAAGACATCCCTGGAGGGGCGACGACCGCTCGCCTCCTGGAGCTCGCGGCCGCCCGGCGGATGCATGTGGTTGCCGGTCTTGCTGAGCGGGTTGGGAACGCCGTGTACAATTCGGCTGCCCTCATCGGTCCCTCCGGATTGATCGGCGTGTATCGGAAGACGCATCTCTTTGCCGAAGAGACGTTATGGTTTACGCCGGGGGACACGGGATTTCCCGTCTATGATATTGGTCCGGCGCGGATCGGGCTCATGATCTGCTTCGACTGGTTCTATCCCGAATCCGCCCGCACCCTGGCGCTCAAAGGTGCGGATATCATCGCCCATCCCTCCAACCTGGTGCTCCCGCACTGCCCGGATGCCATGGTCACCCGATGCCTTGAAAATCGAGTGTTTGCCGTCACGTGCAATCGTATTGGATCGGAAGAGCGTGCAGGCAAGAAGCGATTGACCTACATCGGCAACAGCGAGGTCGTGAACCCTGCCGGCAACATCCTCCGGCGGGCGGCAGGGAATCAAGTCGACTTGAGTGTCGTCGAAATCGATCCGTCCGAGGCCCGCGAGAAACGCATCACTCCTTTCAACGATCTGCTCGCCGCCCGTCGACCCGAGCACTACTCTTCCTAACCCAGTCGCTCCATTCGTAGGTCGCGATTATGACGGAAATGCGAACGGCAACGCTTCCTGAATCCGGTGTCTCACCACGCTCTGCAATGCTTGCGTATCTGGCGCTGACAACCGCTGCGATGGTGTGGGGCGGCTCGGTCGTCTTCCAGAAGTCTGCGCTGAGCTCATTCTCGCCGTTTGAGGTGTCTGTGCTTCGGGGGTTGGGCGCCCTGCTGGTGCTGGTGCCCTTATGGTGGTGGCAAGAGGCAGGCACGGTACGGTTTACAGCCCGCGACATCCTGCTATTAGCCGCCCTGTCCTTGGGAGTGTTAGGTAATCACATTCTCACCTTATTTGGTCTTCGCGACATTGGAGCGGGGGCGGCGGGGATCATCATTGGAGCGAGTCCCGTGATTACGGCCTTGCTCTCCGCTCTTCTGATTCGTGATGTTCCCTTCCGGTCCGTCGTGGGCGGCTGCGCCCTTTCGTTTGCCGGCGTCGCGCTCGTGGCCGGTTCGAACGATCAAGGAAACAGTGGAGAATCCCCCTGGCTCGGGGGAACCCTGATCGTGCTGGGTCTGGTCAGTTGGGCGCTCTATACAGTCGGAGGCCGCCGGGCGATGGAGCGGTTTTCCCCACTGACCGTGAACTGGACCACGTTGGCGCTCTCGCTTGTCCCCCAACTCCCTCTGTTGCTCTTCGACCAAAAGGCGCAACTTTCCGGCTTTCGGGGCGTTCCGGCATCGGGGTGGCTGGCCGTCGCCTATCTCATCTTCTTCGCGACAGCTCTGGGTCAACAAGCCTGGCTGTACGGCGTCAAGGGAATCGGGCCCTCGCGCGCTGGCGTCTTTGTGAATCTGATTCCGGTCTCAGCCCTCGCACTCTCCGCGCTCGTTCTTGGCGAACCTATCGGAGCGCGAAAGGTCATCGGCATTGTCCTGATTCTTGCCGGCGTCTGGCTGGTAAACTACCAATCGCAGAAATGGCCGTGAATGTTCTCCCGAAACTCAAGGAGCGGTTGCAGAGCGCCCGCTCAGTGGCCGTGCTCACGGGTGCAGGCATTTCGGCTGATAGCGGGGTGCCGACCTTCCGCGGGCAGGACGGGCTGTGGCGAAACTTCCGAGCGGAAGACCTTGCGACGCCAGACGCCTTTTCGCGCGATCCGCGGCTCGTCTGGGAGTGGTATGACTGGCGGCGCGGGCTTCTCGCTACGAAAGATCCCAACCCAGCCCATCACGCCTTGGTCGAATTAGAACGCCGGTACGAATACTTTTGCGTGGTCACCCAAAACGTGGATGGCCTGCACGAGGTCGCCGGCTCGCGCAATCTGATCGAACTGCATGGCAATATCTGGAAGCTTCGCTGCACGCAATGCGGTCGCGTGCGCATGAATCGCGACGTACCGCTGGCGCTGCTTCCGTATTGCGCGGAGTGCCGGGGGTTGTTGCGCCCGCACATTGTCTGGTTCGGCGAATCCTTACACCCGGAGGATCTTTCGCGCAGTGAAGATGCCCTGCGCTCCTGCGAGCTGTTGTTGATTATCGGGACCTCTGGGGTAGTCTATCCGGCGGCTTCGTTTGCTTCTGTTGCGCGCGCCGCCGGGGCCTTTGTCGTAGAGATCAATCTGGAGCGTACACCGACATCTGCGCTCGTGGATGTTTCTGTGCAAGGCCGGGCGAAGGACCTGCTCCCACTGCTCCTGTAGGTGACCGGTTATCAGATCCGATAAACTGTATCCGTTTCGATAGGTCGAACGTGTTTCCCTCGCCCTTCTGAGTCGAACCCTAAGGTACCGTAATCCATTGTAATGAGGCCACTTTGATTCATGGCATGGCCCTCTAGGCCTGTGGCACAGTGCTTGCTATTTTCAGGGTCAGGATGAACAGGAAATCAATGAGAGGGGGTGAACAAGATGGCATGGGGAATCCTGATCACAATGGTTATGCTGTTCGCAATGATGGGACTGGCGATGTTTGAAGCGACGAACGTCGATCAGCCTACGAAACGGGATGCGACGCGCAAGACTCGGACGCGAGAGATGAAGAAGGCGGCGTAGGGCCAGACGGGCCATCGAATCTTGAACAAGGGGGGCTGAAGATGGAATGGGGAATCTTGATCGCTACAGTGTCAATGCTGGGAATGTTTGCCGTAGGGATCTCTGAAGCTGCAAATGCCGGAGCTCCGGGAAAGAAGTTGCGCAAGGGTGAGACGACAACAAGGAAGCTGAAGAAGGCCGCGTAACAGTCCCTGCTCTCCACCGGGATAGGGAGCCCGCCGGCGCTCCCTCCCTGAGGCGAAGAACCAACACTACGGCTTCGCTAATTCTTCCAAGACGCTGCGCATTTTTTTGAGTTCTTCTCCGTAACGACCCCAGTCCTGTTCCCGCAAGGCTGCCTGCGCCTTGTTGAAATGATCCAGCGCTTCTTTTGCCAGCACCGATGGGCCTGGTAGCAGAGGAGCCGTGAGGGTTCCGGGTGGCACAACAGGGACCATGGTGACGGCCGTCTCCTTGATAGTCGCGGTGGCGGCTCGGCCAAAGATTCCCTCTAAGGCCGCTTCGAGATTGGGCGCCATATTGAGCTGATTCCCATATGCCACGATCACGCGCCGCAATTCCGGAAGGGCTCCTTCGGACGCCGAGAGATAGAGCGGCTGAACATACAGGAGGGCATCCTCAATGGGAATCGCCAGCAAACTGCCGCGGATCACCTGAGAGCCGCGTTGGCTCCATAGCGTGATTTGCTGGGAGATCGCCGAATCCTGGTCGATGCGGGCGTCGACTTGCCTGGGGCCATACACGAGCTTTTGTTTCGGAAAAAGGTACACGATCAATTTGCCGTAATTCGGAGCGTCCGATCGGGCGGCCAGCCAGGCCGCCATATTGTCGCGTTTGGCCGGCGTGAACGGGATCAGCAGGATGAATTCCTCCTTTCGATCCTTCTCCACGCCGGTCTTCGGGAGGCGCATGATCGTGTAGTAGGGCTCCATATCCTTCTCGTTCTTTTTCGGAATGTTCCAGAGGTCTTCCTTGTTGTAGAAGATCTGTGGGTCCTGCATGTGATAGGTCGCGAACACATGCGATTGAATATTAAAAAGGTCCTGAGGGTAGCGCAGATGCGCTTTGAGGTCTTCCGGCATCTCGCTCAAGGGCTTCAGAAGTCCCGGAAAGATCTTTTGATAGGCCAGCACCAGCGGATCGTGAGGATCGTTGATGTACAGGTTCACTGATCCGTCATAGGCATCCACCGACGCTTTCACCGAGTTGCGAATGTAATTGCCGACGCGGCCTATGGGTTGCGCATAGGGAAATCGGTCGGTTGTCGTATAGCCATCCACGAGCCACAGGAGCCGTCCCTGTTTGCTGATCACCAGGTAGGAATCCTGGTCGAGTTGGAGAAACGGCGCGACTTTTTGCACCCGGTGTCGAATCTGCCGATTGAAAAGAATCCGCGAGTCAGTCGTAATATCGTTCGAGAGGATGATTTTCAAACTGCCGAAGTAGGCAGCGAAAAGGAGCTTGCGCGGAAATGACAAGCTGGAAACACCACCGCGGCCGGTATAGGTGGACATGACGTTCTTTTCACCCGACGGATAATCGAATTCCTGGGCTTTAGTTCGGACGAAGACGTAATCGTTGGGAATCTCCCCGAAATAAATCTCGGGACGGGTGATTTTCAGATCGATCGACGAGACCGGCGGGATATCGCGAACAAAAAACTCCGGCAAGCCTTCTGCCGAGATCCGGTTCACGGGGCCGAGGGTGACCCCATAGCCGTGCGTGTAGGTGAGATGCTCGTTGATCCAGATCCGGCTCGGTAGATTCCGATACGCCAGTTCCCGCGGAGACAGCATAATTTGCCGGTATTCCCCATTGATCAGATAGCGGTCATTATCCACGTCGACAAAATCATAGTAGGTGCGGATTTGCTGGAGTTGCCGGTATGTCGCAAGGAGCGGGCGATGATCCCACAGCCGCACGTTCTTGATCGTGAGATGGTTGCGAGCGATATCCGGCGCCGTCAGGTTCTGCTCCACCGGAAAGAGCTCTTCCTGGATATCGGCCAAGCCAAACGCGGCGCGGGTGAATTCAATATTATGCTGAATATAGGGTCGCTCCAGGGCGCTTTCATTCGGGACCACTTGAAACCGATGGATGAATTCGGGATAGAGACTCAGGCCGAGGGTGCCCGTAAGCAGGGTCAGGGCCGTCAGGATCACTGCTGGACGCCAGATCCCGCGCAGGGCAAGAATCAGGAACGCCACCGCGGTGACGACACATAGAGCGATCAAGCTGTTGAGAATCGGCAGCGCGGCATGGACATCGGCATACACCGCGCCGAACACGACGCCGCGTCGGGAGTAGAGCAGATCGTAGGTGTCGAGTCGGTAGCCCCAGGCTTTTAAGCCCGCCAGGATCGCCAATAGGACCCCGAGATGCCGGCGTGCGAAACTTTCCATATGAACGGTGCGCCGTCCGATGACGATCGCGTGGGTCATGAGGTAGACCGCCGCCACTGAGGCCGTCGTGAGGAGCACGAGGCCGATGAACCAGTCCTGAAGGTACGCGAGGAACGGTAACCGAAAGACGTAGAAGCCCAGGTCTTGACCGAAGAGAGGATCGCTGCGCCCGAAGGGCACTGCGTTCAGGTACAGCAAATACTCCTCCCAGTGGGCAGCGCCGCCGAGAGCAGCCAGAAGGGCGAAAACAAGAGAGGCCCCGCCCGCTATCTGGGAAAGGCGCGCTCGCAACGGTTCGGCGAAGCGCAGAAGCAACAGGCTCTCGACGGTGCCCCAGTAGCGGGTCGGTTGATGGCGACCGGCGAGCACGAGGTTCGCAAAGAAAACCACGAAGAAGATGGCACCGAAGGCTCCGCCGACCAGGACCTGGGATGACAAAAGGGTGACGAAGACCGATTGATAGCCGACTTCTCCGAACCAGAGCCAATCGACATAGAGGGCGAGGGAATTCGCGAAGGAGAACACCAGCAAGACGAAGAGAACGACAACTAATGCCAGGCGGCCGGTGCTCACAATCGAGGGGATTTGTCCAGGCGGGTCACTGCCTCAGCACCCCGGGAGGGATTCCTGCCTTGCGCGCCTCATCGGGGATGGTCGTGGTCAGCTCGTATTCTTTTTGGCTGATTTGCTCGTCCAGTTCAGCTAACCTCGCGCGGTATCTTGCATCCGCTTGGGGATCGCCAAAGGCTCGGACATAGAGCTCCGCTCTCAGCCTCTCATAGTCCTTTTGGGCGGCCTCCCGTTGAGTCTTCAGGTGCTCAAGGTCCGCGCGCGCCTCGCGCATCCGATCCCGCCATGCGGCATAGCTCTCTTCAGTACCAACGGACGGAGGCTCTGGATAGGATTGCGGCGGTGATGGGACAATCTGAAAGGGTTTCGTGGAGGAGCCGGTAGGTGACTCCTTGTCCACGCGCTTGGCCGCTTCACGATATTGCGACGGGACTTTCTGGAGACTGTCTGCATACCCGATGTTGCCGTCCTTATCGGTCCAGCGATAGGTTTCAGCGAGGGATGGCACCGCCACGAAGGCTAAGAGGACGACGAGATTGCTTGCGATCGCAATATGTGAAAAGAATCTGAGCGCCGGCAGGACGACCACGAACTATTCTAGCCTTGCTTTTCATGCGAAAACAAGCTGAAATAGAGTTCTTCTCGGTGCGTCGAACCGCTCGATTCCTTACGTATCGGGCTTCCTGCGCAAAGACTGAGGCTGAGTATTGCCGGGAGAGTCATGAGCGAGCAGTCGTTTACCGGTGAGAATTCTTGTAGGAGCCGTCAGCGCGCCTGGGGCGGGAGGAAATAAAAGGCATGAAGCTCTCACCGGAGCGCGTGGCAGGTCTGGCCAGCCTTCTCGTGGAAAAGTTGATCGCGTTACGCATGCTCGAGCCGATGCGTGAGCGAAAGGCATTGGCAACCTCGCTTGCGCAGGTGATGACCGATGAGCTGAGGGTGGAAGATCGCATCAATGCGGAAGCAAAGGAATTGATGCGAAAGTATGAGACCGAGATCGCCAGTGGCCAGCTCAATGAGCATCAGCTGTTCCAGATGATCAAAAAACAGCTCGTCAAGAAAGGGGACGTGATCCTCTAATGGTTCTCAGCGAAGAGAAGATCACTCATCTTTCTCATCTCATCCTGAATCATTTGAAAACGCCGGAGCGTGCCCGTCTCAAGGTCGAGGAGCCGGTGGTACTGCGTGAGATCAAACGGCTTTTGGTCGATGAATTGAGGGTTGAAAGTGACGTGGACGTGGTCGTGCGGCGTCGGCTAGCCTCCTACTCCAAGCCGTTGGCTGAGGGCTCTGCCGAGTGGGAGACCCTCTATCGGAAGGCCTTCGAAGAGGAGATGCGCAAGCGCAAGAAGGTGTAGAATAGTAATCCTCCCCTTGGGGAAGGATTGTGGGGTAGAATTTGTGAAATCTACCTCCGCTGACCCCTCCTTACAAAGGACGGGCGAACCTCCAAAAGTGAGAGCTGCTATGGAAAACGAAAAGGGCGCTAAAAAAGAATATCTCGAAGAGTTCGGCATCACCAGTCGTGAGGTGCAGGCTGTGATGGGCAAAGTCAAAGTCCGCGACGTGGACTATGCCGATTTGTATTTTGAGCATACCGTGGCGGAGTCGGTCTCGATGGAAGAAAGTCTTGTCAAACGGGCATCGAAGAGCATCTCGCAAGGAGTCGGCGTGCGAGCCACGGCCGGTGAGAAGACCGGCTATGCCTATAGCGATGAGATCAGTGTTCGCCAATTGGAGCAGGCGGCGGATACGGCGCGATACATTGCGCGTTCCCCGGCAGGCGAGGGACAGGTGCCCGCCATCTCCGTGGGTCGGCCGTCACGGGACCTCTACCCGGTAGGCCAACCCGCCACCGAGGTCGCCACCAAAGAGAAAGTCTCCCTGCTGCAAAAAATCGATGCGCTGGCCCGGGCCTATGATCCTCGTATTAAAAATGTCATGGCGTCCTTCTCGACGGAATATAAAATGGTGATGGTCGCGAACTCTCAGGGAGAGCTTGTCGGCGATCTGCAGCCGCTGTCACGTTTGCAAATCACCTGCATTGCGGAGGAAAAGGGCCAACGGCAGATGGGGTCGTATGGCGGTGGCGGCCGCGCCGAGTTCGGATTCTTCTTTGAGGAAGGTCGATGGGAACACTACACCCAGGAGGCGGCGCGGCAGGCGATCCTCAATCTGAGCGCCGGGGACGCCCCTGCCGGACCGATGACAGTGGTCCTGGGCGCGGGGTGGCCGGGCATTCTCTTGCACGAGGCGATCGGGCATGGGCTGGAAGCCGACTTCAATCGCAAAAAGACCTCGGCATTTTCCGACCGCGTGGGCCAGCGGGTCGCTTCAGAGCTCTGCACGATCGTGGATGATGGCACCCTCCCGTTTCGGCGCGGGTCCTTAAATGTGGATGACGAAGGCACGCCAACCAGCCGGACGGTATTGATCGAGGGGGGCATCCTGCGGGGATACATTACCGACAAGCTGAATGCGCGCCTGATGGGGATTCCTCTGACCGGCAACGGCCGGCGGGAGAGTTTCCAATGCATCCCGATGCCCCGGATGACCAATACCTTCATGTTGCCCGGTCAGTCGGATCCGCATGACATCATTCGTTCCGTCAAGCACGGGCTCTATGCCGTGTCATTCGGCGGCGGACAGGTAGACATCACGAACGGCAAGTTTGTGTTCTCGACCAGCGAGGCGTATTTGATCGAGGACGGAAAGGTCACCCGACCGGTGAAAGGCGCAACCTTGATAGGGAGCGGGCCCGAGATACTCAAGAAGGTCTCACTGGTGGGAAACGATATGCGATTGGATGAAGGCATCGGGACCTGCGGGAAGGATGGGCAGTCCGTCCCGGTGGGCGTAGGGCTGCCGACCATTAAGGTCGATGAGATCACTGTTGGAGGGACACAGGTGGCGTAATGCGGATTGATCAAAATTTCACCGAGGAGCTGATCGCAAGGGCCAAAAGGAAGGGCGCAAACGCTGTCGATGTGGTGGCGGTCGAGGGCGATTCTGCGTCCGTGCAGGTTCGCCTGTCCGCGGTCGACAAACTGTCCAAGGCCCAGGAGAAGCGTCTGGGGCTTCGAGTCTATTTTGGCGGGCGTTCGGCGGGTGGCTCCACGTCAGATTTCTCGCCTCCCGCTGTGGATGAACTGGTCGCCACCACCTGTGCATTGGCCGAGGCGATCGTGGAAGATCCCGACAGCGGCCTTCCCGAGTCGGCCAGCCTGGCTGCCGAGCGGCCCGATCTCGATCTCTACGATTCCAGCGCCGTTTCAATGGATCAGATGATTGACCGGGCTACCCGTGCCGAGCGTGCCGCGTTGGAAGTGGACCCGCGCCTGAAGAATTCGGAGGGGGCCGAGTTCGGCTCCTTCGCCGGGCGCATGGTGTTTGCCAACAGTCACCGGTTTTACGGCGAGTTTCAAAGCTCGAACTTCTCCTGTTCGGTATCCCCCATCGCCATTGAGAACGGTCTGATGCAGCGCGATTACTGGTACTCGGTCGGACGCAAGGTGTCCCAATTGAATGCGCCGGAAGCGATCGGTCGGGAAGCGGGACACCGAACAGTCCGCCGGCTTGGAGCGCGAAAGGTCGCCACGTGCCGCGTGCCGATCGTGTTCGATCCGGAAATGGCGGGCAGCTTTCTGGGAAACCTTTGCAGCGCGGTGAACGGCTATGCGATCTACAAAGGTGCCTCCTATCTGATTGGCCGATTGGGCGAAAAGATTGCGGCAGACAACATCACGATTGTGGATGACGGCCGCATCTCGGGTGGTCTGGGGTCGAAGCCATTCGACGGCGAGGGCCTTCCCACGCGCAAGACCATGGTGGTCGAGCGCGGCATATTGAAGTCGTACCTGTTGGACACCTACGCCGGTCGGAAACTCAGGCTCTCGTCCACGGGAAATGCCTCGCGCAGCGTGGGCGAGGCATCGTCTGCGGGCGCGACCAACTTCTATCTGGCGCCCGGCTCGGCTACCCCCGACCAAATCATCGGATCCGTAAAGCGGGGACTCTACGTCACGGAATTGATCGGCTTTGGGATTAATCTTGTGACGGGCGACTATTCGCGCGGCGCGGTGGGGTTCTGGATCGAGAACGGCGAACTGGCGTATCCCGTGGAAGAAATCACCATCGCCGGCAATTTAAAAGATATGTGGTTGGGCGTCGAGACTGTCGGGAACGATCTGGTCTTTCGGGGAAGGGTCGCGAGCCCGACGGTAAAGATCGCCGAGATGACGGTCGGGGGCGATTAGGTAGTCGTGCCAAAGGCCCGGCGCTTTCATCCCCCCTTCCATTCCGAAGATTGGCATACCCCGCAAGGTCGCTTCATCCGAGAGGTGATGTTCGGCGTCAATGATGGGCTGGTGTCTACTATGGGGTTTGTGGCCGGAGCGACGGGGGCCCTTATGCAGGGGCATCTGGTCCTCTTGGCCGGCATCGCGTCGGTCGTGGCCGGCGCGCTGGCCATGGGTCTTGGCGCGTATCTGGCCAGTAAATCGCAGCGTGAGTTTTTTGAAAGCGAGAAGGCTCGCGAGCATCGGGAGATCGAGGAGGTCCCCGAGGATGAACGCAAGGAAATTCGGGACATCTTCGCGCAGATGGGCTTTGTGCCGGACGAGGTGGAGATGATCGTGCGGCGGATCACTTCCAATAAGGATCTGTGGGTACGCTTCATGATGCGGGAAGAACTCGGCATTCTCGAAGAGAACGTCAATCCGATCACGATCGGATGGTTGATGAGCATCGCATTTGTGGTCGGCGGAATCCCGCCGCTGCTGCCCTACATGTTTATGCAACAGCCGTTGGCGGCACTCAAAATGGCCGTCGTCGTTTCGCTCGTCGCCCTGTTTCTTGTCGGGGTGGCGAAGACAGCGCTGACTCAGCAGCCGTGGTTGAAAAGCGGCCTCGAGGTGGTGTTCCTGGGATCGCTCGCCGCGGGCATTGGTTTTGGCATCGGAAAAGCGGTGTCATGGCTATGGCCGGAAGTGGGAGCAGTGGGCCTATAACTTAGGAGGTTCCGCATGCTCTAGCGACCTTTCCAGACTCGAAGACAGAGGGGATTTATTCTTTGGAGGATAACCATGCCAGACTCAGACGATCTTGAAGAAAAATTGCTTTCCGAAGTTGGCGATCTCATGAGCCGGGAGGTCCGCACCGTTGCAGTCGATGCGACCTTGCGGGAGGCGAGTGGGTTAATGGGAAAGTACAACGTAGGCTCATTGTTGGTCCTTGGAGGCGGGCAATACCTTGGAATTCTGACCGATACCGACTTGGCCCGCAAAGGATTAGCCCAAGGCGTCAATCCGGAAAAGGACCGAGTTCAGTCCTTGATGAGCAGCCCTATCATTACTATTGACATCCATCGACTGGTGGAAGAAGCCCGCGCCCTGATGAAAGGCAAGGGCATCCGGCATCTGGCCGTGACAGAGGCAGGGAAAATCGTGGGAATTATTTCGCTCGGCGACCTGATTCGGTACTATGCGGCAACCTTCAAGATGACTGAGTGACGTATCGAAGATGGACGTCGATAGGAAAAATGTCTAGTCGGTTGCCTCGGTATCTCCGACCTGAGGCATATCTTGCTCACCGAAGATCGCGGATTCGTACTTATAGTGCTTGAATTCCAGAAGGTTATGGAAGGGATCTTCCAGGAAAAACGTGGCATGCTCAAGGCGCGTCCCCGGGTAACGGTGTCGGGCCTCCTGATAGAAGAGTAGCCCCTTTTGGCGCGCCCGGTCCGCCATCGCCTGCCAGTCCTCCTCCGACACGAACACCAGGCCGAAGTGGCGCGGATAGATGCTCTTGGGTGATTCGCTCTGCTTCTTTGTGAGATGGCCGACCAGTTGGTTGCCGTTAAGATTGAGCGTGATCGCCGAGTTCGACATGCGGCCCAGGGAGCAGCCCAAGCCGTCTACATAAAACCGTTTTGCGTCTTCCAGATCGGTCACCGGAAAAGCCAAATGAAACAAGACCTGTCCCATGGGAAAACTATCCGAAGAGGTTCATTTGCTCGACCATGGCGGCCGGTTCTTGCCGGCGATCGAGAAATGCCTTGAGTTTTCGGAAGTCTTCGCGTAGCGGCTCATTGAGATTGCCTTGATGCAAGGCAGCTGCGGGATGCAGCATGGGGAAGACGAAAAACTCCTGGACTTGGAAGACCTGCCCGCGCACCTTCATGATGCCGATCTTTTTGCCCAATAGAGTTTGCATCGCAAAGTTGCCGAGGGTGCATACCACCTTTGGTTTAATCAGCTCAATCTGTTGAAACAAGAACGGCTTGCAGGTCTCGACTTCATCCGGTAGCGGATCGCGGTTGTCGGGCGGGCGGCATTTGATGACGTTCGCGATATAGACGTCGGCTCGAGAAAGGCCCACGGCTTCGAGCAGTTCGTTCAACAGGCGGCCGGCGGCGCCTACAAACGGCTCGCCCTGGCGATCTTCATAGAATCCGGGGGCCTCCCCGACGAACATAATGGTCGCGTGAGGGTTCCCAACGCCGAAGACCACCTGAGTGCGGCCCGAGGCCAGGCGGCAGCGCCGGCAGTCTTTCAAATCGAGGGCGAGTTCCGGAAGAGTCACTGGAGTTCTCACGCAGGAGCGAAGCTCATCATAGGTTCCGTCTTCGTTGAAGTCAATTGGGAAAATTGGCCATATCGCGCCTGCGTTGACTGCGCCTCCGGCGCATTTCTTGACAGGGTAGGGGGGGGAGATTAGGATAACCGTGAATTGAGTAAATTTATGCAGAAAAATCGCCGGAGTGACCGGTACTTGGGGGTCTTCCCCGGCCTTTCCTTCATCCTGCTCGGCTTGTTGCTTCTGTCCTCGTCCGCGTCTTCAGCTGCCAACTCTGAGTTGGTCTATGTCGCCACCTATGAAGGCGTTATCAATCCTGTTGCCGCTGAGTACATTAATCATGTGCTGACCGAGGCGCAGGACGGCACGGCAGCAGCCGTCGTCATTCGCTTGGACACACCTGGAGGATTGGATACCTCGATGCGGCTGATCATTAAGGACATTACCTCGTCCCCAGTGCCTGTTATCGTCTACGTCGCTCCGAGCGGAGGTCGGGCGGCCTCGGCAGGAGTCTTCATCCTCTATGCGGCCCACATTGCTGCCATGGCGCCGAGTACGAATGTGGGTGCGGCGCATCCCGTGGCCATGGGGGGCGGGGAGATGGATGCCGTGATGAAGGAGAAGGTCGAGAACGATGCGGCGGCGTACATTAAATCAATCGCAGAGAAGCGGGGTCGGAATATCAAATGGGCCGAAGAGGCGGTTAGAAAGAGCGTTTCAGTGACGGAGAGAGAAGCATTGGGACTAAAGGTAATCGATCTGATTGCGGACGATGTTCCCTCTCTTCTGGCGGCTGTAGACGGTCGTCAGGTCATCACGGGAGTCGGTAAGATCGTCCTTCATACGAAGGGGGCGCTTCTCAAGGATCTTCCGATGGGCTGGCGCTTGGAAGCCCTGAAGGCGTTGAGTGACCCCAATATTGCGTTTATCTTGATGACCCTCGGGACCATCGGTCTGCTGGCGGAGCTCTACAATCCCGGGGCCATCCTTCCCGGGATCGTCGGCGCCATCAGCCTGATTCTGGCTTTCTATTCGCTCCAGACGCTTCCGGTGAACTACGCCGGCGTATTGCTGATTATTCTGGGGATCGTGCTCTTCATTTTGGAGATCAAAGTGATGAGTTACGGATTGCTGAGCCTGGGGGGTCTGGCCTCGCTGATCTTCGGCGCTCTCTTGCTCGTCAAGACCGATGCGCCATTCCTCAGGGTGTCTCTTTCCTTCATTATTCCCACTGCCGTGCTTGTTGGGACGGTTCTTATGACCTTAACGTGGATCGCCTTCAAGACCAAGCGCCGACATTCGGTCACAGGTGCTGAGGGAATGGTGGGCACGATTGCGGTGGCCAAGACCGACGTGGCCCCGCGCGGGCGTGTCTTCGTCCATGGAGAAATCTGGGAGGCGGTGAGCGACGAGCCCATCCGGGAGGGTGAGGAGGCTCGAATTAAAGCGGTCTCCGGTTTGACATTGAAGGTAGCACCGCACCGGAAGTAAATCGCAAGAGGAGCGACAGATGATGATGCCCTATCTGATTCCGATTATTCTGATTGTCGCGCTGATCTACAACAGTATTAAGATCCTAATGGAATACGAGCGCGGCGTGATTTTCTTCTTGGGCAAATTCCAAACCGTCAAGGGGCCAGGACTGATTATCGTCTGGCCGGTTGTGCAGAAGATGATCCGGGTGAATCTTCAGACAGTCACCATGGAGGTGCCGTCGCAGGACGTGATCACGCGGGACAACGTCTCGGTGAAGGTCAACGCCGTGATCTTCTTCAGGGTCGTGGATCCTCAGCATGCCATCCTCGCGGTACAGGATTACCTGTATTCAAGCTCGCAAATCGCCCAGACCACCTTACGAAGCGTTTTAGGGCAGAGCCAGCTGGATGAATTGCTCTCGAAACGCGAAGAAATCAATGTGGAGCTGCAGCGTATTATTGACCAGCAAACCGAGCCCTGGGGGGTCAAGGTCTCGGCGGTCGAAGTCAAGAACGTCGACCTGCCTCCGGAGATGTTGCGGGCGATCGCCAAGCAGGCGGAAGCCGAGCGTGAACGCCGTGCCAAGGTGATCCACGCGCAAGGAGAATTCGAGGCGTCCCAAAAGTTGTCCGAGGCTGCGACGATCTTGAGTAACCCGACGGCGCTGCAATTGCGCTATCTTCAGACACTTGTCGAGGTCGGCGCTGAAAAGAATTCGACCATCATCTTTCCCATTCCGATCGATATCATCTCATCGTTACTGCAGGCTCGGAAGCCTTAACAGTCATCGATGGAACAGACGCTGCGTTTGCAAGGATTCACCAGGAAGATACTGGACTGGATCCGGGCCGCCAACTTTACCGCTGCTCAAATCGTCCCTGTCGTCTTCCTGAGTGTCATCCTACTCGGCAGCCTTCTGTTGATGACGCCGTTCGCGACGACCGGTCGTGCCATTCGGTTCATCGACGCCTTATTCACGATGACCTCCGCCGTGTGCGTAACGGGACTCATCGTCCTCGATACGCCCAAGGACTTTACGCTCTTCGGTCAGCTGGTGATCCTGGCCGGCATTCAGCTAGGGGGCCTCGGCTACTCGACCATGGCGACATTGCTATTGCTGGCAGTGGGGCGACGCATCGGCCTTCGGCAACGCATGATGATGATGGAAGTCCTCAGCACCTTAAGCATGGAGGGTCTCGTCCGATTCGCCAAGATCATCGTGGTTATCACTCTCTTGGTCGAAGCCGCCGGCGCGAGCCTTCTCGCAATCCGGTTCGCCTCCGACATGGAGCCGCTGCGCGCCATTTACTTGGGCATCTTTCATGCCGTCTCGGCTTTCAACAATGCTGGGTTCTCGCTGTTTTCGGAGAACCTGATCCCTTATCGAAGTGATCTGCTGGTCAACCTCACGATTTCGCTTCTGATCATCCTGGGCGGCATTGGCTTTCTGGTCTTCAGGGACATCCTGGACAATTTCCATGGGGAGCGCGTCCGATTCTCGACCCACACCAAGCTGGCGTTTCTCGTGACGGGACTCCTCATCGTGGGAGGCACGGCAGGCATCTGGGGATTCGAGATTCATAACCATAGGACCTTGGGAGCGCTCCCTCCGGGAGAACAGATCATGGTGGCGTATTTCCACTCCGTCTCGGCGAGGACAGCGGGCTTCAACACCGTCGACCTCAGCCTCATGGGTAAGCCGGCGCTCTATCTGCTGATCCTGCTCATGGTGGTCGGGGGATCGCCTGGCAGTACGGCCGGAGGTATTAAGACGACCACCTTTGGAATTATTGTGGCGTCCATCTGGGGCACGCTTAAAGGTCGCGCAGATGTTATGATGTTCCATCGGCGGATCCCACAAGAAATTGTGGCCAAGTCGTTTATCCTGGCGGCGCTGGCCTGGGGGCTCGTAACCGGCTTTACGATGGTTCTCTCTTATTCTGAGAGTCAAGAATTCCTGAGGATCTTGTTTGAGGTGGCGTCCGCGGCCGGAACTGTCGGGCTGTCTACCGGCAATGGAGGGGTGCTGAGCTTTTCGGCGCTCTTTAGTGAATTCGGGAAATGTATTATCATCGTGACGATGTTCATCGGACGATTGGGGCCTCTGGCCTTGGGCCTGTTCGCGGTTCGGACCCATAAGGAGTTGCGCTACCGTTATGCAGAGGCACGCGTGGTCATCGGATAGTGAGGGAGAATGAATGAAACGGCAGGTTGCGGTGATAGGTCTCGGTCGCTTCGGTTATGGGGTAGCAGAAACCTTGATCCGCAAAGGCTGTGAAGTCCTGGCCATCGACGTGGACCCGGAAAAAGTGCAGTCGATCAGCGATCTGGCCACCTTTGCCGTTCAGTGCGATGCGACGGATGACAAGGCGTTGCGCGCCATCAGTATCCAAAACGTCGACGTCGCGGTCGTCAGTATGGGTGAGAACCTGGAAGCCAGTATCCTGATCGTTCAGACTCTCAAAGAGATCGGAGTAAAGCAGATCATCGCGAAAGGGGTTTCCCCTCTTCATGGCCAGATCTTGCAAAATCTTGGGGTTACTGAAGTGATCTTTCCCGAACGGGACGCCGCGACCCGGCTGGCCCAACGACTGATCTCCCCCAACGTATTCGAATACTTAGAGCTCGTCCCCGGCTACAGCGTCGAGGAGGTCGCGGTCCCCGATCACCTTTCCGGGCTGCGCCTGGGGGAGGCCCAGATCCGGGAAAACTACCAGATCAATGTTATCGGAATAAAAAAGAAGGTCACCCGCATGGTGAAGGGCCGGATGGTGAGCGACGAGGTCTTTAACGTGACTCCTTCGCTTGACGATGTCATCGAAAAGGGCGATGTGCTCGTGGTGATCGGCAGACAAGAGGATTTGGACCGCTTAACAAAACTCGAATAGGTCCCGACAAATCCCGCCATTAACTCTCCTGCCCTTGAAATGATCCAGGGGCTGGTTATCTTAATCTAGGAAGGCTTTTGGGGTGTAAATACGATAAATTGTAATGTTTTCAAATTGTTACATTAATGTGACTTTTTGACAACTGATTCCTGGGAGGACTGTTTTTGTCTATTGAAGGGCTGAGCGGCTGTCCCTATAACTGGGTAGCGCAAAGTAAAAGGATTAAACTTCCTGAGGATTTGTGTGTCTATTCTCGTAGAGGTCGCACATGGATGAATTAGTAGAGAGAAATTTGATGGTCGAAGAGGAGGCTGAGCTTAGTCCGAACCTCGAGCTTCTTTCAGACGTGGAACGGAGTGAAGAACCGACCGTTGAAGAAGAAGGTCCGGCTCGCCCCCAGGCGTCCAAGAAGCCGGGCGAGTTGGAATGGATGTATTTCCAGACTTTTGGCAAGAAAGCGCTACTGACCCGTGAAGGCGAGGTCGTCCTCGGCAAGCGTATTGAACGGGGGGACAGGCTTGTCCGGCGGGCGAGCCGGCAGGCGTTAGCCATTTTGCGAGGGGTTCGGCTGTCGGAAACAATGAAGATCTGTCAAACGGACCTCAAAGCTGTGCTCGGGGTCAGCGGGCTCTCCGCGACCGACCTTGAGAAGGGCAGGCGCGCCGTAAAGGATCTGATCAAAGAGCTGTCCGGTGGCGGCAAACGAATGGCGCCCAAGGTGCGGGCCCTGAATGCTCTGTGGGAGGAGTTTCGACGCGGATGGGCGGAGCTTGAGAAAGCGAAGACTGAAATGGTTCTCGCCAATCTCCGCTTGGTCGTAGACCTCGCCAAACATTACAATGGGAGAGGGCTGAGTCTGTTGGACCTCGTGCAGGAAGGAAATATCGGTCTCATGAAGGCGGCCGAGCGCTTTGATTATCGGCGCGGATTTAAGTTTAGCACGTACGCGACCTGGTGGATTCGTCAAGGGATCACCCGTGCATTGGCCGATCAATCCCGTACGATCCGCATCCCGGTCCATATGACGGAGAATTATCAGCGGGTTCATAAAGCGACTCGTCAATTGGCTCAGCGGTTGGGACGATCCCCCTCTCTTGAAGAGGTGGCCAGCGTCGTGAAATCCACCAGTGAACGAGTCGGGCAGACCGTGCAAGCGTTTCAGGAAGTCGTCTCTCTTGAGTATCCTGTCGGTGACGGCGAGGCCCTTCTGGGAGATTTCATCCCCGATCGCGTGTCCCCGACGGCAGATAGTCAGGTGGACCGAGGTGAGATGACCCAGCAAGTGGCCCAGGCCCTGGGCTCGCTGAGCCCCCGCGAAGAAGCGGTCATTCGTCTTCGCTTCGGAATCGGCCAAGGGGAGGCAATGACTTTGGAGGAGGTTGGGCGCACGCTCGGTGTCACACGGGAACGCATCCGCCAAATCGAAGCGAAAGCGCTCATGAAGCTTCGCACTCCTGAATTTCAGCAAGTGCTTCGTCCGCTCCTTTAAGAAGCTTTCGACAACGTTTCCGCGCCGTTCCGAGCTTCCTATTTCTCCCTCCTTTGCAAATATGCAACAATGTGGTTGTGGGAGAAGGATGGATGGGGGTAGGCAAGAGAACGGGGAAGACCTCCCAGAGCATTGATAGTGTTCTTTTTCTTCTTGCTCTCGCCGTATGGGCTTCATCTCCCGCCAGTGCTGAAACCATCCCGAAAATACTTTCGGTTCCCGACACCGTGGCGGAGGCACTCCCTTCGGTAGTCAGTATTATGTCCCACGGAACCCGTGTGGCGCCTTTTCAGCCAGTCCCCTCGGGTTCGGGTTCCGGAATCATCATTGCTCCCGGCTACATCCTCACTTCCAACCACCTGGTCATGGGGGCGACCCGCCTGATAATAGGGCTCCATGACGGTCGGCTCGTTCCAGGTCGTGTGGCAGGCCGTGATTTTCTGACCGACCTGGCACTAGTGAAAGTCGAGATCGATGGCCTTATCCCTGCCAAACTCGGCGTCTCATCCAAGCTGAGGATCGGTGAAACTGTTGTGGCCATCGGCAATCCATTGGCCATCAAAATGGGTGCGACTGTTTCCGTTGGGGTGGTGAGCGGGATGGACCGAGCCATTCTCCCCCCGACCGGGGAAACCCTGTACAACCTGATTCAGACCGATGCCGCGCTTAACCCCGGTAGCAGCGGAGGCCCGCTCGTTGATCTTTCAGGAAGAGTCATCGGGATCAATACCGCCGTGGCGCCCGCCGCTCAGAATATCAGCTATGCTGTGGCTATTGATGAAGCGTTTGCCGTCGCCCAGTCCTTGATCGTCCGCGGGAACATGTTGCGTCCCTCATTGGGATTTGTGCCGATCACAATTACGGCCAGTATTGTGGCAGCCTTTGACCTTGACGTGGAGCGGGGAGTTCTCGTCTTGCAGGTTGGAGACAACGGCCTTGCCGCCGAAGCAGGCCTTCGGAACAACGACGTCATTACCGCCGTCGATGCGACGCAGATCTATAACATGTCCGATCTATGGCATGCGCTCCTGAAAGATGGGGAGTCTCCAATGGTACGACTCTCAGTGGTCCGCAAGGCTTCCCAAGAAAATATTCTCATGAGACGTCCGGTTAACAAATAGCACACGGATAACAGTATCTTTGCACGGACGACTTCTTAATCTGGGAGTAACCACCTATCAGGACGCCCATGACGTCCAACTCCAGCTTCATGAGGCTCGGGTCGCGAATCGGATCGAGGATGTGCTGGTTCTTACTGAACACTTTCCAATATATACGCTGGGCCGCACGACACGTCCCGAGCATGTGGGCACCGGATGGGAGGGAAAGAGCATCAACGGCATTGCGCTGTGCATTTCCGATCGAGGCGGTTCAGTTACCTACCATGGGCCCGGTCAAATTGTCGGATATCCGATCCTGGCTCTGCGGCAGTACTGTGCTGGCCCGAAAGCCTACATTCGCCTGTTGGAGGAAGCGCTCATCCGAAGCCTTGCGATCCTGGGGATCAAGAGCGCCCGACGCCTAGGAACGCCAGGGGTGTGGGTCAAGGACCATAAGATCGGGGCAGTAGGGGTCAGAATTTCGCGAGGCGTGACCCGGCACGGTTTTGCGTTGAACGTCGTCAACACGCTGGAGCCATTCTCAGCTGTCCTTCCCTGCGGACTTGTCGGGTGTACTGTGACGTCGGTTGCAATGGAGACGGACCGACAGGTGACCCTTACAGGCGGGCGCGAAGCGGTCGTGCGGGGCTTCCAGGAAGTCTTTGACCTGTCTCTTGAGGAGGCGTTCTCGATGACGGACATGGGCGTTTATCGCATGGGAACGGCGCTCCAAAGCTGCAATCTGTCCTAGACAAGGAGATACGGAGGGGAAGAATGGAAGCCCGGGATCTGATTCGTTATCGATTGCTGAACTATTTGATTGAAGCTCATGAATGCCAGTTAATCTCGGCGAATGTGGCGATTTTGAGCGAAATCGCGGAGGCGGATTGGAGTGAGGTCAAAGATGTCCTGAACGAGCTTTTTCTTTACGGGGATATCGTGTTGACCAAGGACACCCAGCCCTATCGAAGCGGCGTCAATGCAGGCTGGTTTTTCCATGTTGGAAACTTCCAGATTAAAGCGACGGTCCGCGGGCGGCGAGAATACGGCAAGCTACAGATCCTGATGGAGAAGGAACCGCCTGCGGGGAAGGCCGAGGGCCTCTCCCCCTCGGGCGGCGCAAGCTCTGAGCAGGCGTAGGAGTCGGCGTGCAAGCTCAACCCTACGAGGAATTCAACACCTCCACCTTCAGACTGGCAGTCGCGCAGTTCGAGGAGGCGGCCGATCGGTTAGCCTTGGATCCGCGGCTCCGGGAGCGCTTGAAGCTTCCACAGCGCGCCTTAATTGTGTCGGTCCCGATCCGCATGGACGACGGGAGCGTCAAGGTCTATGCGGGGTATCGGGTTCAGCATGATACGGCGCTCGGACCTTCGAAAGGCGGAGTTCGCTTCCATCCCGAAGTCAATCTTGGCGAAGTGGCTGCACTCGCGATGTGGATGACTTGGAAATGCGCCTTAGTTGGGCTGCCGTATGGAGGGGCCAAGGGTGGCATTCGCGTGGGGCCGGAAAAGCTGTCGCGATCAGAGTTGGAGAGGCTTACGCGTCGCTATACAGCGGAGATCGCTCCGCTGATCGGCCCGGAGGAGGACATTGCGGCACCAGACGTCGGCACCAACGCCCAAGTCATGGCCTGGATGATGGACACCTTCAGCCAACAAGTGGGGTATGCGGTTCCAGGGGTAGTGACTGGGAAGCCCTTGGCGATCGGGGGCAGTCTCGGCCGAGAAGACGCTACGGGCCGCGGCGTCGTAGATGTGATCAGCGAGGCCCTGCAGCGGCTAAACCTGAAGATGGCAGAGGCGACGGTGGTTGTTCAGGGATTTGGCAATGTGGGGATGCATACGGCCCGGATCGTACATCAAGCGGGGGCTAAGGTGCTTGCGGTGAGCGATGCCAAAGGGGGAATCTACAATTCCGGCGGGCTCGATATCCCCACCCTGATTTCGCGGTATAACAGCAAGACTCGGCCGCTCGACGACTGCAAGGTCGGCGAATCGGTGACCAATGAGGAACTGCTCCAGTTGCCGTGTACTGTTCTTGTCCCCGCAGCGCTGTCGGAACAGATCACCGTTCGCAACGCGGCTCGGCTCCGCTGCCGCATCCTAGCCGAGGGGGCGAACGGGCCGACCACCCTGGAGGCGGATCGCATTCTCGAGGATCAGGGGATCTTTATCATTCCGGATATTCTGGCAAATTCTGGTGGCGTGATCGTTTCGTATTTCGAATGGGTGCAGGATGTCCAGAAGTACTTTTGGACCGAACAGGATATCCGGGATCGCTTGCACGCCATCATTAGCTCCGCGTTTCAGCGCACGTCTGAGTTTGCCCAGACTCGGGACGTGAGCATGCGCATGGCCGCGTTGATGAGCGGCATCGACAAGATCGCCCAGGCGCACCTCGCCCGCGGTCTCTATCCATGAGGTCGTTGATCTTCACTACGGTCGGGGTCGTATGGTTTTCGTTGGGAATGGGCCTGATCATTGCGCAGGCATGGACGGTGGAGATCCTTGAGCGCTTGATGTCGGATGACTTCCGCCTCTTCGTGCTCATCCAACTGGAGATGATCGTGAGTTTGGCCCTCGTGGTGGGAACGACTGGTTTTCCGTTCCGAATTTTTTGGATCGCGCTCGGCGGCCTGGGCCTTCTCAAAGGCCTATTTCTAACATGGGCTCCAATCGGTCGGCGGGAAGCCTTCCTCCACTGGTCGCTCAAAAGGCGGTTCTGGGAATATCGCGTCTGCGGTGTGATCCTCGTGGCATTGGCCACCGCTCTCGCCTATGAAATCAGTATGCTCTAGGCACGATGGCGAGCGAACTGGCCGTTCTTTGGAAGAGGCATCAGCAGGAAGCGCTGCCGGCGGTCCCCCCGGCGATCAAAGGTGAACTCTGGGTGCTCGATGAGGTCATCGGTGGCTGTATCGCCCATTACCTCGAAGGCGAACTGGGCCTCGATTCCGGCCGCACCGCTATTCTGCATGATTGCCGAGCCGACCTGGATCGGCTACTGCCTGACCTGGAGGGGCCCGCGGTCGACTATTTCCAGAGGCTTGTGATGTTGGCTGAACTTGTTTTGCGTGCGAGTGCCGTCCAACGAATATTGCCTGAAAGAGGCAATAATCAGCGATCGTAGGAGCCATAGGGCTGCTTGCATCTCAAGTCATGGTTCGTTAATATCCGCCGGTTAACATCCCAATGGTTATAATCGCATCTCTGAGAGGGGGAGAGCATGGGCAGATTTAATAAGGGAATTTTTATAGTCCTCTTGAGTCTGACGGTTGTATACGTTGCGGCGACTGGGGTTGCCGCCGAATCTTACGAGCTGACCGAGAACGATGTCAGCGACATTTCAAAGGTGAATACTCCCGACGTCTCGTTATTTGGGATCAAGTTAGGCGACCCGGAAGACAAGGTCAAAGAGAAGTTGATCAAAATCAAGATACCAGGTGTGAAGGTGGAAATTCAGGATGTGTTCGTCATGCTCTACGATAAGCGCACCCTGAGCAATGCAATGGCCGGGGTGCGACTGACCGACGGGAAAGTCGATTACATCTTCATCAATCAACGGTTCGCACACCTTGCGGCTGGGGTTTTCCGCTTGGTGCTCCGGGGCGACAGCGTTGATGACGCACGGAGATTGCTCGGCAAAGAGGATTCCGCCGATGATCAGACGACCTTTACGCGCCTGAACTATAAGGGCGGAACCCTGATTGTTGTCTTTTCAGGACGGGATATTACGGTCGAATTTAACCCTGTCTAGCCCGGGAAGGGGCGCGTCTTGGCGCGCCTGGGGTGGGTGGGTGAAATGGTCGGCGGGTGAAATGGCGGCCTCGGCGCGGGCGGGTGCAAAAGTAAAGGAGCTGTGTTTCAGTAATTGTTTAGAGGAGGAAGCTCATTGCGCAGCCCGACCTCAAGCAGGGCTTGTGCCGTGCTCCAGCGTTGGCGAGAATTGAGGAGCACGAGGAGAAGTTCCTTATCCCCCCGGTGCACGACAGTAATCAGGCAGCGTCCCGCGGCTCGGGTATAGCCTGTTTTTACCCCAATCACGCCATCCATAACGCCCAGAAGATGATTTGTGGTATGGGCGACCAAGACCTTCGATTGGTTCACCGAGCGCAGGACCACCATTGGCTCTTTCACGATCGTCGAAAACGTTTCATATCTCATCGCGTATTCGGTCAGCCTGGCGAGTTCCTCCGCGGTTGAATAGTGTCGGTCCATATTGAATCCGCAGGCGTTCTGAAATTGTGTTTGCACGAGCCCCAGTTCCTTGGCTTTGGCATTCATCTTTTGGACAAACGCCGCCTCCGTGCCCGCAATGTGCTCGGCAGCCGCGAGGCAGGCATCGTTGGCGGAACGGATGAGCATCCCTTCCAAAAGCCCACGAAGCGGAAAAAGTTGTCCCGCTTTCAGGTGGAGTTTGGTGGGCGCCGCAGCCGCTGCCCGGCTGCTGACCCGCACCGCATCGTCGAGGTTGCCTTCCGAGAGAATCACGATCGCCGACATGATTTTCGTGAGGCTCGCGGGAGGCATGAGCTCTCTCGCATGCTGCTCAAACAAAATCTGGCCGGTCGTGAGGTCCTTCAGCAGAATGGCTTCAGGGCCGTGACGTCGAAGCTTTCGTTTGTGGGCATTATGGAGCTTGGCCTTCGCGGTCTTTATGCTGTGGGTCGAGGGACCTTTCTTCGGATCTTCGTTTTGAGCATTTGCAAATCCGATGGCTGCGAGAAAAAAGAGAGCGAGACTGACAGAGACAGCGGTAAAGAGATTGCGGCTAGAGGTCACGAGGGGATTGTAGCTCCTGGCTTCATATCCTTCTCCCCCGCCTGCAAAACCCGATGAAAGAACCGCAGAAGGTCGGCGAGATCAAGCCAAAATCCACAGTTGAGACAGCGTGCGTAAAGGCGACGGCTGTCCAAGGCATACTGCCGTTCGGCGAGCATAAAACCTTTGCATTTCAAGCACGTCATAGCATGCACTGTGACATTCCCAGGAGCCGATGTCAACATTCAGCAGCATCTCTGGCCCCCCGTTTCATTTGATCCGATTCAAAATCATAGCGATGCAACCGGCCAGCAAGCCACCTCCCGTAATGGTGAGCATAAAACTGGCGGAACTCTTGTTGCCGCTGATGAGGTCTTGAAATCCGCCTTGCACCATCAACACCCCCAGCGTGGTTGCCGCGCCAGTCAAAAACCACCATAAAAAAGTTTTCATGACCGCTCGCACCCATCCACCATTTCACCCGCCCGGATCCGCGATATCATTTTCCGGTGGCCACTGTAAGGCGACATGGAAAGCCATGTCAAGCCGGGAAGATTTATTGAACCGGCACAAGGTGGGAGCGAGGATCTTTCGCCAGAAAGACGGAGACGGTACTCCCAAGGTTGTTGGCAGTAACAAGGCCGGGTCTTGGATCCTTGGATGTGAATGACACGGCGGCGACCGCGAATGGGGCCGACCCGGTCTTGTAACTTCGCGGTGGTTGCCAGAAGGTGCCGTCTCCCTTCCCGAGAACAATCGAGACATCGCTGGAAAGGTTGTTGACTACAGCGACGTCTGTTTTGCCGTCACCGTCGAAGTCTCCAGTGACCATCGCCATCGGCCCCGCGTTTGCCCCGAAGGCTGTCCCTTTCGTAAAGGTGCCGTCTCCTTTTCCCAAAAAGACAGTGATGTCGTCCATCTCGCCGTTGACGACCAGCATATCCAAATGGCGATCGCCGTTCAGGTCCAGGATAGAAACGCCCAACGGTCGATGGCCGGTCTTATAAGAAATCGGTTGATGGAATGTCCCATCGCCTTTGCCCAAAAAGATCGCCACGGCACTGCTCATCTGACCTCCTTGAGTGACCGCGAGATCCAGAATTCCGTCTTCATTGAGGTCCGCCGCCACCACCGCCGTGGGCGTGTCACCATATTCGTACAGGGCTTTTTGAACGAACGAACCATCGCCGCGACCCAACAAGATCATGAGTTTGTCGTTTCTGAGCGCCACAGCAAGGTCCGGGCGCCCATCCTTATTGAAGTCCGCACAGACCAGCGCAATCGGTGATTTGACAGCCGGATATACGTCGTTCTGGATGAACTGCCCGCGTCCATTTCCCAATAAAATCGTCACCCGATTATTTCCGACGTTGGCGACAGCGAGATCGAGGAGTCCATCGCCGTTCAGATCATGCAGGATGACCGCCCGGGGTTGTTCAGGCACTCGCAATGTCATTGGGTCACGGAAGCTACCGTCGCCGTTTCCGAGGAGAATACTCAAGGAGTCGCTGCCGATATTGGTCGTCACGAGATCCGCCCAGCCGTCCCCATTAATATCTCCCGAGACGACGTTGGTCGGATTTTTGCCGACCGCATAGGTGTGGTAAAGATAGAACAAGTCAGGGACTTGATGGGACTCCCGTTGGCTACAAGCGATACCGGTGAAGAGAACCACGCCAGCCAGGACACGTACCATGCGAAGCAAGGACTTTCTCATAGCCGCCGCATTGTAGCGGGTCATCACAACCGGTGCAACGTACGGAATTATCTCTTTTCTCATGCATCAGGGTCGCTTGCGCTGCTTTTTGCCCTGCGATAGACTTTCATCCATGCCGGTCGTCTATATTGAAGATTTGGCTCAGCATTTGGAGCAAGAGGTAAGCATTCGCGGATGGCTACGCCACAAACGGATGGGCGGCAAGATCGCTTTTCTCATCTTGCGCGATGGGACCGGCGACATGCAGGCGGTCATGAGTAAGGCGACGGTGGGGGAGGAGTTGTTTGCACAGGCGAACAAGTTGACGCAAGAATCGTCGGTTATTGTGACCGGAAAGGTACGGGCAGACCCCCGGGCTCCGGGCGGGTGTGAACTGGATGTCCGGGACCTCCAGCTTGTCCAACTCGTGGCGCAGGAGTTTCCGATCCAGGCAAAGGAGCACGGCACGGGGTTTCTTATGGAGAACCGGCATCTCTGGCTTCGCTCGCATCGGCAACACGCGATTCTTCGTGTTCGGCACGAAATTATTCGAGCCTGCCGAAATTTCTTCGACGACCGCGGATTCGTTTTGGTCGATACGCCGATTTTTACGCCCAATGCCTGCGAAGGGACGACCACGCTGTTTGAGACTGATTATTTCGGCGAGAAGGCTTACCTGACACAAAGCGGGCAACTGTACAACGAAGCGACGGCAGCCGCCTTCGGAAAGGTCTATTGCTTCGGGCCGACATTTCGAGCCGAAAAATCCAAGACCCGCCGCCATCTGATGGAATTCTGGATGATCGAACC
>Ga0070706_100000524_pt1 | contig 44840 bp, 41 predicted proteins | sample KBSK5501metaG_FD_65476 | JGI IMG/M metagenome (GOLD analysis project Ga0070706, IMG submission 65476) | Corn, switchgrass and miscanthus rhizosphere microbial communities from Kellogg Biological Station, Michigan, USA - KBS K5-50-1 metaG | ecosystem: Host-associated > Plants > Roots >... | reverse complement strand
CCAGGAACGGCGTGACGGGCCAGGAACGGCGTGACGGGCCAGGAACGGCGTGACGGGCCAGGAACGGCGTGACGGGCCAGGAACGGCGTGACGGGCCGTTCGTGACCCGGTAGGATCGCCGAGGGCCGTGACTGGCGCGCTGGGATGGATCACCATCGGGGAGCGGTCTCGTCATCACGACGCATGCCGGGCGCCTGGGCCTCTTCCGCGGACGCAGGAGGTCCCATGCCGTCACCGAGTGCCGAAACCGCCGCCTTCCGCAGCGCCCTCGACGTCATCCGCGCGGCCGAGCCCCGGGTGGCCGACGCGATCACCGCCGAACTGGCGGGCCAGCGCGCGTCCCTCAAACTCATCGCCAGCGAGAACTATGCCTCCCCGGCCGTGCTGCTGGCGATGGGCAACTGGTTGTCCGACAAGTACGCCGAGGGCACCATCGGACGGCGGTTTTACGCCGGCTGCGCCAATGTCGACACGGTCGAGGCGCTCGCCGCTGAACACGCGCGTGAGCTGTTCGGCGCGCCGTACGCCTACGTGCAGCCACATTCTGGGATCGACGCCAACTTGGTCGCCTTCTGGGCGATCCTCGCCGACCGCGTTGAGGCACCCGCGCTTCAGAAGGCCCAGGTGCGGCAGGTGAACGACCTGACCGAGCGAGACTGGGCCGAGTTGCGCCGTGAGCTGGGTAATCAGCGGCTGCTGGGGATGTCGCTCGATGCGGGCGGCCATCTCACGCACGGCTTCCGGCCGAACATCTCCGGCAAGATGTTCGACCAGCGCGCCTACGGCACGGACCCGGTGACCGGCCTGATCGACTACCAGGCGCTTCGCCGCACCGCCCGGGAGTTCAGGCCGCTGGTGCTCCTCGCCGGGTATTCCGCCTACCCCCGCAAGGTCAATTTTGCGGTCATGCGGGAGATCGCCGATGAGATAGACGCGGTCTTCATGGTTGACATGGCGCACTTCGCGGGCCTGGTCGCCGGAAAGGTGTTCACCGGCGATTTCGACCCGGTGCCCCATGCGCACATCGTGACCACCACCACGCACAAGTCGCTGCGCGGCCCACGCGGCGGCATGGTGCTCTGCCAGCCCGAGCTCGCCGGCCAGGTGGACCGGGGCTGCCCGATGGTGCTCGGCGGCCCGCTGCCGCACGTGATGGCGGCCAAAGCCGTCGCGCTCGCCGAGGCGCGCCATCCCAGCTTCCAGGACTACGCCCAGGCCATCGTGGCCAACGCGCGGGCTCTCGCCGAGGGCCTGCTGCGGCGCGGAGCCACGCTCGTCACCGGCGGCACCGACAACCACCTGGCCCTCATCGACGTCCACCAGTACGGCCTCACCGGCCGCCAGGCCGAGTCGGCGCTGCTGGAAGCGGGCATCGTCACCAACCGCAACGCGATCCCCCAGGACCCCAACGGTGCCTGGTACACCTCGGGCATCCGGATCGGCACCCCGGCATTGACCACCCGCGGGCTGGGCACCGATCAGATGGACGTGATCGCCAGCCTGATCGCCGCGGTGCTCAGCGAGACCCAGCCGACCACCAATTCCAGCGGGACGCCATCGAAGGTCCACTATGCGCTGGACCCTGCCGTGGCCAGCCGCGTCTCAGAGCAGGCCGCCGAGCTGCTGGCCGGCTACCCGCTCTACCCCGCCATCGACCTCGGCTGAGCCAGCCCCTTTTCTGGGCACCGTCATCCCGGAAACGCGAACGCGGGCCCATGCGCACCGGGCCGCCCGGAGGGATAGCGGCCAACCGCTGTAGGCGCGTCAGTGGCTGTCCTGTGCGGCGATCAGTTGCTGATACCACCGGGCACTGGCCTTCGGGATGCGAGCCTGAGTGCCGAATTCTACGTATATCAGGCCAAACCTGCGGCTGTATCCGTCGGCCCACTCAAAATTGTCCAGCAATGACCAGACGAAGTATCCGCGCACGTCGACCCCATCATGAATCGCCGTGAGCGTTTCACTAAAATGGTCGTTAAGGTAAGACACCCGTTCGAGATCGTCTACGGCGCCCTCGGGATCAACGTAATCGTGAAAGGCGGCTCCACTTTCGGTGATATACAGCGGAAGGGGCGTGTAGTCGCGGACGCGGCGCAGGATACGGCCAAGGCCGGTCGGCCTCACATCGAGGCCGCCCGCGGTGAGGCGCCCGGTCATGGGCATGACCCGGGCGTTGTGGTAAGGCTCGCTGGGATCGTCGGCCACCGTCTTGGTCTCGTAGTAGTTGACGCCGAGAAAGTCCGTCGGGGCCGCCACGACTTGCATATCGCCGTCTCGGATGAAGTTGATCGGTACCTGCTGCCCGTACCAGTCGAGCATGTCCGCCGGATACGCCCCGCGCAGGACTGCGTCCAGGAACCAGCGGTTCTCATACCCGTCACGCCGCCAGGCGGCGGCCTGATCGGCGTAGGACCCCGACGCCGCGCTGATGTCAGACAGAAGATGCGTGATGCCAACGTGCGCTCCGGGCGCGCTGCGCCGGATGATGCCGACGGCCTGGCCGTGCGCGAGCAGGAGATGGTGCGCCGAGGTCAGCGCCGAGTTGAGGTCGACGATTCCCGGTGCATGCCGGCCTTCGAGCTGGCCCACCATGGCCGAGCAGAACGGCTCGTTCATGGTTACCCAGAGCGGGACGGTGTCGCCGAGACAGTCGAGCACGACCTGGACGTAGTCGCAGAAGTACTGGATGGTGTCGCGGGTGACCCAGCCGCCAGCATCCTGCAGGGGCTGCGGCAGGTCCCAGTGATAGAGCGTCGCCACGGGCTCGATGTTCCGGGCGCGCAGGCCGTCAACCAGCCGCCGGTAGAAGTCGAGGCCCTTCTGGCTTACCGTGCCGGTGCCATCGGGGATGATGCGGGGCCACGCGATCGAGAACCGGTAGGCGGTCAGGCCCATGTCGGCCATGAGATCAAGGTCGGTATCGACCCGGTGGTAGTGATCACAGGCCAGGGCACCCGTATCGCCGTGGGTCACCGCACCCGGAACCTGGCAGAAAGTGTCCCAAATCGAGGGTGTTCGACCGTCTTCGTCGGCAGCGCCCTCGATCTGATATGCGGAGGTTGCTGCACCGAAGAGGAAGCCTGGTGGGAAGCGCATGGACAATGCCGGCTGCTCCTTCGCTGCGCATCGGGATGGCTACGGCAACTGCGTCTTCGGACGACGGTACACTCTTAGTTTAGTGCTTAGGCTAAGTCTTAAGTAAAGTTTGTCAAGCGTCGGCCCGGCTGGGCCGAGGCGATACGGCCCTGGCCTGCGCGCCTACAGTTCAGCCGGGTGACGTGACGGATTGGCCGCGGCGGCGGGCGCCGCCCGGCTCCGGTGCCATCGCTCCGGCAGTGACCAGCCTGGCTATCGGCAGCGTCGCGCCGCCGAGCGCGACCGCGTCCTTGCCGAGGTCGGCTTTGACGATCTGGACCCGGCTGAACGGCAGGTGCAGTGCCTGGCGTCCCGCGGCCTCGCAGATCCTCGACAGCAGCTCGTCGCTGAGTGCCTGGCCGAGCCAGCCGCCCACCACCACGCGCTCGGGGTTGAACAGATTCACCAGGTCAGCAATCCCGGCACCCAGGTAGGTCACCGTCTCGTCGAGCACCTGGGCGGCCGCCCGGTCGTCCCTGGCGTCGATGATCGCGGCGATCCGCCGTTCAAGCTCACCTGGGCTGATCGCGACGTGCCTGTGCTTGAGCTGCTGGTACCGGGCCGCGATCGCCCCGGCGCCAACGTATGCCTCCAGGCAGCCCTCCGCCCCGCAACGGCAGGTCCGCCCGCCCACCACCATGGTCGTGTGACCCCACTCCCCGGCGCTGCTTGTCGCCCCGCGGTAAACCTCGCCGTTGCTGATGATGCATGTCCCGGCGCCGATTCCCAGCAGCACGATGACCGCGTTGTCGGTGCCGCGGGCGGCACCGAACCACTTTTCCGCCTGGCCGAGCGTCTTCGCGCCGTTGTCAACGAGAATCGGCAGGTCAATCCGGCGGCGCAGCATAGCCTCGAGTGGGACGGCGTGCCAGCCGACGCTCTGACCATGCACGACCGCGTCCTCACGATGCTCCACCAGACCAGGCACGGCGACTCCGACGCCGAGGATGGCACGGGCGTCCACGCCCGACCCGGCGATCACCGACTCGATGCCCTCGACGATGTGGCCGACCGCGTCCTCGGGATCGAGCACGGTCATGTCGGTCACTGACGTATGCCGCGCGCACATGTGCAGACCAAAGTCGAACAACTCGACCAGGAACGCGGTCTCCCCGACATCAACGCCGATGACATAGCCGTACTGGGGGTTGACCTGTAGCAGCCCGCGCGGCCGGCCGCCGTTGGAATCCTCGAGCCCCACCTCCACGACGACGCCCTCCGCTTCCAGGGCCGCGACAAGGTTGCTCACCGTGGCGGCGCTCAGGCCGGCCAGGGTTCCGACCTCCTGCCGCGTCAGCGGGCCGTTGAGGAAAACCTGCCACAGCGCACGCGACCGGTTGCTCTTGCGGAGATCCCGCACGGTGGTTGTTCTGGGCCTGGGCATCGACCTGCCTGACCGACGAAGTGACCGCGGCAGTGGGTACGGACCCCCCTACTTTAGAGCCTGTAATAAGTCCACGCCGACACCAGGACCGGTATCAGGTCTCGTGCGGCAGCAGGCCACCGGGGCGGAGCCGCCGCGCGGACGGGTCACGCCACTGGTGCGATGCCAGCGCAAGCCGCCGCGCGGACAGGTCTCGTCACGGCACCGGTGGATGCCAGTGCAAACCGCCGCTCAGCCGGCATGTGCCGCCCGGGACGCCGGGCGGATGCGGTTGGCCAGCACGCGGAGCGCCCGATGCACACCGGGCCGCACTGACGGCGATACGCGGATCGGCTGACCGACCGAGGTCACAAAACGGAAACGGAGACTCTCGCAACGTTGACAGCCTGACCTGACTGGGCAGAGCATAATTTACGGCTTGTAGGAAGCTTAAAAAGATCTTGTTATTTGTCCTGCGCGGCCCGTGTGTGCTCGCGACCACTCCTGGAAGGACACCGCATGAGACCTACGAAGCTCTCGACCCTGGCCCTTGCCGCCGCGCTGGTGGCGGCACCGCTCGCTGCCTGTGGCAGCAGCGGCAGCTCCAGTTCCAGCTCTACCAGCCACGCCACGCTGACCTACTGGGCGACCAATCAGGGTACTAGCCTGCAGGACGACCTCAATGTGCTCGGCCCGCAGATCACGAAGTTCACCAAGGCGACCGGCATCAAGGTCAACGTCCAGGTCATCCCATGGACGACCGTCCTCAATCAGATCACGGCCGCGACGGTTTCCGGTAAGGGCCCTGACGTCCTCAACATCGGCAACACCTGGTCTCCGTCGCTGCAGGCGACAGGTGCCCTGGTGCAGTTCACGCCCTCAGTCATGGGCCAGATCGGCGGCTCCAGCCGGTTCCTCACCGGAAGCCTCTCAGCGACCGGGGCCCCCGGCAAGGCGCCGACGGCCGTGCCGCTGTACAGCCTCGCCTACGCCCTCTACTACAACAAGGCGCAGTTCGCCGCGGCCGGCATCAGCAGCCCGCCGACCACCTGGGCGGAGCTCATCGCCGACGGCGTGAAGCTCAAGAAGGGTGGCCACTGGCCCCTGGCCATCGAGGGCGGGAGCGTCGCTGAAAACATTCACATGGCGTTCGAGCTGAGTGAGCAGCAGGGCGGGCAGTTCTTCGACTCGTCCGGCAAGCCGACGTTCAACACCCCGCAGAACGTGGCCGCCGTCAAGCAGATGATGAATTTCATCCAGACCGACAAGCTCACCAATCCCAGCGATGCCCAGTACTCCAAGGGCACCGAGGCTCTCGTGGACTACGCGACCGGGAAGACGTCCATGGTGATCTGGCAGGCTGCCTCCGGATCCCTCAAGCAGCTGGGCATGAACGCCGCGGACATCGGCGTCGCACCGGTACCACTGCCGTCGCCGGTACCAGCCGGCGGCAAGCCGATCACCAGCATGGTCGCCGGGATAAATATGGCGATCTTCAAGAACACCAAGAACATGTCCGCCGCGCTGCAGTTCGTGAAGTTCATGACCAGCACCCCGGAGCAGGAGTCGCTCAACAGCACGTACGGATCGCTGCCGACGGTCTCCGCTGCCTACGCCGACCCGGCGTTCCACACCCCGGCGGTGACCACGTTCCGGAGCATCCTCAGCTCGAGCGCCGCGCCGATGCCGCCAGTACCGCAGGAAAGCGCGTTTGAGACTGCGGTCGGGACGGCGATTATTCACCTGTATGCCGACGCGGCTACCGGTAAGGCCGTGACCGACAGCATGATCGCGCAGGCCCTCACTCAGGCCCAGGCGCAGCTAGGAGGCTGACCCTCGGTGGTTGACACCATCCGAGTCGAGAAGGGTGTCACCGCATCCGCGCCGCCACCGCCGCGTAAGCGGCGGTGGCGGCGCGGATGGCTGCCCTACGTCCTGCTGATCCCCGCTGTCCTCCTTGAATTGCTGATCCACATCATCCCGATGCTGGCCGGGGTTGGGATCAGTTTTCTCCAGCTCACCGAGCTGTATTTGAGCAACTGGCGCGCCGCGCCGTTCGCCGGTTTCAGCAATTACGCGCTCGTCGTGAACTTCAATGGCGCCATCGGCCAGGCGCTGCTGCACTCGTTCGTCGTCACGATCCTCTACACGGCGATCGTCCTCGCCGTGTCCTGGACGTTCGGGATGGCGGCCGCGGTCTTCACCCAGCGGGCGTTCCGTGGCCGGGGCGTAATCCGCACCATCTTCCTGATCCCCTACGCGCTGCCCGTCTTCGCGTCGGTCATCACCTGGAACTTCATGCTCCAGCGGGACACCGGCGTGGTGAACCAGCTGCTCCTTGACGTGCACCTCATACACTCGCGGGCGTTCTGGCTGATTGGGCAGAACAGCTTCTACTCACTGGTGGTCGTCGCGATCTGGCGCAGCTGGCCGTTCGCCTTCCTCATCCTCACGGCGGGCATGCAGAGCATCCCCACCGACTTGTACGAGGCGGCCGCGATCGACGGCTCGGGTGCCATCGGCCAGGTGCGGCACGTGACCCTGCCGCTGCTGCGGCCGGTCAACCGCGTCCTGCTGCTGGTGCTGTTCCTGTGGACGTTCAACGACTTCACCGTGCCGTTCACGCTGTTCGGTTCGGCGCCGCCGACCCAGGCCGACATCATCTCGATCCACATCTACGAGAACTCGTTCGTCAGTTGGAATTTCGGCACCGGATCGGCCATGTCGGTGCTACTGCTGCTATTCCTGCTGGTTGTCACCGTCATATACCTGGCCGTGGGCAGGCGAGGAGAACGCCATGCATGAGCCCGTTTGGTTCCGCTGGGCCCGGGTGGTGGTCCTGACGCTGCTCGGGCTGTTCGCCCTCACACCGGTCTATGTGATGCTCTCAGCGTCGCTCAAGCCGCTGAGTGACGTGCAGGGCGCCTTCCGCTGGCTGCCAAGCCACCTGACCGTGGCGCCCTTCATCGACATGTGGCAGACCATCCCGCTGCTGCGGTACCTCGAGAACAGCCTCATCGTGTCGACGGCGGCATCGGTCGCCTCGGTGCTCATCGCGCTCCTGGGCTCGTATGCGATCAGCCGCTACCGGTTCCATGGGCGCCAGGTCTTCTCGATCACCATCCTGTCCACTCAGATGTTCCCCGGCATCTTGTTCCTGCTGCCGCTGTTCGTGATCTTCGTCAACATCGGCCAGGTCACGGGCATCAACCTGTACGGCAGCCGGACCGGTCTGATCATCACCTACATGACGTTCACGCTGCCGTTCGCGATCTGGATGCTGGCGGCGTATCTGGACACGATCCCGCGTGAACTCGATCAAGCGGCCGAGGTGGACGGCAGCGGCCCGATGGGGGCCTTCATCCGGGTGGTTATCCCGGCCGCGATCCCGGGCATCGTCGCCGTGCTGGTCTACGCCTTCATGACGGCGTGGAGCGAGATGCTGTTCGCTTCTGTCCTCACCAACGACTCGACCCGGACGCTGGCCGTGGGACTGCAGGGCTACGCCACCCAGAACCAGGTCTACTGGAACCAGATCATGGCCGCGTCCCTGACGGTGAGCGTGCCCATAGTCGTCGGATTCCTGCTGCTGCAGCGCTTCCTGGTCGCCGGCATGACCGCCGGATCGGTCAAGTAACCAGAACGGAGCAGGTCCCGAACGGTGTGATGAGAACCTGCGCCACGACTGGGCGGTGGCCATGTCGCCACTGGTGGACTAACCTCTTAGCTAAGGAGGTTACATGTCCAGCGAAGCGACCGCGCAATTCAACATCCATGACGCGAAGACGAATTTGTCCCGGATCATCGAACGGGTGGAGCACGGCGAGGAGATCATCATCAGCCGGGCGGGACATCCGGTTGCGAAGGTCATCCCGCTGACCCGCAGGGTCGACCGGGCCGGACGCGGCTCCTTGCGCGGCAAGCTCGCTACCGTCGAAGACTGGGATTCCGATGAGGTCAACGAGGCCATCGCCCGCGACTTCGGCCTGACGCAGTGAGCCTCCTCCTGGACACCCATGTGGTGCTCTGGTGGCTGACGGACGACCCCACGCTGTCAGACGACATCAAGGCCAAACTCGACCATGAGCCGGACGTCTACATCAGCTCTGCGACCATCTGGGAAGTCACCATCAAACAGGCCATCGGCAAGCTCAAGGAGCCAGCCGACCTTCCGGAAAGAATCCGTGACAGTGGATTCCGGGAGCTACCCACCAACTTCGACCACGCCATCGTGGCCGGACGCCTTCCCCTGATCCACCGGGATCCTTTCGACCGGATGCTGGTGGCTCAGGCGCAGTGCCAAGATCTCACGCTTGTGACGAGAGATCCCCACGTGCAGAAGTACGAGGTTTCCATTCTCGCAGCCTGACGCGCGAATGTTCCGGGGATCGCTGGCCAGGTGGGCGCAGGTGATCCCCGCCTCATGCTGGAAGAAGGCAGGTGTCATCCAGTACGACCATGGACGCCGGTCGGCCGGGCGTGCCGCGAAGGCTGCGGCGAGATCCTGTGCTTCACCTTGCTGCGTTCCGCTGCTGCAGTGTCCCCGGCCAGGGCGTGCCCCGCGTGCCTCGAACTCGGACGCTGGCGCCTGAACCTTTGCTGGCCGCCGTACGTGGTACTTGGGGGGGCGTCCCTCGCTCCGCCGAACCAATTGGGGAGGTCTACATGCGCGCAGCACTGATCGCAGGGCTCATCGCCGGGTTCACATTGATTGCTGGCGCGGCTCCTGCCTTCGCGGCGGGTAATCCAAGTGGCACCGGGTTGCCCAGCCAGTCCTGCCAGGACATCGTGGCCAATGGAGGCACAGAGCCGGGCAATTCCAGCTCATCGCCGGGCTCACCGTTCAACGAGCCGAGCAGCACCAGCGCCGGGGGAACCGGCGGCCAGAACTACAACCAGACATCCCAGTACGACGTAGCCTGTTACCAGGTTTCCCAACACTAGCCTTCCGCAGCGTGCCCCGTCCTTTCCGGCCTAGCGTCCGGAAAGGACGGGGCATCGCCATCGATGGGCTGTGTTGCGGCGTTGCTGTGTTCTGGAGCGCCCGAGGTGAGTGATGTCGTTCAAGGCTGAGCAGATCGCGAAGCTGGCCGAGTCTGGGTGGTGTCGATGCGAGTCGGTGGCCGATGCGGTGGCGCGGGCGGGGCTTCCGGCGCTGACGCCCGGATTCTTGGCGACGGCCTTCCCCGGCGATCTGTGGGGGGACGCCGAGCGAGCAGTGCGAGCCCTTCGGGACCGCTTCGCCTCAGCGCGTTTCGCCAATGGCGGCCGGTCCGGCATGAGGCGATGCGTGGCCGAGCCCTGAGGCGTTCAGCGGGTGACACAGCCGGCCCCGGCAGGCTCGACCCTGCTCCCGGGCACGCGGTAGGTTGGCCCTGGTGCGGGAGGGCACCGCCGGGTCCGCGGGAAGGACTGAGTCCGCCTCCCCTGATTGAAGCGATCTTGCTGGCAGGGCCGTCTTCGCACGAGCCCGGAACGCGGGCCCCGGGCTCCTGAGGAGACGCGTCGTGTCTATACTTCCCACCCGCCCCGATCTGGAGCGCCGCGCCGCCGGCACCGTGCAGGCGGCCGGCACCGCGGGCGCCGGCACCGGCCAGGCCGCCGACCCAGCGCTGACCGCCGAAGCGGAGCAGCTGATCAGCGGCCAGTATGCCGACCGCCCGCAGCTACGGTCCATCCTCGATGCGGTGCTGGCGCTGCTGCCCGCGCTCGGCCCGGTGACGGTGCAGGCTCGCAAGACTCAGGTCTCACTGGTCTGTCCCCGGCGCACGTTCGCCTGGGTGCAGCCGACGACCAAGCACCGGGTGGACCTCGGGCTGCGGCTGGAGGAGGCCGGGGCCGCCGGGCCTGCGGGCCGGCTACGGGCCGCCAGGGACCTTGGTGCGGCCACCGTGCGGATCCCGCTGTCGGAGCCCGGCGACGTCGACGACGAAGTGCTCGGCTGGCTGCGGCGCGCCTACGGCGAGAACACCGCACCGCCTCCCCCGCGCCGTCCGGCCCGGCGCCCGGCGGCGAAGCTCGGGCCGCTGACGGTCGTGATCGAGGGCTACGACCTGCCCGGACTGACCTGCCAGCCGGAACCCGACGGCACCGTGCACCGCAGCATTCATGTCGCACTGTGCGGCCCCGGTAAAGACAGGCCCGCGCTCGTCCTGCCCGGCAGTCGGTTGGTTGCCTGCGCACCCGTACCAGGCGATTCCCGCTCGGCTCGCTGGGAGGTGTCGGTAACCGTCCGGCGCGGCAGCGAAGGCTTCGACTTCAGCGGCCCGTTCGTCCGCGGCGACCGCACGGACCGCCACCTCGGCCTGGTCTGGGGGGATGTGCCGGGGGACGGAACGCTGCGGGTGTTCCGCGGTGCCAAACTCCGCTTGGTGGACGTCGAACCTGGCCTCATCGAGGATGCCATGCGACCAGGCCACCAGCTCGTCGCCCGGGTCCGTTTGACCGACCCCAGGGGAAACCCGGTCTGCGCCCGGGTCAGGCCCCCTGCCATCACATGGTCGGCGGAACCCGGCTAACGGACTTGACGCCGCCCGGGCGCACCCAAACACCCCTTGACATGCCGCCAACGGGGGTGCATGTAGTCGGGCAGCCTGATGGCCGCATATTCAGGCCAGGCGATCCGTGATGGACGAGGTGTTCAGGACGCCGGCTGACCCCCAGCCGCCGCCACCGCAGGCATTCCTCGCTGGCGACAACGTGCCCAAATCCGCGCAGGGCACGTCCCAACGACACCGAATCCGCTCCGGGCACGTTGGGAGCGCGGGTTCGCGGCCGGGCCCGGGTCACGCGGGGCCGTCCTAGCCGCGGATGCTGGCTCCGCTGGTCCGGTCGAAGAAGTGCAGCGCGGCGGTGTCGACCAGCACCTGGGCGGCATCGCCCTCTTTGATGGCGGTCCTCGGGTCCATCCTGGCCACCATGGTCGCCAGCGAGCGCACGTCTTCCGCCTCGCCGCCGCTGGTGTGAGCGGCAGTCCCGATCGCCCCGTGGATCTGCACCTCCGAGCCGAGTTCCTCGCGAAGTTTCACGGGCAGCTGGATGATCGCCTGCGGATCGGCCTCATGCGCCAGACCGGCGTCCTGCATGTTCTCGGGGCGGATACCCAGGACGACGCCCTGGCCCTGATATTGCTCAAGAGCCGGGTGCTCCGCGACGACCTGCGGCGGGATCAGCAGCCGGTGCGTTCCGAACACGACCGCGAGGCAGGAAGACTGCTCGTCGCGCTCCAGCCGGGCGTCGACCAGGTTCATCGCGGGCGAGCCGATGAAGCCCGCCACGAACAGGTTGGCGGGCCTGCTGTACAGCTCCTGCGGGGCGGCCACCTGCTGCAGCACGCCACCCTGGATCACCGCGACGCGGGTGCCGAGAGTCATCGCCTCGGTCTGGTCGTGCGTCACGTAGATCGTGGTCGTGCCGAGCGAGCGCTGCAGCTGAGCTATCTCGGCGCGCATCTGCACCCGCAGCTTGGCGTCGAGGTTGGACAGCGGCTCGTCCATCAGGAAGGCGCGCGGCTGCCGGACGATGGCGCGGCCCATCGCCACCCGCTGACGCTGGCCGCCGGAGAGCTGCCGCGGCTTGCGCTGCAGGTAGGGCTCGAGTTCAAGGATGCGCGCGGCCTCTGCGACCCGATGCTTGATCTCCGCCTTGCCGACCTTCCGGTACTTCAGGCTGAAGGCCATGTTGTCGTAGACCGACAGGTGCGGGTAGAGCGCGTAGCTCTGGAAGACCATGGCAATGTCGCGGTGCCGTGGCTCCACGTCGGTGACCGGCCGGTCGTCGATGTAGATGGTCCCCGCCGTGACTTCCTCAAGCCCCGCGACCATCCGCAGCGCGGTCGTCTTGCCGCACCCAGAGGGCCCGACCAGCACCAGCAGCTCGCCGTCATCGACGTGCAGGTTCAGCGACTGGACGGCAGTCGTCCCGTCGGGATACTGCTTGGTCACCGACTCGAGCACGATCCGCGACATTTTCGCCCTCCCCTAGCCCGCGTACCGGGCGGCTGGCTGCCCGCTGACTCCGGGCCTGGCCCGCAGCAGGTGACCGGCCAGCGGCTCGGCCGCGAGCTGGCCAGCGTCCATGCCCTCCCACGCCGTGGTCAGATAGAGCTGATCAAGATCCCGGCCGCCGAAGCCGGGGCAGGTGGGCTGCGACACCGGCACCGGGAAGATACCGAGCGGCTCACCCGCCGCCGAGTACCGGCGAACGCAGCTGCCGCCCCACATGGCGATCCACAGGCACCCACCGGTGTCGACGGCCAGGCCGTCGGGGATGCCGTCGCCGGGCCCGAACCTCACCAGGTCACGCTCGCCGCTGAGCGCCCCGGTCGCCGGATCGTGCGCGAACGCCCGCAGCCTGGGCTCCGGTTCGCCCGAGTCGATGTAGTAGAAGGTCGTGCCGCCCGGGCTCCAGCCGAGGCCGTTGGACTCGGTGACGCCGTCGAAGACCAGCGCGACGCGGCCGTCGGCGTCAAGCCGGTAGAGCGAGCCGCCGCCGGCCCGCCGGTCGAGCGCCACCGTGCCGGCCCACAGCCGGCCGGCCGGGTCGCAGGCGCCATCGTTGAACCGGACGTCCTCCGGCATCCCCGGCGGGCGCAGCGGCCCGGAGGCCGGCGAGCCACCGGCGTCGGTGAGGCGGAATCCGTCGGCCGCGGCGAGCGCGTACCCGCCAGCGCGCCGCGGAATCGCGGCGCCGACCGCCACGCCGACGTCGGCAAGGACCCGGTCGCCGGCGTCCTCGCGGAACAGGTGCACCTTCCCGGCGTTGATGTCGACCCAGATCAAGCCTTCGCGGTCCGTGTCCCAGACCGGGTGCTCGGCCAGTTCCGCGCGGGCCGGCACGGCGACCTCCCAGGCCAGGCTCATCTCATGGCCTCCCCTCGCGGGCGCTTCGCCTGATCGTGCCGGAGGCGCGCAAATTCGCGGCGCGGGAGGCGGGTCCTCGGCGCCGGGACACCTCAGTCCAGGCGGCACCGCGCCCCTCCGGCTCGCTCATTTGCCCATCCCGAGAGTGAGGCCCCTGACCAGGTACCGCTGGAAAATGAGATAGACCAGGATCGCCGGCCCGGCGCTGATCAGCGAGCCAGCCATCAGCACGGGGATGCCGGTCGTGCGCCCGGACGAGAGGGCCGCCAGGCCCACCGTGATCGTCCGGTCATTCGTCGGCAGGAAGAGCAGCCCGACCAGCAGGTCGTCCCAGATCTGGATGAACTGAAGCACCGTGATGGTGGCGATGGCCGGCACCGACAGCGGCAGCGCGATCTGCAGGAACGTGCGCTCATAGCTGAGGCCGTCCATGACCGCGGCCTCGATCAGCTCATCGGAGATGCCGCGGTAGTAGGTGGCCATCAGGAACGTCGCGAACGGCGTGCCCAGGGCGGCGTACACCAGCACGGCCCCGATGTAGGAGCTGGTCAGGTGGAACTTCGCCATGTTCACGTATTCCGGGATGATGATCGACTGCAGCGGGACCATGAGCGCCGCGACCACGAGCAGGAAGACGGTGCCACTGCCGCGGTAACGGAGCTTGGCGAACGCGAAGCCCGAGGCCGTGGAGACCACCAGGATGATCACGATGGCGGCGGCGCAGACAATCGTGGAATTGAGCAGCTCGCTGCCGACGGGCAGGTTCTGGAAGAGCTGCGTCCAGCCGGCCACCGAGTGCCCGTGCTGCTGGTCGTATTGCGCCTGATTGCGGAACGCATTGTCCAGCAAGTAATAAAACGGATACAGCATAACGATCGCGACAACGATCATCACGAGGAACACCGGGCCAGCGGTCAGCCGCTTGCGCGCCCGGGCGGACGGCCGCTGAGGCGCCGCCGCCGCAGGCGGGGCCGGCGAGGCTGGTGTCACAGGTGCCGCGGTCACCGTTACCGACTCTCCTCGTCCGCCGGCCTGATCAGCCGAAGCTGGACCAGCCCGACGAAGATCATGATGACGAACAGGATGATCCCGTACAGGGCGCCCGTCCCGAACTGGCCCTGCGCGAAGCCGGTCTGGTAGACGAAGAACTCAAGCGTGGTGGTGCCCAGGCCCGGGCCGCCGCCGGTCATCACGAAGATCAGGCTGAACAGCGCGGAGAACGCGCTGATCACCGTGATCACGAAGGCGAACTGGACGAACCGGGTGAGCAGTGGCAGCGTCACCCGGAAGAAGATCTGGCGGCGGCCCAGCCCGTCGACCCGGGCCGCCTCGATCAGGGTGGGGTCCAGCGTCGCCATGCCGGTCAGGAAGATGATGGTGTTGGTTCCGAGCATCGACCAGACGAACGTGATCGCCAGCGCCGCTAGCGCGCTGTGCTCCCCGGCCAGCATGTCGGTCGCCGCCGAGCCGAGCCCCACGTCCGCGAGCAGCTTGTTCAGCGAGCCGTTGGCGGCGAAGAACTGAAGCGCCACCATGCCGATGACGACCCAGGAGACCGCCGTGGGCAGGAAGTACACGGACCGGAAGAACCGCCAGCCGCGGACGTGCTCGTTGAGCAGCGCGGCGATGCCCAGCGGGATGCCGATCGCGAACGGGATGCACAGCAGCAGCAGGCCGTTGTTCTCAAGCACCCGCCAGAAGATCGGGTCGTGCAGCGCGGTGGAGTACGTGCTCGGCCCGATCCAGGTCGAGGTCAGGCCGTTCCAGCTGGTCATCGAGTAATAGATGGCCTGGCCGATCGGCACGCCGAGGAGCGCGGTCACCAGGGCCACGGCAGGCAGGGACAGCAGGATGCCCGCCCGCCTGCGGCGCCTGGCGAGCCTGCTCGAGCGACTCACGGAACGCTCTCCTGACGCTGCTCGGTGGCCTCCGGCGGCGGCCGCTCGGCCCGACGCTGCCGCCGCCGGAGACCATGATCGTAGTTACCGGTTACGGGAACGTGTTGCCGCGCTGGTTCGCGGGCAACTGACTCTGCGTCGTCGCCAGGTTCTGCAGTGCGGCCTGGACCGTCTGCGTGCCGCCCAGGACGGCCGGCAGGAACTTCTGGCCGGCGGTGACGACGTTCGCCTGCACCACGTTGTCCAGCATCGGGTACACGATCATGTGATTGGCGCTGACGAAGTTCAGCATCTGCTGGTTCACCGGGTTACTCGTGGTTGTGCCGGTGATCGCCGGGATCAGGCCCGCTGCGTTGATGATGCCCGCGGCCTGCGGGGTGGTCATGAACGAAAGGAACTGAGCATCCTGCGCCGCGTGCTGGGAGTAGGTCATCTCAGAGATGCCGTCACCGGCGAAGTCGACCACGCCCTTGATCGGGGTGGAGGAGAACGGCGGGACGAACGCGGCCACCTTGCTGCCCAATGCGCTGGTGAACTTCTGGGTGTCCCAGGTGCCGTCGACCATCATCGCGGCCTTGCCGGACTCGAACTGGCCGAGGTTGTTGGTGTTGGTCACCACGTCCCCATTGGTGCAGCCGGAGCTGTGCAGCTTGGTCCAGTTGCTCAGCTGAGCCGCCACGGTCGGCGAGGTCCACGGGATCTGCCCGCTGTAGAGGCCCTGCCACTGCGGCACGGAGTAGGCGCCGATCATCATGTAGCTCATGTCGTACCACGGGTAGAAGGTGGCCCCGAGCGGCTGGCCGCCGTTGCCGTAGACGATCGGCGTGTAGCCGGCCTGCTTGAGCTTGGCGCACGCGGAGTAGAGCTGGTTCCAGTCGGTCGGTACCGAGGTGACGCCGGCCTTGGCGAAGTCGCTCTTGTTGTAGAAGCCGATGTAGAACTGGTTCTCCAGCGGAATGACATACGGGCCGTTGGCCGCGTTGAAGCTGTCACTGGTCCACTTCAGTGCGTTCGGGTCAATTCTGGCCAGGTCCGCCGCCGGGACCACGCCGTTCAGGTTCTTCAGGAAACTCTTGTACTGCAGCGTGAACAGCCCGGTCCACATGACCGCGAGGTCGGGGCCGTTCTTGGAGATCGCGGCGGCCTGCAGCTGAGCGAAGTAGTTGCTGGCCGGCTGGCTGACCACGTTCACCTTGACGTTCGGGTGCAGCTTCTCGAAGGCCTTGGCCAGGTTGGCCAGCGCCGTGGCGTTCTGCTCGGTGCCATAGTTGTGCCAGATGGTGATCGTGACCTGACTCGCGTTCGTCCCGCTGCTACTGCTACTGCCACTGCTCCCGCAGCCAGCGGCCAGCAATGCTGCTGCGGCGGTCGCGGCCGCAGCCAATTTCCATCGCCTCACGGCTCTCTCCTTTTTCTAGTGCCAGTCGTGGGAAGCTCAGGAGCGCCCCACGACCGGCTCGACGAATTTCCGGTGCGCCGGGGTGGGCGCCCGGAGAAAGTCCAGATCGCATCCGTCCGGGGCCTGAAGTACGTGGCTGGCGTACAGGGCGGGCCAGCCTCGCAGGTGCGCTCGCGGCGGCAGCGTGAAGGCGGCCCGGCGGCGGGCCAGCTCCGCCGCCGGTATTTCGAGTTCCAGTGAGCCGGCCGCGACGTCGACGGCGATCGTGTCACCGTCCCGGACCAGGCCGAGCGGCCCGCCGACGGCAGCTTCCGGCGCCACATGCAGCAGCACCGTCCCGAAGCTGGTGCCGCTCATGCGGGCATCGGTGACCCGGACCATATCGGTGACACCCGCCCGCACCAGCCGGGCCGGGATCGGGATCATGCCCCACTCCGGCATCCCCGGGACGCCGACCGGCCCGCAGCCGGCCAGCACCAGCACGCTGCGTTCGGTCACCGGCAGGCCGGGGTCGTCGATCCTGGCCAGCATGTCCTGGTAGCCGCTGAACACCACCGCGGGACCGCGGTGCCGCAGCAGCTCAGGCGAGGCCGCCGAGGTCTTGATGATCGCGCCGTCCGGCGCCAGCGAGCCGTGCACGACCCCGAACGCACCGCCTGTCCGCAACGGCCTGGCGGCGGGTTTGATCACGCCGGTGGGGGGCGCCGCGCTGGCGGCGATCTCGCCGATCGTCGGCCCGGCGACGGTCAGCGCATCGGTGTTCAGCAGGCCGGACAGCTCGCCGAGCAGGGAGGGCACCCCGCCGCCCGCGTCAAAGTCCTGCATCAGGCCCGACCCGGAAGGCTCGACGTCGGCGAGGACAGGCACGGACCGGCCGATCCGGCGGATCTCCGCCAGCGGGAACGGCACGCCGAGCCGCCCGGCGAGCGCCGCCAGATGGATCACCGCGTTGGTGGAACCGCCGATGGCGTGCAGGGCGACGACGGCGTTGGCGAACGCGCCCGGGGTCAGGATCGCGTCGGGCCGCCGGTCGTCCGTGACCGCGGCGACGGCGGCCCGGCCGGCCTGTCTCGCGGCTTCGGCCGAGCGCGGGTCGCCCGCCGGTATCGAGCTCGATCCCGGGATCATCAGGCCGAGCACCTCGGAAAGCACGGCCATGGTCGAGGCGGTCCCCATGGTGTTGCACGCACCGACGCCGCAGCTGAGGCACTGCTCAAGCTCGCGCCACGCGGCGTCGTCGAGCCGGCCGGCGCGGCGCTCATCCCACAGCCGCCACAGCGCCGTGCCCGTCCCGATCCGGCCGCCGCGGAAGGTGGCCACCGGCCTGGCGCCACCGGTGACGAGCACGGTGGGGATGTTCGCGCTGACCGCGCCCATCAGCGCGCCGGGGACGCTCTTGTCGCAGTTGGCCAGGAGCACGATCCCGTCCAGCGGGTTGGCCCGGATCATCTCCTCGATCTCGATCGAGAGCAGGTTCCGGTAGAGCATGGCGCTCGGCTTCATCAGGTCCTCGCCGAGCGAGATGGTCGGGAACTCGACTCCGACGCCGCCGGCCTGCTCGATTCCCTCCCGGACCGCGCCGGCCAGCTGGTTCAGCGGCAGGTTGCACGGGTTCAGCTGGCTGGCCGAGTTGGCGATGCCGATGATCGGCCCGGTTCCGGCCGCGTCACGGCGCTCCCCCAAGACGTGGACGCCGGCCGAGGCGAGCGCGATGCGGTGCGCCATGGCCACCTCGTCGTCGCCCGCCAGCCAGGCCTGGCTGCGCAACGTCCCGGCCATCATCGCCGAACCGGCCACGCCCGGGCCGGACCGGCCGCGCACGCCAGGCGCCGGGGTACTGGCCATAGGGGTGCTGGCTGCGGCGGTCACGGCTAAGGCTCCGGGATCCCGAGGCCCTTGGCACCAGGCCCGGACTGGACCAGCTCCATCCCGCTGCGGCCGATCCACTCCACCGCGGCGGCGGCCCGGTGCACCTTCTCCGTGGCGATGGCCACCGCCTCGCCGACCAGGTGCGCGCCGCTCGGATAGAGCAGCCGTGAGTTGCGCAGGCCGAACTTGACGTACATCGGCGCCGCCACGCGGATCAGGTCAGCCGCCTCATGGCCGCGGACAACTCCGCCCATCCAGTCCGGCGTCTCCACGTACAAGTCGATCGGTACCGAGCTGGCCGCCCGCATCTCGGCGAGCTGCCCGAGGGTGAGGTCGGAGGGGACGTTGATCGTCGTCCCGCCGAGCTGCTCAAGGACACCGAAGCTGAGCGGGTTCGACGGCGCCAGCACCGCCGACACCTTCCAGACGATCGACGCGGGCAGCTGGCCCGCCGCCTGGATCCCGGCGACCAGCTGGAGCAGGCCGTGATCGGCGATCAGGAAGCCCCTGATGCCCTGCTCGGCCGCCCGCAGGATGTCGTCGATCGCGTAGCGCAGCTGCCGGGTACCGCGGAGCCGGCCGGCCAGGCCCGGGCCGTCGTCGGAATGAGCCGCCCGGCCGATGTCCCATTCCTCACGCGGCCCGACGAAAAGCGACACCTCGATGCCGTGGTCAGCGCCGATCCTGGCCATGTCGGCCAGCTCGGCTGCCGTCAGCAGCATCGCGCCGCTGCCCTGGGAGACGCGGTTGACGGTGACACCGCGGGCCCGCGCCTCGGCGACGACGGCCGCGAGCACCGCGGGTCCCTCGACGCTGGGTATCTCGATCCGGAAATGCGCGCCGTCGGGGAACCGCACCGGGCTGGCCGGAGCTGCAGGCTCGCCCAGCAAACCGTGGCGGGCGAGGATGCCAGCCCCGTTCACCGGCTGGTCCTCGCTAGTCACCGGCTGGTCCTCGCTAGTCACCGGCTGGTCCTCGCTAGTCACCGGCTGGTCCTCGCTAGTCACCGGCTGGTCCTCGCTGCGTTGTGTCATAAGCCGACCTCCAGGACTGCGGGCCGCGGTGGCCGCATGGTGTCGTCGGGTTCCGGCGGCCATCCCGGCGAGATGGATACCCGCTGGCGGACTCCGCCGGCCGACAGGAGATAGGTGTCCTCGGACTTGGCGCCGCCCGGCAGGCTCGGATTCGAGGCCACAGCGTGGCCGGCCATGATCGGCTCCGCGTACCAGCGCGAGGCGCGCTGCCCGGGCGCGTCGCCCGTCCGGCCGTCGCCCGACCGGTCCTCTCTCGTCTGGCGATCGTGCGCCGGGCCGTCTCTCGTCTGGCGGTCGCGCACCGGGCCGTCGCTGGCCGGGCCGTCGCGCGCCGGGCCGTCGCTCGCCAGGCCATGGGGGCCAGGTCCGTGGGTGCCAGGTCCGTCGCTGGGCCCGAGCCAGGCAGCGGCGCGCTGAAGGGCCGCCTCGGCCCGGGCGGCGCTTCGCCGATGATGTTCGGTTGTACCGAACATCGTTGTGTGATATAGAATCACGCAGGCAACGAAACTATCTTCTGCGAGTGCTGTCAAGAAGCGTTATCGCTTTTTGATCATACGTTCGGTACCACCGAACATTCTGGCGCGGAGGTGCGCGAGTGCAGTCGGTGAGCGGCGACATCGAGGTCGCCAGCCGGTACACAGTCCGCAGCGTCGCCCGGGCCATACGGCTGATGGAGATCGTGGCCGACGGGCCGCCGGACGGGCAGTCTCTCAGCGACCTGGCCAGGGCGCTCGGCACGTCGAAGAGCACGACGCTCGCGCTGGCCCGCACGCTGGCCACGTCCGGCCTGCTGCGAGACACCCGGCCCGGGCCCAGGTACACCCTCGGAACGGCACTGATCAGGCTGGGCGACATCGCCCGCAATCAGTTGCCGATCGGGAGCCTGTGCCGGCCACTGCTGGTGGAGATGGCCGACCTGACGAAGATGACCGCCCGGGTCGCCATCTGCGATAGCGGCTTCCCCGTCTTCATCGAGCGGGTGGACGGGCCGGGCAGCGTCAGGTTCCACACGCCCCTGGGCCAGCGTGAAGTCCCATACGCGTCCGCGGCGGGCAAGGCCATTCTGGCCACGATGAGCGAGGCGGAGATCCGGGCCCTGTGCCGGCAGACCGGCCTGCAAGCCAGGACGGCGCACACGATTACCGACGTCGATTCGCTACTGGACAACCTGTCCCTGGCGCGGGGCCACGGCTTCGCGGTGGATGATGAGGAGGACGCGGAGGGCATCTTCTGCGTGGGCGCGGCGTTCTTCGGCTACGACGAATCGTGCGCCGGAGCGGTCAGCGTGACCGGGATCAAGGGTGACCTGCCCGCGTGGCGGATGAATGAGCTGGGCCAGACCGTGCGCCGGTATGCCGACCGGGTCTCCGAGATCCTCGGCGGGGCCAGGTACTCCGACCGGGCGCGGGCCATCGAGGCGCGGCCATGACGGCACCAGACACGACAGCACCAGACACGACGGCGGCCGGCACCGGGCTCATGGTGGTGACCCCCGGCGACGTCCGGCTGCACAAGCGGGCGCCGGTGGTCCCGGCCGATGGCGAACTGCTGGTCGAGCCGGATCTGGTCGGGCTCTGCGGCACGGACCTGGAGATCATCGACGGGCTGATCGATCCCGCGTACATCCGGTATCCGCTCGCACTCGGGCACGAGTGGACCGGGCTCGTGGCCGGCGACTCGCCGCTGGCCGGCCAGCGGGTGGCGGTCGAGGGCATCATCGGCTGCGGCCACTGCGCCCGGTGCGCCGCGGGCCAGACCAACCTGTGCGAAACGTACGACGAGATCGGGTTCACCCGCGACGGAGCCGCGGCCAGCGCCATCGCTGTCCCGGCTCGCCTGGCGCACCGGCTTGATCCCGCGGTCTCGGCTGAGGACGCGGTGCTGACTGAGCCGGCGGCCGTCGCCTACCGGGGGCTGACCAGGGCTGGTGTGACACCGGGCGCCCGGGCGCTGGTGATCGGTGACGGCACCATCGCCCTGCTTGTCGTTACGCTAATAAATCTGTGGTCTCCGGCCGAGACCGTGATGCTCGGGCGGCGGCCAGGGCAGGCGGCGCTGGCGGCGGCCGCCGGGGCCACCAGCTTCGTGACGCAGCCCGCCGGCCTGGGCCGCTTTGACCTGGTTGTGGAGGCCGCCGGAAAGGCGGAGGCGGCCGCGGCGGCGCTCGCGGCGGCCCACCGGGGCGGCACCGTGCTGCTCCTCGGCCTGCCGCCGCATGGCGAGACCTTCGCCCTGGCGCCCGATGACGCGGTCAACAACGACCTGACGATCATGGGCAGCTTCGGGTATACCTCACGCGCCTGGCGTGATGTGGTCACCCTGCTGAACTCGGGGCAGTTCCGGCCGGGATTCCTGGTCACCCACCGCTACCCGCTGGCCGACTGGGAGCAGGCCATCGCGAGCCTGCGCGGTACGGAGAGCCCGCGCGGCAAGGTCCTGCTGGAGATCCGCTGACGCGGGAACCGGGCCATGACACGGGCGTGATCGACCTTGTGCGCTGAGGGTGCCCGGGCCTAATGTCCGGTACGTGTGCGTGCTACCCGCAGGCTCACCGCCGTAACGTCCTGCCCATGCAACGATGCCTGGAGGCATGATGCGTATTCGCCGGCCCTTGACGCTCCTCGTCATCGGCGCGCTCTTTCTCGTTCTCGGAGCGGCCCAGTTCGCCGTTTCGCCGGGTGCCAGTGCGCAGCCATTCGGCTTCAACAAGCTCACCCCCAATCAGCAGAGGCACGTTTCCGGCCTGCTCTCCCTCGAACTGGGCGGCGCGGGCCTGAAGGCGGCCGCACCGGCCAGGACGTCGTTGAGCCCGGTGACCTCGCCCGGCTGCAGCGTGAACCTGGGCTCTAATATCAAGGTCAACCAGAATTGCCTCAACCTCACCGACCCAGCCTTGAACGGGCGCGGGCAGGCCCAGAACGAGACCTGGGTCTCGGCCGACCCGCTCAATTCGCAGAACATCGTGGCCGGTTACAACGACTATCGGCGCGGCGACGGGACATGCGGCGTCTCATACTCCACCACCGGCGGCCAGACCTGGGCCGACGCCACGATGCCGAACGGCTTCGTGAGTGGCGCCGCCTACGGCGGTGCGCCACGCGAGTACATGCAGGGGAGCGGGGACCCGTCGGTCGAGTGGGACACCCGCGGGAACGCGTACTACGCCTGCCAGGAATTCAAGCGCGGATCCGGCGTCACCGAGGACGCCGACCAGTCCAGCGGTTTTTACGTGTACCGGTCCACCGGGACGAACGGCGCTTCGTGGAACTTCACCGGCCGCCCGGTGGTGGAGCACAACGACGTCGCGGGTGCTGGCGACTTCCTGCTCGACAAGCAGCTGATGGCCGTGGACGACGGCATGAACAGCCCGTTCCGTGACCGCATCTACCTCACCTGGACGACATTCGCCGCCGACGGCACGGCCTACATCAATGAGGCCAGTTCCGCCGACTATGGCGAGCACTTCAGCGCCCCGGTCGTGGTCAGCACCGACAGCAATCTGTGCGCCAACCCGGCGACCTCCACTCACCCGGACGGCCGCTGCGACAACAACCAGTTCTCCGACCCGTTCACCGCACCGGACGGGACGCTCTACGTGGTGTGGGCCAACTACAACAATGCGACCAGCGGCGGCGGCGACAATCACAGCCAGGTACTGCTGGCCAAGTCCACCGACGGCGGCGCGACCTTCTCCGCGCCGGTCAAGGTGGGCGACTTCAACGAACTGCCGGACTGCGCGGCCTACCAGGGCGGCGCCGACGCGTTCCGCGCGTGCGTGCCGGAGAAGGGCGCCACGGCCGCGTCGATTTTCCGCGCCTCCAACTACCCGTATGGTGCGGTCGACCCCCGGTCCCCGCGCACTCTCGCGGTGACCTACGGCTCCTACATCAACCGCAACTCGAACGAGGCCAACGGCTGCACGCCCGCCGGGGTCAGCACTACCACCGGAGGGGACCTGTACACCGGCGTCAAGACGGAGGGCGCCTGCCACAACGCGATCGTCCTTTCGGTGTCGAAGAACGGTGGCGCCGCGTTCACCGGCAGTAGCAAGGACGTGCGCACCCTCCCCGTGGCCGAGAGCACAGCCGGTCAGCGCACCTCCGACCAGTACTTCCATGGCATGAGGTTCGCGCCGGATGGCACGCTCGTCGTCGGCTCGTTCGACCGCGCCTACGGCACCGATGAGACGACCGGCTTCTCCGACATCTCCGTGTCCACGTCGGAAAACCTGGCTTCCTTCGGGCACGTGCAGCGGGTGACCACGTCGAGCATGCCGCCGGAAACCCAGTTCAACGGGCTTTTCTACGGCGACTACTTCCAGCTCGCCGTGACCGGTGACATCGCCCACCCGGTCTGGTCCGATACCCGGGCCACGGACCTGTTCCTGTGCCCGGGCACTGGGACGGTCGGCCACCCACCGCAGACGTGCGCAGGCGCTGGAGCGAACTTCAGCCCGGCGAACGACGAGGAGATCTACACGGCCAGCGTCTCCGCCGGTTGAATCGCTGGCCCGGGCGAACCTTTGATCGCCGCCCGGCGGGCCGCCAGTTGGGGCCCGCCGGGGGCGGTCAAGGAGCGGCCGGCGTCGCGTGGATGTACTCGGTGGTCCAGGCGTCGACCAGGTCGAGCATGGTACGCGGGGGCTCGGGGGGTATGAAACCGAGCATTTCCTGCAGCAGTGAGTGCACGACGGGATGCAGGCGGTCGTGCTCGAAGGCCTCGAAGTCATCCTTCGTCTCCCACACATCCACGTAGCGCAGCCCGGTCTCGGTGCGGTAGGCGAGGTGCGCGATCAGGCCGGGCGCGCGCTCCGGGCCGATGCCCTCCTTGATGCGAGCGTAGATCTCGGCGTTGATCGGCACCTCGTAGGTGAATGCGTACGTCATGTCCCCCGCCTCTCATATTGATCCGAAAATATTTCGGATGAATATTGTTAGCATGGACCCCATGCAGCCCCCCGTCAAGCGGCGATACGACGCCAGCAAGCGCCGCCAGGCGGCCGCGCGCACCCGCACGGCGATCCTGGACGCCGCGCTGGAGCTGTTCACCGGCCAGGGCTACGCCGCAACGCCGATGACGGCGATCGCCGAGCGGGCGGGCGTGGCACTCGACACCGTCTACGCCTCAGTCGGCCGCAAGCCCCAGCTGGCCCGCCTCCTCATCGAGACCGCGATCTCCGGCAGCAGCCAGGCCGTCCCCGCCGGGGAACGCGACTACGTACGGGCGATCCAGGCCGCCCCTGACGCCGAAACCAAGATCGCCATCTACGCCTCGGCGATGCGGATGATCGCCGGCCGCCTCGCCCCCATACTCGGCATCCTCCAGCAGGCCGCACCGGCCGAGCCGGAACTGGCCGCGCTGTGGCATGAGATCGCCGACCGCCGGGCGGCGAACATGCGCCGCTTCGTGGCCGACCTCGCCGCGGTCGCCCCGCTGCGCGTGGATCTCGACGAAGCCGCCGACATCGTGTGGGCCACCAACGCCCCCGAGCTCTACCAGCTGCTGGCCGGCCAGCGCGGCTGGAGCCCCGAGCGCTACGAGCACTTCCTCGCCGATGCCTGGCGCCGCCTGCTCCTGGCCGGGTAGGCGGCGCGTCACCATGCCCCGGCATGGCCCTGCGCCCCGGCATGACCCTGCGCCCCGGCATGGCCCTGCGCCGCCCCCCGTCCTCGAAGATCCGTTAGTGATCCCTACCATGATCCCTGCGGCGCCGGCCGGAACCTCGGTACCTTCGCCATAACCAGCGACCGTCGGGAGGACTCATGGTGGTGCCGCTCATCGGGCGCTCAATCGCCGCGGCCGTCGGCGTCGTGCTCGTCCTCACCGCGGCGGCCAGCGTCATCGGGACGCTCATCGTGCCCCGTCCGGTCGGCGGCCGGCTGACGCGATGGATAGACGGGATCGTGAACGGGGCGTTCCACGTGGCGACCGGCGCTATCGCCGATTACCGGCGGCGTGACCGGGTGCTCGCCACGCAGGCGGCGGCGATCCTGCTCGCGCAGCTGATCGCCTGGCTGGGGATTTTCTTCGTCGGATACTCGCTGCTGCTGTGGCCGTTCGTACCCGGCGGCGTGACGTCCGCCTTCACCACCGCCGGGCCGGCCGTATGGGAGATCGGATCCGTCGCGGCGCGCGGGGCCGCCGAGCGGGCCATCCTGGACGTTGCCGCGCTGACCGGCATCGTCACCGTCACCCTGCAGATCGCCTACCTGCCCACCCTGTACTCGTCATTCAACCGGCGGGAGACCGAGGTGGCGCTGCTGAACGCGCGGGCCGGCGTCCCATCGTGGGGCCCAGAACTGCTGGCCCGCACCCACTACGCGCTGGGGTCGGGAGTGTCGGCCATCGATACGCTGCCCGATCTCTACGCCCAGTGGGAACGCTGGGCCTCGGACGTCGCGGAAAGCCACACCACCTATCTGCCGCTGGTGCGGTTCCGCTCCCCCCGGCCGCTGTCGTCCTGGGTGACCGGGCTGCTGGCCGTACTGGACTCGGCGGCGCTCTTCCTCGCACTCTCCCCGAAAGCCGCGCCGACCGTGCCCGCCCGACTGTGCCTGCGCAGCGGGTTCGAATGCCTCAAACAGGTCGCGCGGGCGATGGGCACCGAACTGCCCGAGGAGGCCGACCCGAACGGCACCATCAGCCTCACCTATGAGGAGTTCCTCGACGCGGTAGCGCGGATGGGCGAGGTTAACTTCCCGATCGAACGCAAACCCGCTGACGCCTGGCCAGATTTCGTCGGCTGGCGAATCAACTACGAACCGGCCGCTTACGCGCTGGCCGCCGCCCTCGACGCCGTACCGGCGCTGTGGTCGGGACCGCGCCGGCGTCCCACTCGGGCCATCCCCCCGATCCGCCCGGGGCGCGGACGACCCCCCAAGTAGGCCGCAGGCGGATACTGGCAGGACATGCTGCGGCGCGGTGGCTGGCACAGGCGCGGGCGGACAGGAGGGGCGCATGACGGACGGCAGTGGCCTCGACGCACCGATCACGGCCGTGACCGTCTTCCAGGACGGGGCGCGCGTCGTGCGCAGCGGCCAGGTGAGCGTGGAGCCCGGGCTCCGGCCCGTAGTGATCGGCAATTTGCCGGCCGCGGCCGATCCGGCGTCCGTTCGCATCGCGGCCCGGGGGCGGGATCTGGCCCTGCTGAACGTCGAGGTGCACCAGGGCTTCCGCACCGACCCGCTCCGCGAGGAAACCGCGCGGCTGCGTTCCGAGGTCGAAAGATGCCGCGATGCCATCCAGGCACTTGACGATGAGGACGCCGCCGAGCTGGCGCGTCTCGCCTTCTTCGGGGAGCTGTCCGGGGCGGCCGCCGCCGCCCTGGCGCGGGCGGTGAGTTTCGGCCGTGCCGACCACGACGACCTTTCCCGGATGGCCGGTCATCTCTCGGCTGACACCGCGAGCGCTCTCGGGCACCGCCGCGAGATCAGTGCGCGCCGACGCGCCGCCCACCGAGAACTCGAAGCCGCCGAGCAGCGCTTGGCCGCCGCCGAACAACGAGCGGACCGCAGCGTCGAGTTTGTCGAGGTGTCCGCGATTCTTGAGGCCAGCGCCGCTACCCGGGCCGAGGTGGAGCTTTCCTATCACGTGTCCGGCGCTTCCTGGCGACCGCTGTATGACCTGGGGCTCAACGGCGAGCGGCTGGCCGTCAGCTATCTGGCCGAGGTCAGCCAGCAGACCGGAGAGGACTGGCCTGCCGTCGAGCTGGTTCTGTCCACGACGCGGCGCGGGCTGCACCAGACCCTGCCCGAGCTGCACCCCTGGTACATCGGCCGCCCTACGCCGGTTCACCGGCGCATGGCGGCGGGCGGGCCGGTGCTGCGCGCGCGGTCGCTGGCCGACGACGCCGCGATTGATTACATGGCCGCCGCATCGGGCGGCCCGGGCGCGCCGGAGCCGGAGGCCACGCCGCTCGCCGCCGAACCCGGGGAGTCAGGGGTGGGCCTGGTCTACCGGGTGCCGCGCCCGCTGGCCGTGCCCGCCGACGGCGGCCCGCACAAGACCATGGTGGCCCGGTTCGAGCTCGGCGCCACCCTCGACCACCTCGCGGTTCCCGTTCTGGCTCCCGAGGCCTACCTGCGGGCCACCGTCACCAACGGGTCGTCGCTGCTGCTGCTCCCCGGCCCGGCCCGTGTCTTCCACGACACGCAGTTCGTCGGGGAGACGTTCCTGGAGACCGTCGCGGCGGGCGAGGAGTTCGAGTTGCAGCTCGGGGTGGATGACCAGATCAGGGTCGAACGGGAGCTGCGCCGCCGCAGCACGAGCAAGGCCGTGATCGGAGGTACCCGGACCATCGATATCGCCTACGAGATCACGGTGGAGAATCACCGCCCGAACAAGGCCCAGGTCAGTGTGCACGACCACATCCCGGTATCCACCGACGGTGAGATCAAGGTGCGGTCACGCGAGACAAGCCCGAATCCGGTCGAGCGGAATGACCTGGGCGAACTCTCCTGGGAACTTTCGCTGGAGGGCGGGCAGGCAGCGACGATCCGGCACAGGTTCACCGTCGAGCATCCGGCGCAGGTAACCGTTGTCGGCCTGTAGCCCTCACGCTGGACTGGTGGCAGGTGGCCCCAGGTGGCGCAGGCCGGTGTCGCAGGTGATGTTGGCGCGGATTGACGCCCCTGATCCGACGGACACTGGCACCTGCGGGCACCGGGGGAAGACCTGCGTGATCACGACGACAAGCAGGTAGCTGCCGGGCCCAAGCCGAAGCGAGTAATGACCGTCCGCCTCGGTCAGGGCGCTGGCCGTCACCCCGGCGCTGGGCGAGCGAGCCTGCACCTCGACATTGCCCAGCGGGCGGGGGCGGCACGCGTGGTAGACCCGATCGGCCGGGCAGGCCGGGCTGGCCTGGATGACGCCGGAGATCACCGCAGTAGCGGCAGGCGGCCGGGTGGCGGTCCCGCTGGACGCGGCGGATTGAGCGGGTGTGGCGGTCGCGCCTGGCGTGGCGGATTGAGCTGACGCGCCGGACGCGCCGGACGCGGTTGCGCCGGGCACGCTAGTTCCGCAGGACACGATCAGGAGGACGACCGCCGCGGGCAGCAGCCGCCGGAGGTAGGGACCTATCGATCGCGTCATCGTCATTTCCGCTTGGACGGCCCGCCCGCGCCCCCGGTTCCCTCAAATCGCGGAGCTTTCCTGCTTGGACGAGATGGCCGCCTGGCCAGCGATGGCCTTCGATGGACCGGCGGGTCAGTCACGTCCATGACTGACCCGCCGGGCACTGTTTGTTGCCTGCCGCGTGGTTAGCCTTCGAGCTTCCACAAGCCGCGGCCGTGGGTGGCCACGAGCAGGTAGCTCTGGTCGGGCGACACCGCGAGGTCGACCGCCGGGGCGGCCGGCAGGTCGCTTCCCAGCCGTCGCCAGACACCGGGCGCGGACGCCTTGGTGACGAACACGCCGATGTCGGTGCTGACAACCAGCTGGCGATGCCACAGGACGGAGCTGTCAGCCGGCACGTCGGGCAGGTTGCCGCTGACATCGGTCCACGAGGCGCCGCCGTTCATGGAGGCGAAGACGTGACCAACCCCGCCTCCCGGGATCCAGTGGCGCGAGAAGGCGCCGTAGGTGACGACCACGTGCGCCGGATTGGCCGGGTCGATGGTGAAGGACGTGGGCATGCGGTTGGGCAGCACAGGCGAGTTGACGGTGTGCCAGGTCCCGCCGTAGTTGGTGTCGATGCCCGACGTGAAGGGCGCCGCTCCAGCCGGGTTGCAGCCACCACCGCACCAGCCAGCGTAGGTAACCGCTCCGCTGGCCGCGATGGCATTGATCGAGTGACCGGCGCCGGTGTCGTGCACGGGAACCCAGTCACAGGCCGTCGCCGAGCAGGACGTGCTCCAGCCCTTGGACTGGTTGTCCCACACGAACTCGCCCCCGGCGACCCAGTGGTTGATGTTGTGGATGTCCGCGCTGAACGGGGCGATGAAGCGCGGGTTCGGATCGCACGGCGACGACACATAGATCGGGTTGAGGCAGGACGGCGAGATGGTCGAGTACGCGAGCGTGCTGCCGTCCGATCGGCCGCCATTGACGGTGGACGCCATCGAGAGATAGACGTACTCGTTCACCGCCTGGTCACCGTTGCTCGGATTGACGATCACGTCCCCGCCGTCGCCGCCGAACGGCGAGACCATGGCGTTGGCACCGGGGCGCAGCAGGCTGACCCCATTGTCTTGCAGGCCGCCCCAGATGTTGTCACCGCCGCCTGGCGCCCGGCCGATGCTGGCGAAGTAGTACTGCAGGCTGTGCAAGGTGGCGTTCAGGTCGCGCCATTTCACCACGCCGGCCGCCGCGAGAGGATGGGCATAGACGCCGCCGTCGTTGGCCGTGTACAGCGTGCCCCCGCTGATGGCCAGCGCGTGCTGGTCGGAGTGCGTGGTGTCCGGACAGGTGTTCTTGGCCGGGACCACACTCCAGCAGGGATAGGGGAAGTTCCAGTACGGACCCGTCGTCGTCCAGGTGGCTCCGGCGTCCGTGGTCTCGTAGACCTCCTCAAGGTCGACGAAGAGATGAGCGTCGTTGGCCGGGTCGACGATGAGCGCCTGGTTGTACCACGCCTGCGCGCCGGGTGTTCCGCCGGACAGCGCGAAGGCCGAATTGGCGTTGGCCAGCGTGGTGGCGTTCGCCAGCAGCTTCCACGGGCCGGCCAGGTCGCCGCTAGCCGACTCGTACACGCCCTTCAGGGCAACGGTCGCCGAGGACTCCACCAGGGCGTAGAGCACATGGCCGTCGGCCGAGTAGGCGAACGTCGTGCGGCCGAGGTCGGTGGCTCCGGCCAGGTCACCGGTAGGCGTGAGTAGGGAGAAGGTATGGCCACCGTCGGTCGACTCGTAGAAGCCGTTGTAGGAGGTGTCGGCGGGCAGGGTGCCGCCGCGCCAGCCGAGCGCCGCGATGACGACTTTGCCGTCCGTGCCGGGCTGCACCCTCACGTCGGTGACGAACGAGGTGCGGTACGGCGAATTGGTGGGGTTCGGATCCGGCTTCAGCACCGTCTTCCAGCCAGATACCAGGTCGCCCGACGAGCGCCTGACCAGGCCGTGGCTGGTGGCCGCGTAGACGTGTCCGTGTCCGTCGAAGGTGATGTGGTAGAGGAGGTAATTGGGCAGCGAATTGCCGACCAGTTGCCACGTCCGGCCATGGTCAGCCGACCGGTAGACGCCGTTACCCGTATACGAATCCTGACTGGTGTTCGGCTCGCCGGTGCCCACCCAGACCGAGTGGTCGGCCGGGTCGATAGCCAGTGCCCCAATGGAAAGATCGTTCTGCTGGTCGAAGACCGGGGTCCAGTTCGTGCCACCGTTGGTCGAGCGCCAGACGCCCCCGGCGGCCGCTCCGGCGTAGATGGTCCCGCCGTCGATGGCCAGGGCCGTCATCCGGCCGGATACCAGGCCCGAGCCCCCGCTTGAGTTTGACCAGACCGGGTCGCGGTAGCCGACCGCATCGGAGTTATAGGGCTGGTTCGTGACCTCGCGCCAGCCGCCGCCGGTAAGGGAAAGCTGGTTGGCCTGAGCGGCTGCGGCGGTGAAGGCCGCCGCGCTGACCGAGGCCGCGGGGGCCGTGCGGACGGCGGCATACTGTGCCGCCCCGTCCAGGATCTGGTCCGACTCGCCCCCGCTATCGCTGCTGGCCGCGGCCTTGACCTTGGCGTTGACCTTGCTGTGCAGCGCGGGCAGCAGCCCGGCGGGTCCGGGGTTCGGAGTCGAGGTGGCCGACGCGGGCAGCATACCGACCATGGCTGTCAGGGCGATCACCGAGCCCGCAGCGATGATGTGCAGGCCCGCCTTCCGGTTATGGCGCATCCGTTCCCCAATCTCCGCCGAGTGCGACGGCCGTCCAGTGCCGATCTGGCCCGACGTCCGTGGCTATCGGAGCCAGACACTACGGGGGAATATTCGGCCATGCCACCACTTAGCTCAGGTTCTATCCAAGCGTTACCAGAGGCCTAATGCCGCCCCAGTTCTTGCGGCGGCAGCCGCCCCGTTGACCCGGTCGAGATTCCGTTGAGCATCTGCCGTAGGTGATCATGACAGTTCCTACGCCAGTCGTTAAGGATCGAAAACGGGGCTTAACGGCCCGCGGCCCGGCTCCCGGTATGACCCGGGTGCCGGGCGCAGTGGCGCACTGGCGCGGTGGATCCAGCGGCTGACGGGTCAGTAGCGGGCGCCGACGACCTGATCGCCCAGCGGGTCGAGCACGGCAAGCTCGCCGGCGGTGAGCGTGACATCGAGCGCGGCTACGTTCTGCTCAAGCCATTTCACGCGCTTGGTACCCGGGATCGGGACGACGGGGACACCGAGCCGCTCAAGCTGGCCGTGCACCCATGCGAGCGCCACCTGAGCGGGCGTGACGCCCTTGGCCTCGGCGACGTTGCGCACGGCGTCGGCGATCGCCTGGTTAGCCTCCCATGCCGCCCCCGCGAAACGCGGGTTGCGGCCACGGAAGTCCTTCGCGTCCAGCGTGTTCACGTCGACCGTCCCAGTGAGGAAGCCGCGGCCGAGCGGTGAGTACGGCACAAGCCCGACGCCCAGGTCGCGGAGCGCATCCAGCACCGTCGTTTCCGGGTCACGGGCCCACAGCGAGTACTCGCTCTGCACGGCCGTGATCGGGTGCACCGCACAGGCCCGGCGCAGCAGCCCGCCGTCGACCTCGGACAGGCCCAGGTAGCGAACCTTGCCCTCGGCGACCAGTTCGGCCATCGCGCCCACGGTCTCCTCGATCTCCGCGGTCTGCGGCGGGCGGTGCAGGTAGTACAGGTCGATCACGTCCACGCCCAGCCGCAGCAGCGATGACTCGCACGAACGCTTGACGTAGCCGCGCTCGCCGCGCACGACCCGCTTGTCATCGCCGCCCGAACGGTCGATGCCGAACTTCGTCGCGAGCTGAACCTCGTCGCGGCGGCCGCTGATCGCCCGGCCGACGAGGACCTCGTTGTGGCCCGCTCCGTAGATATCCGCGGTGTCGATGAACGTCACGCCCAGGTCCAGTGCGCGATGGATCGTCGCGATCGACTCGTCCCAGTCAGCATGGCCGTACCACTCGCTCATGCCCATGCAGCCCAGGCCCTGCGCCGAGACGGTGAGTTCGCCCAGTGAAACGTTGTGCACGTTAGTTCTGCCTATCTGTCTGGCCGCGGCACGCGGCCGCGGTAGATCCCGATCTTGGTATCGAGCAGCTTCAGGCACTCCTGCTGTTCGAGCAGCGCGGCACGGACGCGTTCGCGGTGGGCCTGTAGCAATTCCAGCCGCTCCTGCTCACCCGCTCCCGAGCGCACCAGCCCGGCGTAGCGGAGCATGTCGCGCACGGGCATGCCCGTCGCGCGGAGCCTGCTCAGCAACAGCAGCCAGTCGAGGTCGGCGTCGCTGAAGCGCCTGCGCCCGTCCGCGGTGCGTTCGATGCGGTTCAGCAGGCCGATCCGCTCATACCAGCGAAGCGTGTGCTGCGTCAGCCCGCACTTCTCCGCCGCTTCCCTGGTCGTCCAGGTCATCACCACGCCATCGAGACTAGATGTTAGAGCCCACTCCAACGCAAACCCACCGGACCAGTCCGGGCTCCGGCCGCGGCGCACGCTCAACCGGCGAGCACGGTCTGCGCGCCCCAGGCCGCGCCTACGTGCTGCTCGCGGTCGCGACGCGGCCGGGCGAGTAGTGGGCAGTGATCGTGTGCGCGGGGCCATCGATGGTGAGGGTGCCGCCGTAAGGAACGACCCATTGCGGGTCGGTGTGGCCGATGTCGACACCGAAGACGATCATCGCCTCGGGGTTGTAGCGGGCAAATGCGCTGAGCACGGCGTCGCGCTGGCCGGTTCGGTAGCGTTCCCGCTCGGCGGCGCCCGTCGGCCGGTCCAGGCTGCTGGCTTTGGCCGTGCCGACCACGACGGCGGGAAACTGGGCCAGGAGCCGACGCTCGCCGGCGTTCCGCAGCATCCGGAACACCTCCTCGGCGGAAGGCATTTCCTCGGAGGTCTCCAGGAGCAGGATGCACCCGGCATAGTCCTCGACCGGCCGGATCCACCGGTTCGCGGCCAGGTTCCAGTGCCAGATCTCCAGGTTGCCGCCCCAGGTCGGGGCGGTGACCACGCGGTCCGCCTGGTGCCAGGCCCAGCCTGGGGACGGTTGCGCCGGCGCCTCGGTCGCGAGTGACGCCGGGTCGCCCCAGTCGAGCTCGTCCTCGCTGAAGGCTTCCACCGGGTGCAGCTGCAGGTCTCCGGCTTCAAACAGTGCTGCGCGCAGCGAGCCGGCGGAGACCGGGTGCAGGCCGCCGGGCCGGCCGAGGTGCACCATGGTGGAGCCGCCGTGGTAGCCGGCGATCCCCAGGTTCCACAGCCAGTTGAGCAGGTTGGTGTTGTCGCTGTAGCCGACGAACGCCTTCGGGCTGGCCGCGAACACCCCGGCGTCGAGGAAGGGCAGCACGGTGAGCTGGTCGTCGCCGCCGATGGTGGCCAGGACCGCCCCGATGTCCGGGTCCGCGAACGCGGCTGTGAGGTCAGCGGCCCGGGCTTCCGGCGACGCTCCGAGTTGCCGGGTCGTCGGGTACTCGACCGGCTCGAGGCCGATTTCTTCCCGGAGCCGGCGCATCGCGACCTCGTGGACCGCGGGGAATCGCCCTGGTGCGGCGAACGACGGCGACACCACCGCCACCCGGTCACCGGTGGCCAGCTTGGCCGGAACAGTCAGCTCAGGGGGCACGGGCTTATCCCAGCACATGGACCCAGCGGCCGCACATGAGTTCCGTCGGCACCTAGCCGACGCACCGGACACCGGCCTGCGATCGCCCAGGCTCCGGCAAGCCAATGATCCGGGCCACCAAGACGCTCCCCCGCCCAGCCCGCGGCAGGGGACGGAGCGGCGTTCCCGAAAGCCTGAACGGGCTGGGCTTGCAGGGTTATCGGCGCGGGCGGAGCAAGAAGTACGTGACCACCGGTGACAGGAAGAGAAGCCCAGCGACGATCGCCGTCGGCAGGACGGGAACCCGCCACAAGTATCCCACCGCGCACCAGCATCCGCCGAGGAAAGCACCGGTGCTCAGGAGCCCGGCTGCGGTCATTGCTATGCCCTGCGGTGAGTGGACCGGCGCGGTGAGCATGATCTTGATGTGCGTCCACCAATGCCGACCCTCGATGGTGACCTCGAACGGGGCCCCGGAATCAGCTCGTGGGCTCGGCAGGCCCTCCAATTCCGTGAGATCGGTAGATTTGTCGGCCGGGATCTCGCGCTGCCGGTGCGGCCGGAGCCTCCTCAGTAGCCGAAGGGCACGGCCACGGCCGAGCGCCTTCAGCGGGTTGCTGCCTGGTGTGTTAGCTCTGCGCGTTGGCCTGACGCGAGAGAGATCTGTGTCGTTGCTGAGCTCGTCCATGGACGTTCCTTAGAGAGCTTTGCTGGATGGGCCGCACGCCGCCTCGCCTGGGAGGCAAGCGGCGCAGGCTCCATCGAATGATCATGGCCCGGTAAGCACTTCGTGAGATTCTGTTCATATGATCGGCTGTAAAATGCTGTATAAGATGTTCACTGTGAGCTTCTGAGCAGGTAAAATATACAGTCAGTAGTCAGATTCAAGTTGACAATCAGCAGTACGATGCATGTAGCATAGCAGCGTATCACGCATATGGCGGGTGCTTCCGGTAGGGGCGGAAGCGTCAGGAGGCGCAGGTCGTAGAGAGCGGCCCGTGCTGTGAAGACCGAGCGGGCGTCACCGACACGGGCGGGTAGACCGGGGACGCGCCTGGCGAGAAAAGGAGGTGTCATGAGGCGAGGGTGGAATCCACGCCACTTCCTCAAACTTCAGTCCCGGACCGGACCTTGCCGACGCAGCAACGCCGACAAGCCCAGAGCTTGCGTACTGGCTGGACAGCCAGCCGGCACGGCGGGGGAAACAAGCTCGCAGTAGGAGGAAAGACCAATGCCCAGTAAGACTGAAAGGGATGTGCTCCCGAACACCACCGATAGGCCACGACGTGGAGGGGGCGGTCGCCTTGAGCGGATCACCGTCAACCTGACGGAACGCTCATCGAAGGCGCTGGACCAGGCCGTCGATGTGACCGGCGACACGAAGACTGACACCATCAACCGCGCGGTCCAGATTTACGCCTACCTAGAGCAGATGATCCGAGATGGCGGGTCAGTTTACGTGCGGGAGAACGCCGACGCTGAGCTGGAGCGACTGAAGATCATCGGATGATCTGGGAGCCGCCAGTCCGCTCATGGCGAGACTAGGGGCCCACACTGCCGCTGGCCCGAACCAGCAATCACCCCCAAACCCCGAACCCCGAACATCAGGACAAGAGCTGCGTGCAGTAGGCCAGCCCCTGGATTCAGGAATCTCGCAACGACAACGCTGGGCCCTCAGATGAGAAAGGCCCTGCCCCGCAGCAGGAGACCACGATGACCGTCACGAGATCGAATACACGCTCCGAGATCTTTCCGCAGGCGACTTCCGCCCTGCTAAGCCTGGCCGATTGGGTCGGTATGGCCAGGTCGCCCAGCCCCCGACGTGTGGCGAGAACTAGCAGCCATATCTCATGAAGGCACTGACAAGAACATGACGAAGCACTCGGTGGTCGGCCCGGGGCAGCGCAAGCTGCCCCGGCTGGGCCTCAGGGTCACGGCAGCTCGCCCGAGTACCGGAGCGGACGCCCGAGGACCGACAGGCAGCGGGATGCCTCATGGCACGCCGCCACAGGCGACGTGACCTCATCCAATCTCGCAGGGCCGGGCGGTGGTTATGCTCGGCGAGGCGGGTGAGGAAGTTCCGCGACCATCGGCTCAGCTCAGCGGCTGCAGTCGCGTCCGCTCGACGCGGGCTAGCTTGCGCCGGAGGCGCTTGTACTCTCGCTCCTGTTCGGGGGTGCGCCGGTAATGCTTATAGGCGAGGTTCGTGCGCTCGTGCGGGTCGGTCTTCAGGTCATACATCTCCCATTGGGGGGGCACCTTGCCGTGCACGTCGTAATACCGGGCGATCTTGTAGCGGTACTCGCGGATGCTGACGATGTGGTTCGGCGGCTTCGGATAGGGACCGTGCGCCTGCCCGGACTGCCAGTCATCGTAGGTGAAGACCGTGTAACTCTGCGGCGGCCTGTGTGAACGACGCAGGATCTGGCCGGAGTAATCGACCCCCTGCCAGTTGTCTCGGGCGTCCGCTGGCGCGCCGAGGAGGCTCGCGAGCGTGGGCAGGAAGTCGACGTGCGAGACGATGAAGTGGTTCCTCTCGGGCTTCTTGAACAGGCGGGGGTTTGAGTAGACCAGCGGAACTCGGGTTGTTTCCTCGTAGAAGTTGAAGTTCTTCTGGCGCATACCGCCGTGGGCCGTGCCCATCTCTCCGTGATCGGCCGTCGCGACCACGAGCGTGTTGTTGAGCAGGCCGCCCGCCTCAAGCGTGTCGAGGATCTTTACCAGGTAGCTGTCCGAGGCCTTCATCAGGTTGCCGTAGAAGTTGAGGTAGTTGCGCTTCATCTGCGGCGTCGGGATCGGTCCCGTGGCATTGAATATCCGCAGGAACTGCTTCTGGACGGTCGGCTTGGTCGACAGGTCTTCGTTGACGGTCGCCGGAAGGCCGATCTCGCCTTCCAGCCACGCGTTGTCATATCCGCCGTCCACGTAACTTGACGGGTAGAACAGCACGTCGTGCGGGTTGACCAGGGAGACGACCATGAAGAACGGCTGGCTCTGCGCAGCCGTGTCGCGGAGGTACTGAACGGCGCCCTCGGTCCCCGCTTCGGGCGTTCCCTCCGAGTTCATGAAGCGACCGTCATTATCGTAGACACCGCCTCCCTCTTCCGGGAGGCTCTGGTCGGCGCCCGCGTCCGGCGGGTCCCACCGCGTGAAGCCGTACTTGTTCACGTCATGGGGGACCCAGGTCGAGCCGTCCGCGGGCTTGTTGCAGTGGAACTTTCCCTTGTAGACCGGCACGTAGCCGGCGGCTCTCGAGACGCTCGCCAGGTTCTTGAAGCTGGTGGACAACTCGACCTGGGGATACTGCGGCGCGGGCATGTCCGTCTCCAGCGTGTACTTGACGCCGTGCTGGGCCGGGAAGTACCCGGACATCAGCGTCGAGCGGGCCGGTGAGCACATGCACGCGTTCGTGAAGGCGTTGTCGAACAGCATGCCGTGCTTCTGCAGGCGGGTCATGCCGGGCATGTTGCGCCTGCTCCATCCCGGCGGGAAATGCTGGACGGCGCGCTGCTGATCGGTCAGGAAGAGGAGCACGTTCATGCCCCTGATCCCGCGAGCCGGCGCGGGGCGCCGCGATGGGCTCGTACGCGCCGCGGCTGCGCCGGCAGGCCGGCCGAGCAGGAGTCCGGGCACAGCGACAGCCGCGGCCTTCAGCAGCTCGCCGCGGGTCATCCCGCTCTGGCCAGCGCCGGTGTCAGATTCTTCCATTCCCGTTCCTTTCATGTCATCCTGCGGCTTACCGGTCGCAGCGCTTGGTCAGCTGGGCCCGTTTGGGAAGTGGTGCTGGATTTGTCAATGGCGGCCGACAGATGGTGCCGCCGGCAGGGCTTCTCCGGATCCCACGGTGCCTTTTGGTGGGAGTCTTTGAGCAATGATCGCCGGTGGGTATGTCCTGAGCTTGCATCGACACCCCGGGCCGCCGAACTTTTTCCTGCTCCGGCGATGCAGTCCAACCATCCCGCTCAAATTCTCGGCAATCGGATAAATTTACTGGTCAGCGCGCCTTATTCCGTGCCTCATCCCGACCTGTTACAACTCTTTCTACATTTTCAGGCGCGCATTGTTACAGATCGACCTCGGATGCTATCCGGCGTACACTCGCCCAGCGAAGGCCAACGGTCAAGGAGGGTGGTGACGCCGTTGATCAAGGGAGATATGGGACCTGGTTTCGCATACCTGAGACTGCTCCGCCGCCTTTTTTAGGTATACGAAAATCAGGTATGCCAAATTCAGGAAGATGACCCGGTGCGCGGTGCTGCCTGGACTGAGGAGCGTGCCCGCGAGCCAAAGGGGCGCGGTGGTGCCTGGACTGAGGAGCGAGGAACGAGCGACGAGGGAAGGCGCCGCCCTCAGGCGCCCCGGAGACAAGCGGGAAAACAGAGCCCCCTCGAGCTGCTCCTGGCCCGCGGCCGTGCCCGGTCGACCCTGGCCATGCTGGGCCCGGCGTTCGTGGCCGCTATCGCCTATGTGGACCCGGGCAACTTCGCCACCAACTTCCAGAGCGGCGCCCAGTTCGGCTACCTGCTGCTGTGGGTGGTGCTGGCGGCCAACCTGATGGCCATGATCATCCAGTACCTTTCGGCCAAGCTCGGTATCGTCACCGACCTGACCCTCCCCGAGCTGTGCCGGGAGCGCTTTCCCCGCCCCGTCAGCTGGGGCCTGTGGATGCAGGCCGAGATCATGGCCATGTCCACCGACATCGCCGAATTTGTGGGCGCCGCGCTGGGCCTCAACCTGCTGTTCGGTGTCCCGATGGTCGCTGCCGGGACGATCACGGGGGTGATCGCCTTCGTCATCCTCGGCCTGGGGTCCCGTGGCTACCGGCGCTTCGAGCTGGCCATCACGGCCCTGCTGGGCATCGTCTTCCTCGGATTTGTTTACGAGACCCTCCGCATCGGCCCCAGCGCCAGCGAGTCGCTGGGGGGCCTGATCCCGGCTTTCTCCGGCCATGACAGCGTGCTGCTGGCCGTGGGCATCATCGGGGCCACCGTCATGCCCCATGCCATCTACCTCCACTCCGCCCTCACCAAAGGGCGGATGCCCTGCCGGGACGACACCGAGCGGGCCCGGGTGCTCCGCTTCGAGCGCCTCGACGTGCTGGTCGCCCTCGGCCTGGCGGGGATCATCAACATGGCCATGCTGGCCGTGGCGGCCAAGCTCTTCCACAACGCTGCCCACGCCCGGATCGCCACGATCCAGCAAGCCCACGCCGGCTTCGCTGAGCTGGCCGGCGGGCTGACCGCCCTGGCCTTCGCCGTCGCCCTGCTCGCCTCCGGGGCTTCCTCGTCCAGCGTCGGGACCTACGCCGGCCAGGTGGTGATGCAAGGCTTCGTCGGGCTCAACATTCCCCTCATGCTCCGCCGGGCCATCACCATGACCCCGGCCATCATCTTGCTGGGGACCGGCTTCGACCCGACCAAGGCCCTCGTCTACAGCCAGGTACTCCTGTCGTTCGGAATCCCTTTCGCCCTGATCCCTCTCGTCCTGCTCGCCCGCAACCCGGCCGTGATGGGAACCTACGTTAACGGGCGCCTGACCTCAGCTGTCGCCATAGTCCTGGCGGGCGTGATCGCGCTCCTCAACGTCTACCTGATCTACCAGCAGTTGTGGGGTCGGCAATAGGCGCGGCGTGAGTTCCACGCTGGGTGAGCTGGCCGAGGAGCGGCGGGCTGACGAGCGGTTGGAGGCTGCGCCGGGCGCTAAAACGGCAGATCGAAACCCTGCTACCCCCGCAATCACGCCGGGCACCGTCCCGGGTCGCGGTGCGGGCTCGTCCGCGAGCTCGTCGCCGTGCCGTCGGTCGCCGGCCTGCCTCGTTTTCGTGCCCGGCAAAACCCGCCGAATAAGCTGAATAAGCCGGGCGGCGGTGGGTAGCTGGCAGCCCGTGGCTAGAGCGAGAACTGTAGCGGGGTATGCCATCCCCGGCATCATCGTGTTCTTCATCTGGATGGTCGTGATAATCCTGGCCATCATCCTGCTGGCGTTCATCGTGCACTGGGCCGGCGGCGGAGTACTCAACCTAAGGCTCGGACACTTCGACCTGAACGTCGGCTTCACCTGATCAGGCCCGCCGCTGTCGCGCCCGTCACGCCGGTGACGGGCGCGACAGCGGCCCAACCGGTCGTCGCATGAAGTAGCACATGATGCGGGCCAAGTTGCATAACTATCCGTGGTCACCCAGCATCGCGAACGTCCACTTTGCCGCCCTAGTGATGGTGGTCATCCGCACGCCTGGCATCGACGGTGTGCGTGTCCGCCAGGCCGAGGACCGCAATTACCTTGTCCTGACCCTTGACCAGGAGCGGATCATCAGGATGCGGGCTTGCCGGAACCGGGATGAGGCACGCAGCTTCGCGGGCATCACCTGACCGGCACCCGGCGGTATCAGGCCGGGCCAGCGCGGATGCCGGTGGGCGCAGGCCGGGCCGGACAGCTCAACTAGCTGTGGCCTGAGGTGCTCAGCGCGTCGGCGACGGTGTCCCAGGAGAACGAGCCAGGCGCCAGGTGCCACTGCGCCATCATCCCGTGCAAGGTGGCGGTGATCAGCCGGGCCTGCAGGACGGGATCGGTCCCGCCGGGCCATTCGCCGGCCGTGATGCCGGCCTGGATGAGTGAGGCGAGTTGCTGACGTGCCTGCGTGTCAGAGTCTTGGACTGCGGCGGCGATGGCGGGCTGGTAGGCAGCCAGGGTGCGTGCCTCCATCAGCACCCGGCATGTCTGCGGGTCCTCGGTGACGTGGGCTCCGATGGCTGTGACGAGAGTGCGCAGGACTCGCCTGGGGGAACGGCGCTGGCCGGCTGGCATGTTCGTGATGGCGGCATTGATCCGGACGATTAGTGCGCAGTCCCATTGATTATGCAGGGCGACGTAGAGCGTTTCCTTGCTGGGGAAGTACATGTAGGGGGTGCCTTTGGAAACTCTGGCTTCGGCGGCGACATCGGCCATGGTGGTGGCGTGGTAGCCGGTGCGGGCGAAGCAGGCGAGCGCGGCGGCGAGGATCTGGCCGCGCCGCGCGGTCCGCTGGTCTTCACCGATCCTGGGCATGGGTCGTCTTATCGCAGCGCGTGGCTACGGGTGCGGGCGGCGACCGCCCATTCCAGGCCGTATCCCAGGATGCAGATCGCGATCGCGGCGAGGCTGGCGCCGGTCACCTGGTACCAAGACAGGCCTGAGCCGGGCGTCAGCACAGCGGCGAAGCCGAGCAGCGCGGCAATCGTCCAGCCGGGGCCGGTGATTGCGCAGTGGGTTTCCCGGCACTGCCGGAAGTTCAGCAGGCAGTAGCTGCCCAGGAAGGCCAGATAGCTGCTCGCCAGCGCCAGCCCGCCCCGGCCGCCGATAGCACCCGCCGCGGAAAACACTGCCACAGCTGCCACGATCCCCCAGCATCCCCGCGCTACCGGGCGGACGAGCCGCAGGTACTGCTCCGTGCTGGTTCGGGGTGATTCAGGTTGACTACTTAGCATCACTAACTCCATAATGACTGACTAGTCAGTCATTATGGGCGCCGCAGGGTCCTGCGTCAATCCGGCCCGGTTTGCGGTCGACGGCTACGCGCCAATGCCCGCGTGCCGGTGCCTTACGATCACCGGGCAGGAGGAGTTCGAGATGCATCTGATGGTGCTGGCGGTACCCGGCTGCCCGAATGTGGCGCTGCTGGAGGAGCAGCTGGCCAGCGTGCTGGAAAGCCGCCCCGGCGTGACCGTCTCCCGTCATGTGATCGCTGACGAGGCAGAGGCGGCCAGCCGGGGAATGCATGGCTCGCCCACGATCCTGATCAACGGGGCCGATCCATTCGCCGAGCCGGGCCAGTCAGCCAGCATGTCCTGCCGCCTGTACCGGGGCAGCGATGGCCGGCTTTCTGGTATGCCGTCAGCGGGCCAGCTCCGCCAGGCCATCGAGCGGGCCGCGGAGAGTGATGCCGACGCAGGCAGTCCAAGCTGGCTGGATGCGCTTGGGCGAGGTGGCCGGGGGCGTATCGCGCCTTCTGAGCGCGGTCTCAAGGCGGTGCATCAGGCCGTGCTCCGCTCGTTCGCGCAGACCGGCGGCCCGCCCGAGACGTCGCTGCTGGAAGATGCCGCCGCGACGTTCGATGCCGCTCAGGCCCTGGCCGAGCTCGCTGACGGCGACTTCCTGTGCGTCGACGATGCCGGGCGGATCACCGCGGCGTACCCATTCTCCGCGCTGCCCACCGCGCACCGGGTCCAGATCGAAGGCGGCGCCAGCGCCTATGCCATGTGCGCGATCGACGCGCTGGGCATCGCGCCGATGGTGGACAGCAAGGCCGTGATCCAGTCCGCAGACCCTTCCACCGGCCAGCCCATCACCGTCACCGTTGACGGAAGTAACAGCGAGTGGCATCCAGGCACTGCGGTAGTGTTCGCCGGCCGCACCGGCAGCGAGTATGCCGGGCCGTCAGCCGCGATCTGCTGCGGATACATGAACTTCTTTGCCACCCGGGCAGCCGCAGCTGCCTGGGCTCATGCACATCCAGAGATCACTGGCGGCATCTTGAGCCAGGACCGCGCCATCGAGGTCGGGAAGCAGATCTTCGGCCGGCTACTCCGATGATTACCGGCGAGTGGCGGCTATCGCACGCAACGAGCCAAGCCCGCTCCTGCGCGTGGTCAGCTGACTTCTCCGGCGGCCGCTGGGCGCGGTCCTGGGTGGACTGGGCTTGACAGATAGCATCCAGGTTGACGTGTCCCCTGGGATAAGCGGGGTCGGGCGGGAGGTGCTGCGCGGTGCTGAGCGAGCGGGCCCTGGTTGCGCTGCTGTACCGCGCGGACTGGACGCGGCTGAGCTTGTCAGCCGACGTGGCCCGCCCATCCGGCGCGCCGGATTACTGGACGGGCGGGTCGGGTGCGCCTGGCTGGGCTCGGCGGCCGCCGCGTGCGGAGCCGGGGGGCCCGCACGAAGATCCAGGCCCGGGTGCGGGTGCGCGCCGGGTTATCAGCCGGCTCCTGATCGCGCCCGGTGGCCGTTACCGTGTGCGCGGTGTCGGCGAGGAGGACGGTGCTGCCGACTGGGGTTGTGATGGCGACCGGCCGTGGCGGCAGTTCGGGCCGCTGGCGGAGGGGGAGGAGGTGCGCTTGTTCGGCGGCCCTGAGCCGCCGTTTCCGGCGTTGCTGTGTCCGTCGTGGCTGATCAGCGGCTTTGAGCTGGGACTGGAAGGTACCGCCATCGCGGGCGGGCGGGGGGGCTTGCGGGTGGTGGCTCGCCAGCGGCGCGGGATCCACGGGTCGCCTGCCAGCGCGGATGCCGTCCCCGTCCGCGCCGAGGTGATCGTGGATGCCGAGCTGGGGATCTTGCTGCGCTGCCAGCGGATGGTCCAGGGACAGGCGCCCTGGGTGGAGGAGTTGCGGGAGGTGCGGCTGGACCCGCCCGAGGCGGCTGACCAGACCCAGTTCGCGCCGCCGCCCGGGAGCACGGTCGGCCAGAGCCCCGCAGCGGCGTTCACCGGGCCGGGCTGGCGAGCGGCGAAGACCGCGGCCGGGCTCGGCGCGGCTGGCCTTGATTTCGCGTTCCGGCACGCGCCGCGCCGCCCGTCGCAGCCCCCGGCGGACGCGGAAGCGGCGATGCCGCACGACGAGCCGGACGCCGCCAGCGCCAGCCCGCCTGGGCCCGGGCAGCCGGTCAGTGACGAGCTGATATTCCGGCTGTACCGGGGCGGCGCCGCGGTTCAGGATGTCGCCGCCGAACTGCACCTGTGGCGCGACCCGGGGGCACTCATGGAGCAAGCCCGATCGGCGGGAGAATCGGCAGGCATCCCCGGGCCCGGGCTGGGCCACCTGACGGACACGCTCGCCGGGCAACTGCCGATCATGCACCAGGTCGCCAGGATCCGCTTCGCCGCCACGGGCCGCTACCGGATCGATTACCTCGGCCGCGGGCCGCGGCACAAGCCCGCGAGCATCGCGTGCGACGGGCAGCGGCGGTGGAGGCTCTACCGCGACCGGGTGACCGTGGGCCCCGCCGCGCCGCCGCCCCGCGAGATCGCCGGCCTGCTCGATCCGTCATGGCTCCTGCAGTGCCAGCTGTCTGGTGGCGCAGAGGTCATCGTGCGCGGCCGCCGCGGATTCCGCATCACCGCGGCGCCCAGTCCTGATGGCCCGCGCCCCACGGCGATCATGGGGTTCTCCGCCGCCGAGGCGGCAGCCGACGCGGAACTCGGGATCCTGCTGCACCTGACCTCCTATGCTGGTGGCCGGCCTGCGATCCGCGTCGAGGTGCGTGACATCACCCGCCCCGGCCCGCAGGACCCAGCTGATTTCCGCATCGACGCCGCCCCAGGCGTGCCCATCGTCGAGGACAGCGGGAGCCCGCTCGACGAGGTGGACGTGCCAGAGTCAGTGAAGCGGGCCGTGAAGGCGGCCCGAGACGCCGCCCACTACGCCGGTGCGAGCGTCACCACGGTTACCAGTTTCCTTGATTCCCTTCGTGGCAAGAACTCCGGGACGCCACCACGCTGACACACAGCCAGGGACATCAGCGGCGATCTCCCTAAGGACATCAAGCAGCGACCGCCATGATCGCCACCCGTGGCCCAGCGCGACAACCCAGGACCGGCCGAAGAATGCCGGACCGGCCGCTGGGCCCCTGCGCT
>Ga0070706_100000520_pt1 | contig 45081 bp, 76 predicted proteins | sample KBSK5501metaG_FD_65476 | JGI IMG/M metagenome (GOLD analysis project Ga0070706, IMG submission 65476) | Corn, switchgrass and miscanthus rhizosphere microbial communities from Kellogg Biological Station, Michigan, USA - KBS K5-50-1 metaG | ecosystem: Host-associated > Plants > Roots >... | reverse complement strand
GTCAACACCAACATCGCCTCTGTCTTTGGTGCGACCGTCACGATCAACGGGGCCCTTGGGGTCACGGGTTGGGCGTTCTTCGGGCAGTCCGTCACGATGCATGCCGCCCTGGGGGTGACGGGAACCGGATACTTCGGGTCGACGCTCACGGCTGGGGCCAACTTCGGAGTTACCGGCACCGCCACATTCGGGGCCACGGCCACCCTCGTGGGCACCTCCGGAAACTATAACCACACGGGGACCGTCAAGTTCGGCAATACGGTGACGATCACCGGGGCCCTGGGGGTGACGGGCTCGATCCAGGGCGACAGCAACACGGGCGCCATGCGGTTCAACATCAACCGGTCTCATCTGGTCGGGAGCACCTATTTTACCATCAGCGGGTGGGGTGCCACGGCCAGCCTGACGGTCGTGGCCGGAACGGTGGACCAGGCTGGAACCCTCTCCTTGGCTACCGGTGGGACCACCTACAGCGCACTTCCCACGATCACTCCATCGCCGCGTGACGGCACTCTGATCGGCAACGGCCATCGAGGCGTCATGATCTGCGCGCGCAGCTCCCCGACCGTGATTCCCGTTGCGGTGCTGGGCAGCCCCCAGGCCTGGATCTTCGGTATCACGCCGACGCACGGCGAGGTCTATACCTTCAACTACATCTGTTTCGGCACGAGCACCATTGCATAATGCCACCCTTCAGTCCCAATGACGGCGTTGACGAAACCGAGCCGACCCTCATCTCGGACGGCGCCGTGCAGGACTGTGCAGGGTCGGAGTACCGGGTAGGGCAGACCGGCCTCTATTGCGCGCGTGGCCGGGGGCTCTACGGAGACATCGGGGCAGTCGACGGGGTTGGCCTCTACGAGGCTGGGTTCGATGACAGTCCGGGATTCGTTCTCGCGCAGGCGGGCGATACTCTGTATTCCGCCCCCATTTCGGTCGCCCTGACATTCACCCAGGCCGATACCTTTGCGGTTGGCTCGTCCGCCATGGTCGGGACTCACTACGCCAACCGGCATTACCTGGCCAGCAGCGTTGCCAACCGGCGCATTGAGGCCACCGTCACCGGCGGCGTGACCTCCTACCCGATTGGCCTCAGCGCCTCCACCCTCGGCATCACAGCGAATGTTTCGGTATTGGGCGGCTCCGTGAGCGCAACGACCGGCCTCGTCTACTGGGTGACGGAGTACGACTCGGTCAGGGGGTTAGAGAGCATCACGGGCTCGAGCTGCAACACGGGGCCGTTCACGAACAGGATGTGGGCACAGGCCGTGGTGTCGGGCGTGACGGTCAATCCGACTGCCGACACGCTGCGCTGGTACAGAAGCCTCGACGGTGGGGGATTTCCGGATGGTGGCCTGATTGGCGAGACGCCCATCGGGACCACCTTCTTCAACGACGGCGGCCTGGACATCACCCAGCTACCGGCTGCGGTCTTTCTGCCCATGGCACCGACCAGCGTCCTCACAACGCCTCTCTATGGGCTGGTGACGATCGGCGGGATTGACGTGGAGCGAGACACGGCCCCGCCCGTTCTGTCGACCATCTTCGGACCCTTCGACGACTCCTTGATCGGGGTATCCCCAGAGGAGCCGCGCAACCTACGCTTCAGCGCGGCAGGATACCCGGACTCCTGGCCCACGCTTTACGGGCTCCCCTTGGACACTCATCGGCGGGACGAAATCGTTACCGGAGTCGTGCTACCCGGCAGAATCGGTGTTTTCTGCGTCGACTCGGTTCATGCGATCTACCGCCTTCCGCGCGATTCCGACTCCATTTTCGCCGCCGGTGAGATGTCGCGCATCGTGACCGATGTGAGGGGGTGTGTCAGCCGGCGCGGAGCGACCGTGTTCACCCCGAACGGGTCGGATGGGCTCGCCGCCTTTGTATCGCGGGACGGCATCTGGCTCACTGACTTGTCGTCTTCCCCCGTTCCGGTCACCGACAAGGTCGACTGGGAAGGGCGCGTCAGCACCATGGACCTACGGACCTGCCGGCTGACGGATGACCCAAGGAACCGGCGCCTCGTGTTCCTGTACCGGCGGGCCACCGACACGCTCTACAACACCGGGATCTGGTATCTGGACTATCAGGAGTTCACCAATCGCGGGGTGCGCATCTGCTTCGCCGATCATGGTCCCCTGGCGGATGCGCAAACCGTGGCTGGCCCAGACGGCAAGCGCACCCTCGTATCCATCGACTCCCGACAGGGCAACGGCCAGGTCTATCAGGAGAGCGTCCAGGATGCGGATGACTCCCATCTCGTGGACTCGGCGGGCTCCGTGAGCTTCATGATGCGCACCAAGGAGTTCATGCCAGCGGGCCCGCAGGACGCCGAGGATCTCGGGATGGCGACCTGGATGCACGATGCCGGGCCGCCACGCATCGAGCACCGCTTCTACTTCGACCGCAGGGACGACAATCCGGAATTCAAGCTCATGGAGCGCACGGAGGAGCGCAACGCCAGCGATATCATGCTGAACCGCTCTGTGAATAGCTTCTCGCTGCAGTTGTCGAGCGTGGGAACGCGCTCCTATGGGATCCACTGGATTGAAGTGGAAGGCCTTGGAAGCGAGTCGCTCGGTGGAAGAGAGGGTGCCTGATGGCCATTCAGTTTTCACCGCTTCCCCTTCACCTGTTCGAGCCCCGCCTGCGCTCACACATTGAGCACCTGAACTTGACGCTGCGGGATCTCGCGGGACTCGAAGGAACGCTCACCACGCCGATGGACGACACCAAGCGCAGCGATGCGAGCATCGTTCGGAACGCCACCCCGCAGGTCTCTGTCACCCGCCTGGTCCCTTCGATCACGAACATCATCTCCGGCTCCTCATCGGCGATCGGGGTCCCGGCGCTGACCTTCTCGACCACAAACGCAGTTGGCACCACCAATACCGTGGTTTCCATCAACTCCACGGTGAAGTACCCCGATGCCGTCATGGCCCTGGGGACAGCCCTGACGCTGAAGCTGACGAACGACGCGACTAACGGGGCGCTCCTGACTCAGCTCGCCGGCTTCACCGTGGCGGCCATTTCCTTGCAGCCTTCCTCAGGGACGGTCCTCAAGGTTGACTCTACCGCGGTCAGGCGCAGCAGCAGCGACTTCGCGGCCCTGACCAACGGATTCGGATACGTCATGGTAGACGGCACGCCGCACTACTGGCGCATGGCGATGACCAGCGATGGGATTCCCTACTTCCACGACACGGGAGCGTCGGCACCATGAGTTCACGCTTCTACCTGGAAACCACTGTCGTCCAGACGTCGGGAGTCACGACGATCGACAGCACCTGGGATACCGATTGCAGGACTGCGCAGGGAATTCCAGGCAGAACGTTCAAGCTGATTCCTTCCGGTACTACGCCGATCGGCGTCAGTTATTCCACACCATCCGGAATTCCGGCTGTTGCCGCCCCTCTTCCTCGCCACACCATGCACGCCATGTTCGAGTACACCATGCCGGCTGGCCTTCTGATAACCGGGAACGTGCGCGGAGAGTTCGCTGGGTACCGGACAAACAACCTGGATAACATCAGCAACAACGTGGCAGTCCATATCCGCAATGGAACGACCCACAAAGCAACGGTGGTCACAAGATTCACGGCGAGCAATTTCTACGGGTTCAACCCCGGGCACGTTCAGGCGATGCTGGCCACTCCGATTGTGGACGACGGCTATATCACTGTGGCGGGGGATGTCCTTTACTGCGAGCTCGGGCTCGGGTGGTCCGCTACCCCACAAGCTGTTGCCTCTGTCACGGTGGGCTACAACAATGCCAACATAGACTGGGCGGATGGCGCAGACGGAACTCCCGATGCGAATCCTACTACCCACAATCCGTGGTTCGAGTTCATGACGACGCTGGGAGCAGCTCCAGCGGCGGATGACTTTCTCCCGACTCTGAGCGCCACCACCGTAGCGGCGCGGCCCTCGGCTCCTTCTAAGCCGGGACTACACTTCTACGATCGCACCTCGCACATCCTTTCCATTTGGGACGGTACGAGCTGGACCAACGTGGTGTCGTCCATCTCCGGCACTACGGGCGGCGCGCTGAACTTCTCTGGCACCACAAGCATCTCCGTCACCATTTCCGGCGTCACGTTTACATGGACCAACCTCTATGGGGCGCCGTCGGGGGGCTACGGCACGGGGGTCTCGGCAGGAACCACCAATACCACCTCCCTGGCCAGCGACGCGAGATTTCTGTTTCCGTCGGCCCTCATGCCGGTCGGGACCAGTAAGACTCTTACCCTGACGGATGATGCGACCGCTGGCGCGCTCGTGACAGCCGACAACGCGTTCCTGGCCAATGCGCTGACCTTTGTTGCTCCGAACCGAGTCACGACCCATGCCTATGCCGTCGGCAGGTACGGCAATCTGCAGTCCGGTTCGGGTAGCCTTGACGACGTCATCCAGTTCAACATGCGTCGGATCGACGGCATCAGCAGCTCGATCCTACAGGGACTGAACGTCACGGTGACCAACACCGATGCCGGCAATGGAACCATTGCAGCGCGCGGTGGCCTGCTCGCTGCCACAGGAAGTGCCTCCACATTGGCGGCTCCCTCGTCCGCAATTCAGGTTGTCGGATATGAAATCCAGGCCATCGGGGGAGCCGGCACCAACAACAACTTCCAGGGCAGTGTTTTGGGCCTGAAGGCCAACATCCTGGTGAGTGGGGCGTCCGTCTCGAACCCGGTATCGTCGTTGACCGCGCTGCAGTCGACCGGAACGATTACCCGCTCCGCTGTAACGGATTTCATCGGCTGGAACGCTCTCTCCCCAAGCCTGCTGATCAATGGCACCATCTCCAACGAATTCGGCGGCCTGATCAATGCTCAGAACCGCGGCCTTACCCAGCGTGTCGGCCTGAAGGTCGTCGGGGCGGCCAGCGGTTCCACCCCAACGGTCTCCTATGGATTCTGGTCGACGGGGCACAACATCGGCACCACCCGTAGGAGTTTCATCGGCGACAACAGTTTCGAGGCGGCCCTGAGCGATCTGATTTTCAGCACCACGGCCAAGGGTCCGATCTTTAAGGACAGCCAGGGGACCCCGGAATTCTGGCGCACCTATGTGGACAGCACCGGCCTCGGCGATGCCGCGCTATCGGTGGATCAGAATGGCTTCGTGACAGGAACCCGGGGAACCACCGCAACCGGGATCGTGACTGTGAACATTCGGGACATCGGGACCGCGGCGCCGGCAACATAAGGATCGACATGCCACAGACCTTTTTCCTCACCGAGTGCCCCGGGCTCCAGACCGCCGTGCAGGCTAGCGACACGATCGGCAACACCACAACGGCGACCTTCTTCGGGAGCAGTTGGACGATCCCGGCCTCGGGACTCAATCGCGTCGGGCGACGCATTCGGACCATGGCCTGGGGCGTCTATTCAACCGACGCCGTGCTGGGACATGCCATAACCCTGGAGCTGATCGCGGGCACAACCTCTTTGGCCAGCACCGGCAGCGTCTCCCTGACCCTTGGCGGCGCTTCCAACAAAGGATGGATGATGGTCGCGGACATCGCTTGCAGAACGACCGGGACCTCGGGGACCCTGGAGGCCCAGGGATTGACTCTGTTCGGAGGAAGCGCCTTGACCCCGGATGCGGCGTTCATGACCAACACGGCTACAGTGCAGATCGACCTGACTCAGAGCCTGCCACTGGCGATTCGAGCAACATGGGGCACCGCAACAGCCTCGAATGCGATTACAATGCGTCTCAAGGGCGACGAAATCATGGGGACTTCATGAAGATCGTACTGACCATCCAGCTCCAGCAGGACAATGGAACTCCCGTGTTCACGGGTACGCAGACCAAGACCGCCTTTTCGCCGGACTCGGCCAGCATCCTTCCCGACTTCAATCTGGTGAACAACTTCCTGGTCGGTGGAGGAATCAAGAATCTCATTCGTCTGATGTGCTGGGTGGCTGCTGGGCAACTTACCCTCACTGGCACGCCAACCGTTATCATTTCGTCGCTGGGCGACACATCGGGGAACTAGATGAATCTGAATGCCGATATCGTCGCCAGGGCCGTGCTGAAATTGGTTGCAGAGAATGAGACTCTGACCGTCCAGCGCGATGCCTTGGTCGAGGAGTACGAGAAGCTGAAGAAGGAAAACGAAGCGCTCAAATCTCCCGGTCTTCGGGCCGTCCCAACACCGGAGGGGAATCAACCGGCATGACACACCAGGACGTGCAGGCTCGGATCGCCGAACGCCCAGAGATGTGCCAGAACTGGGAGGCCGCCTTCCCGATTGGAGATGAGGGCGGGATGTTCTACCTGTCCAGCATCCACCGCGGCGAGGAGAGCGTTGGCACCGTGCATGTCTACATCTGGGACAAGAAGGCGATGGGTGAGCCGGAACTCAGCTGTAAGTCGGCTCGGGAGCTGATGATGAGGGAGAGCCTGGATCGGCTGGTCGGTGAAGTGGACTGCCATAATTTTCTCGCGATCAATTTCGCAAAGAGAGTAGGGTTCAAGGTGATTGGCGTTGTGAGACAGCGCAAGGACGCCCACGGCAAGTTCCATGACGTGGTTCTGTTCGATGCCCTGCCAGGAGATCTCACATGGGTATAGCTAGCCTCGCAACCGCAGGGTACAACTACTACAAAGGGTCGAAGGCCAAGCAGAAGGCTCAGTCCGAATCCGACCGCCTCAAGTACGAAGCGAGCAGACCTTTTGAGGACCTGCAGTTCTATCTGCCTCCTGAGCTTCGCAGGGAACAGGCCGGGCCCCTCATTGGCGCCGGGATGGAGGGAATCGGGAACCTCATCAGGAACCCGGGCCAGCTCTCGTCTCAGGTCTCCTCATCCGTTGCGCCGCAGGTCGCCGCGCAGTCTCAGGGCATTGCGCAGGACTTTCGCAACCAAGCCACCAACCAGGCTGGGGCCGCCGGCACCAACAATCTTCCGTCATCTCTCAAGGCCCTCCTGCAGTCAGCCATGGGATCTTCTCAGGAGCAGGCCCAGCGCGGCGCCAGGACTCAGGGGCTGGGCTCGACTGATCAGCTCAAGAGAGAGGACCTCCAGCACACCTACAAGCTGCTGGACACCATCATGCAGTTCATCTCATCGGGCCGCGGGCAGGCCATTCCGGGCCTCGTGGGTGCAGCTCAGAACCGCTCCGAGAACTACCAGAGAAGCTCCAATGCCAACATGGCTGCCCTGGCGAGCATGCTGCAGTCCATGGGACAGGGGAGGGCCTGATGCCTACGCCATTCGATTTCATCGACCCCAGCGGGGATTTCGGCAGGCAGGTCGCAGCGAAGAAGACGGCAGGCGAAGCAGCGCACTACGGCACGCTGGGGCGATACCTGCCGCCAGAGCTCCGAGGGGCTGGCCCCACCATTGGTCAGGGGATCCAAGGCATCGGCGAGATGCTTCGCAACCCAGGTGGGATGTCCTCCGGCATCGAGGAGGCCATCAAGCCACGCCTGGGCGCTGAGATGCGGTCCATCGGCCAGAACTACGGCAATCTGCGTTCGGAGCAGGCCGGAGCGGCCGCGCGCGGCAACCTGCCGGTCTCCATCAAGGGGGCCCTGCAGAAGGCCCTGAACACCAACCAGGCCAGAGCCGAGCAGGGGGCCCGCAACCAGGCCCTGACGGAGAGTGACCAGCTACGCCGCGGGGACGTGGGGCAGACCTACCAGCTTCTGGACACGATCCTGCAGTTCATCTCGTCTGGCCAGGGTCAGAGCCTGCCGGGAATTCAGGCGGCGAACGCGATGCAGTCGCAAAACAGCCAAACCGGAAATGCGGCCAACACGGCCATGATCGGAAGCCTGCTTCAGGGTCTTGGACAGTACTATCACAGCCCAGCCGCCGGGGCAGGAGGTTAGCATGCCATTCGGAGTTCAGTATCCAGCCGGTGCGGGCCAGGACGAAGAGGATCCACAAGCGCGGATGATCCAGGACCTCATCGCCTCCCTTGAGACTGCTCCAGCACCGACGGCGCCGCCGGCTGGCGCACCACCCCCGACCGCCCTGCAAGACGCCCTATTCGGTGGAACCCCGCGGCACTTCGCCGGGGCCCTGGGTGATGCCATTGCCGCCATGGCCGCCGTTAAGGCTGGAGGGGCCCCGCCGGCGATGGGAGCGTTTGCCGCCAGCCAGCAGCGGCAAGCCGAGGAACGGCAGCGGCAGATGGAGGAGTATCAGAAGCGCCAGGAGGAGAACGCCGGGGCCGAGCGCATGCTCAGGAACCAAGCCCGCATCAGCACCTTCCAGCAGAGCCAGAAGATAGCCGGGGATCAGGCCGAGGCGGCCATCAAGGCCAAGAATGCCCGTGCCCTGCGTTTTGTGCCCACGACGATTGAAGAGGGTGGACAAAGGCGCCGGGTGGTCGATGTGTACGATGCCAGCAGCGGTGAGCACGTTGGTCGTCAGGACCAGGGCGTCGCGCCCAATCCTCCGCAGGGTTATACCCTTGGCTATGATCAGGACGGCAATGCGATGTGGTTCAAGAAGCCCTCCGGAGAGGGTCCGTCCGAGCCAGCAAAGCCGGTCGTCAATGAGGCTGGACACCAAGTTAAGAAGACCCCAGCAGCGTCTATGCAGGGCATCCAGCAGCAACTGGACAACACCAGCACCCTGCTGGAAGAGATGAAGGGGAACTACCGGCAGCGCCCATCCAGCACCACCAAGCAGGCAATCGGAACCGCGGGGGCCAACCTACTGTCCAGAGGAGTGGGAGCCGAGATGGGGCTCTCAGGCTTGGCGTCCAAGATCGACAAACACGCCGTGATCCATGAGCGAGACCGTGAAGCCCTCGCCACGACCCTTGCCTTCCCCCTCACCGGCAGCCGGCGCAGCGTAGAGGGTGCCCGCAAATCCCTTCTGGACATCATCCCGCATTACACCGACCCTCCTGAGGTCTGGGACGTCTTCGACAAGCAGATGCAGGCCCTGATCACCAACGCCAGGAAGATGCCTTGGGGCGAGTCCCCCAGCACCGCTCAGGAGAACTACGGCTCCCTGCTTGAGGGACTTGCTGGCGGTTCTGCAGGCGCTGCTCCAAAGACTGCCGATCCCGCGGTCCAGGAGTATCAGCAGTTCCTCGAGAAGCTGAAAAAGGAACAAGGCCTTGCCCCAACCACTCCCTGATGAGAAGCGGGCAGAACTGCTCAAGAAGGCGGAAGCCGCCGGCATCCCAAAGGAGCAGGCCTTCAGGGATCTGGCGACACTCGAAGGCTACGGATCTGCGGCTCCGGCCGCCGCGGGAGCGTCTCCGGACTCCTTCTCTCAGGGCCAGGACCCGTTCCGCAATGTTCCACGTGGAACGCCGGCGATGACCTCGCCACCTATCGAGATCCCCAGCGAAGGTGGCGTCTCCTCCAAAACCGCAAGGCAGACCTTGGCATCGGGCGCGGCGATCTTGGCATCTCCGCTCACGGGCGGCATGAGCCTGATACCCGCAGCCCTTGCTGAAGGCGGCATCGTCGGCGCTGCGGACCTTGGCCTCCAAGGCCTTCGCAAGCTGGGTGAGTCGGAATACCAGATTGACCCCATGGAATCGGCAAAGGTCGGTGGCGGGGCGGCCCTTGGGAGCGGGATTGTCCGCGGCACACTGGAGGGACTGATGGGGCTTGCCGGAAGCCGGGCGGGGATCCCAAGGGAGGCCATTGCCGAAGTCGCAGACCGAGCCCCCATGGGCGGGAAAAAGGCCTACGACATGATCAAAGCCAGACCGAGGGGCGAAGAGTTTGCCCTGGCGAAGGAGTCCGGAGCAGCCGCCAAGGCGGCCCGGGCGCCGACCCTTCCCGCCGCAAAGGCGGCACTGACAACTAATGCACCTGCTCAGGTCGACATGCAGGACGTCTTCGATCACATACAGTCCCTGCGCAGATCCGGCGCGGTCAACAAGGCGGAGGACGCCGCGAACGCGGCCCTTGACGACCTGGCCGGCCGACTGCCTCAGTCCATGAGCATCGAGGAGTTCCACAACTGGATCCAGCGCATCCGGCAGCCGGTCAAGGATGCGATCGGAAAGGAAGGCGGTAGCCTGATCGCCCAGGATCTGAAGGACATCCAGAACTTCGCTCGGCAGCACAGGGATAGCCTCGCTGGGCCAGAATCCGCTGCTGCCTTCCATGCCACAAGCGAGGAGATCGACGCCATCAAGCGTTTCAAAAACCTCCTGGTCGATGACAAGGGCAATCTCAGGCGCTCTGCCCCGAACACGGTCGCCAGGTTCAAGGGCAATGGCGTAATTGAGGAGGTCGTGCGGAAGTACGACAAGGCAACGGGATCGAACTATGCCGGCCTGATGGATGATTTGGCTCTCAACCGGCAGTGGTCCCCGAAGCAGACCGGCGATGCTGGAGCGCTCACGGAAATGCTTGCGGAGGCCGGGCGCGGGAGAGCGAAGATTGGAGCGGAGACGGGGCGGAAGATCGCCAAGGGCATTGCCGTTGTCGGGCCGCGAGGAGTGCCATCCCAGGTTGGCGGAGCCGTAGGCGCCCGTGAGGCCGCAGGGAGGGTCGAGGACAAGCGCATTCGGGCCAAGGATAACGGGAAACGCCGCATCCGGGCGAAGCCATGATTGCCGCTCTGCTGCTCGCCCTATGGACTTGGGATAGAACGCTGCTCGACTGCCTTGGTGGGCCCGAGACTCCGGCGTACTACTACTTCCAGGCGACCATCCGACAGAACACCGTCACCACCTGTACCGACGACCAGGGCCAACCTTTTGCCTGCACGATAACTCTGCCAGGAACGCCGATCCGGTTCACCTCCGACATACCCGATCCAGGAACTGGAACTACCGTCTCAACAACCTATGATCCGGTGGCGAACCCTGGGCCGCTGCTCCCCACACCTCCGATTGGTGGCCTCACTGCCTGGCCTTGGCCATCCGCTGATAACCCGGCTCCCGTGGAAGCCGTGGATGCAGCGGAAAACAAAAGTTCGGACCCGTGTCCATGACCGCCCTGCAGCTTCTGCGGGCCATTCTCGAGGACCGGCAGTCCAGCTCGTCCGATGAGAGCAAGATTCGGAAGAACGCTCAGAATGAGTTGGCGCTGAAATGGAAGGCCAGACACGACGCCAAGCCCACCGGAGATGGCGTATGAGCGTCAAGGTTGTCTGCAAGCCCGGAGTCGTGTTCAAGGGATTCACCTGGGGATTGGTCCGCATTCTAGAGGTGTTGGTCTACATCGCCAGAGCCTTCCCGGAATGGTTCCCCGATGGCCAACTCGACATCACCTCGGCGAATGACAGCACTCATAGTGCGATCCCATTGAGTCGCCACTTCACCAATGAGGCGCTCGACATCCGGTCCCATGATCTGACCGAGGAGGTAAAGGATCGCTTCCTGCTCGCCCTATCTCGGGCCCTGGGGCCGGGCTTCTTCTCCCAGATCGAGAACCGCGGGCAACCCAATGAACACATCCACGTCCAAGTAATGCGCGGCTGGAGTTTCGAGGACTGACTGACAGGAGGATCTCACCGTGAGCTTAATTTCCCTGATCATCACCTTGGCGGTAGTAGGCTTGCTTCTTTGGCTTGCCACAACTTACATCCCGATGAACGACACGATTAAGAAGATCCTGATTGGTGTCGTTGTTTGCGTGACGATTCTCTGGCTCCTCAGTGTCTTCGGGGTGATCGGAACTATCAGCAACGTCCAGGTTCCGCGACTGCATTGAGAAACGGAGAGGACTGCAAATACTCCCTGGACTCCAGGGTGGCCATTCTGGAGCAGCTTCTCCAGGAGAAGATCCAGGCCAACAAGGACCGCACCGATCTGCTCTTCCAGGGAAGGGACACTGCAACCGCCCATCAATTCACCGAGTTCATGCGCCGTCTTTCTGAGCTGAATGGAGAGGCAGGCCGCCTTCGCGAGATGCAGAGCAGCTATGTGCCGCGGGAGGTCCATGAGGCGAAGATCGATGATCTGACCAAGAGCATCCGATCCCTGGAGAATGCGCAGGCAAACATCTTCGGTCGCATTGCGGTGGTTTCTGGTGCCGCATCATTGCTTGGCGGTGGCGTCGTCACCGTCATCACCTGGCTGATAACCCGGTGACCAAGCACGGCAAGCACGAGCCCTGGCATGCCAAAGGAAGCACTCGCCTGCCCGTCTATTTCAAGCATCCCAAGACGGGCATCATCGTCGAGGTCGACACGGCTGGGCTGATCACCATTCATGGGACGGAGATCGGGCCATTTCGCGCCTGGAGTGGAATGAAAGACAATGCCGGGCAGACCTGGAATGCAGATTTGGAGATCGAGGTCCTGAGCAATCACTACTGGAAGCGCATGTAACGCAAAGGAGATCTGATGTTTAAGAACTGGCAAGTGAAGCTGGCTTTTTGGATCGCCGGACTTCTGGGCACTTCCACTGTCGGATGGCGCAATCCGGACGGCTCCCTCAATCTCTGGGCCATCGGCTTCGGAATCGCGCTGGCTGTCACCGGCATGCTCGTCAAGCAGCACAACGTCACGGGCGGCACCATACCCCTGACCCGGGAAGCGGAGTCGCGGACGGAGGGAACTGGGGCTCTACCCTCCACAAAGAAATAGGGCATACGACCCAGTAGCGCAGGCCCCCAAAGGATGAGATCATGGGCTCTCGACCGATGAAGCCGAGATACTGCGGTCCCCCACGCCTCAAAAGTCACGGAAGAGGTTATGCCATGAGAGAGAAGGATCTGCATGCAAGGCTGGACAAGATCGATGAACTCCTGGGGATCCAGCTCCCCGGGAGGAAGAAGAAATCCACCCAGCTTGATCGGATCGAAAAGAAGGTGGATAAGGCGCTCGCCATCCTCAAGGCGTTGCCGACCGGAGGAGATGACCCGCGGCTGGCAGAAGCCACCGATGCCGTGACCCGACATACCGACAAGCTCAAGGAGGCCATCGACATCAACACCGATCCCGCTCCCGACGTTCCCCCAGTTCCCTAAACAGCAGCACCTTTACCCAGGAGCCCCAATGGCAAAGATCGATGATTTGCTCGCCGCAGTAACCGCAGAGGACACCGTTGTCGATTCCGTGATCACGTTCTTGACCGACCTTCACGCGCAGCTCGTGGAGGCGCGCGCCAACGCCAACCCGGCGATGCTGGACCAGGCCATCGCCTCGATCAACACCCAGAAGCAGAAGATCGCGGATGCGATCGTCGCCAACACGGACGCCGCACCGACTCCCTAGATTCGCATCTTACCCCCGTGCGAATGGCCCTCCTGCAGAACATCGCCGGGGGGCCTTTTTTATTGCACTTCTGCCATTCCTGCGGTATCTTCCACTCAAGCACCGCCGGCCTCCACACCCAATGACTGTGAGTAGAGCCAGAGGCCGTTGAGAGAGAAGCCCCCGGGAAACCGGGGGCGCCCCTACCTATTTTCTTCTTGACAACTTCTAGAAATGAGCGCATCTTCCAGCCATGGAGGGAAGGATGACTGCGAAGCAGGTCAGGGAACTTCTCAGGCGAACAGGTTGCACTCTCAGGGAGCTGGGCGAATCTCTTAATCCGCCACGGCATGAGCGTACCGTCTGGACGTGGAAGACGAAGGGCTGCTATAGCAAGGGCTCTTCCCGCCAACTGGAGAGAATGCTCGAGGAGGCAAGGCGTGCCAAGGCATCCTGATGAGCCGCTTCCGGTTGGTCCGTGCGGCAAAACATGGAACGGGCCTCCCTCTGTAAGTTTTATCGGCGAGGAAGAAGATAGCGCGGTCCTGCATCACCTATGTCGAAACAGATGGTGCCGCAACAGGGAGCACCTTGTGATAATTAGTCGCGCAACCCATGCCGCCTGGCACCGATGTGACGATATATGGGAGGAGAGGAAATTGGAGGCCCTAAAGATTCCGGAGGAACTCCGAGAATTAAGGCGGAGGATGGGATGGAGCCATGCCGACATGGCAGATGTGGTGTGCGCGTCAGAGCGATCGGTCATTCGCTGGGAATCTGGTGAAGCCATTCCAAGAACATTGGTTCGGCGCCACTTCCGCCTACTACTTGACACCGCGCGTCGCCGTGACGCGACAAAGAAGGCCCGCAGACAGATTTCGGCGGTAAGGTGATGTCCAGTACAGCCGGACTGACCACGACTGAAAAGCCAGGAGCACTTCGGAAGCTAGACGTTCAGGAGCTTCTTTCGCAAGCCGTCACGCAGGGCGCTGGCGTAGAGGTCCTGGAGCGCCTTTTCACGCTCGCCAAAGAGGTCAGGGCAGAGCAGGCGAAAGAAGCCTGGAATCGGGCCATGGTGGAATTTCAGAAGCGCTGTCCGGTCATCAGCAAGAACGGGAAAGCCAAGATCAGGGCGGGGGCTGGAGAATTCTCCTACACCTATGCCACGCTCGATTCGGTCATGGGCTCCATCGTGCCTCTGATGACGGATCTGGATCTGTCGGTATCCTGGCGTCATCGAGTGGAAGCGAACAAGGTGACGGCGAACTGCCGGATCAGCCATGGCCTTGGGCACTTTGAGGAATCTGGAGAGGTCGCCATGCCAATCGGGGAAGACCGCTCCGGGGCCAACGCCGCGCAGAAGGTCGGGATCGCTCTCACCTATGCGAAGCGCTACAGCCTTCTCAGCATCGTGGGCATTGCGCCAGAGGATGATCCTGACGCCCAGGGAACGGACCGCGCACCAGAAGTCCAAGACCGCGGGGAGGCAGTTCCTCCCACAGATCGCGCTCCAGTTGGCCAAAGTGCGAGCACCAAGACAGCCGGACCCAGAATCTCGGAGGCCCAACACAAGCGCCTTTGGGCCATCGCATACAAGGCTGGCAACGATGGCGGCATGAGCAAAGAGGAAGTCGCGGACAGAGTTGCCGAGGTCTGTGAGCAATTCGGATTCTCCACCAGCAAGGCCATTACAGCTGATAAATACAACGCCATCTGTGCGGAAGTTGAGGTGCCTTTTTGAAGGCGGCCGTGCCCAGTAAGAGGCAGCTCGCCGAGTTCGTTCGGTTCTGGAAATCAGAGAAGGGCCCGTACATTCGCTTGGCCCGGGGAAAGACAGAGGAGCAGGCCAAAGCTAGCCTTCTGGCCCATTACGTCTGGCTGTGGGAAGGTGCTGGATGCCCGCTCCGGTTCATTCCCAAGCCGCTGCCCCATCGGCCCATAACGTTCGGCTCGGGACGCGCCGATACCGAGACCCACTTGCCGGACTTCGATCAGAACATTCTTCCGAACAGGGACTGGACGCTCTAAAACCGAAGGCTGAAGGGAGGCTGTGTGAGACTACGCTGGTTCGCGGTTCTCGCCTGTGTTCTGCTCGTTGGCTCGATGACGATGGCGGCTACCCTGCCGACTGACGGCAAGCTGCACGTCGTGTTCTTCCAGGATGCCGCCGGAGTGCAGCACCCCTACTGGCTGGATAGGCCGGTATCGTTCTCCGACGCGTTGGCCGTTCGTGACGCGCTGTTCGGTCTCGCCCGGGCCTGTCAGGCCAAAGGAGACGATTCCTTCCTGCGCGCTCTGACCCAGGGTCAGTACACGGACAACGGCAGCATGTGCTACGTCACCTCTCGATCGGGAGGAAGGGCCTACTACTGCGGACAATGCGGAGGTGTTGGATGCGCACAGGTGAAAGCGATCACGAACTCGAGCGGTCCTCTGGACGGCCCGACGCCGCCCCCGAAGAAGCCCGACATCGTCCGGCAGTGAATCACGACAGGGAGCCGGCCATCGTCACGGCTCATGGCTTCGACTTCATCCAGGGCCGCGCGACAGAGCCGAAGCCATCCCGCCATTAGGACATCCCCGCCCATCTTTCCCTCATGACTGAGGGACGCCCGATCCGGGGTGAGCTGAGAGATGGGCGGGGACAACCCGGCCCGATGCATTGAAGGTTGAGGAGATGCCGCCTCATCACACGGACCCATTTGCTAAGCGAGTCCATCCTATGGCGTGCTTGGCATTCTAGATGATGTTCCGTGTTCGCATGGAAGTCGGGTGGTGATGGTGAGGCGGCACATTTAAGGAGGGTGACGTGGGAAGTGAGCGCAAGCTGGCGGAGGGGGTGGACCACGACGCTTTGCTGGGGAAGGATTTTGCCATTTACTTGCGTATGCCTCTAGGCCCTGGATGCCTACTTCAACTGCGCGTTTCCAGGAAACTTACACAAGAAGAATATACTCGATTAAAAGCTATTGTCGATCTTCTACACAACAGTCTGGTGGCAAATGACAAAACAGACTTATGAGGATTTTACTTTCCTGGGGATGGGAATATGTACTAAAGACGAATGCCCGACTTGTGAAGCCCTCTCCCGCCTCCGCGCTTTGCTGGAGGCACAGCAAGCGGAGCTTGAAGGTTACCGCCGCTTCAAGGCATCCGTAGACGAAGCGCTCAACTCGGGGGATGGAGCGTATAGGCCATGAACGCAGACTTGAAGCAGTATTGCCCAGGGTGTGGCGCTAACATGGAAACTTCGCCGTGCTGTGCGAGAGCTCAAATGTTGAGGCTAAAAGTACAGAATATGCGTGACTCAGTGCCCGAGACTTTCGCGTTAAAGCACAACCTTCCAGCCGCCGAGGAGTTAGCTATGGTATTTCGCCGCGCTGTCCAAGATGCTGAATCAAGGGCGGCTTCTCACTCGGCTAGTAAAGAGGACTCAGACTCCAAGGTTGCCTCTGTAGACCGCTTTCTGGTGATAGCCAGAATAGTAGCAGCGGATCGTGAAACAGTGCTTGAAGAGCGTGACCGACTCAAGGCAATGATCTCGTCAATGCCTGCCAGCACTTTGCAGGAGGTGAGTGCGGGGGAGGCGCTGAGGGAGGCTCACAATGCCTGTCGATGCGGAGGAAGGCAACTCGTACTATCTCAGGCCGAACCTCCGTTTCAAATGGAATGCGATGGCCTTCACGCCGCCCTCGACGCCGCCGTTGCTGCTGCGGTGAGGGAAGAGAGGAGCAGAAGGGGGCATGTTAAACAATGTCGTTGCCATGAACAGTGCTTGAAAATTACCTGCAATGTACATCCCTACACAGATCCCCGCTGCGAGGTGAAGGAGTGAAGAAGCTGAGCGCGAGGACGAGGCTAGATAGATTTCTGCTCCTTGGAATCTACACTGAACTTAACACCTCATCCAGAGACAAGCTGCTCAATGAAGTCGAAGCCGAAGCCTTCGAGCTTGGGATGCTGCGGGCGGCGAGACTGTTTCATCCAACCATGTGGCCTAAGATGGGGTCTGCGGAAATTCGGCAAACTATCCTCTCCAAAGTCCGCGCAGGCAGAGCGAAAAGAAAGGGGAAGGGATGAGCGCCAACTGCAAGCATCGCTGGGTCACTGTTGAGTGCGATGGGAAGCGGGACATCGTTGAGTGTGTTCATTGCAAAAAGCGCAAGGATGTGCCCTGCAAGTTTAATGGGGATTACTCATGAGCGCCGATCTTCGCCGGCGATTGCATGAGGCGTGTCCGTGTGCCATAGACCGAGAGAGGCCCGGAGGTGATTGCTTCCCTCCCTGCGATCTAGAACATGCCTATCTCTGTAAGTGCTATGAGCCTTCCAATCCTTATAGTCATACTTGTCGATGGCCTGCAACGTGAAGTATCAGAAATGAGTAGACCTGACGATTACGGGATTGTGGCGGGGGCGCTGCGAGAGATGATAAGTCACCTTGACTTTAGGCACATGGACTGTCACGACAAAGCCCTCGCCGCGCTGGAGAGGTTAGCGATCGGGGAGCATCACGAACTTCATGGTGAGGGTTGCCGCATGGGTGACATAAGCCCAGCATGTCGTGACCGTCGCCGTGACTGCCTCGCGAAAGTGAGGGGATGAAGCAGCCGAGCGCCCGGGAGAGGCTTTACCTTCACTGGAATCCCCTTGCTGCGAATCATGACGAGATGTACAGCCTACTCCTTGAAGTCGAACGCGCCGCAGCCTACCGCGCCATGATGCGCTGCTCGCGCATGTACCCCAAGAATTCCCTCGTGGCTGCCGAGATTCGGGCAGAGGCGAGGAAGCTCAAGAAGGAGGGAAAGTGATCCACTCTTCCCCTCTTTGCGACTGCCATCCCTCCCCGCGCGTCTACGAGGACTGGATGGAATCTCATGAGTAGCACGCGACGGCCGCAGCGCACCGGCGAGCTGGACAATTATCAAACGCCGACGAAGTCTGTCGATACGTTGCTGTCCTTTCTCCTATTCTATGACATGGAATTCGGCGGCAAGCGCTGGCTAGAGCCGTGCCGTGGCGTCGGGCGCATCACCACAGTGTTCCGCAGGTACTTCGATTCTACGGAATGGTGTGAGTTGTCGGAGGGAACCAACTATCTGAAGGCGGATCTGAAGGGACGCAAGTACGACTGGATCATCACGAACCCGCCCTTCTCTCTGGCTCTGCAATTCCTGTCAAAGTCTCTTGCTGAGGCTGAGAGCGTCGCCTATCTTCTGCGCCTCAACTTCCTAGGCTCCCAAAAGCGCCGCCCTTTCTGGCAGGCCTTTCCACCCGACGCGCTTCTGGTGCTGTCGGAGCGGCCCTGCTTCACCGAAAACGGCAAGACCGACAGCATCGAATATGCCTGGTTCATCTGGAGCAAGCGTGTCCCAGGGGGCATCTATGTCCGGTAGCGGCGTCGTCCTGGTCCACTGCGGGACGGAATGCGTGACGCATGAGCATCCGTATCGGGACAGACTTTGCGAGGATACAGAATGAGCGCACCTACCCCATGCCGCGAGCCGGGTTGTCCTGGTCTGTTCGCTTTCCTAAAAGGGAAGCTGAATCCGAAGACCGGGAAGCGAGCCAACGTGCCCGTCGATTGGAACACTCTAACCTCACTTGAAATGAATCGATACCTCGCTGGAGAAAGTTTCGACTTCGACAAGACCTTAGGCCATGTCTCGCATTACGAGACCTGCACAAATCCAGGGAAGTTCACCAAGGGAAAGAAATGACGCCCGAGCAGATCAAGGAGCTGAACGCCGAGATGGCCGACGGGATCATCATGGAGATCCATGATCTGCTGCATCCACTTCCGTGCCTTTGTGGGCCGGGCCCCCAGGAAGTTCCTGGCATGTTCCTGCGAGAGCGGATACTCTGCATCTTCAACTTGCTCAGGAAACACATTGTCGATCTGGGCGGAGAGGACCCATTCCCAAAATGATCCTAGCGCTACTGGTCTCCCTCATCTGCCTCGAGGTCTCCTCGTCACCCGCCAAGCTCGAGATCACGGTGGTGAAGCACTGGGACGATGGCTCGATCTCTTCCAACGACGCCCGCTGCAATCTCTGCCCTTGCTGGATCACTACTGGGGGCCTTGGCTGCTCTCTGGTCTCTGGCTGCACCAAGGGTTGTGGCTATGTCGACATTGTTGACTGCCCTGAATGCATTCAGTGGGCGCCGTTGCCCGACGCCTTCGACTGCATCGACATGGACTCGATTCCTGTGCCTAAGGAAGGATGGGTTTATTGGGTGAAGGAACAATAAAAATGAAGCTGATCGATGATCGTTATCTCGGTGATGGGGTCTACGTCTCCTTCGATGGATATCACATCTGGCTCGACACGCGGGCACAAGATCCGGTGAATCGGATCGCGCTGGAACCTATCGTCCTAGCCCAGCTCGAACAGTACCGACGAGACATTCAGACGGCGATTGAGAAAGCGCAAGAGCACACCGGTGGAGGCTCCGTGGAGGATGGGAATGATCAAGCTCAGTGAGCTGATGCAGAAGGATTTCGAGATTGTCTATCAGCTTTTACGAGAAACTCAGGATTCGTACTGTGGGTCAACAGGAATAGATGCCCTCTCCAGGATCCGAGCTGCCCTGGAGGCCGCAATAGATCAGAAACAGAGAAATTGGGACGCTTGGCAAAACGCCGTAGACGAGCTTGCCAAATGGCAACATCGTGAGATTTTGAATAAACAAAAGATCGCAGAGATTATTGCCAAAGCGGTGCCAGGAGCCGTTGAGCTGGACAAGCAGCTTTCCGAGGTATTTAAACTTCCATGACCGAAAAGCGGAAAGCATCTTGCTTCGTCTGTGGCCATCATTGGATGGCTTCTTTGTCGGAGGCATATCAACGGCTTGGAACTACGACGATTCCATGTCCGTCATGTGGGGCACACTTTGGAGCATTTACTGACGAGGCGCCGTCTGACGGTTCCTTTGTTCTATTTAAATCAACCGAAAAGAAATAGCAGGAAATGCGAAGGGCCCCCGAAGAGGCCCTTGCATTGGGTGCGGAGATGGATTACCTTCTCGCTGCCAAACAAAAAGGTAGCGCTGATCCTACCGGAAGACCTACCAATAAATCAAGTTTGGCGAGATGGATTCCTACAGCGCCACGCGGGGATAGGTGCTTTTACCTGGGGGCACGCCGGCAAATGCTGAAGGTCGCTGCCGAACAATACAACCCCGCTACCGATCCGGGGAGGACCAAAAGGGTCGAGAGGGTATCCCCCTCTTGGGCTGGTCCTGAAACCCGCGTGGCAATAGTCCTCGGAAGGGCCATCTGGAAACACAACCGAGGCCAGGCCGGAGGCTCACCAGAGACGGAGTGAGGGATGAGCCTCATTCCTACCCTCTGGGAGCGGAGAGCGGCACCACCGTTCTCAACCCGGTCCAAGGTCGGGGATCTATTCTCATGAGAAAGATCTACGGGAACCTGAGCCGATTCCTTTCTTGGAGACCTCCAAGAGAGGACACGATTCGAGCTGCAGAGGAGTGCGCGCGCAGCAAGGAGATCGCATGTCGGTGGCCGAAGACTGGGACAGTTTCCGTTCCTGGTACCCACGAAGAGAAGCCTGGGCAGCTGCAGAAAAGGCCTTCCTGAAACTTCAGAAGGCAGGTAAACTCCCTGCCATGGTGATTCTCAAGGTTGCCATCAAGTGCCAGCAGCTCCCCGGCGGGTGTCTTGAGCGCGTGCTGTCCAGTGATGGGCGCGATCCGAGGCCTTATCCAGCGTCCTGGCTCAACGGCCAGCGCTGGCATGATGAGTACCAGCCCCGCATGAGGAACACCGCCAGCCAGGCCATGGGGCTCCCAGAAGGTGAGAGACGAGACCCTGGACCAATAGACCAGGAAGCCAAGGAAAAGGCTCTGAGCTGGCACCAGGAGTGGGAAGCCGAACGGGAAGCCGCCCGAGCTGAGTTCCTGAAGAGTGCCAAGGCGAAGAAATGAATTCCTAGGTATGAATGGTCGGTACTTGGCGCGGATGTCTCTTGTCCCATGCTTTCCAGCAACAGGAAGTTGAGCAGTATTTCTGCCAGGCCCGCTTCGGCTGAAACTCGGCATGGCAGTGCTCACAAATAGCCCTTGGCAATTCTTTTTTGGATGACATAGGCCCTGGCCTCATCCGTGCTCGGGAAGGTCATGTCGCGCTTGATACTATTGCAGACTTGGCAAGCGGCAACAAAATTCGTGGTGGAGTTGTTCTGGCCATAGGCATAGGGGACGCAATGGTCCCAGTTGACCACCAGGACGAGCGATATCTCCCTCCTGGAAATCATCGATCCGAATTCCAAATCGCAATAGGCGCAGCGATTGTTTTGCTCTGCGAGTTGGCGAAGCCTCGCTTTCAATGGGGGACGCTGTCGTTTCTGGCATGGCTCACACTCGCGCTTCTGTCCGACTGGCTCACGATTGACGGATTTGCCGCAGCAAGCCAGCAAGCCTTTGACTATCAGGGCGGCCCTACGGCAGGAATCGCAATAAGTCCTTACTGCCAGGACATTTCCAAAGATTACTTCATGAGTCCTGCCAATCTTTGGCATTGGCCCTCCAAGGCCATGCCATGATAGTAGAATTGCAAATGCATTACAAGGCAGCACAGTGGCAGGGCGGGGCGCTCTAGGATGCCATCCAGCCCGACCCAAAGAACCTTGGCGCTGTTGCGGTCGGGTGGGTGGACCGTTGGAATCACAGAGCATTGGAATCCCCATGCAAGAATTCGCCAAGATCTCTTCGGGTTTGTCGATGTCCTTGCGCTGCGCTCGGGATCTGCCACGCTTGCTGTCCAATGCACCAGCGGGACCAATCACTCGGCGCGAGTATCGAAGATTCTAGAGTTGTCGATTGCCCGCCTTTGGCTTTCTTGTGGGAATCGCATCCGGGTAATCTCCTGGTCCAAGCGTGGCCCTCGCGGGAGGGCGAAGCATTGGGAGCCCCGGATTCAGGAGATCACGCTGCAGGACTTCGAGACCGGCCAGAAGGCAAGGGCCCCGCTGTCTGCTCATTTGGGCTCGTGCTGACCCTCCCGCCTGCTGTCCAGCGTTTCACGACCTGTCTTGGCGCATCCCGGGCAGTTCTTCGGCAGCGTCTCGCCATGGCCGGCAGCCCAGACAAAGGGATGCCCGCATCCGAAACAGTAAAGGCGGAACCATGCCTTGGTCCCAGAGGGGCGGCTTTCGATTCCAATCGCAAGGGGTGTCCACGTTTCAGCCATGTCAACTCCAAAGGGAAATGGGGGTCCGGGGAACCCTCTCGACCCCGAACCCCCGACCCCAGGTCAGAGGGGAAAGCTCAAAACCTGGGATGGCCTATCTATTCAACCCGGTCCACTTCCGCCCGGCCCATTCCCAAGATTTCTTGGTCGAACGATTGTGACGTTAAGCCTTGCCTTCCTGGCTTTCAGAACCATATCCCATGTCCCGCCCGAGAGCTTGGTCGCAAACGCCACAACAAAGTCAGGCTTCCCTTCGGCGAGCATTTGGGCATTGCGAATCGGCCCAGCCCTTCTCCCATGCTTCTTCCAATCGGCCGGATAGGCCTGAACGACATACCCGATCTTCGCTCCGATCTCTCCCGCGAGGGTATCAGCCCCTCGGCAAGCTCCATGAATCAAGCGCATCTCCCCAAATCCTGCGCGCACGTCAATGAGGTAGTTCCAGATTCTGAGATGGTCTGTCCAGTCCCTTGAGCCACAGACAAGGAGCGTCTTCACCGTGGCGCTCTCCATACCCAGCTCCAGAACTGCGGTATTTTGTGTTTCCAGGCCCAATCCCAACACTCCAAACAAAGCGCTTCATAGCGAGATGGAGCAACCCAGGAGTACCCGATATCTGTGAGCGGCTTCCCACATATCGGGCAGATCATTGGGCTAGCAACCTCCCCGAAGGACCGCCTTGCAGGCGAGGCAGCAAACAACCAGGATTTTCCCATTCGGCTCCCTGCAATCCAAGGCGTACCAAGCATAGAGCCTTGTCGGAGGATGCGGGCAATTTGCGCTCATGCTGCCCTACCGCATGACTTCAGCACGACAGCCAAGACTTCCCGCTTCATCCCTTCGCCGAGGCTCTCAGAGGCGTATACGCCTACGTTGTGGCCGTACTCGCGGGCATGCGTGTGCGCCTGCTGTACAGCTCGGCTCTCGGAGGTAAAGTCACAGGTACACGGGCACTGATAGCAGACGATCGTGATCATTCCTTCCCCAAATGAGTTAAGGCTCTCTTCTCCGTTGGACATTGACGACAGCGCCGGCGAATGGCATTCGTGGGACCATAAATATCCTGCTTGAGGACCTGCTCGTGCCCGCATTCAAGTCGCTCGTAATCAAGACCGCTGGCATGTCGATAGGTCGAAATAACCTTCCGCAAAGGGCGAGGTCGCAACGCATTGCGCTTCACTTCCCAAGCACCAATGCCAGGATCGCGGAGATGGATGCGTGATGGCTTCCACAGGTAAAACAGTTCCCAGTCTCGTCAACCTTGTGGCCATAGTCGCGGGCGTGCTGATGTGCCTGCTGTACAGCTCTTGACTCGTCCACCAGGTCACAGGTACACGGACACTGATAGCAGACGATCGTGGTCATGATGGGATCTCCTTGGGCCTGTTTATCCTTTCGCTTTCCAGATCTATTCTGTTGTCATTCAACCATGCTGCAATTCTTTTTGCGGTATGTTCCGAATCCACCAAAATCGGGGCTATCCCGCGACGTTCCTCTACTAAAGAGAAGAATAGCCCCAAGCTCCTTTCCGCTTTTGCTGTAGGATGGACAAACCACCTAGGCCAAGGAAGGATTTTGGCTGCGTAAAGTTCTAGCCTCCTCCATAACGCAACCTTGCCAGGAATACCCGAATTATGAAGAGGGGCCCCCAGCCTATCTAGAATTGGATTGCAGTCATCCTCCATGTCAGAAACCGCCTGAGCATAGCCGCCTAGATGTCCCTCGTCCTTAGCGCTTTGGATGGAAAATTCAAAGCATCCAGTCCCATAAGTCCCTGGAGAGCAATCGCATTTCTTAAGATGCTTCCATGCTGAATTCATCAGTAATCCATCCTTTCTGGGCTGCTCGATTCCTGCAGCCCATAGGAACCCGTCAGAACTTCCCACACAGGTCTCTCAATCACTCCCGTGAGCCCTACAAAGCCAAGACCGAAGAGCAACCCAAGGGCCACCAGGACTAGCCACGAAGGGTTATCGCTGCGCTGCGTGTCCGTCCAGAGAAGGCTCACCGGGCACCCGCTTTCATCCGGTCGGCCATCGCCGCGATTCGCTCCTGCCTGAACCGCTCATGCTCCTTCTCGGTCACGATGCGAGACAGCCCGTTTCCGGTGTCCGTCTCACTGACCAACTCTTTGTTGATCCAGTAGGCATCCCGCTCGCATGAATCAGCATCGGGGCGTATCTGATACCGCGTGCCCCACTTGTCCGTAACCACCGCAACCACGGTCCCGTAATGGTCCGGATTCGCCATGTCCCCTCGGTTGTAAATCCTGATCCCTACTTCGAGTGTCAGCATTTCATCTTCTCCTTTCCCAAGAAGTCTTGCTGTCTACTCGGTAATATATAAACGTTTACCACGCTGTCAAGCCTATCTTGCGACAAAGATTTGACATAACCGATCAGCATAAATTCTATGATGCTGTAATGACATCATAAATCCTATGATCTGAATTGATTGTCTGTTAGCAGTCAGCACTCATGAGTGATAGTCGCTGCTCACGCTGGATAAGCGACCGATCAAGTTAACACCGTTAACTGACGTGGTAGATGTAAGTACTATTACCGGACGTTGATTTACAAGGCTCTATGATTCAGTGACTTGCAGAACTCAGCTCTGTCAACCTACCGATCCACTTCAGCACATATCCCTTCATGCATGTCTGTAAATCTATAGGGTTCAATGACATGTGCATGGGTGTCAAGAGATTGACAGAGGTGACAGCCAGGGGCACCCGGACGGCGGGGAGGGTCCCCGACCGAGCGAGCTGTCGGCACCGATAGTCATGCCTGGAATATTCTGCAAGAAATTCATACTCCCGAAGAGGTTATTTCCCATGATTCAGGTGTAAGTATATGAGGGTATGTCCGTTACGAGGGCAGAGCCGAGTGCACAACGGGATCGGGTGGTATTAAGATCTGATCTTAACAAAGAGCGCGAGACTCGGAGGGTTTGGCAGGGTACAGGTAGGCCATAGATTTATATGTTTATGGTTATTTGTCGGTCTTCCTTGGTTCCGGCTTCTGGGAGTTCTGTTGGTGGCACTCTTTATGGGCGGCTGCTACCAGGGTGCGCCAGAAGCGTTTACGGAAGAAGACGGGTTTTTGGGGGTAGATGGTGGAGTGGCAGTAGAAGCAGCGGCGGGAGGGGTCGTCGGGGTAGGAGAACTCCCAGGGCATTAGGCTGGGGGGCTACCTGAGACCTTGCGTTCTTGGATGGCACCGCAGGTCTGGCAGGTTCGGCGTTGGTGGATTTCTGAGTACCGGATAGGTGGGCCGTCTGGTTTTCCGAAAAGGCGACCTCCGAAGGTCAGGGGCTGCCAGAGCATGGAGACCTCATAGCCGGGTCCCCATTTCTCCCAGCGGTGATTTCCGTCTGCCGAAGTACAGGATTGCCAGGGCATCACTCCTCCTCGGTGAGCTTGTACCCCAGGTAGGCCATGAGGGTTCCCAGGACGGTGAGGCCGACCGCGAGCGATAGAGAGTGGCTCCAGAGGATGAAGCAGAAGGAGGCCATCAGGACGCCGAGGAGGAAGAGGGCGAAGCCGAGGAGTTGTTTCATGTGGAACGGTCTACCATCCAAGCCTCACGACTTGCACTCTCCGGAGATGAGGTGCGCCTGTATCCCTGCATAGACGGCACTGCTGATGCGATCGCCGGGCGTCCCGATGTCGTCGTTCTGGGCGTAGCAGTAGATGTCCTTGTAGCACTTTATGCAGGTGGCGGAAATGAGACAGCCCCAGATTTCGCCCAGGGGTGGATGCTGGAGAACCCGAGGGCCTTCCCGGCAAGCGTCGTTGGTCAGGATGGAGATGGCGCGCTTGTGGCCTCCGTGCATGGGCCAGGCGTACTCGGGGAACATCTCGTAGACCTTGTAGACCTCGTACTTGACCGGCCAGCGCTTCTTGACCCAGTCGGGGGCATGGGCCTCCTTCAGATGCTCGAGCCAGTTCTTGGGGACCTCTATGGTCTTGCGGTGAGAGGCCGGGCAATACCATTTCGCGGCCCATTCCGTGAAGCGGCGTGCGGGATTGTTATCGACGAACCATTTGAGCATTTGCATGGAGCCCTGACCAGCGACATGGCCCATGCGGCAGGCGCAGCCGAAGGTCTGCAGCGTCAGCTCCAGGGTTTCTCGCTTCAGGAACTCCATGGTCAGGGGCCTCGAGTGCTCGTGGACGTCAGCCACTCACCACCTCCAGGGCCATGGGATGACGATGAGGCGTCCGGTGACGATGAACTTGCCCACGTCGTAGGGGAGGCGGAGGAGGCCCAGCAAGCGGGCGTACCAGGGGACCGCGGTCCAGGACCAGTCGACCATGGTGGTCTTCTTCGGAGTGCTGTCAGAGAACAGCCCAGGGTGTTCCTGGAACAGGAATCCGGTGTAGCTGGAGACCTTCGCGTTTGCTGCAACGAGTGTCGGCGTCTCTTCTCCGGGACTTAGCAGATTGCCGTACTTCCCGATTCGCAGTCCTTCCTGGTTCTCTTTCTCTATGGCATTGGCGTAGGGATCTGCTGGGTCGCGGTCTGGGGGCTCGCAGAGGTACTGGGCCTGGAAATTATCCGCGGCGCCTTCCTGGACGAATCTGTTCTCTTCCCTCACCTTCTCAGCCAGGCGTGTCAGGTCTTCCTTGGAGAATTTCTTGGTCACGGGTGCCTCCAGATAGTCCTGCCAGGTTTGCGTTCGACGGTCCTCGGCAAATAGGCCCAGGGGGTTGGGCTTCCATGCTTCTTGAGCATGTAGACTTGATTGATGGCGATCTTGGCTTGGCCGTCAGGGGTTGCCAGGCCAGGTCGTTCATGATGGAGATGGACTCCCGAGATGGAGTCATCCCAGAGAAAGTCGAGTCCGGTCCTCCAAAGGCGCAGGTACAGATCGTCATCCTCGTACCACAGGCCGGGCATGAACCCCTCGTCGCACCCACCGATTGCCTTCATGGAGGCGTTGGGGACGCAGGAAATGAACCCCAGTGGACGTGGCATCGCAGCAGAGGCCAGCACCCCCGGTTCCGCTCCAGTGACAAGTTGCTCCGGGGTGGAATTCTTGCAGGCACCGAAGACCACAAGATTGCCTTCCTGACACAGGGTCTTCGCCTTGTGGATATTCCCGGGCGCCTGGACGACCTCGCTGCTGAGGCAGTAGAGAAGATCTCCTGTCGCTACCGTAAAAGAGAAGTTCCATGCCCTGGCAGGGCAGATCCATTCAGGCGCGCCCGGGATGGTTACGAAGCGCACGGGGAACGGCAGGCCATCGTAGGCGTCTCTGGCTCCGTCCCTGGCCTCCTGGGTTGGCCTGTCCAGGGTGATGACCATCTCGTCCGGTTGATTGCCCTCGAGACGGAAGGACTCGGCTACTTGGCGGGACACCTCCGGACTTCGGTTGTGGATGGTTAGGCAGACCGATACCCTCACGCGCCTTTCTCCTTCTCTCGTTCTGCCTCATGCTCGCAGCGCCCGAGGCGCCTCTTGCTCTGATTGCAATTCGAGCAGAGAAGCTGGTACTTCTCTTGTGGATTCTCCATCTGGAGAACTTCAGCATAGGCACGATGCGGGCCGAACGCTCGGCGTTGCTGGCTGCCTCCTCCATGGACATGGTCGATGTCCAAGAATGAGTCCCGGGTCTCTCCGCAGCAAACGCATTTCCCGCCGAGTCGTTGTCGACACCGATAGCGCCGTCGCACCTTGGCGTCATGGTTGTACCGGGCCAGAACATCGGGGTGGCGATGGCGGTAGATGCGTGTTGCGGCCCTAGTCTTTTCCGGATGCTTCTTCGCCCAGTCGCGCAAATAAATGGCCCTGCAGCCATGGCAGTAGGAATTGTTCCCGTGGCGCGGCTCAGTCCCGCACTTGACACACAACTTCATTTCCAGGCACCTCCAGCGTGCAGGTTCGGATCACAGACGGCTTGCCATGCCGGCAAGGGAATGGACCATTGTCCCCAGGAGTCGCCATGTTGGGCCCATAGATCCACACCAGCGACACTCCATCGTCGTAGGGATTGTCCACGTCGCAGCACGGCTGATTGTTCTCCTGGTGCAGGATCAGGCGGACGTGGTAGGTCATGGGAACTCGATATGCAGCGGCGGTATCTTAGAGAGCAGGGCGTTCACGGCACGGTTAGACGGGTTGAATTGACAGCGTTCGCAGCCCCGCGGGTCAAACGACTCCATAAACTGGCGGCGCTCTTCGCTTGCCCAGAACTCATCGAACCGGCGCTCCTTTAGATTCCCCAGATCTCCAGCTAGCTTGCCGCGCTGGTTGTAGCTGTAGACACAGCAAATGTAGAGCTGCATGTCAGCGCCGACATACGAGCAATAGTGCATCTTTGCGCAGACCGGGTAGTCGGGATTCCCGAGTCGAAGATCCTCAATGCGATCCCCGAAGAGATCGTAGACCTTGAAGTTGTCCGTTTCGTGCGTCTTGGCCTTGTCGATTTCGCGCTTAATGTCGTCGTAGATCTCCAGGTAGGGCTTCTCGTCATCAGGTCCGAACATCGCACTGAGGCGGATATTCTGGCAATCGGCTGCCCGTGCCACTAGCGTTCCCAATTCCAGTTCCTGCCAGTTATGTGGCATCACGACGAACCCCATCCCCAGAACGCATTCGGATTCGGCTCGGCGAATTGCCATGGCGATGCTCGACAGATTGTTCAGCACCTTGGCGAAGTTGCTTGGATGGGTCGTCCGCGTCTTGCTGTAGGTCTCGGACGTGCCTGCGTCAACGCTGATGCGGACCCAGGAGAATCGCGGCAGGAGATGAATGACCTCCGGCGTGAGCGCAACGCCATTGGAAACCAGAGAACACTTGAACCCGAGTTCCAGCGCATGCTCGAAGATGCGCTTATGTCCAGGGGCCAGAAGCGGCTCGCCGCCGCCAGTGAACTGCACGGCCTGAACGCCCGCCGCTTTCATCTCTTCCAGAAGCGATAAGGCCCGATCGGTCGGCATGAAGCGCTTGGGATTGGAATGGCCGAACTTACTTACCTCAGATTCCCCCACGAACAGCTCGTTGCTCAGGTTACCGGGCATCCGATATGCGCACCATGGGGTGCCGTCAGGATTTACGCAGTCCTGCTGGCACAGATCGGACAAGATCATCTGGACCTGAGTGGGGGCTGTCGGCGGGAAGCCCTCATGGTAGGCCAGCCACGCCATCTTGTCGTTTCCGTATGGCGTCTCGCTCATCGGCTACGCCCTCACTCCACGCTTCCTGAAATCGGGCACAGCCTTCGGGATCTTCCCCTGCGCCTTGGCTGCTGCGCGCCCGATGAGACGCCTGCCACGCTGCTCGAGGGCGTCCTCCTCCGGCGCTCCCTGTTCCATGCGTGCGCCCAGCTTGTCGTAGGGCCCCGGCTTCTTGGGCGCTTCCACGGTCATTCCCAGCTTGGCACCACGAACTCGTCGCTCTGCGATCTTGTCGGTCATCGCGTGGCACTCCTTTGTTCGTCGAAGTTATAGAAATAGATCGGCGGGCCTGGGATCTGGATCTCCGTCTTCGCCTTCTCGCAGCACTTGTCCACCCAGTTCACGTCCTCTCCGAATTGCTTTTCCTCGAAGGCGACGTCCTTCACGATCTCTCGACGCCAGGCCATTGTATGCGCGGGCGGCCCACTCCAGTTCAGCGTGTTCGGCTTATCCGATGGGGCCAACTGCCGCCTTGCCTCCGGTGCGCGATCCTTCCAGTGCGCCAGCGAGTAGGTGCATTCGTGGATGACGCCGGCAGGCTGCAGCGTGGCGCGTTGCTGAAAACAGATCACGTCCGCCGGTTCTGGCGCTTTCCTCGTCTTGCAGATCTCTCGGTAGATTTTCTGGACGTAGTCGTTCGCGACTTGATCGTCATCATCGATGAAGGAGATGTACTCGCCTCGAGCCATGGACAGGAGTGCATTTCTTTTTCCGCCCACCGAGCGACGCTTGTTGTCCAAGAGTGCGAGAAGCTCCACGTCAGGCATTCTCGCGACAGACTGGTGCTCCAGAAGACTGAGCAGGAGCCCGTGACTGGAGTGCCAGCGCTCAGGAATTTGGCAAATGAGGATTGACCACAGCATCGGGGTCCTTTATCAACTCGCGCTCTAGAATGCGCAGAAGCTCTCTCTGTCTCTGGATGTGTTCCATCTGCATCTGCGCCATCATGACCTCCATTTCTATCTGGTAGGCGGCTTTCTTGGGCGCCAGCATCCAGTCGACGATCTTGTCCTCAAGCCAGAGGAGCGGACTCCACTTCATTGATCAACTTCTCCCATTGCGCCCGAATCGCCGGGCGGTCAAATTCACGCTTCCATGACTCCCTAATCTTGTCTGGCGAGAACTGAGTTCCGAGACATAGCCGAATGGCCGATGTGTATCCTTCGACTGTCGCGGCGATGTCGCCAAAGATAGAGGGGCCGCCCACTGTCTTGGTAGCCAGGTCATCTCGCTTCCAGTAAATGCCGACCTGGGGGGCCACCATCGGAAGACCGCATGCTCCCATCTCGATCCCTGCGAGGTGCTGACTCTCCATGCGCGAGGTGCACAGCCCCACTCGGCATGCACCAATCACCTTTACCAACTCCTCATGCGTGAGCCTCAGGAAGCATCGCAGGTTCGGCGGGAACGAATCTGGGATGGCGTCCTTGGCGACCAACACGAAATGGAGGTCCGGGTTCATGCGGACGATCTTCAGGAAGATGTCGAAGCCCTTGATTTCGCCAGCCGGCCCCTGGGTGGCTCCTACCCAGCAGACGCATCCATCGGGCAGACCAAGGGCCTGCTGGCATCCCATCGCGTTCTGAGGCTCGAAGAGAGAGAAGTCTACTGGGAGTGGGATGACTTCCAGTCTTGGATTGCCGACATAGGCGCCGCCGGCGGGCTCGTACTTGCTCTTGGTGAATGCGCTATTAAAGACGACGGCTTTGCTTGATTGGATGACCTCCTGCTGCATGAACCGCGCCTCCCCCTCGGTGAAGATGTCCTGGAGAAGGGAGATCGTCGGTGCCTGCACGACAGAGCGAATCGGAGGAAAATAACTCGCGTTCCTGATAACGAGTGGAATCTTATCTGTGACTGAGGCGGCCATGATCGCTTTGGCTGCGATGCCTTCCAGCGTTCCGTAGTCGCCGCCGATGAACTCCATTCCGAACCAGTCCTGCAAATCGTTCCAGAATGTGCGGTGCTCTGGGAGCGCTGAGAGCATGTCGTTGATGAGAAGGCGTCTCATGGATGCCTCACGAAGGTGTAGTTTCCCTGTGCATCTCCCGCCCCGTAGGACGGAGGCCCCTGGTGCGAGGTCATCCCATGCGCTACCAGCAGGGACTCTACTTCCCCGACCAATCGCATCCCTGGACGAAACGCGGAGGCTTGGCATTCAAGGTACGCCACCTTGAGACTATCCAGAATCCGATCGCCGCATCCCTCGAGCACGTCCAGTGAGGTGCCTTCTGTGTCGACCAGTAGCGCATCCGGCCAGATCCCGTGCTTTTCGCAGAAAGTGTCCAGGCGCGTCTGCCGGAGCTGCATCTCAGTCTCTTCTCCGTCGCCGCGCTTGATCGGACTCGACAGCCCGAGCGCGCCATGCGCGTAAAAGGTTGTCACGCAATCGGTCGCACCGACCATGACTGCATGCCAGTCCAGGCTGCGTGCCATGGGAGCGCACAGAGGATCCGGCTCGAAGAGAACGACCTTGCACTGCGTCTTATTCGCGACTGCGTAAGCCTCGTACCCGTCACAGGCGCCGACCTGGAACAGGCACTTGACCTGATAGAGTTGGCAGATCTCTGCCAAGGCATGGACCACGGAATCTTCTTCTCGGCTCATCTACCAATCTCCGCAGTCGCGATGCAGCCACGCACGAAAGCGTCCGACGGTAACGGCGTGGAGATAGTCCCAGCGCTTTCTCCACCAGTTGCGCGTGTCGGGTACTGCGGTGCACTTGAAGAAATCAGACTCGCTGGTAATCGCCTCAATGAACTTGGTCCTCCAGTACTCATCCATCAGGCTTCTATCGGGCAGGTTCATAGATATCTCGGTCCCCATTTCATGCGCTTGCGAATGATCGTTAGCCCCGGGTGATAGGGCAGCGTCACGGCCTCCAGTAGCTGATGGCCATAGGCCCATCGCCATGCGTCACCGCATAATCCAGGATCCGTGTCTGCGACTTTCTCGGGATTTGTGTCGTGGCACAGGATGAGGCCTTCTGCAGAGACGTGGGGCCAGATTCCCTCGAAGTCCTGCCTGACCGCACCCTCGGAATGGGTTGCGTCGATGAACACCACGTCGTAGGGCGCATGCATGCCTGCGTACTTATCGATGAAAGCCTGGGTGCTCATTCCGAACATCATTGCCCCTTCGCATTCCACGGGCTTAAGGTCCACTCCATACTTGCGCTCACACCGCACCTTGGAGATCGTCTCGTTCAAGTGAGTTCCAAGTTCAAAGATAGCTCCGCGCTCCAATTCCCTCTACCAAGAGCGGAATGAGCGTTTCATGAAATGTCTGAAATCTCTTCATGGCCAGTTTTGCTCTCCCAGGACACAATGGTAGACGACGCTCCCCAGCGCTGTGAGGTGCTCGTACCCCGCTGCAGCGTAGCGAGCGAAGAGATCCTTGTCGCCGGTGGTGCCTGGCGGATTCCCTTCGGGATAGCGACCCATGTCCTCGAACTCCTGCCGGTCCAACAGGACGGGCATGTAGAGTCGGCCTGGTTCGGTCTTCCCGGGGCGCCGCAGACCGGCAGCGTGCATGAGGAACTCTTCCCGAAGAAACTCCTCCGGGTGCATCCCGAAGTTATTCACCAGTTCAGGCATCCCAGATGGAACGCGCCCAGACTCCACGAGCAGCGACGTTGGGACAGACTTCGGAAAGCTGCGCTTGATCTTCATCAGTTCGTCCACCCAGAAGCTGGCTCCCAGCATGTCAGAGTTCATCAGGATCACCTTCTGGGTTGGCGCCGCCAGGACTCCCTCGTTCCAGGCCCGATACACCCGCTCGATATAGAAAGCCTTCGGGTCAATGTTCAGCCAGTCAACGGAGACCCGCGGGTCGCGCCGAACTTCCTCGGTGCCATCGCAGCTCACCACGAGCCACCGGTACTTCGTCTCCTGCCGGCTCGAGTCCACGCCTGCCATACACCAATCGAGCCACTTCAGGCTGCGATAGATCAGCACTACGATGGTGACTTCAGCGCCGCTTTGGACTCTTGGCATCCTCGGCCTTTACCATTCCTTCCTGCACGTCATAGAACTCATCGACTTTCACCCGCAGATTGGCGGCCAGCGCGTCCAGATACTGGGCACTCGGGACCTTGCGCCCGGTTTCCCAGTTGTAGATCGACATCACCGTACAGCCGACCCACGGAGCGAGGCGATTTCGTGAGACCCCAAGGTCCTCTCGAGCTGCCTTCAGTTTTGCTCCAGAGAATTGCCGGTAGATCCGTGTCAGGCGCGCTTGGTCTGTCATCGGGGCGGAAATCTACGGTAAACGTTCGTAGTTGTCAACGATCATTCATCTTGCACAATAGTTTATTGCGGCGCATCCTCTGGCCGGCACCGCCTACGGGAGAATGCCATCGCCAAAATGCTGGCTCCGCTGGAAAAGCGCTACACGATCGCCAATCTGCGCCTGAACATCGAGGATGCGGAGGCTGGTCGCTCGTGGCTTCTGTTGCCTGAGGGCTTCCGAACCGTCCACGCGGCCAAGGCATACCCGCTCCCGAATGGGGTCGGCCAGCTCCAGCGACTCGTCAACATCCCATTCGATCCAGGGAAGACCGATTCCGGCGTGATCTATCTCGGTCGCGCGGCGCGCAAGTGGCAGGCGCTGCGTCAGCGAAAGATTTCCACCGTGATCGACACCGATCGCTCGCTTCATGAAGTCCAGATCACGCACGTCGAGCTCAAGAACACCATCAAGGACCTTACGGATGAGGCGCGCGCGGCCGTTGACCAGGTGAAAGCGGAGGCCGACAAGCAGATCGCCAACCTGTCAGACCTGTTTTCACTCGGACGGAAGGGAATCGAGGGGCAAATGAGGGCTCATCTCGATGGGAAGACATGGAAAGACGAGACAATCAGCGCCCGGGACTTCCGTGAATGCTTCCGAATGGTCTCCCAGGCGGTCAAGGGCCTCGGACTGCCGTCTGAACAGCGCGACAAAGCCAGAGAAGCTGTCCTCGAAGAGGCTGCCGCGGCTGCTCAGTCGACTATGGAGGCCCTTGCGCTGGCTCCTGGGGGCAAAGACCCCGAGGTAGAGCATTGAGCGCCCCAAAGCGCTCCGATGTAGACCCTGAAATACTTCTTCAAGCCAATATCGCCATCGAACGTGATCTTTCCATCCTCACCGGGGCGGAATTGGTCGCTCGGTACTCGGAAGGGGACCCTGCGATCGTGTTTCAGCTCGTCACCGGCCGCACGGTGGCCGAAGTCGGGCTGGATCACAACCCTTTCTGGCATTACGCGCTGCAAACCTGGTACAGGCGGCCCGTCTATCGTGCCCTTTTGCATCCCCCGCGGCACCGAGACGAGCTCTGCGCGGCCTACCTGAAGCTCGCGCTCGGGGAATTGGACTCCTACGACGGGATGCACAACGAATGGCCCCGGCGCGCCCTGAAGTCGTTCCACCTGAAAATGTTCGCGGACTGGGCCCCCAAGCGCCACAAGATCGTTGACGATCTGGACATTCTTGTCCTCTACTCCCACAACCTGGAGCGTCGCGCGAAGGGGGCCCTCGAATCCATTAAGAACATGAACCGCCACAACCGGCACATCCGGCAGCACTTCGGGGAGGGCTGCCAGACGCTCTCCGGGAAGCCCGCTCGCTTCACCATCCCGCCTTCAGAGTGGGGCGAAAAGGAACAGTGGGACTGGCCCTGCCGCGACGTGGAGTTCATGAGCGACCAGAAGAACATGACGGCCGAAGCCGCGGGCAGCCGCAAGGCCGGCGCCGGGTTCAATTACAAGCTCCTGGACGACTGGGAGGCGGAAGACTCGCGAGACTCCGTGACGGTCCGCGAGGAGCTCCGGGACAGGTATGACCAGCTCCGGCAGCTGAACGCCCCTCCTTGGTCCCGGGAGGTCTCCGCCGGCACGCCCTACCACATCCAGTCGCTCTACAAGCCCATGCTCGAGGACAAGCACGAGGACGGGACGCCGCGCTACTTCGTCGTCAAGACTCCGGCCCTAACCGACGACAACAAGCCGAACTTCCCGACCATCCCCAGACTGTCCGTGGAAGCCCTGGCGAAGGAACGCGCGAACGAGATGAAGCGCCGCGGGACCGACCGGTTCTGGTATCTCCAGTACCAGCTCGATCCGACGCTCACCGGCGAGCAGGCGATGCAATGGGAATTCTTCCAACCGCTCACACCCGCGGACTTCGCCAAGCGCTATGGGAACCTGCCCAAGTTCCGGGCGGTCTACTGTGACCCGGCTTGGAAGGGGGACGACAACCACCAGGAGGGCTCGGACGCCGTCATCGGGACGATCGATTCCTACAGCATCGCCGGCGAGATCGATTTCATCCTTCTCGACCTGTGCGTCAGCAACGAGATGGAATCCGACGTGGGAGCTGACGAGATGCAGCGCATGATGCGCATTTGGCACACCCACTTCTACTCGTGCGAATCCCAGGCGGACAAGGGGATCGTCGGAATCATGAAGCGGATCTGGAAGTCCACTCCTCGGGACGCCCGGCCGACTCAGATGCCTCGGTTCATCGACGTGAAGGCCTGGAACAAAAAGGCCAAGAACGACCGCATCAGCCTGGTAGGCGCCCAGGCAAAAATGGGCCATTGGTACTACCTGACGAGTATCCCGGCCTTGCATCTGAACGTTCTGAAAACCACCGTGAACGAATACCCGGCCAGCATCAAACGCGACACGCTCGACATGATGGGCCAGGCCCATGCCGACGAGATCCTGAGCCGGTGGGTGCCGATTGCGGTTCCGGTAGTTGAGGAAGTTCGACATCGCGAGCCGATCCCGTTTGCCACGCGGTACACGGGTCTCCCGGCCATCATGGTTCACTGACAGGCCAGCGGACGCCTAAAAGAGCCGTAGGAGGAAGACAATGGGGTTCGACAAGTCCAGGGAGTTCCGAATCTTCGGAGTGACCAACCAGAACTCGGACGTCCGGTTGGTGACGGGTGACAGTTCGGGCGGCACGCTCACCAGAATCACCAACCCGCTGCGCGGCTCACTCATGTGGGACGATTGCGTCTATGTCCTGCAGGGAGTCTCGGTCGCTGGCGGCGCTACCGGCGGATCCTATACGGTCACCGTCGAGACCGACGCCATCCGTGGCTACACGGGCATGCCCATCGCCCGGGCGACGATCGGCCCGGGGACCAAGCAGACCGTGGTCATGGACAACCTGCACAAGGGCACCGCATCGCCCCTGCCGACCCATCTGTTCATCGACCAGACAGCCACCGGTGGCGGGATCTGGCTGCAGTGCATCGCGCTCGCCAGGCAATATCGTGGGACCCTCGGGACAGCCGGCGCTTTCACTGCCGAGCGCATCATCCAGGGCAACCTGATTCGTGGAACCTCCACGGGCGGGGCCTTCGCCTCGGACCGTGGCTTCGTGGCCGACGCGACCATCACCCTCGGAACTTCCGGGTCCGCTCTCGGCATGCACCGCCTGCACCTCTGGGATCATGCCATGTACTGGGTCACCGCTGGCGTGTCGCTGTCCGGCACTCACGACGTCAACATCGTCGGGCGCATCGGCGGGAATACCGTGGTCATCGCCTCCACTGGCGTGGGTGGGGCCGTAACGGCCGCGGGTGACAAGGTCGCCATCGCCAGCCTGATCTATGGGCAGTCTCCGAATCCCACCCAGATCATTTGGGACGTGGTCTCCGCTGGCGGCGTGTCCGATGCTCGAGTTGTGGTGCTCGCCAAGACGGGCCGCGGCTCGTTGATGAAGAACTGAGGGGGGAGACATGGGTAGCTACAATGGCCTTGTCGCGCAAATCGCCCTGAACGGCAGCACAGTTTCGCAGGTCATGGGCAGCACCGGTGTCACCTATATCGGTGTCACCTACTCGGTCCCGGCGAAGTTCTTCATCGCAGGCCAGTTCGGCCTGCAAGTCACCGGCATCTCCGGGACGATCGGCGTCCAGATCGTCGGTGCCGTTGGCGGCGCTACCTACGTCATCGCCGGACGGACCAACATCAGCGCTACGGGTGGGTATCCAGTCCCGCTGGTGGTCTATGTCGGAACATCAGGGGCTGTGACCAACGTGGACGCAGGAATTCCGAGGCCAGCCTATGTGGCCTTTGGAGCTGCGGGACTCACGGCGACCATCGGGGTCACGGCCTCCGTGTTTCTTTGCGCGGAGTACAACTGATGGCCTTCGATCTGTCAGGCAGGAGACAGCGCGGACTCCCGGCAAAGGCGAAGCAGCCGCCGCTCGGGACAGGACAGCGGTTCGCGGCATTGACCAACAAGCTGGCCGATCGCCCTGGAGTGACCAACCCCAAGGCGCTGGCCGCCTACATCGGCCGCAGGAAGTACGGAAAGGCCGGGATGGCTGCTCTGTCAGCCAAGGGCAGGAAGAGTGGCGTTTGACCCCCTGAGGACCCGGCGCAAGCGAGGCGGAATCAAGCCACCGGTGGACATCTCCGCCATGGCGGTTGGCCGCCAGGGAAAGCTCCTGGACGATATGTTCAAGAACGTCGACGACGAGGAAAGCGCTCAGCGGTACTCCTACGCCAAGGGCGTTCAGAAACGACAGCGCAAGCGACTGGGAGGATCGACTCGTGGCAAATGACCTGACCGGACGCCGCAAGCGGGGAATGCCCGAAAAGAAGGCCGCTCCGGGCATCCCGCAGAACCCATTCAAGCCTGGGACAGCAGCCTTCGGGCAAGAAGCGGAGGCGAGGCGAACTGCGATCAAGCGCCGATCTCGAAGGGGCGACCTGCGCGTGCAGACCGCCTACAAGACTGCAGGGGAAAGGAAAGAGGACACGAACAAGTATCTCAAGGGGGATTGATTGGCCGTCGTCCGTCGCCAGAAGACGCGGGGATTCTCTGCGTCAGCTCCAGAACCCATCGTCAACATTGCCGAACGCAGGTCACGGAGAGAGGCCCTCCACGGAGATCGCAAACCAGGGATCTTCCTGGCCGTGCCGACCGAAACCGGAGAGGTCAACTTCTCCATCGCCATGCTGTTCGGGCGAGCCATGGCATCCTCGGCGACTCCGGAATGCCCCTTCCGGTTCACGATCCACATGGAGGTCGGAAAGCGCGGTATCGACTACGCCAGGAACTGCATCGTGAAGACCTTTAAGGAAGAGTCCGACTGTGACTGGCTCGTGATGATCGATGACGACCAGGTCGTCCCCGAGAACTTCTGGCAGCTCTGCACGGTGAAGGACGCCGACGTCGTGAGCGCCCTCACCCCGGTCTGGGTGGGAAACATGGACCCGGAGGCCATGCTGCGAGTGAACAACTACGGCGTGGACGACAAGCATCACTGCTACAACCTCCCGATCCCGGGAGACGAGGTCCAGCAGCCCTATCGTGTGCCGATTGTGGGCACGGGGGCACTCGCCATCAGGCGTCGCGTGTTCGCACCCCGACCACATGGCGTGGGCGATGCCCCCTTCTATTTCACCCATGAGGACAACCGCAAAGTCCGCGGCGGAGAGGACGTCAACTTCAGCGTGGAATGCAACCGCGCCGGGTTCGTCCTCGCGGTGCATCCCGGTGTTTGGTTCGACCACATGAAGACCCTGGCGCTGCGTCAGGTTGAGACCTACTACCGGGCTCGCAAAGCAATGGAGCTCGCCGGCAAGCAGACGACCGATTCCCAGAGGATCTCGATTGGCTAACTACGGATATCGCCCACGAGACACCGCCGTCTGCGACTTCATCGACGACTGCATCGAGCAGGCCAACTCCGTCCGCGAGGAACTCGAGCCTGGCTGGTACGAGAACTGGGGCAATTACCGGGTCGAGAGCACCTACGGGACCGGCCAGAATAGCAAGGCCTATCCCCTGGCCTCCGGCACGGCCAACCGCTTCGAGATGTCGCCCATCAACTTCCTCAAGACCCCGGAGTCCCACCAGGGGGTCAACACCCTCCGGGCTCTCCTGCTGTCTAGCCTGTTCGGGACGCGGGATTACGTCCAGGCAGATCCGGTGGGGGATGAGGACATCGAGAAGGCCAAGCGCGTGAGCCGGCTGGTCATGTACGGGTTGGAGCGACCGGGGAACTTCCGGACCAATTTCGAGTGCCTGGGCGATTCATTGATCTTCGGCCTGGGCTCCTACAGCGGCCGCTGGAAGAACGAGACCCGGCTGGTGCCGCGCCGGCTTCCCGTCCCCGACCCCTTCACTCCTGGCGAGTTCGTGCGCAACCCACAGACCGGCGGGATCATGACGATCCTGCAGAACGTCATGGCTCCGGTCTATGATGACCCGACGCTCGAGACCGACGATCTGTTCAAGACATGGTTCGACCCGGCGGCCAACCGCTTCGATCAGCTCAACTGGAAGTGCAAGCTGTTCCAGATGCGGGACGAGGAACTCGAGGCCCTCCAGGGAGACGAGAACTGGGATGGCGAGGGCATCGCCGAGGTGCTGCGGCGACCTCCGTCCGGCCGCATCGTTACCAGCCATTCCCGCAGCGATCCCCCCAAGCTCCTGACCGAGAACCTGGTCGAGGAGGACACCAAGGACATTTCTGCCTACGGGTATTACGGCGGCTGGATGTTCGAGGGCACGATCCCAAAGAGCGTCGCGGACAAGATCGGCGATATTGATTCCCGGGGCAGCGTGGTGCTCAAGATGATCGACGGGATCTGCATCCAGGCGATCCAGTCCCCCCAGCGCAATGGCCAGATCCAGGGCGGGGTCTTCACCATCCTTCCGACCGGACGGGGGATCTACGGGCTGTCGCCTCTGACGATCGTGCGCTACCTGCAGGACGTGAGCGATACGCAGCTCATCCTGACGGTCCAGGCCCTCATCGAATCGGTCTATCAGAACTACGTTGTCTCGGGAGATTGGGGCCCTGACTTTGCCAGGACTCTGGAGACACGGCGGCCTCGGGAAGTCTTCATGTCGCAGGGCGCCGACGTCACCCAGCTCATTCCGCTTGCCAAGGACTATGCCGGGCTGGGCATTGCCGTGCAGGCCCTCGGACTGATGTCGCAGACGATGCGAAACGCCATGAACGCCCGTGACCCGGTCCAGGGAATCATGCAGCAGGGCGACACCACAGCGACCGAGACGAACACGGTCACGCAGGCCGCCCTGCAGAATACCGACCAGCTCGCGGTGCTAATCGAGCGCGACGAGCTCCCGGTGCAGGGGCGCCTGATCAACGACTTGTACTACTGCAATTTGGATGACGAGTCCAAGGTATTCCGCCGGGTGGGAGAGTCCGAGACAACCGAGGTGTCCTATTTCGACATCGACGCGGTCACGGACATCACCTTCGTGGGTGCGCGCTCCATGCTCACCCGGAGTCAGATTTCCAACCAATTCCGGGACATGGCCACGATGCTGGCGTCGAACCCCTTCACCATGGCCAGCACGGACTGGAACGAATTCATCCGGAGATGGGGCGATGAGGGCTTCCAGGTCAAGGGCCTGGAAAATTTGATGCTCAAGGATCCCGAGGAGATCGTCGCCCGCATGCAAAGTTTGGGGTTAAGTAACACGCTTGGGCCTTCCAATGGAGGCAGCGCTCCCTCTCCTAAGGGCAGATCCAATCCCGCCAATGGCGGTGGCACGGGTGGAGTCGTCCCCGCCCAAGCGGCAGGGGAGGCGGCGTGATGAAGTCTTGTTGTCATTGCAATGAGACCAAGCCAGCGAGTGAGTTCTCGCGTTCCGAATGGAGAATAACCAAGCGGCGGCCTCAGCGCAGAGCATGCTGCTCTGCCTACACAAGCGCTTGGCATCGGAGAAATCGAGAGCGAAGAAGACTGACAGCCCTGGCCCTAAACCGCAAGATACAGGCAGATCCAGAGCGTCGATCTAGGCGCAATGCCCAACGCGTCGAATGGCGCAGGAAATTAAAGGCGGCGGCATTTGAGGCGCTGGGGAACTCCTGCGTCTGCTGCGGAGAACGAGAAGCAGCGTTTCTGCAAATCGACCACATCGCCAATGACGGATCGGCCTACAGGAAGCGCGAGAGTGGTAACGATGGTCGCAAGACGTGGGGGGCGGTGCATCAGCACCGCCTTTATAAGGCGGTTATCGCTGGCACGATAGCCGGCCTCCAGCTCCTCTGCGCCAACTGTAACTGGGGCAAGGCTCGCAATCATGGCGCCTGTCCTCACGAAGCCCAGCGCAGACAGGATGCTCTATACATCGTCGGATAGGAGGACACATGGGAACGAAGAAAGAAGAGAAGGAGCCATCCAAAAACGACCTCGCGCGATTGTGCGATTTACTCTCGCGGCTCCCGGTGGATGGGTTCGTGGGAATGGTCTCGAACTCTGGTCTTCCGCGGAAGGAAGCCAGGGAGCTATGTGACGCTTTTCGGCAGATGAAAAAGTGACGATTCCCCCGGGTCTTGGCAACGCTGCGCGCAAGGTGAGCGACATGGTGCGGGAGATGATCCCGCGCTTTCGTCACCAGCTGACCGCAGAGGAGGCGGCTCTCGGGCTGCATCTCCGCGGCAATGCAGCGCTGCTGGAGGCTCTGAAGGCACTGATTAAGACACGCATACAGGGAAGGGCTTCGATCCCAACGCCCATCGACCCTGTCGTCTGCAGGGGCATGATGGAACGCGACCGAGAACTCCAGTGGCTGCTATCGCGACTGGAGTACATCCATGCGTCCACCGTGTCCCAGTTGGGAGAAGAGGAGCGGGAGCAACCGGCCTAGCCGGGCCCCAGAGAGGCAACCATGCCAGATCCGAAGATCACCCAGGAACAAGCGGCCGCGGCGCTGAAAGATGTTCTCGAAGGCCATCTGGATGAGAACGAGCAGCCGCAGACCACGACCGTAACTGCTGGAGCAGAAGAGACACCAGCAGAGACGCCGGGGGCTGCCGAATCGGCACCAGCAGAGGCTGTTGCTGGAGCGGCCGAGGAGCCAGCAGAAGAAGCGCCAGCCGCGGAAGACGACATCGAGTCACTCCGGAAGAGGCTGGCCGACCGCGAAGCGGAGGACGCCGAGCGCAAGAAGCTCGATGACTCGCGCTGGAAGGCCATGCAGGATCGGGCTGTCGAGAATGAGCGCATCCTCCGGGAGCGCCTGCTGCGCAAATCCGCCGCGGCTGACAGGGCCAGGCAGATCCTCGAGCGCAGCAAGACCCAGGAGGGGGTGACCCAGGAGGAAGTCGACCGGGTCATCCAGGACATTCAGGGCACCCTCAATCCAGCCTCCGCGAACTACGTTCCTCCCCCGGTGCAAGCCGAGGAGAACGAAGACAAGGCCATCGTTCTGAATCGGTTCCTCAACGAAAAGAACATGACCTTGGAGGACCAGGAAGAGTTCGGCAAATGGATCCAGAACGAAGGGGCCAAGGTTCTGAGCCCCGAGGATCAGGCCGTGGCCTATCAGAGCCTGAGCGGATTCCTGCGGCTTGCTCATCGGAGTTGGCAGGAGGCGACCCGCGAAGCCGTGCGAGCAACCCAGCGGGCCGAGACCGTGAACGCCGTGAAGTCAATCCAGAAGACCCAGAAGGAAGCTGCTCGAGCCGCGTCGGCTCCTGCGGCTGCACCCAGAAAACAACCTGTTGCGGGCTCCAAGGAACTGGACCTCCATAAGCTGCCCCAGAAAGAGCGGGACGCAGCCATTTCGGCCCTCGTCAGGGCTTCGGTGGAGCAGTACCGCTAGAGCCCGCACTTTGAGGTAACCCATGGCTCAGTTGACCCTCACGACCACCGCCGGAGGCCCTCAGGGCATCCTGCGGAACTACTGGAAAGAGCAACTCCTCGACATCCTGGAAAACCAGCTCATGGCGACGGATCTCTGCGACAAGCAGGTGATCCCAGCCAATTCCGGGACCGTCATCGAGTTTCACCGCATCAACTCGTTCCCCAAGCAGGTGACGGGCATCTCCCAGTTCCTGGGATGGATGACCCCCGCCGGGCTAAAGGGACGTTCGTTCACCGTGGACTCGGTCGTCTACGGCATCGAGCTCATCGGCAACGACCTCGAGATCACCGAGCAGGCGATCATGACGTCCGAGCCGAACCCCATCCCGACCCTCACTGAGCGGTTTCTGTACAACGCCAAGGACACCTTGGATCAGCGAATCGTCAACATCATGGTGTGCAACGTCGGGAACACCAACAGCGCGACCGTGCCGAGCGTGACCTACTTCGGCGCTTCGGTCTCGGTCAACGTCACCTGGGGAGATGGCAGCCAGACCCTCACGGAAGCCACCCTGGATGCCGCCAACCCGAGCCATCGGATCGCTGCCGAGACCTTCAACACCGCCTACACCAACATGCGGTCGCGCAGCGCCAAGCCGCGTGGGGGATCGCCCCGCAACGCCTACGACTGCCTGATCGCTCCGGAAATCGCCGGCGACCTCCGTACCGATGCGACGTTCCAGGACATCGCCCTGAAGGGTTATCAGCGGGGCGAGGACAAGTTCGAGCAGGCGATGATCGGAGAGGTGTTCGGAATCCGGGTCATCGAGGACGAGAACGTCAGCGTCCAGTTCCCCGGGACCATCACGACCACGGATCAGATCGTCCGGTGTCCGGTGGTCGGCCAGGGGTACTGCGCGACCATCAGCCATGCGACGGGGCGGGGTACTCCGAGCGTGAACTTCATCCCGCCCAGCAAGCCGGACAAGTCTGATCCTTACGGCCTGATGGGGATCCTGACCTGGAAGATGTACCACGGCACCGGGGGCATCCTGAACCCGCTGGCGGGGGAAATCATCAAGGTTGTGACGACCCGCGCCAAGAGCCTGACGCAGGACGACGACTCGCTGCGTTGGAACCTGTAGTCCATTTCTGGATGGCTGGGGTGGTGACGGGCCACCCCGGCCGTTCGGAGGGCCCATGTACTACGGATCGATTTACCTGGGAGACATCATCGCGGCCTTTAAGGCCCATGTTCCGGACTGCTACGTTCGGGACTACCGGGACAGCGGCGGCTACATCACGCTGTGCCGGGGCTACCGGGACATCCCATGGCGCGACCAACTCAGTAGCCGGAAAGTCTACCGACAGGTCCCGGATATCACGCTGGGCAGCTTCCCGCGTGGCTATGTCACCTCCGCGACCATCTACGCCGGATTGAGGCTACATCGGCCGGGCTGGCGCGAGAGCTTCCGCAGGGCCAAGCGATATCTGACCGAGCAGCAGATGCGCGCCATTACTGAGGAGTTGGGCGTGGGAGAAGTTTTTCCTGGGATTGTGGTTCACTGATGCCGACCATCTCCGGAATTGTCGTCGCCACAGGCACCCAGGCCGCCGGGCGCCGGACCCTGCTGGATGTCGAAAGCGAGATGGCCCGCACGCTCAATGGGGCGGATGAGACCATTCTCGCAACCGCCGGAGATGCCTTCCGGGCGGCGGTGCGTACCATGAATCGCAAGGGCATGTGGCCTTGGGAGATCCTGGATGAGGATCTCGTCATGACCCCCAACAGCCCATTCACGACCCTTAATAGCGCCGTGAAAAAGCCCTTGTCCATGCACTATACCGATACGGCCGGCGGCACACCGAATCGCCCCATCACCTACTGCGCTTACGACCGGTTCGTGGAGGCCTACTCATTGGCTGTCACCGAGCAGCCGAGCGTCTATACCATCCCGAACCTGTTCGAGACCGGACAGAT
>Ga0070706_100000519_pt1 | contig 45097 bp, 37 predicted proteins | sample KBSK5501metaG_FD_65476 | JGI IMG/M metagenome (GOLD analysis project Ga0070706, IMG submission 65476) | Corn, switchgrass and miscanthus rhizosphere microbial communities from Kellogg Biological Station, Michigan, USA - KBS K5-50-1 metaG | ecosystem: Host-associated > Plants > Roots >... | reverse complement strand
GGCGAGTGGCAGAAGATCGCGCTCGGCCGGGCGTTCATGCGCGATGCCCGGATCCTGCTCCTCGACGAGCCGACATCGGCGCTCGACGCCCAGGCGGAGTTCGAGCTGTTCGCGAGGCTCCGGTCGCTGGCCCGCGGCCGGACCGCGATCTACATCTCCCATCGGTTCTCGACGGTCCGCCAGGCCGACCGGATCCTGTTCCTCGAGCACGGCCGGCTCGTCGAGCAGGGGACCCACGCGGAGCTCATGGCCCTCGGCGGCCGCTACGCTCAGCTGTTCACGCTCCAGGCCGCCGCGTATACCGGCGAGCCCGTCGAGGATCTCCTCGCCGACGAGGCCGAGGACACGGCCGCGGCGCAGGCCGAGCCGTTCGCCGAGCGCACCGCCTGATGCCGTCGCGGCGGTCGGCCGTGGCGGCCGCCCTGGCCGCGACGGGCCTCACGCTTGGCGGCCCGATCGTCCGGCGGGCGATCGGGGAGCGGCTGTCCGCCCGGACGGAGCGGCGGCTGAACCGGGTGGCCGATCCCGGGCCCTATCTCGTTCCGCCGGCCGCGGCCGACCTCCACGAGCGGCTGACGATCGTCGATCTCCACGCGGACTCGCTCCTCTGGGGACGCGACCTTCTGGCTCGCGGGGCCAGAGGACATGTCGATGTCCCGCGGATGGTCGAGGGCAACCTCGCGCTCCAGATCTTCGGCGTGCCGACGAAGGTGCCGCGCCACCTGAACATCGAGCGGAACGACGACCGAAGCGACGACCTCTCGCTTGTCGCCCTGGTCCAGGGATGGCCGCGCCCTACCTGGCGGTCGCTCCTGGCCCGCGCGGAATACCTGGCGGCCCGGTTCTCGGCATCCGCAGCCGCGTCCGACGGACGGTTGACGGCCATTCGTTCGGCCACCGATCTGGACTCGTTCCTGACCCGGCGCACGGCCGATCCCTCGCTCGTCGCCGGCCTCCTCGCGATCGAGGGTGCCCACGCACTCGATGGCGACATGGCGAACATCGCTCGACTCGAGGCCGCCGGGTTCCGGATGGTCGGCCTCGCGCATTTCTTCGACAACGCGTTCGCCGGGTCCGCCCACGGGATCGCGAAAGGCGGGCTGACCGAACCCGGTCGTGAGCTGGTCGCCGAGCTGGAGCGGCGGCGGATCCTCGTCGACCTCGCCCACGCGTCCGGTGCAACGATCGATGCCGTGCTCGCCGTCGCGACGCGGCCGGTCGTCGCCTCGCACACGGGCGTCCGCGGCATCGCCGCCAACGGTCGGAACCTGACCGATGACCAGCTCCGACGGATCGCGGCGACCGGCGGCATGGTCGGGATCGGGTTCTGGCCCACGGCGTCGGGCGGCGACGATGCGGCGTCGATCGCCCGCTCGATCAGGCACGCCGTGTCGGTCGTCGGCGCCGAGCATGTCGGACTGGGGTCGGACTTCGACGGGGCCGTCCCCACGCCGTTCGATGCCTCTGGCCTTTCCCTCCTGACCGCCGCTCTTCTCGCAGAAGGTCTCGACGAAACGACGATCGCGGCGGTCATGGGCGGCTCGGCGATCCGCCTGTTGGGCGCGACCCTGCCAGAGACCTGATCGACCGTCAGCGAGCCTGCCGACCGGAAGTCTCGACGGGTGTGCGCAGGCGTTCGTCGAGCGCTCTGATGCCGGCGGTCCACTCCTCCCGCGTGGGACCGGCAGCACGAGCCGGCACGGTCGGTGACGGCCCATCCTCGAACGGATCAGGTGGGTCGCCGTCGGCAAACAGGGTGAAGGCGATGACCTGCCTTCCTCGCCGGATCATCCGACGAAGGACCAGGGGAACCGAAACGATTCCGACGACGAACGCGACGAGGATCATGATCGAGCCGACCCACTTGTACGGCTCGACTGAGAGCCCGAAGACCGCGATCAGGAGCCCGGCGAGCCCGAGTGGGACGAACAACGTAACCGACATGACGACGATGGCGGCAAGGAGGACCGCGCCGGTGATGATTCGCCTGCCGGCATGGCGGATCTGCCAGACGATCCCCTCGACAATCCGGTCAAGGGGGTTCGCGAAATCAAGCGGGCTCCGAGCCGGCCGACTGCCATTCCCTCTCACGGCACCCTCAATTCTGTTGGTCTGTGCCGACGCTCGCCAGATCGAAGTGTTTCACGCGTGGCAAGCTCGCCGTCCATCGCGAGAGGGCTCTGCTAGGATCGCCGGGCTCACCACCGCTTGCGACCGGCCATGCCAGGCCCGGCGCCCAGGAGACCCTCGTGACCGACACCCCCTCGATCGCCGCCGCGGATGACGTCGCGCCCGCGATCGCCAACCTCGACACGATCGTGTCCCTGTCGAAGCGGCGCGGCTTCGTGTTCCCCAGCTCCGAGATCTACGGCGGCATCAACGCCGTCTGGGACTACGGGCCGCTCGGCGTCGAGCTGAAGAACAACGTCAAGCGGGCGTGGTGGCGGGCGATGGTCCAGGAGCGCGACGACATCGTCGGCCTCGACGCCGGCATCCTCATGCATCCGCAGGTCTGGGTGACCTCCGGCCACGTCGGCAGCTTCAGCGATCCACTCGTCGAGTGCGCGACCGACCATCGCCGGTTCCGCCTCGACGAGCTGCCCGGCGCGGAGCACCTCTCCGCGAGCGACCTGGTCGACCCGACCGTCGTCCAACGGCTCGGCTTGACGTGCCCGGTTGACGGCGGACCGCTTTCGCCGCCACGCCGGTTCAACCTGATGTTCCAGACGTTCATGGGCCCCGTCGAGGACAACGCATCGATCGTCTATTTCCGGCCGGAGACCGCGCAGGGCTCGTACGTCAACTTCAAGAACGTCCAACAGAGCTCGCGCAAGAAGATCCCGTTCGGGATCGCCCAGATCGGCAAGTCATTCCGGAACGAGATCAGCCCGGGTAACTTCGTCTTCCGCATGCGCGAGTTCGAGCAGATGGAGATGCAGTACTTCGTCCGCCCAGGAGACGCGGCGGCGGCCGCCTTCGACGAGTGGCTCCCGAAGCGCCGCGCCTGGTACGAGCGCTTTGGCGTGACGCCCGCGCGGCTCCGCTTCCGCGAGCACGCTCCCGACGAGCTCGCCCATTACGCGAAGAAGGCGATCGACGTCGAGTACCGCTTTCCGTTCGGCTGGAAGGAGCTCGAGGGCGTCCACAACCGCGGCGACTTCGACCTCGGGTCCCACCAGAAGGCGTCCGGGGAGAACCTCGAGTACTTCGACCAGGCGACCGAGGAGCACTTCATCCCGTGGGTCGTCGAGACGGCGGCCGGCGCCGACCGGGCGGCGTTCACGTTCCTCATCGACGCGTATCGCGAGGAGGAGGTCCGCGGCGAGACCCGGGTCGTCCTCGGCTTCCATCCGGAGCTGGCGCCGTACAAGGTCGCCGTCCTGCCGCTCCTCAAGAAGCGGCCCGAGATCGTCTCGATCTGCCACGCTCTCCGGGCCGACCTGGCGACCGAGATGCTGGCGGTCTACGACGACACGGCGGCGATCGGCAAGCTGTACCGGCGCCAGGACGAGATCGGGACGCCGTGGTGCATCACCGTTGACGTCGACTCGCTCGACGACAACGCGGTCACGATCCGCGACCGCGACTCGATGACCCAGGAGCGGGTCCCGATCGTGGGCGTGAAGCGCCTGATCGTCGACAAGCTGGCGGCGTCGCGGGCCGGCTGAACCTCGTCAATCGTCGTCTCGGGCAGCGTAGGATGCAGCCGATGGAGACGTTCGACGCGATCGTGGTGGGCCTTGGCGCGCACGGGTCCGCCGCCGCCGCTTCGCTCGCCCGGCGCGGCCAGCGCGTGCTCGGTCTCGAGCGGTTCGGGCCCGGCGAGAGCCTCGGCTCGTCGGGTGGCTGGTCGCGGATGATCCGCATCGCCCACTTCGAGCATCCGTGGCTCGTGCCGCTCGCGGAGGCGTCGTGGGATCGCTGGCTCGACCTGGAGCGCGAGACGTCGAGGGCGCTCCTCACGACGACCGGCGGGCTGTACGGCGGCCCGGCCGGCAGCTCGATCGTGGCCGGGGCCCAGGCGAGCGCCGGCGGCCACCGCGTGACGCACGAGGTCCTCGACGCTGCCGAGATCCATCGCCGCTGGCCGATCCTCGAGCCCGCCTCCGACACGGTCGCCGTGCTCGAGGACCGGGCCGGGACGATCCGGATCGACCGCGCGCTCGACGCCTACCGCGAGGTCGCACGGCGTGCCGGAGGCATCCTCAGCTACGGACGCCGCGTCGTCGATTGGCGGCCCGCGGCGGGCGGCGGGTTCGAGGTCGAGACGGACGATGAGCGGGTCGTCGGGGGCTCGCATCTCGTCCTGGCGGCCGGGCCGTGGATCGGCGAGCTCGTGCCGGATCTGCGTTTGCCGCTGACCGTGGAGCGGGAGGTCCCGATGTGGTTCCGGCCGACGGTCGACCCGGCGTCGGTGGGCGCGGATCGCCTGCCGATCTGGGTCCTGCGCGACGGAGACACGATGTTCTACGGGATCCCACACGACCCCGAGCTGGGGCTGAAGGTGTCCATCCACCACTGGGGCACGTTCGTCGACCCGGACATGGTCGCACGCGCCGTCGGCGATGCGGAGGTAGGGCGGGTTCGGACCTTCCTGCAGAGACGGATGCCGCTGGCGGATGGCCCGCTCGCGAACGCCAAGGTCTGCCTGTACACGAACACGCCCGACGGGACGTTCGTCATCGACCGCCATCCCGCCGCGCCGGGGGTGGCGTTCGCTTCGGCGTGCTCCGGGCATGGTTTCAAGTTCGCGCCCGTGATCGGCGACATCCTCGCCGATCTCGTCACCACCGGCTCGACCGACTGGCCGATCGAGGCATTCCGGGCGGATCGATTCGCGGCGGCGCCGACGTGAATCGGCACGAACGCCGCGCGAACGCAACGGTTCAGGCCCGGCCCGGGTTCTAATCCCCGTGATGGATCGCATTGTCGCCTTCGACACCTCGCTTGGGATCTGCGCGGTGCGCTGGACCGACGAGGGGATCGCGAGCGTCCGCCTGCCGAGCCCGCGGACAGCCACGCTTCCGCGCCTCGACGAGGGGGCGGACGTTCCGGCAGAGGTCCGCGCGGCCATCGACGGGATCGTCGGCGTCCTGGGCGGGGCGGCGCGTGACCTGCGATCCGTCCGGCTCGACGAGCGTGGCATCGACCCGCTCCGGCGGGCGGTCTATGCGGCCACGCGGACGATCCCGGCAGGCTCCGTCGCGACCTACGGCGAGATCGCCCGGGCGATCGGTCGCTCGGATCCGGAAGCGGCTCGTGACGTCGGCGCCGCGCTCGCCCGAAACCCGTTCCCGGTCGTCGTTCCCTGCCATCGCGTCGTCGGCGCCAATGGCAAGCTCACGGGCTTTTCGGCGCCTGGCGGCCTCGCGACGAAGCGTCGGATGCTCGAGCTCGAGGGGGCGCCCGGCTACGGCCAGCAGGTCCTCTTTGGCTAGCCGTCGGTTCCGGACCGTGGCTCGCCGAACCCCCGGATCTCGTTGCCGATCCGGCCGAACAGGCCCGGCACGATGAACGCGGTCGGGACCGCCACGAACAACACCTCGGCGGCGACCGGCGCGAGCAGGCCCAGCGGCACGCAGAGCAGGTAGAGGCCGGATCCGATCACGCTCCGCTTCACCTCGATTCGGCGGGCGACATCGGAGATCCGTGGATCGACCAACCGGGCCCGAAACAGGACGTACCAGCCCATCATCGTGAACGCGGCCCCGGCGAGGCCGAGGTTCAGGGCGTAGACCGCGACCGCGATCGGCTGGCCGAGGTGGTCGCCCAGGACGGCCGTCGTGAACGGGACGATCGCCAGGAAGAACAGCAGGAGGTTGTTCGCCCAGAGCAGGACCCAGTCGGTGTGGGTGACTCCGGCGAAGAACGAATGGTGGTTCAGCCAGAAGATCGCGACCGTCATGAAGCTCACCGCGAACGAGGCGAGCTTCGGCGCGATCGCCCACAACGCCGCAAGGACCCGCCCCGCGAGCACGAGCGGCTGTGGATCGTCGAGCATCGCATCGTTGGACGCGTTGGCCGGGAGGTCGGGCAGGTGAACCTCGAAGATCAGCAGCGTGATGATGATCGCGATCACGCCGTCGCTGAACGCCTCGACGCGTGTCGTCCCGGGAATCCGGCGCGGAGGGGCGGCCACGGACATTTGATCTCCGGTACGCGCGACTCGACCTACTGGTCGGCGTTCGCTTCCATGGCGTCGATCGCGGCCGCCATGTCGGCGGCGCCGGCGACGCCGCGCGGCTCCCTGCCCTTCGGCCAGTACAGTTCCTTATGGACCTGCTCCTCGGGGTAACCGCGGCCGATGAGCGTCGCCTCGGCGGACAGGATCATGTCGGGGTTGCCGCAGATGTAGGCGATCGAGTTGGCGGGTGACAGGCCGAGCTCGTCGAGGACGGGCGCCAGGATCGACTCGACCCGGCCCGTCCGGCCCAGCCAGCCGGCGTTGGCGGGGTCGTCCGGACGGGAGACCGTGGGCACGAACGTGACCGGATATCCGCCCGATTCCTGCCAGCCCTCGACCAAGCTCCGGTACCCGAGCTCGCTCGCGTAGGACACGCCGTTCAGGAACACGACGGGTCGCGGCCGCCCGTCGATGAGGAGTTGCTTCATCATCGCGACGAACGGCGCGTTGCCCGTTCCGGACGAGATGAAGACGTGGGTCCGATCGTCGTCCGGCAGGAGCGTGAACTTTCCCTTCGGGCCGATCATCCGCATGCCGTGGCCGACCGGGAGGTCGAACAGCACCGGCGTGAACGCCCCGCCGTGGACGCGCCGGACGTAGAACTCGTAGCCCTCCGTCCCGGCGACCGCGGGCGGTGACGCCACCGAGTACGGACGCTGGAGGATCCTGCCGTCCATCATCACGCCGATCGTCATGTACTGGCCGGGTTCGAACGGGGTCGGATCGCCGTCGAACCGGACCCAGAAATAGGCGAGCGAGTCGGTCTCATCCTCGCGGCGGACCAGTCTGGCGTTGTACTGAGGCGCCGCAGGGTCGATCCCGGCGGGCGGCGCAATCGGCAGGTCGGTCATCGGCAGGGTGGGCTCTCACGGCGCGATGGATGGTTGGACCATCGTACAAGCCCGTCGTGGTGAGAGGCGGGCTCCCCGCGAGGTCAGATGACGATCGGGTGAGCGGCGTGTTACCGGGCCGAGACACCCCGCCTACGGTCGCTGCCAGAGGGCGTTGACGATGCGCCAGCCTTCGCCCGTCCGGGCGAGATGGAGGTACTCGATGTAGGGCACCGCATGGACCCGCACCGTCGCGATCGTGTCGTGGATCTCGTCGACGATGACCTCGAGCCGCCGCTCCGCGGGGTCCGTCGTGCGCCCCTCGCCCTCCCTCGTCCATCCGATCATCTGGGTCGAGGTGACCTGCCGGATCCTGGGCGGCTCACCATCGAGCGAGACGCTACTTCGCTTGGCCAGATCCGGATGGAGCGCCCGCTGCATCCGGTCCGGATCGGCGTCGTACCAGCCGAAGTAGTAGTCCTCGACGGTCCGGGTCACCTCCGCGACCGTATCATCGGCCGGATCCTCGTTCGCATTCATCGCCTGCCTCTGTCGCGCCCGTTGTCAGTTCGATCATCCGCCTTGTTGCCCCTACGTCAAGGCCGGGCGGCACTGATCCGCAACCCGAGTGGAGGAGGGACCGCGGGTACAATCGCACCCTCCGGCGACAGCGCCCTTCGCGCCGCCCACGGGCGACGTCCGACGACCCCGAGGAGCCACCCGATGGCAACGACCACACCGTCTCCGACCGAGCGTCGCCACAAGGCGGCCAAGCGCTACATCTACGCCTGGGGCGAGGGCACGGCCGAAGGCAACGGCGGGATGAAGGACCTCCTCGGTGGCAAGGGCGCAGGTCTCGCCGAGATGACGATCGCGGGGCTGCCGACCCCTCCGGGCTTCACGATCACGACCGAGGCCTGCAACGACTACTTCGCGGCCGGCGAACGGCTCCCCGACGGACTGTGGGAGGACGTCCAGGAGGCGATGCGCGAGGTCGAGCGACGGTCGGGCAAGGGCTTCGGAAATCCGGCGAACCCCCTCCTCGTCAGCGTCCGGTCCGGCGCCAAGTTCTCGATGCCCGGGATGATGGACACGGTCCTCAACCTCGGGTTGAACGAGGACACCCTGCAGGGCCTGATCGCCCTCACGGGCAACGAACGGTTCGGCTGGGACGCCTATCGTCGCTTCATCGCGATGTTCGGCCGGATCGTCATGGACGTGCCGGCGACGCGCTTCGACGAGCCCCTCGAGGCGCGCAAGGAGGCCCACGGTCACGGCGCCAAGGACACCGACCTCGATGTGGGCGACCTGAAGGCGCTGGTCGACGATTACAAGGCCATCGTCCGCCAGGACACCGGGCGCGACTTCCCGACCGATCCGAACGAGCAGCTCGACCTGGCGATCAAGGCCGTGTTCGCGTCGTGGTTCGGGAAGCGCGCCAGGGACTATCGGACCAGCCAGAAGATCGCCCACGACCTCGGAACGGCGGTCAACGTCGTCACGATGGTCTTCGGCAACATGGGCGACGATTCGGGGACGGGCGTCGCTTTCACCCGCGACCCGAACACGGGCGAGCGCGTCCTGTACGGCGAGTACCTGACCAACGCCCAGGGCGAGGACGTCGTCGCCGGCGTCCGGACGGCGCCGAAGATCGCCCAGATGGCGACCGACATGCCGGCGGTCTACGACGAGTTCCGGCGGATCGGCCAGCAGCTCGAGAGTCACTATCGCGACGTCCAGGACCTCGAGTTCACGATCGAGCGCGGCAAGCTCTACATGCTCCAGACCCGATCCGCCAAGCGGACCGCGGCGGCCGCCGTGAAGATCGCGGTCGACATGGTCGCCGATGGGACGATCACGAAGGAGGAGGCGGTCGGACGGATCGAGACCGCCCAGGTCGACCAGCTCCTCCGGGCCCAGTTCGACCCCGCCGCCCGGAAAGGCGCCCAGCGGATCGCGAAGGGCCTCAACGCCTCACCCGGTGCGGCGGTCGGAAAGGCCGTCTTCGACGCCGACGTCGCGGTCGAGTGGGTCGGTCGCGGCGAGAAGGTCATCCTCGTCCGGATCGAGACGTCACCGGACGACTTCCACGGCATGGCCGTCGCCCAGGGGATCCTGACGGCCCGCGGCGGCGCCACGTCCCACGCCGCCGTCGTCGCTCGCCAGATCGGGAAGCCGTGCGTCGCCGGCTGCGCCGAGCTCCTTGTCGACTACGGCGCGAAGAGCGCCCGCTCGACGGACAGCGGCCTGTCGTTCAGTGAGGGCGACTGGATCAGCGTCGACGGCTCGACCGGCGAGGTCTTCGTCGGGGCGATCCCGACCGTCGAGGCTCGGTTCGAGGATCAGCCGGAGCTCCAGACGATCCTCGGCTGGGCCGACGGGTTCAGCCGAATGGCCGTCTGGACGAACGCCGACAAGCCCGAGGAGGCCGCCCAGGCGCGGAGCTACGGGGCCCGCGGCATCGGCCTGTGCCGGACCGAGCACATGTTCCGCGAGGGCGAGCGGCTCGAGATCGTCCGCGGGGCGATCCTCGTGGCCAGCGTCGCCACCCGGGCCAAAGCCAGGCGCGCTGCGGGCGGCGAGCTCACCGCCGACGAGAGCGAGGCGATCGCGACGTTCGACGCGGCGATGGCCAAGCTCGAGGTCCTCCAGCAGGGCGACTTCGAGGGAATCTTCAGGGCGATGGACGGCCTGCCGGTCGTCGTCCGCCTGATCGACCCGCCGCTCCACGAGTTCCTGCCGAACCTCGAGGAGCAGCTCGTCAAGGTGACCCGGGCCGAGGACGCCGGCGGCGCGTCCGACGAGGACAAGCAGCTCCTCGCGACGATCCGGAGCCTCCACGAGCAGAACCCAATGCTCGGCCTGCGCGGCTGCCGGCTCGGGCTGATGATCCCGGACTTCGTGAAGATCCAGACGCGGGCGATCCTGAATGCGGAGATCGCGGTCAAGCGCGCCGGCGGCAACCCGATCGCCAAGATCATGATCCCGCTCGTCGGCCACGTGAACGAGCTGGCGGCGACGCGGGCGCTCCTCGAGAAGGAGGCAACCGCGGTCCGCGAGGCCGCGGGAGGGATCGAGGTCGAATACAAGTTCGGGACGATGATCGAGGTCCCGCGCGGTGCCCTGACCGCCGACGAGATCGCGACCGAGGCCGACTTCTTCAGCTTCGGCACGAACGACCTGACCCAGATGACGTTCGGCTACAGCCGCGACGACGCCGAGGGTGGGTTCCTCCTCAAGTACGTGGAGGACGGAATCCTCCCCGTCAACCCGTTCCAGACGCTCGACGACGCGGTCGCCCGGCTGATGAAGACGGCGGTCGACAAGGGCCGCTCGACGAAGCCCGGGCTGGAGCTCGGAATCTGCGGCGAGCACGGCGGCGACCCGGATTCGATCTGGAAGTGCGAGGCGATCGGGCTCGATTACGTGTCGTGCTCGCCGTTCCGCGTTCCGGTTGCCCGGCTCGCGGCCGCGCAAGCGGCGATGGCAGGCGCCGAGCGCGACAAGTAGGCCGCGGTCCTCCGCGCGCGACGCGGCGGGGCTCGCATGGCGCGTCGCGCTCATCCGCGCCCTGGTCGTCGTTGGCGCCCGCCCCGGAAGCTGCGAGGGGATCGCCGGCGGTGACCTGTCCCTGGATCCGCGCCAGCCGGCTCAATCGTGCGCGGACCGGCGATCCTCAGCGGGCAGGTACGGCACGTAGTCGGGCCACCACATCGCTGCGTCCACCGCGGCCTCGAGATTCATGTCCGGGGGGAGGCTCGCGCCCCCGGCTTCACGGGTGGCGCCCGCGACCGCGACCGCGATCGCGCGGGTGACCGACCGGAGCAGATCGACGGCGGGGTAGATCGCCCCCGTCGCGAGCCGCTCGTCGGAGACCTGCGCTGCAAGCGTCCGGGCCGCGACGAGGAACAGCCGGTCCGGCATCGATCGCGCCTCGGCCACGATCGCGCCGAGCCCGAGACCCGGGAACACGAACACGTTGTTCGCCTGGCCGATCTCGTGGCGGCGTCCATCGTGCTCGACCGCCGCGAACGGGGAGCCGGTCGCGACGATCGCCCGGCCATCGGACCAGCGCAGGATGTCGGCCGGAATCGCCTCGCACGCGGTCGTCGGGTTCGACAGCGGCATCACGATCGGACGCGTCGTCCCAGCGGCCAGCGCCGTGATCACTCGTTCGTCGAACGTCCCGGGCATCCCGGTTGCGCCGAGCAGGATCGTCGGTCGGAGGACGCGGACGACCTGGCGCAGGCTCGGCGGTCGATCGGCGTCGTTGGCGAAACCGTCGACCGCGAGCCGGGCAGCAGATCGGGCGACCTCGACCTTGTCGCTGTCGAGATCGGCTCGGCCCTCGTGGACGAGGCCCCGCGTGTCGACCATCGCCACCGCCGCAGCGGCGTCGGCCGGCGACGCTCCGTCCTCGATCATCGCCAGTCGGATGAGCCGCGCGATTCCGATCCCGGCCGCGCCGGCGCCGGCGATCACGACCCGCTGATCGACGAGCCGCGCGCCGAGGAGCCGCAGGGCGGCGAGGATCCCGCCGAGGACGACCGCCGCGGTTCCCTGGATGTCGTCATTGAACGAGCAGACCCGGTCGCGATACCGATCCAGGATCCGGAGGGCGTTGTGCTGCTTGAAGTCCTCCCACTGGATGACGCAATCAGGCCAGCGCTCGGCGACGCCGGCGACGAACGCCTCGACGAGCGCGTCGTACGGCGCTCCCCGAAGACGTGGCTCGCGGTGCCCGAGATAGAGCGGGTCCGCGAGCAGGAACGGGTTGTCGGTTCCCACGTCTAGTGACACGGGCAGGGTCAGCGTCGGGTGAATCCCGGACGCCGCGGTATAGAGCGCCAGCTTCCCGATCGGGATCGCCATCCCACCCGCGCCCTGGTCGCCGAGGCCGAGGATCCGCTCGTTGTCGGTGACGACGATCAGCCGGACATCGTCGTAAGGGCTGTTCCGGAAGAGCTCCGGGATGCGCTCGGTGTCGTGCGGCGTGATCCAGAGGCCACGGGTCCGCCGGATGATGTGGCTGAACTCCTGGCAGGCCCGACCCACGGTCGGCGTGTAGACGATCGGCAGGAACTCCTCGGCGTGCTCGGAGAGGAGCCGGTAGAACAGCGTCGCGTTCCGATCCTGGAGCGCCGCGAGACCGATGTAGCGTTCGAGAGGATCGTCCTTGCGCCGCAGGTGCTCGAGCTCAAGCTCCACCTGCTCCTCGATCGTCAGCACCCGATCGGGCAGGAGCCCCTCGAGACCGAACGCGGCGCGCTCGTCCGGCGGGAATGCAAGGTCCTTGGTCAGGAGCCGGGCGCCGAGCAGGGACGACGAGCGGAGGGCGATCCGGGCGGGCCGACCGGCCGCGATGTCGTCAAACGGGGGAGGGAGGGGCCGCATCGCAGGTCGAGTCTATCGGGCTAGACTCGACCGACGATGTCCATCCGGCCCACTCGGCATCGCGTCCTGATCGTCGGCGGCGGCTTCGGCGGCCTGTACGCCGCCAAGGAGCTCGGCCGCGACGAGCGCGTCGAGGTCACGATCGTCGATCGGCGCAACCACTACCTCTTCACGCCGCTCCTCTACCAGGTCGCGACGGGCGCCGTCTCGCCCGGCGACATCGCCCAGCCCCTGCGTTCGATCCTCCGCCGTCAGACGAACACGACGGTGCTCCTCGGTGAGGCGGTCGACCTCGATCCGGACCGACGGGAGGTCCGCCTCTCGGACGGCGGGCCGATTCCATACGACACCCTGATCGTCGCGGCCGGCGCGCGCTTCTCGTACTTCGGGCACGACGAGTGGGCCACGGCTGCTCCTGGGCTGAAGTCGCTCGACGATGCGCTCGAGATCAGGCGCCGCATCCTGATCGCCTTCGAGGCAGCCGAGCGCGAGCATGACCCTGCTCGACGACGCGAGTGGATGACGTTCGTCCTCGTCGGCGGCGGGCCGACCGGAGTCGAGCTGGCCGGCGCTTTGGGCGAGATCGCCCGGGATACGCTCCGGCGCGACTTCCGCTCGATCGATACGGCGGGCGCGCGGATCCTCCTGGTCGAGGCGATGGATCGGATTCTCCCGACGTACCCGAAGGATCGATCGGCGTCCGCGAAGCGACAGCTGGAACGACTCGGGGCGATCGTTCGCGCCGGGACGCGAGTCGTCGCGCTCGACGATCGCTCGGTGACGGTCGAGACGGCGGATGGCCGGACCGAGCAGATCCCGGCCCGGACGACGCTGTGGGCGGCCGGGATCCTCGTGACGCCGTTCGTAGCCGCGGTTGCGACGGCCACCGGCGCGCCGACCGATCGCAACGGTCGGATCCTCGTCGGACCGGACCTCACGGTCCCGGGCCACCCGGAGATCTTTGCCATCGGCGATGCCGCGGTCCAGCCGTGGAAGCCGGACCGGCCCGTTCCGGGCGTCGCGCAGGGCGGCATCCAGGGCGGCCGTCACGCGGGGCGGACGATCCGTCGGCGGCTGTCCGGCGAGCCCACCTCGCCGTTCAGATATTCCAACAAGGGCGACGTGGCCGTCATCGGTCGGCTCGCCGGTGTCACCGACATTCCATGGCTCGGTCCGTTCGGGCGCCAGAGCGGCTTCTTCGCCTGGTCGCTCTGGCTGGCGATCCACATCGTCTACCTGATCGGGTTCGCCAACCGGCTGGTGGTGATGGTTCGTTGGGCGTGGAGCTTCCTGACCCACGGCCGCGGCTCGCGCCTGATCACCGGGACACCGCTGCTGCCCCCGATCGCCGACCCGGAGCCGCCGGCGACCACGCCACCCCCCGACGGACCACCGCCCGAGACGCCGGCGGAGGTGCCGGTCGAGACGCTGCCCTGACGTCCAAGTTCGGTGCGTCGTCTTACTCGGCCGCCTGATCGCTCCCCATGATCAATGTCCCCACAGGTGAGCGTGGCCGAGCGGCGGAATCGACCCAACACGGCGGTTTCGCGGCTGGCCCGTGCACGTACGTGCTGGAATGATCGCGCAGGCGATCAGCGCTGAAGCTGGCGGCGCCGATCAGAACGCGATGATCGAGCGGACGCCCTCGCCGCGGCGCATCGCCACGAACGCGTCCTCGAGGCCGTCGAGATCGATCCGCCCGGTGACGAGGCGCTCGGCCGGCAATCGCCCCTCGAGATGGAGCGCCGCGTAGCGCGGGAAATCCACCGCCGGGTCCGCCGAGCCGTAGTTCGAACCGAGGATCCGCCGCCCGCCGTCGACGAACGGAAACGGCTCGAACGACGCTCGGACGCCGAACGGCGTCATGCCGACGAGGACGGCTGTGCCGCCCGTCGGGAGGCAGGCGATCGCGGTTTCGATCGTCGCCGCCAGACCGATCGCCTCGAAGCACGTGTCGGGCCCACCCTCGGTTGCCTCGCGGATCGCCGCCAGGGTCTCCGCGGGGTCGGACCCGGCCAGGATCCCGTCGGACGCGCCGACCGCCCGCGCGAGCTCGAGCTTCGCCGCAACCGGATCGACGGCGACGATCCGCGCTGCGCCCGCGAGCGCGGCGCCGATCACGCACGACAGTCCGACCCCGCCGAGCCCGATCACGACGACGGACGAGCCCGGCTGAACGTCGGCCGTCTTCGTCGCAGCGCCGACGCCCGTCGTCACGCAGCAGCCGATCAAGGCCGCGACCTCGGGCGGCGTGCTGTCGGGAACCGGGATCGCGGCCGCGGCAGGGACGTTCTGGCGGTCGGCGAAGGTGCCGATCGCGCAGTACGTCAGGACGTCCCCGCCGCCCGCCGGGCGATGGGTCGCGGCGTGGCCGCTCGGCATCCGGTGGGTGTACGACGGACTCGCCGAGCAGCTCCAGACCCGGCCGGAGCGGCACGCCCGGCACTGACCGCACGCAATCAGCCAGGCCAGCGCTACGAGGACGCCGGGTCGCAGCCCGGGGAACGCCGCAGCGACGCCATCGCCGAGCGCCTCGATTACCGCCGAGCCCTCATGGCCGAGCACGATCGGGCCCTCGCGATCCCACTCGCCATCGCGGACATGCAGGTCCGAGTGGCAAACCCCGGCCGCCGCCATCCGGACGCGGACCTCGCCCGGACCCGGCGGATCGAGCTCCAGCGTCTCGATCCGAACCGGCACGCCGGGCCGGTCGAGGACGGCGGCACGGATCGTGGTCGGAGGGGGCATGGGCGCAGGATCGCACGCCGCGGCGGACCCGTGGGTGCGTAGACTTTCGGCAATGCCCCGCTACGCGCCCGAGGATTCGCTCAAAAGCCCCCGGTTCACCGGGCCCACGACGTTTGCCCGGCTGCCCCACGTCCAGACCCTCGATGACGTCGATGTCGCCATCGTCGGCGTGCCGTTCGACACCGGCGTCACCTATCGAGTGGGTGGCCGGTTCGGGCCGGGTGCCGTCCGTGCCGCGAGCGTGATGCTCCGCCCGTACAACGCCAACCTCGACGTCACGCCGTTCGACATCCTGTCCTGCGTCGATCACGGCGACGTCGCGATCGTGCCGGGCTACACCGAGCGGAGCTACGCCGCGATCGAGGCGGCCGTCGCGCCGATCGTCGAGGCGGGCGTCGTCCCGCTCCTGATCGGCGGCGATCACGCCTGCACGCTGCCGCACCTCCGCGCGACCCGGTCGCGCGGGCCCGTCGCCGTGATCGACTTCGATTCCCACACCGACGCCTGGGATTCGTACTTCGGCGAGAAGTACAACCACGGGACGTGGATGCGCCGGGCGATCGAGGAGGGCGTCGTCGACGTCGATCACTCGATCGAGGTCGGCCTGCGCGGGTCGATCTACGACGCCGACGACTGGACGGGGCTGCGCTCGGAGCTCGGGCTCGAATACCTGACGACGGAGGACGTGTTCCGGCTCGGTCCCGAGGCGGTCGCGACGGCGATCCGCGAGCGGGTCGGGGACCGGCCCGCGTTCATCAGCTTCGACATCGACGTCGTCGACCCGGCGTATGCCCCGGGAACGGGCACGCCCGAAGCCGGCGGGCCGTCGGCGCGCGACCTGCTCGCGATCCTCCGTGGCCTGATCGGGATCGACTTCGTCGGGTTCGACGTGGTCGAGGTCATCCCGGCCTACGATCCGGCCGGCCAGACCGCCACCCTGGCCGCCAATCTCGCCTACGAGATGCTGAGCCTCGTCGCCCTCCGGCGGGCGGGCTCGGGAGGATGACCGGAGAGGCTGATTGGCGCGAGCCGCTTCCGCCGGGCTTCCGCTGGCCGGCCGGTGTGCGCGCCGCGGCCTGCCTGACGTTCGACGTCGACGCAGAAAGCCCGATCCTGTTCGAGCACCCGGAGACCGCGGGGTGGCTCGACGTGATGAGCCATCAGGCCTACGGGGCGCGAACCGGGGTCGTCAGCGGCGGATCGCAGACATCGACGTGGGAACGGATGAGGCCCGTGCCCTGGGCGACCTCCCAGAGGATCGCTTCGCGGGCCCGCGTCTTGACGTCGTCCCGCGTCAGGAACGGCTTCCGCTCGGCCCACGTCTGGATCCCTTCGATCAGGGTTCCGGATTCGTTATGACGCGGCTCGCCGACGGTGAGGACCGCATCGAGATGGACGTGCGGGTCGACGAGCGGCGGCGAGAGAAGCCGACCCTCGGCATCGACCTCGGGCCGGCCGTCGGCGGGCAGCGTTCCGGGCGGCCGAATGGCGTCGATGCGATCGCCATCGACGAGGACGTCGACGGGGTCGACAGGACGTCCGTGCGTGGGATGGACGCGCGCGTTACGGACGAGCAGCCCGGTCGTCGCCACCTGCACCTCTGGTGAGACCCCGGCAGAGTGTGGAGCGGGCTCGTGGCCGAGTCAAGGAAGGTTCGCGACGGTGCGCCTCAGCTCGAGGTCTCGTGCCGGACGATACGGGCGATCGCTGCGGCGGCGGATGTCGCCGGCATCTGCTCCGTGTCGATCACGAGATCGGTCGGGGGCACCGTCGCTGGCGAATGGTCGAAGGCGGTGAAATACGGAGCGAGGAACGCCGGATCGCGCGACCTCCCCCGGGTCGGGTCGCCCTGGGCCCGGCGGAGCGCCTCCGCGAACGAGACTCTGAGGGTCACGTGGAGCGGGCGGGCACCGGGGTCCAGATGTTGAGCGAACGCAGCGCGGTCGTCCGGTGCGTTGAAGGAGCCCTCGACGACGACGACGGTCACACCCTGGCGTCGGTACGTATTGGCGAGGTCGGCCGCGCCGCGACGGGCGAGCGCCCAGGTGGCCTCGCCGGATGGGGACTCGGACGGCGCGAGCCGGTCGTGGACGAGATCGAGATCGATCACGGCCACGCGAACGTTCGTGCGCTCCAATTCGCGAGCGAGCTCACGCGCAACCGTGCTCTTGCCGCTGGCAATCGGGCCGGTGATGACGATCACCATGCGTCGAGCCTGAAGGGCCGCGGGTCGGGAGTGTTTGCAACGGAACGGGCCAAATTCCCGCCCGGGGAGCGTTGGGCATGGTCCAGAGGGCTGGATCGAGCGATTCGCGGCTGCTGTCATCCGTTGGCAGCTAACCGAGGCCAATCGTGGCCCGGATCCGGTCGGCCATCGAGCCCAAGGATCCCACCACGGGAATTTGGCCATCTCGGTCGGCCGCGATCGGCCGCGAAGGCGCGACAGCCGTTAGCCGCCTGGAGTGACCACCACGGTACCAACCATTCCGTAGGCCTCATGCCCCGGCAGGTGGCAGATGTACAGCTCCGACCCGCTCGCGGCGAACGTCACCGTCGTCCGCTTCTGGGTCCCTGCCGCGATCGTGATCTCGGTCGGTCGGGCGTCGTGGACCGGCTCGGTGCCGGTTCGATGACGCTCGTGCGTGGCGGCGTCGCCGACGATCCACTCGTGGTCGATCGGGTCGGTGTTCGTGATGATGAACGTGACCGGCCGGCCGGCCGGCACGCGCACCGTCGACGGATCGAAGTGCGAGTAGTGGATCGTGATCGGGATCTCGATCGGATCGTTCGACCGCGCGACGGCGTTGGCCGCGATCCCGGTCAGGACGGCGATCGCCAGGCCGAGCCCCAGGCCGATCGCCGTCCGTCCGCCACGCATCGCCGGGCTACCAGCCGATCGGCCGGCCGGTCGTCGGCCGCGCCCGGCCGATCAGGGCAACCCCGACCAGGCCGGCCGCGACGAAGCCGATGGCCAGCAGGAGCCGGCTGAGATCGAACGCCGGCGGCGGGACCACCGCTCCCGGCATCGTGAACCCGGCATCGACGGCCGAGGGACGACCGGCGCCCGAGGCGTCGATCGCCAGGTCGTAGCCGAGCTGCGCGGCGGTGCCGTCCACCGCGACCTTCGTCAGCCAACCCGACGAGGGGACCCACTCCATGCCACGGTCGCCGTGGAGGTCGGCAAGAAGGCTGGCGCTCGCCGCGGCGCTGTGATCGAGCCGGATGCCGTTCGATCCGGTGGGGGCCGGCAGGAGGGCCGGGGCGCGATCGGTCAACAGGTAGACGTCCGCCTGGATCGTCTCCGCGGCGGCCTTGCCGAGCGCGAGGATCCGGAGGGGGACCCACGGATTGGTCGTCGGGATCGTGATGTGGACCGGTGTCCCGTCGCCGATCTGCTGGCCGCGGTTCTTGGCGGCGTCGGCGTCGAAGGCCGCCGCGAGGAAGATCTGGCTCCGCGCCGCGTAGAAGTCGAGGACCTCGGGCGCGTCGGGCGGCAACCGGAAGCCATGGTCCTTGGCCCACGCACCGATGTCCGGCGCGCCACCCTTGAGGACCGTGATGTCGAGCGCGTCGATCTTGACCTTCATGATCTCGACGGCGCCCGCGTCCTCCGCGAAGGTCGCGGCCGGAACCGCCTGGAGGCGGAGCGGCTCGGTCTCGCGAATCAGGCGCTGGAGGGTCCAGTCGCCGCCCTTGACCACGCTCGTCGGAATCCCCGGCAGCGGAGTGATCGAGCCGAAGGCGCCGCCACCGCCCGCAAACTGAAAGGCCGTGACGTAATGCTCGATCCCGTCGTGGTAACCGGCGAGGGTCGTCGTCCGGAGGAGGTTCACGGCCCCGTTCGGGCCGATCAACCCGCCGCACGCAAGGGTCGGGGTGACCGCAAGAAAGAGGCCGAGGACCGCCGTGGAGAGGCCAAGTCCGAATCGACCGAATCGTCGTTGCCGCATCGCGTCGCCCTCCTGGGCTGGCCGGCTCCGAACGGAGTCGGCGGTTGCGGCCCTTGACGCCTTGACGCCCGATGCGGTTCCCCGAAGCGTTAGGCGACGTTTCGCTCGACGCGGATGTCGTCGATCAGGACCTCGACGAGGCTGTCGGGGCCACCGTCAGCCGCCTGGATCACGATCCGGATAGACGTCCCGGCCCATGGCGTCAGGTGAACCGCCGCGCGAACCCACGCGGCCCGGACCGTGCTCGCGGTTCCTGCCTTCGACCAGACGAGCGTCCGCGTGGCGGCCGCGTCCTCGACCCAGACCTTGATGCCGTCCGCGCTGCTGCTGGGACCGTGAGCGAAGACGTAGCGAAAGGACAGGTCGCCGGGTACCGCCGGCAGTGCGATCGGCACGCTCCGGATCGTGGTGACGCCGTCGAGGTCGTTGCTGTTCGTGGAGGCGCCCGCGGGAGCGCCTGTGACGAAGGCGTAGCGGCCGGAGCTGGTCGTCCCGGGCTGGTACAGGACGCCGTTGATGCTCGTCGGTGCCGGGTCGCCGCGGATGAATCGGGCGTTGGCCGGGGCGGTGTCGGTCCCGTCCGGATTGATCGTCCAGCCGCGGCCGATCTCGGTGTCGTCGAAGAAGGGACCGCAGTCCGCGTTCCCCCGGTTGATCGTTCCGTGGGGGCATGCCCCGACCGTCAGGAAGTAGATCAATGCCTCGCGGTTCCGGGCAGTCTGGGGCGCGATGTTCTCGTCGGCCGGGTAGTGATCGCCCCAGACGGTCGGGGTCTCGGTCGGGTAGAGCTCCCACGTGAACGAGAAGATCCGCTGGGTGCCGTAGAGCCAGTCGATCTGGTCCCCGTCGGTGATGTAGAGGGCGCTCGACTGCTCGGCGGTGTAGCCGTTCCGGGCGGCCATCCCCTTGCCCATGGCGACGAACGCTGCGTGGTCGGCATAGGTCATGTCGGCCGGTACCGCGGTCCTCGTGTAGCCGTACGGCCAGAGGATCAGCTCACCGTTCGTGTGGAAGGTGATGTGCGCCTTGATCTGCTGGATCCCGCCGATCACGCGACTCAAGACGAAGTTGCGGACTGCGACAGTCTCCGGCGCGGAGAACGGTCGTGATCCGCGGTAGGTGATCGATGACGCGATCCCCGACGAGCCACGGCAGCAGCCCCAGCCGTAGCTGTAGTTGCGGTTGAGGTCGGTCCCGATGGCGGTCGTGCCGGCGTTCGGCTGGCGGTTCTTGCGCCAGGCGCAATACGGTGGGTGCGTGCTGTGCGTGCACGTCAGGTCGTACACGAAGCCGTCGGGGTTGACGGCGAAGATGATCCAGATCTCCCGCGTGTTGACCAGCGCGGTGAGGCGGCTGTCATGCCCATAGCCATCGGCCAGCATGTGGAGCAGGTAGAGCGCCTGCTCGACGGTCAGGTGCTCTCGCGCGTGGTGGAGGGCGTCGAACAGGATCTCTGGCTCGTTCTCGTCGGTCGCGACGTTGTCGCTGATCTTGGCGGCCCAGATGTCGCGGCCCTGGTAGCTCTTGCCGATGCTGAACACGTGGACGATGTCGGGATGAGCCGCCTCCACGGCCTGGATGTCGGCGACCATTTCCGGGTACGAGTGGTAGCGGGAGTCCTGGGGCGGGAAATCGGCGGCAGCCGCGGGAACCGCCGAGAGGGCGATGCACGCGACCGCCAGGACCGGGCCGAGGGACATCGATCGACGAGGGGCGCGCAGACGTCGGAACATGCGGCAAGGGTGACCCCTCGTGGTGCCGCGGCGCAACCCCGCCTCGTGGTGGGGGCGACGCAGGACCATCGGCCCAGCGTGTTACCGGGCGAACGAGCGACCCGGTGACCGACGGGGACCGTGTCGCGGCCGGGTCCGCCTCGGTCAGAGCTGGGGCGCCTCGATCGGCAGCCGGATCCGGATCTCGGTGCCTCCACCGCTCGGCGACGTCGCGACGATCGTTCCGCCGTGGAGCTCGACGAGGCCACGAGCGATGGACAGCCCGAGCCCGCTGCCGGTCGAGCCGGCGCCGCGAATGAAGCGATCGAAGACGTGCGGCAGGAGCTCCGGATCGATCCCCGACCCCGTGTCGCGCACCACGATCTCGACGCCGTCGTCGGCCGGAGCGCGGCCCGGGCGGGCCAGTCGGACGAAGCGCGCCGCGATCGCGACCCGACCACCCGACGGTGTATGGCGGACGGCGTTCGCGACGAGGTTGCCGATCACCTCGCGGATCCGGACCGGATCCAGGTCGACGAGCGGGAGGTCGTCGGCGACGCTCGTGGTGAGCTCGACGCCGGCCACGGCGGCGGTCGCCTCGAACGAGGTCGCCACGTCCGTGGCGAGGATGCCGAGGTCGGTCGGCTCCCGGTGGAGCGACAGAGCCCCGGCCTCCGACAGGGCGAGGGTCCGGAGGTCTTCGATCAGGCGGTCGAGAATGCGGGTCTCCTCGATGATCGCGGTCAGGTGGGGCTCGTCGGCCGGGTGGACGCCGTCGAGGATCGCCTCGACGCTGCCCTGGATGACCGCCAGAGGGGTTCGAAGCTCGTGGGTCACGTCGGCCAGGAGCGTCCGCCGCTGGGCTTCGTCGGCCTCGAGCCGGGCGGCCATCGTGTTGAACCCGCGGGCCAACCCGCGAACCGGCGACGGGACCGGACCGACCGTCTCGACGCGGGCGCTGTAGTCACCGGCCTCGACACGCGCGGCCTGATCGACGAGGGCATCGAGCACGGTCCCCGAGCCGCGGATCGAGCGGGCCGTTCCGGCGAGACCGGCGACAACGGCGATGACGATCAGCAGGGACGCGATCCTGATCACGACACCGAACGGACCGGGCGCGGCGAGGATGTTGCCGACGACGCTGGTGGCGAGCGACAGGAGGCCCAGGACGCCGGCGAGGAACAGGACACCGAAGAGGCACCCGAACCCGCGCCAGGGCCTGCGGCGGCGCGCCGGCCACGGTTCGTCGTCCGGCCACCACGTCGGGCGCGGTCCGCGCGGATCTGTCCACCATGGTCCTCCGCGGAACCCGCCCCGGCGGCGCGGCCCGCCACGCTCTCGCCACGAACGACCGTCGCCCCAGGACCAGGGCTGTCCATCGCCGGGGCGAGACTGCTGGCGCTCGACGTCCGGCTCGTCGGCGGACGCCTCGTGCGGCTCGCCGCTCCGGCCGGCTGGGCCGTCGGTCACGGTCGCTCGTCCGCGAAGCGATACCCGACGCCGTAGACCGTCAGGACGAGGGCCGGCCGGCGGGGATCCGGCTCGAGCTTCCGACGGAGATTCTTGATGTGCGTGTCGATCGCCCGCTCATAGGACTCGAAGGCGACCCCGTGGACCGCGTCGAGCAGCTGCGAACGCGTGAAGATCCGACCGGGCTGGCGGGCCAGGGCGGCGAGGAGGGCGAACTCGGTCGGGGTCAGGTCGACCGTCCGCCCGGCCAGGTCGGCCCGCATCCGAGGCACGTCGAGGGTGAGGTCGCCGGCGCGGATCAGCTCCATCGCGCCCGGATCCGATGCGCTGCTGTCGACGCGACGAAGGACGGCCCGGACGCGGGCCACGAGCTCACGCGGGCTGAAGGGCTTCGTCAGGTAGTCGTCGGCGCCAAGCTCGAGTCCGAGGAGCTTGTCCAGCTCGTCGTCCCGGGCCGTCAGCATGATCACCGGCAGGTTCGAATCCCGCCGGATCGCCCGGGTGACATCCAGACCGTCCAGGCCGGGCAGGCCGAGGTCGAGGACCACCAGGTCCGGTCGGTCGCGACGAACCGCGTTCAACGCGGCCTGGCCGTCGGCCGCAGTCCGGACCGTGAAGCCTGCGTGCTCGAGGTAGTCGCGGGCGAGATCCGCGATCTTTGGTTCGTCGTCGACGACGAGGATCGTCTTCATCGCCGTTCATCCTAGGGGGTGAGGAAGCGGCGCCGGGTCCAAATCGAGGACCCGGCGCCGCGGGAAGTGGGGGAGGGATGCAAGCCATCCGGCCCGGCCCGGCTCAGAGCCGGATCGCCGCCGGCTCGCTGCTGGCTCAGCTCGCGGCTGGCTTGTCGGGCCCGCCGTCCGCCTCGCGATGAAGGGCGTCGTGGGTGTCCTTGACGCGCTGCTCCCAGGCGTCCCGGCGCCAGTCACCGCCGCCCCAGCCGCCCCAGCCGCGCGGGCCGCCCGGCCCACCGGGACCCCAGCGGCGCGGTCCGCCGAAGGCGGCCCGGATCAGGCCGAAGAGCAGGAACAGGAACAGCAGGCCGCCGAGGAAGCCGAAGAAGCCGAAGCCGTGGCCCCAACCCCAGCCGTACCCGACGTAGGCGGCGCCGGGCGCCACCGCGTAGCCGTCGGGAACGACGACCGCGTGCCCGGACTGGACGAGGCCGGCCGTCACGCCGGCGTTGTACGAGGTCACGCCGATGCCGATGGCGCCGCCGATGATGACGATGGCGAGCAGGATGCGAGCGAACGTTCGACCGTTCATGTTCGAGGAATCTCCGTGTGCTGCGTGGGTTCGATGTGGTCATCCTGGTCCCCGGATGTGGGGCGAATGTGAAGAGGCCACGGAGACTCGGCGGAGATCCAGGGTCGATTGACTCGGACGTGAGCCCGCGCCGCCGGCAGCCTGAACCCCGGGTGCGTTCGATCGGCGCCGATCGTTCGGGATCGGGGCCGGCCCGTTCGCCAGGACCGCCGGCGGCCGGTAGCCTAGCCGTTTCGGGGGATGACCCCGGCTGCCGGCGGGGCCGTACGCTCGCCGCGACGACCGAATGCATGGAGGCAGGAGTCTTGCTCGTTCCCGCGACCGCCGCCCCGCGCTCCGTTACCGCCGCTCGCCCGACCCCGCCTGTCGCGGGATCGGGCGAGGGCGCCGCAGGCTCCTCATCGGGCTGGCCCTCGCCGGGTCGATCATCGGGTCCTTGGCCGCCGCGCCGGGCGTCGGCGCCGCCACCACGACGACCGGTCTCACGCCAAGCGCGAATGTCGCGCTGGCGACCGCCGCGATCGACAAGCCGTGGTACACGGTCGAGCGGTTCTACCTCGGTCTCGTGAACTGCACGAGGACCGGCGGTTGGGTGCTGAGCGACGGGACGTGTCGCGGTTACGGCAGCGGCCACTACAGTGCCTACGTCGCCCCGATCGGCTATTCCTACGGGTTGTCGGACCGGGTGTCCCGGCCCTACGCCCGGCTCCTCGTCCTGCGCGCGCTGTGCTCGCACACCGCGGACGGCGATCCCGGCTTCCGTCTGCGTCGAGCCGGCTTCTTGCACTGGACGTGGGGCGAGAACATCGGCTGCCGCGACGGCTACTCGACGGCCAAGGCGGCGGTCCTCGCCTCGCACCTAAAGTTCCAGGCCGAGAAGTCGACGAACGGCGGCCACTGGAGGAACATCAAGAACGCGAAGTACCACTGGATCGGGATCGGGATCTGGCGATCCGGCACGCGGACGCGCCTCGTCGTCGACTTCTACGGCTGAGGCGTCCGCTCGACCTGGGCGGCGTCAGCCGCCCGGCCGCTCAGCGCAGGTCGAGCGCTCTTCGGCTGAGCCCGTAGGCGGTGGCGTGGTCGCCCGTCTCCGCCGCGAGCTCGCTCCACTCGGTCAGGACGAGACGAAGGCGGGCCACCGGTCCACCTTCGGCGATCGCTGACGCGCGCTCGAGGGTCGCGAACGCGAGCTGCGGATCGCCCTGCTGACGTGCGGTCCGGGCGACCGTGACGAGGGCATCGACGAGGGCGCTCTGGTTGCCCTGCTCGGCGGCAAGCTCCGCGGCGGCGGAGGCTTGGTGGCCGGCGAGCGTCAGGTCGCCCCTGGCGAGCGTGATCCGGGCATCCGTCTCACCGAGGTGGGCGAGGAGAAACAAATCGCGATCGCGCTCCATGCCGAGCCGCGCCTCGCGGGCGTGCTCCTCGGCAGCGTCGAGGTTGCCGAGCCCGAGGTAGGTCAGGGCCAGCTCGTTCTCGATCGACGCGGCCTCCGAGCGCGCGTCGACCGATCGGAACAGAGCCAGGCTCTCGATCCCGGTCTGGACCGCACCCTCGAGGTCGCCAGACATCCGATACGACTGGGCCAGCGAGTACAGCAAGGTCGCCCGCCTCCGATCGTCGAGGTCGGCTCCGATCGCCCGAGCTTCCTCGAGCAGCCCGATCGCCTTGTTCGCCTCACCGGCGTGGACCTCGACCATCGCGAGCGCGATGAGAATCCGGACGCGCAGGTCCGGGTCGGTGTCCTCGACCGTCGTCGCCGCGAGGAGCTCCTCGAACAGCATCCGTGCCCGGGCCGGGTCGTCGTTCGCGTGGTGGCCGGCGGCGAGCCAGTACGTAGCTCGCTGCGCCTCGGCTCGCCGCCTTGCCGCCGACAAGAGCTCGAGGGCTTCGGAGGCCTGGGCGATCGTCTCGCGCGACCGGCCGAGTCGGTAGCTGGCCTCGGCCAGTCCGAGCAGGCACAGACCGCGGGCCACACCGGCCGGGTCAGTGTCGAGGATGGTCTGAAAGCGATCGGCGGCGGCTTGCCAGTCGCCAGCGGCGAGGCGGAGCTCCCCCTCGAGTCGCTGCCACTGGGTGTCCTCGTCGGCGAGGAAGGCGCTCGGGACGGTGCCCAGGCGGCGAGCGAGGAAGCGGAGCGCCGCCATCGACGGCTTGATCAGGCCGTTTTCCAACGCGCTCACGTACGCCTTCGTGTAGCGCGGCTCCGCGACCTCTCGCTGGGTCAGACCGGCCCGCGCCCTGGCCGCCTTCAGGCGGGCTCCGACCTGGCGCGCCAGGTCGAGATCCTCCTTCGCGAGGCTTTGTCGGTTCCTGGTCTTGGGCGCGGTCGGCGTCGTCATCGTGCGGATCATACGGCCCGGCACAAGCGCAGATTGACCAGTCGGCACGCGGCCGGTCAGGTTCCTCGATCGCGTAGTCGATAAATACTTGCTAAACCGCCTACCATGGTGGTGCGTCCTCGCGCCACGGGCCCGGGCGGAAGGAGCACCCAGACATGCGTTTCCATCGAGCCCGAACCCTCACCATCTCGGTCATCCTCGCGGCAGCGACGTTCCTGGGCAGTGTGGCAACGGTCCTGGCCGGAGGAGCCCCGGGCCCAGTCCCGAAGTAGGAATCTAGGTATTCCCGGGCCGACCACGGAACCAGGAATGACCGCCGATGCGCACATCCACCAAAAGAGGACGCCGGGGACCGCGGCGCGAGGATCGTGGGTGTGGATCGAGGTCGGTCCTGGCGGGGATCGTGGTCGGTCAGGCGGAATCTTCGGAGCCGGAGTCGGCCGGTCCGCTCGGGGGACCGGCCGGCCGACCTCCGGGGCCGCGTCGTCGCTGTCGGGCGATGAGCGGCCTTGCGATATTCATCAGCTCCTGTGCCCGGTCGAGAGATCGGGCGTCGAAGAACATACTCACCGCCTCGTGGACCTCGCCCGTCCAGAGCACGATCCGGCCCGAAGGCGCGCTGCCCAGCTCGAGACGGAGGTGGCGGATCGCGCCCAACGGGTAGGACATGATCCCGGTTCGCGGGCGCCGCTCGGCTCCGTCGCGAGCGACGATCAGGCGTCGCGTCGTGAGGAACATCGCGGCGCCGATCCCGCGCAGGACGACGAGCAGGGTCTCTTCCTCTCCAAGATCCGGCGCGGCGATCCGATCGTCGGCCAGATCGGGATCGGCGACACGGGCCGGCGGGGTGCGATCGCCGGATCCGCGAGGCAGGTCGTGGCTGACACGGGTCGCCCGATGGGGCACGGTTCCTCCCTTCGTCATGTCGTGCCGGCCGTCCGGCGGCTCCCTACCGGTGGGATGGCGAGCATGGTTGCACAATACTGGACTTTTCGGCGGCAGGCGATGTCGGCAGGACCGGGCTGACGTCCCGAGCCACCGCGACGTGATGCCCTCGTGGACCGGAACGAGGCGAGGCGGCAGACTGGACTCGTGGACATCCGGGGCCTGCGCGCTGCGCTGCGAGTCCGATCGAGGGTTCGGCGAGGTCCCTCGCCGATCGGACGACCCGCCGTCGCCTCCGGTGCCGTGGTGGCGGTGGCGGCGATCCTCGGGGGTGTGTTGCTGCTCGCCCTTCTCGGGTCGAGGGGTCCCGTCGGGCTCGGCGACGCGATGCCACCCTTGGCAAGCCCGCCCGACGCGATCGCCGCCACCCCGCCCATTCCCGGCCACGAGGTGTACGGGTTCGTCCCGTACTGGGAGATCGACGACACGATCGCCGCCCATCTCCGGGCCACGAACGCGACGACCGTGGCCCTGTTCTCGGTCACCCATACGCGCACCGGAGAGCTGGCGATGACCCTGAGCGGCTATCGGGCGATCAGCGGGCCGATCGGCCGCCAGATCGTCGCCGACGCGCATCGGCTCGGGCGGCGAGTCGACGTCACCTGGACGAGCTTCGGGCAGGCGAAGAACGACGCCCTGTTCGGCTCTGAAACACTCCAGGAACGGGTGATCGCCTCCCTCGTCGCTCTTCGAGCGGATCTGGAGGTGGACGGGATCGCGGTCGATGTCGAGGAGATCGACCCCACCGACATTCCGGCCTACGGTGCCTTCGTCGGGCGGCTGCAAGCCGCGTTCCGGGCCGCCTACCCTGCGTCGACCGTCACGGTGGCGGCCGGGGCCGGTCCCCAGGGCGCCGCGCTCGCCGTTGCCGCGACCCTGGCCGGCGCCGACCGGATCTTCCTCATGGGCTATGACTACCGCACCGCCTCGAGCGAGCCGGGCGCGTCGGCCCCGTTGACGCGGCGCGACGGTCTCGAACGGTCGCTCGGCTGGTCAGTCGACCTCTATGCGGCCGCCGGCATCCCGGCCGAGAGGACGCTCCTCGGCCTGCCGCTGTACGGGATGGCCTGGCCCACGGCCGTGGCGGACCTCGGGTCGCCGGGAACCGGCCGCGGCGACATCTGGGTTCCCCGACGCAACCTGGCGATCCTCCGCGACCCGGCGGTCACGTCGTCCTACGATCCGATCGAGGATGTCGCCTTCCTCGCTGTACGCAACGGCCAGGCGTGGCAGGCGGTCTACTACGACACCCCGCGCAGCCTGCGACCCAAGCTGGCCCTGGCCAACGAGCTCGGTCTGGCGGGCGCCGGGTTCTGGGCCCTCGGCTACGAGCGCGGCCTGCCCGACTACACCGAGCTGATCGCCGACTTCCGGGCCGGCCGCTCGATGACCGACGCCACGGTGATCCCCTGACCGCGGTCCGCCGGCGCGGGCCCGCCGTCGACGTCCTGTCGCCGGCCGATCTCAATCGGGCGACGCTTGCGCGCCAGCACCTGATCGAGCCGGCCACCGGCGGCGTGGTGGCCGCGATCGAATCCCTCGCCGGTCTGCAGGCCCAGGAGCCGGCGTCGCCGTACCTCGCGCTCTGGAGCCGTCTCGCCCGGTTCGCGGCGGACGACCTCGATCGCGAGTTCGCCGACCGGGCCGTCGTGAAGGCGACCCTGATGCGGGTCACCCTGCACGCAGTCAGCGCCGCCGACTACGCTTCCTTCCTGCCGGCGCTTCGGCCGATGCACCACGCCCTGCGACGGCGCGGGACGGGCTCGATCGACGAGGCGGTCGTGCGCCGGCTCGGCCGCTCGGCGCTCGCCTTCGCCGCCGAGCCACGAACGAACCCGGTGCTCCGTGATCATGTCGATTCCGAGGCGACCCGGCTCGCTGTCGACCTCGACGAGGCGTGGTGGTGGGTCCGCCTCCGCCATGATTTCATCCACGTCCCTACGACGCGGCCATGGTCGTTCAGCCGGCGTCCGACCCTGGCCGCGGCCACGTCGTGGCTCGCCGACCTGGCGTTCGCCAAGGAATCGCTCGCGATCGAGCACCTCGTCCGGCGCTATCTCGGGGCGTTCGGGCCGGCGACGATGGCCGACGCCGCGGCGTGGTCGGGACTCACGATCGCCCGGCTGCGGCCGGGGTTCAGCGGGATCGAGCAGTCGGGCCAGCTGTGGCGGGGCCGCGACGAGCGCGGCCGCGAGCTGCTCGATCTTCTGACGTCGCCGCGTCCGGGCTGCGGGGTCGATGCCCCGCCGCGGTTCCTGCCGATGTGGGACAGCCTCCTCCTGGCATACGCCGATCGGACGCGGCTGATCGACGACGCCGCTCGGTCGGTCGTCATCGGCCGGAACGGCGACACGCTCCCGACGTTCCTCGTGGACGGCCGGGTCGCGGGCCTGTGGTGGGCGGTTGCCGACAGCGGGAGCGGATGCCGGATCGAGCTCGAGCCGTTCGGTCGGCTGGCCGCCGCGACGCGACGGGCGCTCGACCGCGAGGCTGAGCGGCTCGCCGCATTCCTCGCGCCGCTCGAGCCGGCCGTCTATCGGCGGTACCGGACGAGCCGCGCACGTCGACCGCGCACCGCTTGGCCCGGCGCCTGATCCCACCCGCTGATCCCGCTGCGTGATCTCGCCGCCTGACCGAGCTCAGCTCGCCCGTCGCCGCGCGTCGCGCCCGGGGACGCCGCGCCGCTCGAGCTCGGCGGCGAGAGCCTCGAGGTCGTCAGCGGGGACGTAGATCGCCGGCACCTGGAGGATCGACCAGCGAACCGGCGCTTGGAAGTCGATCCGGACGCCGCCGTGGGGGCTGCCGCCGAACGTCACGTCGCGGTGGCGGATGCTCATCCGCACGCCGATCGCGGTGATCCACAGGAACGGCCCCTCGATCTGCCAGTGAGCTACGTTCGTCATCGGCGTCCGGAAGTAAGACCAGCCGAACCGGACTTCGAGCCCGGCATCCGGTCCGTCGCCGAGGTCGATCCACGAGTCGTCCGCGCGGACGCCGAAGAGCGCGCGCAGGAGCAGGCGCGAGCGGCGGCCGACGCGGATCGGGAAGCGGGAGGCGGGCACCGCCGGAGCGTAGACCAACGGGCGCTCCAAGTGCTCTCGCGCCCTTGATCTCGGCGAAGATCACTTCGTCGCGAACCAGCACGGCCGAACCGCCGATTCGGCCGGAATCCGTGCGGTCTGCGGGCGGACCGCGCTCGTTCGATCAGGAATGATCCGCCGCAAGATCAGCGTGGCTCGGACGCCCGTTGCGGCCCGGCGGTCAATCGACGCGCGCCGCCGGGTCGACGTCGGCCTCCGGAGCGTGTCCGCCGAGCCGGTTCTGCTGGGTCAGCCAGAAGAGCAACACCAGGGACGGTCCGATTGCGACCGCCGCCGCGACGAAGACGACGAGCAGGGAGCCGAGCGAACCGGGTGGTGCCGCGGCGTCGGCGAGAGACAGGGTCCCCGGCAGGATGAAGGGGTACTGGGCGACGCCCCAGCCCCAGATGACCGCGACGACCGCACCGACCGCGAGCGGCCGGGTCCCGAATGGCGCCCGCTGCCCGATCGCGACGAGCGCGGCGCCTCCGAGAACCAGGCCCGCGACGACGAGCGGCCAGCCGCGGCCGGTGAGCTCGGTGGCCAGGACGGGCGCGTCGACCGCCAGGACGAGGATTCCGGCCACGGCCAGGCCGCCCGTCACGACCGCCGCGGCTCGCGCCCGCCGCAGGAACAGGGCCGCGAGATCGGGCTGGCCGAGGCGCCGGGCGTCCGCGACGAGAAACACTGCAGCAAGGTAGGCGCAGGTGGCGACCGCCATGACTCCGACGAGGATCGACGTCGGGTTGAGCCAGCTCCCGATCAGATTGCCACCGGCCGGCTCCAGCGACACCCGGCCGCTCGCGATGCCGCCGCCGGCCGCCCCGAGGAAGAACGGCGTCAGCACCGACGACGCGGCGAAGATCCACGTCGTGATCGAGCGGCCCCGGGCGCTCCCGACGACGGGCCGGAACGCGAAGGCCGCGCCGCGCAGGACGATCCCGACGGCGGCGAGGCTGAGCGGCACGAACAGGCTCGACATGATCGCGGCGAACGCGACCGGGAACGCGGTCCAGAGGATGACGAGATCGAAGATCAGCCAGGTGTGGTTCGCCTCCCAGACCGGGCCGATCGCGGCGGCGATCAAGCCGCGCGACCGATCGGCCTGTGTGCCCCGGCCCGCGACGAGGTCCCAGAACCCGGCTCCGAAGTCGGCCCCGCCGAAGACGGCGTAGGTCGTGACACCGAGCCACAGGACGACCGCGGTGACGTCGACGAGGGTCATCGGTCGTCGCGCGGCCCGTATGGGACGCCCTCTCCTCCGCTCCGACCGTCGTTCGCTGCCGTGTCGCGGCCGCCGGCCGCAGCGTCCGCCGCTGCCCAGCGCCGCGTCATCGTCCGCAGGATCACGAGCGTGGCGACGCCGAGCAGCGAGTACAGGCCGATGACCGCGGCAAACGTGATCCGGATCCCGCCCGATTGGGAGACTGCGTCGGCGGTCCGCAGCACGAGATAGACGACCCATGGCTGGCGCCCGACCTCGGTCACGATCCAGCCCGACTCGAGAGCCACGATCGCGCCGACGCCGGCCAGCGCCGTCGCCCGAAGGAACCAGCGCGCATCGGCATGGTCGCGACGGCGCAGCCGCAGGGCCAGGCCCCACAGCCCGAGGCCGACGAGCGCCGTCCCGATCCCGACCATTGTGTCCCAGGCCAGGTGGACGATCGTCGCCGGGGGGCGCTGGTCGATCGGGATCGCGTCGAAGCCCGTGATCGACGTATCTGGGCTGAAGCCCGCGAGGATCGACCCGAGATTCGGGATCGCGAGGCCACCGACGACCTCGTCACCGACGAGGACCCCACCGATCGTGACCGGCTGGTTCGGGCCACTCCGCACGATCAGCTCCATCGCCGCAAACTTGGCCGGCTGGTCCTCGAACACGGCCCGCGCCGCGATGTCGCCGACGGCCACCTGGACCGGGGCGGCGATCGCGGCAGCCACGAACGGAATCGCAAACCCGAGGCGAACGTAGCGGTCCCGGTTGCCGCGCAGGAGCCCGACCGCGTAGACGGACGCGAGCAGGAACCCGGTCACCAGGTAGGCCGCGAGCAGCATGTGCGGGACCTCGTACCAGGTCGCCCGGTTGAAGATGACGGCCAGCGCGTCGACCGCCGCGACCCGCCCGTCGGCTCCGAGCATGAACCCGGCCGGCTGGTTCATCCAGCTGTTGGCCGCGATCACCGAGAACGTCCCGCCGAGGCCGCTCAGCGCGACCGGGATCCCGCTCACCAGGTGAGCTCGAGGCGAGAGCCGCTCCCAGCCGTAGATGTAGATCGCGATGAAGATCGCCTCGAGGAAGAAGAACAGGCCCTCGATCGCGAAGGGGATCCCGAAGGCCCCGCCGAAGCGGCCCATCAGGACCGGCCAGAGCAGCCCCATCTCGAAGCTGAGCACGGTCCCGGTCACCGCGCCGACCGCGAACGTCACGGCCATGATCAGCGACCAGCGCCGGGCGAGGAGCAGGGCGACAGGGTCGCGCCGCCGGAGGCCGATCGCATTCGCGATCAGGACCAGGGTCGGCAGGGCGACCCCGAGGCACGCGAGGATGATGTGGAAGCCGAGCGTGAACGCCATCTGCGACCGAGCGGCGACGAGCTCACCGGGGTCGATGGCGAGGAGGCCGACGGCCGGGATCACGACGACGGCGGGTCGGTTCGCGTGGGTCGGGCGGTCGGTCTCACGACGAGATCATCCTACCGGGGCTCGGCCCGGATCGAGCGTGGCCGGGTGCCATGACGACGGACGAGGCGGTAATGACGTGCGGCCGAACGGCCGCGCAGCGGACCGTCAGACGAGGCTCATCAGCCTGTCAATACCCGCGGGGAGTATTGACAACCGGGTGCTAAGATAGCGCGGAGCGGCTTGTCAAGACTTGACAAGCCCACAGTCATGTCCGGCGCTCTCCGATGAGGGCGAGCGCGAGGCCCCGGGATCGAGGACGGGCGAGGACCCGGCAACGTGCCGGGCGGGAGGTCGGCTTGGCGGTCGGCGTTGCGGCCGAGGTGAAGAACAAGCTGAGCGTGGTCGACGTCGTCGGCGAGACGGTTCAGCTCAAGAAGGCCGGATCGACCTTCAAGGGACTCTGTCCATTCCACGGCGAGAAGACGCCGTCGTTCACCGTGACGCCGGCCCGCGACTCCTGGAAGTGCTTCGGCTGCGGCGAGGGCGGCGACATCTTCAGCTTCGTGATGAAGCGCGACGGCCTGTCCTTTCCGGAGGCGCTCAAGGTCCTCGCCGCCAAGGCGGGCGTCGAGATCGACGAGCGGACGACCCGCGAGGATGCCCGCAAGGCCCGCCTCCGCGAGGTCATGGAGAGCGCGATCGCCTTCTATCACGCGGTCCTGACCGGATCGAAGACCGGCGAGCCCGCGCTCGACTATCTCCGTGGGCGTGGCTTCGCCGACGCGACGATCGCGACGTACCAGCTGGGCTACGCGCCGGGTGGCTGGGACACGCTCGCCCGGACGCTGGCCGCCAAGCGCCAGGTCCGCGCCGACGAGCTCGTCGAGGTCGGGCTCGCCCAACCCCGCCAGTCGGCCCGCGGCGGCGTCTACGACCGCTTCCGCGACCGGGTGATCTTCCCGATCCGCGACGCGAACGGCGCCGCCGTCGGGCTCGGCGGACGGATCCTCGGCAACGCCGCGGACGACGGCCGGGATCATGGACCCAAGTACCTGAACTCGCCGGCGACGCCGCTCTTTGACAAGAGCCGGACCCTGTATCTGATCGATCGGGCCAAGACCCCGATCCGGAAGAGCGGCCAGGCGGTGATCGTCGAGGGCTACACGGACGCGTTGATGGCCCACCAGGCGGGCTTCGACAACGTCGTCGCCTCGCTCGGGACCGCCCTGACGCCGGGCCAGGTTGCCCTCCTGACCCGGTACGCGACGAAGATCGCGCTCGCCTACGACGTCGACGCGGCCGGCGAGAAGGCCGGGACATTCGGGGCCCAGGCGCTCGAGTCGCTGATCGGCCAGCTCGCGGTCGCCGACACGGGCGTCGAGCTCGACGAGGTGCGCGTCGTCCGATTGCCCGACGGCAAGGATCCCGACGAGGTCGTCCGCGAGACGCCGGACCGCTGGCGCGAGGAGGTCCGGACGGCCCAGCCGATCGTCGACTATCTCATCGACCAGCATGCGCGCGCCTTCGACCTGAAGACCCCCGGCGGCAAGACCCGCTTCGTCAACGCGATCGTGCCGACCCTCCGGGCGATCCCGAACCCGGTCATGCGCGACGCTTACCTCCAGACGATCCACCGCGTGTCGGGGGTCGAGGAGCGAACCGTCCTCGAGGTCCTCCACCAGCGACCGGAGGCGGTTGCGGTCCAGGGCCGGATCACCGCCGACGCGGTGATCGGGGCCGCCGACGCCCTGCCGGTCGACCGGATCCTGGGCGCGATCACCCCGGTCGAGGAGGAGCTCCTGCGCCTGATCCTGCTCGTCCCTGACCAGCAGCTTCGGGCGTCCGACGAAATCGGGCCCGACCAGCTGCCGTCGACACCGGCCCGCGAGCTGTTCCGGGCAATCGTCGTCCAGCGCGAGGCCAACGACCAGGGCGTCCACCCGCCGTTCTCGATGTCGGCGCTGATGGCCGGCCTCGACGACGAGATCCGGGCCCTCGCCCAGGCCATTCTCGCCCGGCCGTCGCCGGACCTGGCCCACATCACGGCCGAGCGCATCGCCTACGCCGTCGACCGCTGCCTGCTCCGCCTCGAGCGGATCCGGCTCGACGAACGGGCGGATTGGGTCGGCGCCGAGCTCCTCGCTGCCGAGAGTCGCGGCGAGCGCGAATCCGTCACTCGCCTCGTCGACCTCCAGCGCCAGACAAACGAATCGCGACGAGCCATTGATCGCCAAATTGAACAGGCGACTGTGCTTGTCCGAGCCTGAAGAAGCCAATGAAATCTGAACACCCGACCCTACAACCCGAAGCCCGGAGGCACTTCCATGGCTGATCCCCTGGACAAGCAGCTCGTCGAGGCCGTTCTCACCCGTCCCAGGCGCGCCAAGGCCGACGTCGAGGAGGCGCGCCTGGCGACCCGCAACCTGCGGGCGGCCAAGGTCGCCCTGCCGGACGTCCCGACCGACGAGGACGACGAGGACGACGATGACGATCTCGAGCTCGGCGCGGAGCCCGGGTCCGACGGCGTGATCGTGGCCGACGCCGGCGACGTCGGCGTCGAGGTGATCGGCGAGGACGGCAGCGCGGTCGATAACAAGCTGCCGAGCGACGCCCCGGCCAAGCTCGACCCGGCGGAAGTGGACGAGCCGACGGCCGAGGAGCTCGACGCGATCAGCGCCGACATGATCGGGATCGACGACCCGGTCCGGATGTACCTCAAGGAGATCGGCAAGGTCGCCCTTCTCACCGCCGAGGAGGAGGTCGTCCTGGCCAAGGCGATCGAGCTCGGCGAGCAACTCGTCGAGGCGCCGTGGAAGGGGATCGTCTCGCTCCACGAGTGGACCCGCCACGACACCGAGCGCAAGACCCGGACGACGAAGCCGCAGCACCGCCTGCCGCTCGGCGACGAGGCTCACCGTCTCGTGTCGGACGCGATCCACGCCGAGTCCGCGGCCGACCTCCTCGTACCGCCGCCGGACTTCCACCTGATCAAGGCCGGCCGCGACGCCCAGTCCGACGGGACGAAGGACCTCCTGAAGGAAGCCAAGAAGCTGGTCGCGAGCTATCACGACAAGCTCGATGCCGAATCGTTCTTGACGCTCCTCGATTGGGCCTATCTCGCGGTCCACAACGGCGACCTCGATTCGCGTGACAACGTCGGCCTGCGGGCGATCTACGACTGGACCCGCGACGACGTCGCGTTCCCCGCGCTCGAGCGCTGGATCATGGCGCCCAACGACGCCGACTTGCTCAAGCGGATGGGCTTCGACCCGGAGGTGCCGCTCAACACGAAGCTGGCCCACCGCAAGGGGGAGCTCGTCCGGATCGGGCGCGACGCGCGGGAGCAGCTGACATCGGCGAACCTACGGCTCGTCGTGTCGATCGCGAAGAAGTACATCGGCCGCGGGATGTCGTTCCTCGACCTGATCCAGGAGGGCAACATCGGGCTCATCCGGGCGGTCGAGAAGTTCGACTTCGAGAAGGGCTTCAAGTTCTCGACGTACGCCACGTGGTGGATCCGCCAGGCGATCACCCGGGCGATCGCCGATCAGGCCCGGACGATCCGGATCCCGGTCCACATGGTCGAGACGATCAACCGATTGATCCGCGTCTCGCGGCAGCTCCTCCAGGAGCTCGGCCGCGAGCCCACGGTCGAGGAGATCGCCGAGGCGATGTCGAAGGGCCAGGAGGTCCAGGTCACGCCCGAGAAGGTCCGCGAGATCATCAAGGTCTCGCAGGAGCCGGTCTCGCTCGAGACGCCGATCGGCGAGGAGGAGGATTCCCACCTCGGCGACTTCATCGAGGATCGCGGAGCGCTGGCCCCGGCAGAGGCGGCATCCCACCAGCTGCTCAAGGAGCAGGTCGAGGCGGTGCTGGACTCGCTGACCGGCCGCGAGCGGCGGGTGCTCCAGCTCCGGTTCGGACTGGAGGACGGGCGGGCGCGAACCCTCGAGGAGGTCGGCCGCGAGTTCAACGTGACCCGCGAACGGATCCGCCAGATCGAGGCGAAGGCGCTCCGCAAGCTCCGCCACCCGAGCCGGAGCCGCAAGCTCAAGGACTACCTGGAGTAGGACCGCAGCGAATCCGCGGGCGCCGGTTCAGGCCATTCCTGGCGCGACGCGTCGAATCACCGCGAGCGGCGCGATGAGGACGAGGTGCTCCCGGGCCCGGGACATCCCGATGTAGAGCAGTCGGTCGAGCCGGCCCGGATCGTCCCTCGGCACCTCGAGGAGGACCACGACCGCCCGCTCGAGGCCCCTGAACCGGCGGATCGACTCGCACAGGACGACGTCGGGGGGCGCCTGCGGAATGTCCGCGTCGGCAACGCCCAGGAGATGCCCAGCGTCGTCGACCGCGCCGTTCCAGAGCACCTGGTTCCCGTACCGCCGGTGCGCCCAGACGGCCGATTTCTCGAGACCGAGGCCGGTCAGGACGACGATCGACCCCGGCGCGACGCCTTCCTCGGCGATCAGCCGCTGCAGAACCACGTCGAGCGCCTCGATGATCTCGGCGTCCACGTCGGCGCGAATGAGCTCGGGCGGCCGCCCATCCGGGCGGAGCGCCTGGGGGGCCAGCCCCGCATTCACCAGCGGCGCGCACAACGCGTGGATCGGTTGGGGATTGCGGCAGTTGAGGTCGAGCGCGAGCTCAACCAGACCGAGGTCCGCCGTCTGGTCGTCGCGGATGATCGCCTGCGCCGGGTCGTGGAAGACGTACAGCACATCGTCCGGACCACCGTGCAGCAGTCCTTCGAGCGACACGACCCAGGCCGAGTCGAAGTCCTGGCCCTCATCGATCACGATCGCCTCGTAGCGCGGACCGAGGGTCGCGATCGCGCCATCGAGGCAACCCGGCAGCGCCTCGGCGAACCACTCGGGCGTCACGGGGTCGGGCTTCGGTGGCAACGTCCCAGCCGCCCGACCGAGGTCCTCGGCGAGCTGGTGGAAGGTGACGATGTCGAGTCGGCCGGTTCGCTCGGTCACCGGCCCGATGTCGTCCGCGACGGCGCGCGCGAGTGGCGCGTTGAAGCACGTGAACAGCGTCTGGAAGCCGTCCTCCGCAAGCTGGGCCGCCTTGACGACGGCCAGCAGGGTCTTGCCCGTTCCCGCACCGCCGACCACCGCCGCACGTCGCATGCCACGGAGCACGTTCAACACCTGGAGCTGACCCTCGGTCAGCCGCACAATCTCCCGATCGTCGCGGTCGATCTCCGCGCTCCGGAGCGGGCGGAGCTCGAGCGGCGAGATCACGGTCGCGGCAAGAAGCTCGACACCCTCGGGGCCGGGCGGACGGCGGGTTCCGTCGGCCCACAGCTCGAAGCACCGATCCACCCAATCCAGGAGCCGACCGCTGCGACCCGGGTCAGGGGCAAGGTACGACTTGTCCAGGATCAGCTCCGGGTCCGCGTCGGGTCCCAGGAGCAGCATCTTCACGCCGAGGGCGGCGAGCTCGGTGTTCGGGAAGGCGACCGCATGCCCGGCGATCGGGTCGAGCCCGTCGGGCCAGGCCGGCAGCTCGCGCAGCTTGGCGACGAGGCTGTCGTGGCTGTCCGACGCCTGCTCGAACGGTGGGCGATCGAGCGCCCGCCCGCCGGCCCACCAGCGCGCCCCGCTGTCGAGGATGATCGGGCCGGCCTGGACGTCGACCACGAGGATGCCCTTGTCCGGGTGGGCGATCACCAGGTCCGCCTCACCTTCCCGCTGCGCCCCGTGTCCGCGGACGAGCCATGCAACGTTCGGCAGCAGGACGTACTCGGCCGGCAGCGCAGCGCGAAGGAGGTCGCCGATGAAGCGTTCCGCGCGCCGACCCAGTCCATCGGGCGTGGCGGCCGAGGTCGCCGGCTCGGGCGAATCTCGAAATGTCATGGACGGTCCGTTCCCGCGGCCTCCGAGACCAGCGACATCGGCGGAAATCCCGGGTCCGGTCCGGTCGCCACCGGCTCGCCCGAGCGGGACCAGTCGCTGTACGAACCGACATAGAGGATCGGGTCGGGCAGGCCGGCGCGCCGCAGCGCGATCGCGTGGTGGAGGGCGGAGACCCCGCTGCCGCAGGACGTGACGACCGGGCCGGCGGACCCGTCCGCGCCGAGCTCGCGGAACCGGTCGGCGAGCTCGGCGGGCGAACGGAAGCGACCGCCGGGATCGACGAGGTTCCCGTCGACCGGCGCGTTGCGGGCGGTCGGGATGTGGCCGGCGACGGGATCGATCGGCTCGGTTTCGCCTCGATATCGCGGCGCGGCCCGAGCGTCGAGGAGGACCATCGAGCCGAGCCGCGTCCTGAGCGACTCCCGGTCGATGACCCGCGACCACTCGTCGGCCAGGTGCAGCTCGGCGATCGGGAGCACGGGCTCCTCGACGGTCAGCTCACCGCCGGCGGCGATCCACGCGTCGATCCCACCGTCGAGCACCGCGACCCGGTCATGGCCGAGGACGTCGAGCATCCACCACAGCCGGGCGGCGACCCACCCGCCGACGTCGTCATAAGCGACCACGAAGTCGCCATCGCCGATCCCGGCGCCCGCCATGGACGCGGCAAATGCGGCAGGCGACGGGAGCGGATGACGACCCGGCGCCCCGTAGCCGGACGGGTCGGCCAGGTCGGCGTCGAGATCGACGTGGACGGCGCCCGGCAGGTGGCCGGCCGCGTACGCCACTGCCCCGGCGCCGGGCTCGCCGAGAACCCAGCGGCAGTCGACGATCCTGACGTTCGGGGCTCCGGATCGGACCAGGCGCAGCAGCTCATCGACCTGGATCAGCGGGTCGGGCATGGCTTGAGGATATCGAGCCAACCCAGGGAGGGCTGGCGGGACGGACGTCCCGAGCAGCACCAGCCTCTGTGAACGATCCCGTTCGGGCTGGACCGGAGCCCCGGCGCAGTGGCACGATAGGCGTCCACCGGAACCGTCCATCCGGTGGGCGACACCGCCCACGGGGACCCCCCATTGCCCGATCCGCGCAGACGGCAGCGATCGGCGCCCGACATCGGCCAGGCGCCCCCCGAACGCTTGGTCGTGCCCGCGAAGATCCGCGTTCCTGCAACGGACGCCTTGCCGCGGGAGCGCCTCGAGGGTCGTCTCGCCGATCTCTGGTCACATCGGCTCGGGCTCGTCGTGGCGCCGGCAGGATCGGGCAAGACGACGCTGCTCGCCCGCTTCGCCGCGTCTGCCGGCGTGCCGGTTGCGTGGTACCGGGCAGAGACCTGGGACCGCGACGAGCTGGCCCTGGTCCGTCATCTGCACGCAGCCCTCGGCCGGGCATTGCCAGGCCTGACGAACGGCTGGGTCCGCGTGGAGGATGCCGCGGAGGCGCTCGATGGGTGGGACGGCGGTCGGGCCCTTCTCGTCGTCGATGACCTCCACGCGCTCGAGGGCACGCCTGCCGAAGCGGCCCTGGCTCGGTTCGTCGAGTACGCGCCGCCGTGGCTCGCGATCCTTGCCGGCTCTCGGATCGTGCCCGACGTCAACGTCTCGCGGCTGCGGGTGTCCGGCGAGCTGCTCGAGATCGATGCCGACGATCTCCGCTTCCGGTCGTGGGAGGTCGAGCGGCTGTTCCGCGACTTCTATGGTGAGACGATCCCGCCCGGCGACATCGCGACCCTCGCCCGGCGGACCGAAGGCTGGGCGGCCGGCCTCCAGCTCTTTCATCTCGCGACTCGCGGCAAGACGGCCGACGAGCGCAGGCGAATCCTCGGGGTGGCCGCGGCGAGTGGCCGGCTCGTTCGCGAGTACCTCGCCCGGAACGTCCTCGCCGAGCTGCCGGCCACCCTTCGCGAGTTCCTCCTCGAGACCTTCGTCCTCGGGCGGCTGACGGGCGACCTCTGCGATCGCCTTCGTGAACGAACCGGGAGCGCCGCCCTGCTCGAGGAGCTTGCTCGGCGCCAGATCTTCACGGTCACCGTCGATCCGGACGACGGCTCGTATCGCTACCACGAGGTCCTCCGCGCCCACCTCGACCGGATGCTCGTGGACCTCCGGGGCGAGGCCGGAGCGCGCGCCCGGCATGCCCGCGCCGCCCAGCTGCTCGAGGCCGACGGGGCCCTCGCGGAAGCGCTCGCGGCGTACTGCCGGGCCGAGGACTGGACGGCCGTCGAACGGATGCTCGGTCGCCAGGGCGAACGGCTGGTCGGCGAATCGTCGGCCTGGCTTGATCTCCTGCCGCCCGCCATCGCTCGCCACGATCCGTGGCTGACCCTGGCCACCGCCCGCCAGGCCCGGGCCGAAGGACGATGGTCTGCCGCGCTCGATGCGTACGTCCGATCGGAGAGCGGGTTCGGGGCGGCCGCCACGAGCGCAGTGGTCCGGAACGAGCGGCTGAGTCTCACAGCCTGGATCGATCCCGGGGCCCACGTCCCGGCCGACTGGGCGGGCGTCCTCCGAGCCGGGCTGGCGCGCGAGCCCATGCTTGCGGCGCGCGAGGCCGCGCGCCTCGACGACGGGCCCGTCGCGTTCGTCCGGGGCGTCCTCACCCTCGCCGCGGGCGAGGTCGCCCAGGCGCGGCGCGACCTCGAGGCGGCGACCGCAGATCCGTCCCTCGGACCGGCCCTGACCGCTGCAGCCACGATCCTCGCCGGTGTCGCGTCGCTGTTGTCGGGACGGCCAGCCGGCGCGGAGCAGATCGAGGCAGGGGTCGAGGCGGCCGATCGGGCCGGCCAGGCCTGGCTGGCGGATCGCGGTCGGGCCGCGGCGCGACTGCTCGGTGGCCGGACCACGTTTGGCGTGGGGCAGGGGACAGTCGAGCGAGGCGCCGGTGCGGACGACCGCTGGGGTGCCGCGGTCGATCTGCTGCTCGAAGCCTGGGCCGAGCTCGACGGACCGGCCGGCCGGCTCGAGTCGGCCGAGGAAGCCGCCACCAATTTTCGTGTCCTTGGATCGGCTGTCCTGGAATCATGGGCCCGCTCGCTCGGCGCGCTCGCCCTCGCGGATGTCGACGCGGACGAGGCGCGCGAGGTTGCCCTCTCGGCCGAGAGCGCGGCCCGGACGGCGGGTGCTCCCGGCGCGCGACTTCTGGCGTTCGTCGCGCTTGGCCGGGTGGACGCAGCGCGATCGGGCGAGTTCGAGCTCATGGCGGACGCGGCTCGTCGCGAGACGGGCCTGCAACTGCCGCCGCGCGCCGAGATGCCCGCGGACTCCACGCCCGACGATCGGCTCGACAACGCGATCGAGATCCGGACGTTTGGCCGCTTCGGGATGTCCGCCGGGGGCCGATCCGTGCAGTTCCAGCAGGTTCGCCCCCGGGCGCGGGCCCTCCTCCGCCTGCTCGCGCTGCACTCGGGCACGCCCGTTCACCGTGAGGTGATCTGCGACGCGCTCTGGCCGGATGTCGATGGTCCGACCGGCGCGCGGAGCCTCCACGTGGCGATCTCCAGCCTGCGCGGCCAGCTTGTCGAGCAGTTGGGACCGGCGACGGGCCAGCTGATCGCGCGAGACGGCGACGCGTACCGCCTCGCGGTTGCCGACGAAGCGGTCGACCTGCGCCGGTTCGAGCGGGCGATCGCGGACGGGCGCGCCGCCCGGTCGCGGGGCGAGCGGGCCGGCGGCGCGTACCGGATTGCGCTCGGTCTGCATGGCGGCGAGCTCCTGTCCGAGGACGGGCCGGCCGAGTGGGCGGTCGAACGTCGGGAGCGCTGTCGCGCCCAGGCGGTCGAGGCCGCCCAGACGATCGCCCAGGAGGCGCTGCTCGACGGCGAGCTCGATCAAGCGGTCGACGCCTGTCGCGCCGGGCTCGAGCTCGATCGCTACCACGATCCGCTGTGGCGCAGCCTGATCCAGGCTCGCGATCGGGCCGGAGATCCCGGCGCCGCCAGCCGCGACCGGCGCGATTACGCGGCCGTCCTGGCGGACCTCGGCGTCGGCGAGGCCGCACCGGTCAGCCCTTCCTGAGGATCGCCGCGACGCGATTGTCGAGCAGCGTTCCGTAACGGGAGCCCGGTCCGGACGTCCCTGGTGTGGGTCCGCTGATTGCGACCGTCGGTCCTCCACCGGCGCCAGGCCCGTGGGTCATTACCTCGCAGGGCCGGGACAGGAGCGCCAGATGACCTCGACATACCAACCAGGCCGCACCCAACTCCCCGCCGGGCGGGCGGACCGGCGCCTTCCCGCCGCGTTCGCCTGGGGGATGGTCTCCGGCCTGCTGGCAGGTCCGATGTTTTTCGGGAGCCTGGTGACGGGGTACTTCGTCGGCCGGACTGGACTCGCCAAACCGGCCCTCGCCTGCGTCTCTGGCGGGTTTCTCGTCGGGACCGCCACGATCGTGTTCATGATCTCGAGCATGGTCAGTGGTGGCTGCCCGAGCTGCATCGACTCGGCGATCGTTGCCCCGTTTGCGCTCGCGCTGTTCCTGCCCCCGCTTGCAATCGGCTTCTGGGCGGGCAGCCGATCGACCCGGTCGAGCGCGGCACACGATGCCGCCGGAGCCTGACCGCCGAGCGCGTCGGGCTCGTCCTGAGAGCCAGATCAGCCCTTCTTGAGGAACTCGAATTCCGAAAGGGAGACGGGTGCCGATGCGGGACCGGTCGTCTGGCTGATCTTGATCGTCAGCGTCTCGACCGCCGACAGCTCGAAATAACGGACCTGTTTGTCGTGCAGATCGTCGAGGTCGATCGTCACGCTCTGGCCGGACTGCGACGTGAGCACCAGTTGGGTGGGTCGACGCAGGTCGGTCCGGAGGGTCTTCGTCTTCGGGTCGGCGGCGCCGTTCCAGATGTTCATCGCGCCGAGGTCGATCGAGCGCTCGAACTTGAACGTCAAGACCGCGCCGGCATCGGCCGCCTGCCAGTCCGTGTTCGTCGCGCCGTCCGTCAGGTTCTTCGCCGGGTGATCCTTGACCTCCGCCGTCGCCGACGTCGTCGCCGGGTGAACGAGCAGGAGCTGCGGATTCACGAACCCACGGACGCCGTCGACGATTCCGCGGAGACCACCGTTGATCGCGCTCCCCACCGACGGGACGGCCATGTATCCGACGGCACCGACGAGCAGGATGCCGAGTGCGGCCCAACGGAGGATGAAGCCCAGGCGCGCGCCGATGCCCCGCCTGGGTCGAGCGCTCGCCTGCATCGCCTTCTTGCGCTCGCCGGCCTCGAAGGTCTTCGGCTTGCGGCGGAAGATGCGACGCCACCAGGGGATCTTGACCGCCGGCGCGGCCATGGCGAGGCTCGTGCCGCAGCGGCGACAGAACTTGCGAGTTGCGTCGTTCGGCTCGCCGCATTTGACGCAGATGAGGTCGCCGGGTTGGGCAACGCGGGTCGGCGTCTCGGCGGTCGGTTTCGGCCGTTGCGTCGCGATCGCGGCCGTCGGAAGGCGTGCGGCGGGCTGCGACGGTTGTACGGCCGCCGGGTGGACCGCGGCGGGCTGCGCGCCCGCGGCAGCCGCGGCAGTCGTTGTCGCGGCGGCTCCCGCTGCTGACGCTGCGGCTGGTGCGGCGGCGGGCGGGATCGCCGACAAAGGAGTCGCGTCCGGCCGGCGAGCGGCGGGCTGGACCACGGTCGGTTGAGGAATCCCGGTTGCATCCCGTTCGGCGACGGCTGGGGCTGTCGGCGCAGGTGGGATGTCGTCGACGAGGACCTCCTCCTCGGTCAGGTCGTCGATGGTGAACGCCGCGCGCCGGGATGGACCGCCTCGACGAGCCTTTGGTGTGGCGGCCTCGCGGGCGGCTTCGGCCGCGCGCTCGGCCTCCTCGGCTGCGGCCGCGGTTGCCACATCCGCCTCCCGCTGTGCCTCGGCCTCGCGCTCCGCCGCGGCCACCGCTTCCGCCTGACGCGCCGCCTCCGCTTCCCGTTCAGCGGCCGCGGCTTCGTCGGCCTGGCGGGCGGCTTCGTCGGCCTGGCGGGCGGCTTCCGCCTGACGTGCCGCCTCGGCTTCGCGATCGGCCGCGGCGGCCGCTTCGGCCCCGCGCGCAGCCACGGCCTCACGTTCCGCCGTTGCAGCCGCTTCGGCCTGCCGGGTGGCCTCGGACTCGCGTTCCGCGGCCGCAGCCGCAGCCGCGGAGTCTGCCTCGGCTTGCCGCGCGGCCGCGGCATCGGCCTCACGCGCCTCGCGTTCCGCGGCTGCCGATTCCTCTGCTTCGCGTGCAGCCTGGGCATCTCGTTCCGCTGCTGCGGCAGCTTCCGCGGCCGCGGTCGTCGCCGCCTCCGACTCTCGTGCCGCCGCCGCTGCCGCCTCGGCCTCGCGGGCCTCGCGTTCGGCAGCCGCGGCTGCTTCAGCCTGACGTGCCGCCTCGGCTTGGCGTTCGGCTGCCGCCGCCTCCTCAGCTTGACGCGTTGCCTCGGCCTGCCGCGCAGCCTCGGCTGCTGCCGCCGCGATCTCCGCCTGGCGTGCTGCCTCCGCCTGGCGCGCCGCCTCGGCCTCGCGTTCGGCAACGGCGGCTGCGTCCGCCCGGCGCGCCGCCTCGGCCTCGCGTTCGGCAACGGCGGCTGCGTCCGCCCGGCGCGCCGCCTCGGCCTCGCGTTCGGCAACGGCGACTGCCTCCGGCTGACGTGCCGCCTCGGCTTCGCGTTCGGCAACGGCGACTGCCTCCGGCTGACGTGCCGCCTCGGCTTCGCGTTCGGCAACGGCGACTGCC